>Ga0209721_1000010_pt1 | contig 196490 bp, 201 predicted proteins | sample TshhotsprinmetaG_FD_184139 | JGI IMG/M metagenome (GOLD analysis project Ga0209721, IMG submission 184139) | Hot spring microbial communities from South Africa to study Microbial Dark Matter (Phase II) - Tshipise hot spring metaG (SPAdes)... | ecosystem: Environmental > Aquatic > Thermal...
TTAGGATAATGAAAACGACCCTTGAGGTAAGGCCGATATTTCACTGGACAGAAAGAAGAATAAGGGGGCATTTTGTGATGTGTTTTTTATCTTTTCTGATGTTAAGGGCGATTGAGTTGCTTGTAAAAGAGGAGGGATATTCGATAAACAAGATAAGGGAAGCTTTAAAGAGTTTAACAGTAACGAAAATAAACATAAAAGGCGAAACAGTGTATCTTAAGAACAAGCCACATTCAATGGCGAACATGATAATGAGAAAACTCAAGATGAAATCCCTTCCAAATATGTTCACAGAGAGAGACCTCAGTTTTTAGCAGATCAAACAAGAGACAGAAGTAGAAGATTTGTAGTGCAAAAATGAGCAGATTTTGAAGGTATTTTGTTGAAATATCAATGACTTACAAATTTTATCTGACAAAGTCAGGATTTATTTACAGTGGTTTTTAAGTTCTTAGTGATGAAGTTGATATACAGAAGGAACTGAAGTTTTTAAGGAAACTTTATGGCCTATTAAGGCTTTATATGAATTTTTTTCAGCTTATTTCTAAAAAGGATAGTTATTATGGTAATCAAGAGATATGATACTGCGAAGACTCCGTATCACAGGATATTAGAGTTAATATAGGTAAGCAAAGAGATGAAGAAGGAGTTAATGAAACAATATGATAGTTTGAATTCTGCAGAAATATCCAGAGAGATTGAGAATTTACAGGAAAGACTGATAGAATTAGCTAAACATAAGCAGAAGGACATTAGGAATAGAAAACCTATTCATCGCAGAAAGGTTAAATTTTTCTACTTTCGTTTAGAATTTTTATATAAGGAAACTAATTGTATTTTGTTTATATTTTATGTGAGTCAATAGAGAGGTATTTTTTATGATTGAAAAGTTTTTTGAATTTTTAGATGAATCCCTTGCTGAGCTAAAAGATAAGGGTCTTTATCGAGGCATTAGGGATCGAGAATATTCATCAAATATGATTATCAAAATTGATGGGAAAAACTATATTAACTTCGCCTCAAACGATTATCTGGGGCTTACTCATCATCCTTTAGTAATTGAAGCTGCTAAAAAATCTTTGGAATTATTTGGTACAGGTGCCGGTGCCTCGAGACTTTTAAGTGGAGGAACAATCCTTTATAAAAATCTCGAAGAACTTCTATGTAAAATTAAAGGCACACCAAGAGCTCTTTTACTAAACTCAGGTTATACTGCTAATACTACTGTAATACCCTGCCTCATGGAAGAGGAAGATCTTATCTTAAGTGACGAATTAAATCATGCAAGCATTATTGATGGTTGCAGGTTAAGTAAAGCAAAAAGAATAATATTTCCTCATAAAGACATGGATGCCCTTGAAAAATTAATAAAGAGTAATAGAAGATCCAGTGGAAAACTAATGATTGTCACAGACAGTGTTTTTAGTATGGATGGAGATATTGCGCCTCTTCGTGATATTTATATTTTATGTAAAAAATACGAAGCTCTCCTTTATGTTGACGATGCCCATGGCACAGGAGTTCTCGGAAATGGTTCAGGAGCTTTGAAGCACTTTGATATTCCGAGCGAATCTTTTATCCTTCAAATGGGCACGCTTTCTAAAGCTATAGGATCTTTTGGAGCTTTTGTAAGTGGTAATGAGATACTTATTGATTGGATTATAAATAAAGGTAGAGGATTTATATTTTCCACCGCTCTACCTCCAGCAGTAGTGGGTGCAGCCTATGCTTCCTTAAAAATCATTGAAGAAGAAAAATCCCTGATAGAAAAATTATGGAATAATACTAAAATAGTTTTTGAATTTTTAAAAAAGCTTAAATTTCAAATGACAAATACAGAAACTCCAATTATTCCGGTTATTTTTAATAACATTGAAGAAGCTCAAAAGGCATCAGATACATTACTTAGATATGGAATATATGCACCTGTTATTAAGCCTCCTACAGTAAAGAATGTAAGAATAAGAATAACTATCTCAGCTGCTCACTCTGAAAAGGATTTAGAAACTCTCAAAGAAGCTTTTATCCACCTTTACCAACAACTTCGCCAAGTTTAAATATAGGAAGATATAAGGAGATGACAATAAAACCTATAGTTACTCCAAGAAAAACTATTAGCGCAGGTTCAAGCATACTCATAAGATTAGCAACTGCATTATCAACCTCTTCATCATAAAAATCAGAAATTTTATTTAACATATCATCGGTAGCACCTGTAGACTCTCCGACATTTACCATTTGCGTAAATACAGGTGGAAACAAATGAGATTTACCTTTAAAAGTCTCAGTAAGAGATTTACCTGCTGTAATCTCATCTTTCATTTCCATAACTACCATTTCTATTAACTTATTACCACAGGCTCTTCCTGCTATTTCTATACTCGTGAGAATCGGCACACCACTTCCGAGTAACGTACCAAGAGTTCGAGAAAATCTTGACAAAGCTGCTTTTTGAAGTATGACTCCTAAGATTGGAATTTTTAAAAGAATTCTGTCAGTCAAAAGAAGTCCTGGATCAGTTTTTCTTGTAATTTTAATTAGAATAAAAAGACCAATAAATCCAGATAAAATAAAAATTCCAGAGCTTGCCATAAAGTTACTAAGACCAATTGTAATCTTGGTAGGAAGAGGCAAATCCATTCCCATTTCGCCAAATAATTTCGCAAAAGTAGGAATAACAAATATCATAATAACCGCAACCACAAGAACAGCAATAGCTATAACCAATGATGGATATATCATTGCACCAATTATTTTTCTCTTTAACTTTATCATCTTTTCAAGATAGTCAGCCATTCGCTGCAAAACCTTATCAAGCATACCGCCTTCTTCTCCAGCTCTTACCATATTTATAAAAAGTGTGCTAAAAACTTTTGGATGCCTTCTCATAGCATCAGCTAAAGAAGCACCTTTTTCTATATCATTTCTCATCTGAATGAGTATTTTCCTGAAGGTTTTGTTTTTAATCTGTCCTATAAGGGCATCAAATGCTTGTACAATAGGAACGCCTGATGAAAGCAAAGTGGCAAACTGACGAGTAAAAAATAAAAGATCTTTCGAAGAAACTTTACCAAAACTGATAACTCTTCTTTCCTCTTTCTCTCTTATATAACGAGGAATAATTCCGTTTTTTCGTAAAGCAAGGATAACCTCTCCTTCACTTTCAGCTTCAAGCTCGCCAGATACTAAATTTCCCTCTTCTGTTCTACCTTTCCATATGTAAATTGCTGGCATATTAAAATCTCCTAATTAATTAAACAATACAATTTTTATCCCAAAAAAAACAAGTATCATTGGAACAATAATTATTAAATACCTCATGAGCTTTCTTAAAGGTCTCTCTCTTATATACTCAGTAACCAAACCATTTAATCCATAAAAGCCATGATAAACTGCAGCAAGTAAAAAAATTATATTAAAAACCTTCCACCAAGGATCACTCAATCTGGCCATAACTGCTTCATATGAATAGTTATTGTGTCCCATAAAGTGCATCAAAATAAAGTGATACAGCAAACCAAAAACTAAAATCACACCAGTTATTCGATGAAGTAACCAGCTCCACATTTAAAATACCTCCATTAAAAAGAAAAATCCGCAAACAATCCATATCACTGCCACGGCCACTACTCCCAAATATGCCAAAGGCTTTTGAATTTTAGTTGAAAGTCCAGCTTCAAGTAAAGTAATCCTGATTCCTGCAAAAACATGAATAAGAACTGCGGCAAATAGTAATAATTCACCAATCTTTAGAATCGGATTTTTCATAAAATTCATTAATTGATCATAGGCAGATGGATTTTTTAGATGGCTTAAAACAAATATATGTGCAATTAAATAAAAAGTCAATATAACACCCGTAATTCGGTGAACAAGCCATGCTAAAGAACCTGTATTCCATCTGTATCTCATTAATCGCCTCCTTTAAAACCTTTTTTTACAGCAAGTCTCTTTATTTTAAGTATATGCTTGGTTATATCTATTTCCTTTGGACAAACCTCAACACAGTTAAAAATAGAATGACATCTCCATACGCCATGTTCTCCTGTTATTCTCTCTAATCTGCTATCTGTGGCTTTATCACGAGTATCAAAAAGAAATCTATATGCCTTAAGCAAAGCAGAAGGGCCGAGATATTCCTTGTCTGCCCAAAAAACTGGACAGGAAGTAGTACAACTGCCACACATAATACAAGTTATGGATTCAAGGATTTTATGCTGATCCTCTTGAGACTGAATTCGCTCTCTTTCTGGGGGAGGATCATCATTAATGAGATAAGGTAAAACCCTGTCATTCTTTTCAAAAAAAAGAGTCATATCAACCACAAGATCCTTGATTACCGGAAGTGATGGAAGAGGTTCAATTTCAATCAACTCTGGTAAATCCTTTACAAGAGTCTGACACGCAAGTCTGTTTAAACCATTTATTTTCATGGCGCAGGAACCACAGACACCGTGAGCGCAAGATTTTCTGAATGTAAGAGTGCCATCTAAGTTTTCCTTAATCTTAATAAGACCATCCAAAACCCTTTCCATACTTTCAAGTTTAATTCTAAACTCATCCCATCTTGATGAAGGTGATTCCTCAGGTAAATATCTTTTAATACGAAAGGTGTAGAATTTACTCATCAGTATTTCCTCTCCTCAGGTTTAAATCTCGTTATTTTTACAGGCTTATATTTGAATGTAATTCCTCTGTCAGACTTAAACGCAAAGGTATGTTTAAGCCAGTTCTCATCATCTCTGTTCGGATAATCCTCTCTACAATGGGCTCCTCTACTTTCTGTTCTTACCAATGCTGACTGAGCAACAACTTCAGACAGGGTGATCATGTGACTGAGTTCAATAGCCTCGAGAAGTTCCGTATTAAATGTTTTAGACCTGTCAGTAAGAGATATTTCTTTAAATCTTGTCTTTAAATCTTCAAGTTCCACTAAAAGTTCTTTTAACTCCTTCTCTATTCTAAAAACCGAACACTTATCCATCATGGTTGTCTGCAAATCTTTTCTTATAGAGGCTATACTTTCTTTTCCCTTTGCATTCCTTAAATTTTCAATCTCCTCAAAAGTCTTATCAATTCTATCCTTTTTAACTCTCCCCTTTTGCATATCTTTAAGCATTTGAGTTGCCGTTTTCCCAGCTCTTCTACCAAAAACCACTGTATCAAGGAGAGAGTTACAGCCCAATCTATTTGCTCCGTGAACAGAAACACAAGCACATTCTCCTGCTGCAAAAAGTCCATATATCACTGAGCCATCAACATCCTTTAAAACTCTTCCATCAATGTCAGTTGGAATTCCTCCCATTGCATAATGGGCAGTAGGCACAACTGGAATTGGAGCCTCAGAAGGATCAATTCCCATATAAATTTTTGAAAATGTTGTTATTTCAGGGAGCCTTTCTTCAAGAATCTTTTTATCTACATGTCTGAGGTCCAGATAAACATAATCTTTGCCATTGATTCCCCTTCCCTCTCTTATTTCTGTTAGAATAGCACGTGAAACCATATCTCTCGGTGCAAGGTCTTTAATGGTAGGAGCGTATCTTTCCATAAATCTTTCACCTTTTCCGTTTATTAAAATTCCACCTTCTCCTCTTGCACCCTCAGTAATCAATATACCAAGTCCGTATAAACCAGTTGGATGAAACTGGAAAAATTCCATATCTTCAAGAGGTAATCCCTGCCTAAAAAGCATGCTTAAGCACTCACCAGTGCTTGCATAGGCATTGGAAGTTACTTTAAAAATCTTTCCATATCCACCGCTCGCTATAATTACAGCCTTTGATTCAAAAACATGTAAAGAACCATCCTTTATGTTAACTGCGATAATACCTTGCACTGAATTATTCTCTACAACAATATCAAGGACTTGAAACTCCTGAAAAAACCTTACTCCCCTTAACTGACACTGCTCATAAAGTGCAAACAAAACTGCATGGCCTGTTCTATCTGCCGAATAACAGGCTCTTCTTACTGGTGCTGCACCAAAATCTCTTGTGTGTCCACCAAAACGCCGCTGTGCAATTTTACCCTCAGGTGTGCGGGAAAAAGGAACTCCCATGTGTTCAAGCTCTATAATTGTGGGAATTGCGTCATAACACATTATCTCTATAGCATCCTGATCACCAAGAAAATCACTCCCTTTTACAGTGTCGTAGGTATGCCACTCTGGACTATCAGGCTCTTCATTTCCAAGAGCCGCACCTATTCCTCCCTGAGCAGCAGTAGAGTGAGATCGAGTGGGATAAAGTTTACTCAAAACAGCTACTGAACCGGTATTAATACACTCAATTGCTGCACGGCAACCTGCTAATCCTGAACCAATTATAACCGTATCAAAATAGTGCTTATTAATTTCCATTCGCCTCTCCTAATTTGCAAAAATAATTTTATTTTGTATAATTTAATTCACAATGTCAAGTTAGGAGGGGAAAAAATGGGATATGTGCCAAGTCCAAGTTATAGTATAACAATACGAGTAGAAATAGAAAATCGAATTGGAATGTTTGCAAAGATTGCATCAGCTATTAGTGGAGCAGGCGGAGATTTGGGTTCAATTGATATTGTAAAAGTAGAAAAAGGACGAATAATCAGAGACATAACTATAAACGCACGAGATGAAGATCACGAGAGAAAAATTATTAAAGCCCTCAAACATATAGAAGGAGTAAAAATCCTACGGGTAATGGATAGAACCTTCCTTGTTCATGAAGGAGGGAAAATTGGTATATATAATAAAATAAATATAAAAGGTAGAGAAGACCTATCCAGAGTTTACACACCTGGAGTAGCAAGAGTATGCCTTGACATTCACAAAAATCCAGAACATGTTTATAGATATACGATTAAGGGAAATACAGTTGCTGTCATTACGGATGGCACTGCTGTTTTAGGACTTGGAAACATAGGACCTGAGGCTGCGATGCCTGTTATGGAGGGAAAGTGTATGCTCTTTAAAGAATTTGGTGGAGTAGATGCCTTTCCAATTGCGATTAGGAGCACAGATGTGGATGAATTGGTTAATATCATTAAAAAAATATCCACTCCTTTTGGAGGAATAAATCTTGAAGACATTTCTGCCCCTCGATGTTTTGAAGTAGAAAAAAGACTTCGTGATGAGCTTAACATTCCAGTTATTCATGATGACCAGCATGGAACTGCTATAGTTACGCTTGCAGCTCTCATTAATGTTGGTAGAATACTTAAAAAAGACATTAGAGAATTTAAAATAGTTATCTCAGGTGCTGGTGCAGCAGGAACTGCTACTACCTACATGCTTCTTGATTACGGAATAGAAGATATTATTGTTTGCGACAGAGAAGGCACTATTTATGAAGATAGAACAAAAGATATGGACGGTTACAAAAAAGAGATTGCTCAGAAAACAAATCCCAGGAAAATAAAAGGTTCTCTCAGTGATGCCCTTGTAGATGCCGATGTTTTTATCGGACTTTCTGCTCCAAACATTCTAAAGCCTGAAGATATTGAAAAGATGGCAAAAAATAGGGTAGTTTTTGCTTTAGCAAATCCCGATCCTGAAATAGCTCCAGAGCTTGCAATGCCCCTTGTGAAAATAATGGCCACAGGCAGGTCTGATTATCCAAATCAGATAAATAATGTTCTTGCCTTTCCAGGACTATTCAAAGGACTACTCGAAGTTCGTGCAAAAGGAGTTGACAAAGAGATATTTTTTGCAGCTGCCCATGCCATTGCAAATATTATCAAAGAGGATGAATTAAGCGAAGATTATATAATACCAAGCATTTTCAATAAGAAGGTGGCTATAGCCGTCTCTCATGCAGTTGCTGAAAAAGCCAAAAAACTTAAGTTAGCAAGGTAGATATTGACTTTTTTAAGGTTTTTTAATATTATCATTTAAAACTTTTAAAAGGAGGGGTAATATGAAAGGGTCTAGTCGTTGGTTATTAGCTTTAACATGCCTCGTTTTTTTATTAGGCCTTACAGCATTGGCTGAAGCCCAGAAAAAAGTCTATATCAAATGGGGAGCCACATCTGTCCGTTCAGGTCTTTATGCTAACACAGTAGCAATGGCCAAAGTAGTCAACAAAGCCTATCCGGGTGAAATTGAAGTTACTGTTGTCGAAACAGGAGGATTCCTTGAGAATCTTACAAGGCTTCAAAGAAAAGCAATACACATAGGACCTGCTGATGCTTCTGCAGGATATGCTAATTATGCAGGTATTATCGATTATCAAGGTAAAGCAAATCCAAATTTAAGAATTCTCTGGGGTGGTTATATAACACCTATACACATAGTAGTAGCTGAAAAAGCAGGAATTAAATCCATAAAGGAAATAAAAGGCGTTCCATTTGCTATGAATCCTGGAACAACTTCTGGTAGAGTGGTTGAATTGTTTTTCAAAGCACTTAATATCCAGCCTGACTATAAACTAATGGGAATAGGAGCCAGTGCTGATGCAATGAAATCTGGTGTAGTTAAGGGATGGTATAAGGCTGGTTTTAAAGATGCTGCCATTCTCGATCTTGAAGCAAACATGGATATTAAGATCTTACCGGTTACAAAGGCTATGGTTGACGAGTTTAACAAAGTATATCCAGGACAGGGACTTTCAATGGAGATTCCTGCAGGACTTTTTAAGAGTGTAAAGAAACCCCAACTCAGTCTTGCCTATGTGGTTACTGATTTTGTAGACAAAGATGTTCCGGAGGATGTGGTATTCAAGATAGTCAAAGCAGTTTGGGAAAATAGAAAAGAAATTGTCGGTTCCTTAGCAACGCTTAAAGAAGGAAATTTTGAAGATATGTTTGGAATGGCAGCAAAATACTGCAATGTTCCCCTTCATCCCGGAGCTGTTAAATTCTACAGAGATGTCCTCAAGGTTAAAATTCCAGATAAGCTAATACCACCAGAGATGAAAAAGAAATAAGGAGGGAAAAATGCAAAAGCTTATACTTTTTTCAGTATTTCTCCTTTTTGTATTCATAACGCCAATTCTATGTTTTGCACAACCAACTGTCACAATTACACCGGCCTCTGGTGCTCCTGCAACGGTTATTTCCATTGATGGAAAAGGCTTTCAACCACAAGAAGAAATAGAAATTATCATAACCCTGGAAGAAGGTGAAAAGGTAGGTCTTGGGACAGAAAAGGTTGATGTAATTGTGACAAATAATGAAGGTGTTTTTTCTGTAAAATCAGGTATTCCTGTGAATGCAAAACCAGGAATGCATAAAATTGAGATAAGAGGAAGTAAAGGGAGTTTAGTCGAGACAAAAGTTGAAGTGACACCTGCTAAAAAATAAATGAGGAGGAACTATAGTTTTTATGCGTGAACTGACAGGCGCTTGGAAAGTAATAGTTGGAATTCTAGTTGGCATATGGGGAATTTTTATCATATATACTGCGCTTTTATATTCTCTTCACCCTCTTCTTCAGGGTGGAATCTCACTCTCAATTGGACTTGCTATAGTATTTCTTGTCTATCCTATTTCTAAAAGACTACTGAAGAAAAAAATACCTAAGATTGTTCAAGTTTTCATCACTGGTACTAAGAATGCTCCGTCACTGATTGATTTCATATTTATTGCTCTTAGCCTTATTCCAAGTCTATATATAATGTTAAACTGGGAAGAAATTGTTCGGAATCCGGGAGTTTTTGAGACATATCATCTTGTGCTTGGTGGACTTCTAATTTTTGCTCTTCTCGAAGGCACTCGTAGGTCCCTTGGGTTAACCATACCACTTTTAGTGCTTTTCTTTATTTTATATACGATTCTTGGACCTAAAATTCCTGGAAGATTTGCTCATCCTGGCTTCAATTTTACAGATATTCTTTATCAACTCTATCTGATGACCGAAGGTGTTTGGGGATTACTCACAGACATGACAAGCAGAATAATAGCACCATTTATTATATTCGGACCGATTCTTTTTGCAACTGGTGTTGGCTCTACAGTAATGGATTTATCCACATACTTTGGCGGAAAAATCAGAGGAGGACCAGGACACGTTGCGGTAATATCAAGCTCTATGTTTGGAATGCTTTCAGGTTCTTCAGTTGCTAATGCTGCAACGACAGGCTCTTTTACAATTCCTCTTATGAAACGCTTTGGTTTTTCAAGAGAATTTGCTGCTGCTGTTGAAGCTGCGGCATCATCGGGTGGTCAGATAATGCCACCAATCATGGGTGCTGGTTGTTTTGTTATGGCAGAGTTTTTAAATATTCCTTACACATCCATCATGATTGCTGGCTTGATTCCTGCCCTGATTTATTTTGCAGGCATTGCAGCTGGAATTTGGATTGAGGCAGGAAGAACTGGTATGGGTAAGCTTCCCAAGGAGCTTATGCCTGAGTTAAAAGCAATATTAAAACCAGAACGAATACTCGGCTTTGCTCTTCCTATAGGTACACTGGGAGTTCTTTTATTTATGTTTTTCCCACCACAAGTTTGTGCTGCATGGGCTATTGTTGTATCAGTAGTGTTTTTCACACTCTTTGGCGGTCCTCTGAATCCAGCGCAAATTTGGGATAGAGTAAAAAAAATCTGGCAAGGTTTGTTTGAGGGGGTAGTAAAAGCTCTTGCCTGGCTGATGGTTATGATGGCATGTGTACAGATTGCAGTAAGTCTTATCTCTCTTACAGGATTTGGTGTAAAAATCTCTGAGCTTATCATAGAAATCTCAGGATACAATGTTTATTTGGCATTAATAGCTACCATGCTTACAGCAATTATACTTGGAATGGGAATGACAACCACAGCTGCTTATGTAATAGCTGCAGCTGTTTTAGTACCAGCTCTTCAACAAATGGGGATAGATCCTCTTGCTGCCCATCTCTTCATATTCTATTTTGCCATTAAATCTGGACTTACACCTCCGGTCTGCATTACGGTCTTTACAACTGCTGCTATTGCAGGTAGCAATTGGCTTAAATCAGCCTGGGATTCGATGAAGCTTGGAATTGGTGGATATATAATGCCCTTTTTCTTTATGTTTGTACCAGCCTATCTAATGAAAGGACCTGGTTGGGAAATTGCCTTTATTTTCGTAGGTGCCTTTCTTGCCATGTTTGCTATTGAAGCTGCTGTTTTAGGCTACTTTACGAAACCTTCTACACCTATTGAAAGAATACTCTATCTCATTGGTGGACTCGTAATGATGGCTCCTGATCACTGGACTTTCATTGGAATAGGTATATTTTTTATTGGATACCTCCTTGAAAGATTTGACATACAAATTCCAATAATTGGAAAAAGACCAGTACAGATTGTAAGGGCTAAATAGAGGAAGCCTCCTTTTAAGGAGGCTTCCTCTTCCATATAAAAATTATTTCTCTCTACTCAAAAATTTCCTTATTTTTTCAAAAGACACCCAATGAGGTGCATTATCCAATAGATAGACTTCAGCCTGTGGGAAAATTTCCTTCAGATCAAAAATTGCTTTTACTGGAAGAATTTTATCCTGTGTTCCATGAATTAATTTCAAGTTGCGGATGTTTAATTTTTGAGAGACTTCTATTTTTGAAGAACAAAGATATTCAAGGCCCTTTATCAGTTTATCATGATCGAAATCAGGAAAAGTAGGTGTGCATCCCGCACTTATTAAAAAATCTTTAACCACATTGTGAGGACTAAGACTCATTTTATTAATCATCCTTCTAATCACTTTTTCTTTAACATAATCTGTAAATCTTATAAACCCGGCTACAATTATTATAGATTCAAATCGTTGAGTGAAAAAGGAGATATTTTTAAGCACTATGTGACCACCTGTTGACCAAGCAATTAGGTTACTGCCTTTCCTATCTTTTAAAAAATCAATAATGCCTCTTTCATCATAATCTACAAAAGGAATAATAAATAGGCAATCTTCTTGAGTATCTCCTAATGCCTCCTTGAAACCAGCCCAACCTGAAATAAATAAATTCATCGAGTCCTTAATCCTCAATCGGAAAAAATTTGCCCTTATTAATCTATTCTGCTATAATTTAACAAATGTTGAACCTTATAAGACAATTTTTAACAAAGCTTACTGAAGACAGATACTTTTATCTTAAGTTTCGTCTTATTCTGCTGAATACATTTTTTGCAATCATTCCTCTTGTTATTGTTGTAACAATCACATATTTCTGGATCTACAACATAGTTCATGACGAATTTAGAAATAATCTAAGATGGCAGATGGCAGAAACAAGACACTCCCTTGAATTTTTCATTTCTGAGAGAATTTCTGCCCTTAAATTTATTGCCCATTCCTATCCTGAAGACTACTTCAGTGATGAAAAAAAATTCTATAGGCTTTTTTTGGATTTTAAAAAGGAGTTTGAAGGAATAGTTGATATGGGAATAGTCAACAGCAAAGGAATACAGATTTTATACGTAGGACCCTATCAACTAAAAGGGAAAGACTATTCTCAGGCAGAATGGTTTAAAGAAATGACCTTAAGGACTGAATATGTGACAGATGTCTTTCTCGGATACAGAAAAATCCCTCATTTTTCAATAATAATAAAACAAGATTTAACTTCCAAGGATGACTATAGGCTTTTAAGAGTATCCATAAATATGGATATATTACAAAGATTTGTATCAAAGCTTGAGCTCGGCTCTCAGGATGACATCTTCCTTATAAATAAAGACAAAATTCTTCAAACTAATTCAAAGCTTTTTGGTTCCGCTTTAGAACCATTCAAGTCTTTTGCATTAAAAATTGAGACGGATAACAAAGATATAAAAATTTACGAGATAGATCTTAATAAAAAGCAGGCATACTTAGCTTATGGCCCGATCAAAGAAACAAACTGGATTCTTCTAACTATAATAGGTTCAAAACCATATAAAAAAATTCCTTCCTTTTTTACCAAAGAAGTTACCTTAATCAGTCTTTTCAGTATTGCTCTCATTTTTTTTGTGATAACAAGTTCAATAAACAGTCTGGTGAACAGAATACATAGAGCAGACCAGGAGAGAGAAATTGCCATTGCCAATGCAGAACATGCTGATAAGCTTGCTTCCATCGGAAGATTGGCTGCAGGAGTTGCCCATGAGATAAATAATCCTTTGGCGATAATAAATGAAAAAGCAGGATTAATGAAAGATCTCCTCGAATATGGAGATATTTGTCAAAACAAAGATAGATTTATTCAGCTTATAAGTGCAATACAGGAGAATGTTACAAGATGTAAAACAATTACTCATAGACTTTTGAGCTTTTCTAAAAAGATTGATAGAGCAAGAGAAGATTTTTATATTAATGAGGCAATACAGGAGGTAATCGGATTTATAGAAAAAGAAATTCAAACAAAGGGCATAAAAATAGTTTACGATTTTCAGAAAAATTTGCCTAAAATTAGAACTGATAAGGGACAACTTCAACAGGTATTGTTAAATATTATAAACAATGCTGTTGATGCTGTTGACATTGGGGGGCTAATAGAGATTAAAACAGAATCTATCGATAATGATAGAATAAAGATATCAATTAAAGACAACGGACCGGGAATTCCGAAAGATCGTATGAAACATATTTTTGAACCTTTTTACACTACCAAAAGCAAAGGAACAGGGCTGGGTCTATATATTTCTTACGGAATTATAAAAAAACTTGGAGGAGACTTGAAAGTATTAAGCGAAATTGGTAAAGGAAGTATATTCTCAATACAAATACCTGTTAATCCTGAAGCGGAGGAGATTAAATGAAAAAAGGAAAAATACTGATTATTGACGATGAACAGGAGCTGGTTACAACATTAGCAGAAAGGCTTAATATCAGAGGATATGAAGCACACGGACTTTCTAACTTTGCTGGAGCATTTAAATTCTTAAATGATGTTCTTGATGTTGTTATTCTCGATATTGGACTACAGGATACAGATGGACTTGAAGTATTAAAAAGAATAAAAGAAATAAATCCATCTATTCAAGTAATAATGCTATCAGGGTATGGTGATGATGAGAGAATAAATAAAAGCCTGCAGTTAGGAGCATTTGATTATCTTATAAAGCCTGTTGAAATAGAAGATTTGATCTCAAAGATTGAAACAGCGAAACAGAAAAAGGAGAAATCAAAATGATGGATAAACCATTTGCTTTTATAGGAAAAATAATAGCCGATTTTACTCATGAAATTAACAATCACCTTGCCTTAATAAAGGAATCAGCAGGGCTTATATCAGATGTATGTAGAGGAAAAAAAACAATCGATAAAAAAGAAATGCCATATATTATTGAAAGTGTTGAGGCTATTGAAAATCAGATAAACAAAAGTGTGAATTTTATCACTTATTTCAATAGATTTGCCCATAGAATGGATAGCTTTAAAAGCACTTTCAAATTAAACGCTGTTGTTGAAGAAATGTATGAATTACTTAAAAGATACTTAAACAGAAAAAAAGTATCTTTCAACTATGAATTACCATCAAATCTTCCTGATGTTGATAGCTCTCCATTTATATTACAGTTTGTAATATTCTATGCAATAGATAGTTTTTTGAAAAAATCCCAACCAGGTGCAAGGATTTTCATGACAGCTGATAGAGAAAATGATTTAATTAAGCTGATAATAAAATATGAAGGTGAATTCAATGAAAATATCAGTCAGGATATATGGCCACTTTTTTCTGTCCAGGAGATTGTATCAAATACAAATATAAAAATCTCAGCCACCGAGAAAACCATGAATATAGAAATTAATTTATAAATAATGTGAAAAGCTATTTGTTTTCCTTATTTTCCATAATCTTTCTTGCCGTGTCAAATTCACCTTCTTCAGCAAATGCTATAGCAGACATTGTAAGCTCAAGTTTTCTCTGATAGGCACCTTTAATTTTATCCATTAGAGTTTCAATATCAACAGGTTTTCTTAAAAACTCATAAGCACCCAGTTTCTGAGCTTCTTCCTGATCCTTTTCTGTACCATGTGCGGTAAGAATAATAATCTGAGTTGTGGGATATGCCTGTCTAATCTGCCTTAAGACTTCAATTCCATCCATTCCAGGCATTCTTAAATCGAGAACTATTACATCAGGCTCCTGTTCTTTAGCGTAACTTATTGCCTCCTCACCACTATAGACAGTATCTGGCTTAAGCTCTCTCATCTCAAGCCTTTTGGCAAGAGTCTTTACAAACTCTACTTCATCATCTACAAGTAAAACTCGCATTTGTCTTCCCATATTTACCTCCTATTATTTTAGATCTTTTAAAGATATTATAAAATTTTAAGAAAAATGTAAAGCAATTATAAATTATTCACTTATAAAAAATTATAATAACATTTTTTTATGTCATTTATGTAATAATTTTATAATCTTATATCTAAAAAGTCAGGAGGTTAGGATGAAGATAAGCTGTCTGATCTTGTTGATTCTTATGCTATTTACTGTTATTATCGTTAATCCTGTTTTTGCGGAAAACTCACCATCCACCGAAAGTTCAATGCCATGGTGGGCATGGCCATTAATTTTATTTGTGGTTACTTTTATACTCGGAGTATTAGCTGTGTTGGGAGGGGTCGGAGGTGGTGTTCTTTTTGTCCCAATAGTTGGTGGATTTTTTCCTTTTAACATGGATTTCGTAAGAGGTGCAGGGCTTTTTGTTGCATTAGCCGGTGCGCTTGCTGCTGGACCAGGACTTCTAAAAAGAGGCTTTGCTGATTTGCGGCTTGCAATACCGCTTGCATTGATAGCATCTGCCTCTGCAATAGTAGGTGCCATGATAGGACTTGCTCTTCCACCGCATATAGTTAATATAGCATTAGGTACAACAATTCTTATGATTGTTGCAATTATGCTTCTTGCAAAAAAGTCCGAATATCCTGAAGTAAAAAAAGCGGATGCACTTTCGCAGGCATTAAGAATAAACGGAATATACCATGAAATTTCTACAGGAAAGGAAATCGAATGGAAAGTTCACAGAACTCCTCAGGCTCTTATCCTCTTCGTAGCCATCGGAATAATGGCTGGAATGTTCGGTTTAGGTGCTGGATGGGCAAATGTCCCTGTTTTAAACCTGTTAATGGGCGCACCTCTTAAGGTTTCGGTTGCAACAAGTAAATTTCTTCTTTCAATTACTGATACATCAGCAGCATGGATTTATCTAAATAATGGTGCGGTTCTTCCAATGTTGGTTGCTCCAAGTATAGTAGGAATAATGCTTGGTTCAGTAGTCGGAGTTAGAATACTTGCTGTAGCAAAACCGAAAATAGTTAGATACATTGTTATAGGAATGCTTCTTTTTGCAGGAATAAGGGCATTACTAAAGGGACTTGGAATATGGAAGTAAAGGAGGGACAAAAATGACAAAACATAAAATTAAGGAAGAACAGCTCGTATATGCAAAATGGCTTGATTGGGGTATGAAGATTGGTCTTCTTTTGCTTATTTTGACTTTTATAGTTTATCTGACTGGTATACTTTCTCCCAAAATACCAATATCAGAATTGCCTAATTACTGGAAACTAAAGGCTCATCAATATATGGCTTCAGCAGGTCTGCAGCCTGGCTGGGCATGGGTAGCCCTTATCACAAAGGCAGATTTTTTAAACTTTATACCTATAGCATTTCTTGGAGCTGTAACCATCTTCTGCTATATAAGAATATTGCCTATTTTTTTAAAAAATAAACAGATTGCTTATTTTATTTTTGCCTTAATTGAGTGTTTGATTCTAATCCTTGCTGCATCGGGAATTTTACATGTTGGAGGACATTAAAAGAGAGGAGGGTTAAACCTCCTCTCTTTCTTACCATGGTTTGCTTTTAAGAATTTCGTTCAGATGTTCTTCTGCTTTCTTTTCAATTATCAAAAATCTTTTGTTTTTTGCTTCTGCTATTTTTTCAAGAAGCTTATCAAAATCTACGGGCTTTTGCATAAAATCAATTGCACCTTCTTTAATAGCCTCAACTCCTGCTTCCACACTTCCATGACCAGTTAAGATAATAATCTGTAGGTCAGGATGTTTCTTTTTAATTTCCTTCAATACATCTATTCCACTTTTACCCGGCATAACAAGATCAAGAATAATTGCATCAAAACTCCGCTGATCAACCTTTTTAATGGCTTCATCCCCACTTGTAGCAGTTTCTAACTTAAGTCCTCTCATGCCAAGCCTTTGTGAAACAACTTTTAGAAACTGTTCTTCATCATCTACTAATAAAACATTTGCCTTTAGCTCTTCATTAGACATCTCAGAGTCCTCCCTCTTTTTGTAATTTTTCTCTAACCCTTTCTACCTTTATTATAAGCTCTTTTATATCTATCGGTTTAATTATATATTCAATCACTCCATTTTTCATAGCTTCTTCAACGTAATTCATATTTCCGTATGCCGTTAGCATTATAACCTCAATAGAAGGATTGATTTTTTTTATTAATTTAAGAAATTCAATTCCGTTTACTTCTGGCATTTTTATATCGAGAATAACAAGATGAGGTGAATAACTATAAATCAACGACATTGCTTCAATGGCAGATGTAGCAATTCGGATATCATAATTCCGAAGCGATAGTCTCTCAGAAAGAGTGGTTATAAAATCAACCTCATCATCAACAAGAAGAATTTTCATTCGCTCCTCTTTGTCTACCTACTGATTTATAATTGCAACCGTTTGGTCGGTACAGTTGTTAAGGATTGCAGAGCTTACTCCACCAAGAACAAGATCTTTAAGTGCGGAACGTCCTTTTCTCCCCATAACCACAAGATTGTAATTTCCTTCCTGCACCTCTTTTATAATTTCATCCTTTGGAAAACCTACAGAACTCTTCGTTTCTATCAGTTGCGCTGAGACTCCCTCATCTTGTAGCATCTTCTTTGCCTTAGTAAGTATTTCCTCAGCCTCTATTTCAGGATCAATGCCTTGTCTCACTCTCTCAAGATAAAGAGAGACATTGATAACTCTAAAAATAGTTATTCTCTCGATCGCGTTAGTTAGTTTTGCAAGATTAGACACATGTTCTACCGCTTTGAATGAATATTCTGAACCATCAACAGGTAAAAGAATTCTTGCCAAAGGATTATCTACTATTTTCTGTCCCACAATGTATATGTTCTCATTAAGCAAGCCATGAATAACCTTATTAGAGACACTTCCGAGGACATAACTCTTCCACTCTGACATACCTCTTCTGGACATAACAACAGTTTTAAATCCCTTCTGAGTTGCAACTTCTATAATCTTATTGCCAGCATCACCTTCTTCAATAATCTTATAGATTACGCCTTTAAATCCTGCATCTCTTAAGTTTTTTTCATAACCACTAAGAAATGGCATTATATTTTCTTCTATATGTTTTGCCCTAATCTTCTTGAAAACCTCTGTCTGCCTGACTAACTCTGCTCTAAAATCAATATTTTTCATCCGTTCACTTAAATATCCACCGGTCATAACATATAGAAGTGAAAGCTCAACGTTTTCAGCTTTGGAAAGTAATACAGAGGCAAACTTTATTGCTCTCTTTGAGTTATCACTATTATCCACTGGCATCAAAATTTTTTCTAAAGTTGATTTACTCATAGCAAACCTCCTATTTTAGTAGAAAAGCAATAGCCAAATATTAGCGATTGCTACACTTATCATCATAAAAAGAAAAGCATATTTCATAAAACCAAAAAAGCTTATTTTGTGTCCTGCTGACTCTGCAATTCCAATTGTAACTACATTTGCTGATGCACCAATAAGGGTGCCATTTCCACCAAAGCATGCACCAAGTGCCAGTGCCCACCAAAGCACATTACTCTCAGCACCTGGAATAACCTTAGATAGATAAGCAACTATTGGCAACATTGTAGCAGTAAATGGAATGTTATCAACAAAGGCACTCATTATTGCAGAAACCCACAGAATAAGACAAATTGCAACAGTAAGATTGCCTGCTGAAAGATCGTGTACCCAGTCAGCTATTACAGCAAGAAGACCTGCTTCTTCCACTGCTCCTACAATTATAAAAAGAAAGATAAAGAATAGCAGAGTAGTCCACTCAATATCTTTTTCAATGAGTTCAAGCATTTTTACTTTTTTTGTCACAACTGCGTATGTAAATAGAAGTCCTGCTCCGAAAAGAGCTGGTATGGATACTTCCATGTGCCAGAAGCCATGTGTGGCAAAGAAGGCAACCACTAAACCCATAATAAACAAACCATATCCAAGAAGAGTTTTATCCGTGATTTTATACTCTTCTCTAAGATAACTTATAAATGCATCAACATCTTCAACCTTTCCCTTCCTATACTCCTTTGAATAGAAAAATTTGTTGTAAATTACTAAAGCAACCATACTCAAAATAACAACTGGAGTAAGAGCATAAACAAACTGCATAAATGTAAGGCCGGTGTAAGAACCTATCATTATGTTTGGTGGATCACCTATGAGTGTTGCTGTTCCTCCTACATTTGAAGCCATAATTCCTGGAATAAGAAGCGACAGCGGATTGATTTTAAGCGCAATAGCTATTTCTATAAGAACAGGTGTGTAAAGAAGCATGGTTGTAACATTATCAAGAAAAGCAGAAGTAATTGTAATAAAAAAGCAGGAGATTATTGCAAGGATCATTATATTTCCTCTTGCAATTTTATATGACATATAGGCACACCACTGGAAGACACCCGTATGCTTTAAAACTCCAATTATAATCATCATTCCCATAAGCAGAAATATCACATTCATGTCAATAGCTGCTATTGCTCTTTCAAAGGAGATTATGTGAAACTCTGGATTAAATGTTCCGAGGGTGTAAGTAAGTATAAGCAGGGTAGCAGCACCAATCATAGCAGCCACTGTTCGATGAAGAAGCTCAAAGGATATTAGGGCATAGGCAATAAGGAATACGATTGTGGCAATCCAGAAAGCTGGACCTAAATGTCGCTCAAGCAGTATATCCCGGCTTAAATAAAATTCATTTCCTTTCACTGCAAATTCATCATTTTTAAACTCAACCCTTGTTCTTTTGTAGGAGCTTTTTACTATCTCAATTTCAATCTTTGCCTTTTCTATTTCTCCTTTTGCAAGGTTAAAATTGAGCATAAAGGTTCCATGAGAAGAAGTAATAGTCTTTTCAACTTCCTTATGATCATCAATAATTTTATGGGGTATTCCATTTACAAGTAGATGAATCTCTGCATCTTTAACCGGTTCTTTGTGGGAGTCCAAAACTGTTCCAGAAATAAAGAATACATCATTATCATCCTTTTTTGTCTCCGATGCAAAGGCTGAGATATTAAATGCAAGGAGACATAATAATAGGAAAAAAAGTAATTTTTTCATGTATCCTCCCCTAAATACTTATCTTTTTCTTTTCTCCAGTAATAACCACATAGGATTCATCAGGAATAATGTAGTTTTCCTGCGGTCCGTGAATCTGTATACCAGAAATAAGAGCATAATCTGCCTTATTTTTGTCAACAACCTTTTCGATTATATTCTCAAGGTCCTCTATGATGACCTTTAGAGTTAATTTAGTTAGCGAAAGAAGGTCTGGAACCTCTCCGTATTTTAATTCTCTTAAAAGTCTTCTTTTAAGGATACTCTCCTCAATGTCTTCTTCATCAAGCCTAATATTAATTTTTCCATTTAGTAATTCTCCTTGGAATAAACATAAGGCACCGCAGGCATGGGATTTTTCAAGTCCTTTTCTTTTGCATACTCCCATATTCTCATTTTCGTCGATTGCAATGTGAGAGAAAGCGTAAAATACATATCTTTCCCTTCCATCTACCTGTGGGGCATGACTTATAAATGCTCTCATTCCAGTCTTGCCGGCTGTGAAAAGACCGGCAAGACTGGAAAAATTAAAAGCCTCTCCCCACATTCTCTTTACATGGCTTCTTACAGTCTGGGATATTTCATCTCTGCATATGCAGACCGATGCAATTGAGTTGTCTTCATTAAATCCAAAATCTTTTAAAATGTCATATGACTTTTTAATAAAATCGTATTCTTTGTAGTAATTCCCGAATAGTTTTTCCAAAATAGGTTTAATAATCATAAATAACCTCCTACTTTAAAAGTATTGGCATGCCAAGTATTGGCCATACTGTCACTAAGAATATGGCAAGAATTATTATAAGCACAATACTCATTGGAATACCATGCTTGAAAAACTCTCCAGCAGTAAACTGTCCTGACTGATAGGCTATTGCATTCGGTGCTGCACCTATGAGAAGCAAAAAAGGCATACCTGCTGTAACAAGAGATGCATAAAGAATAACATCTGGAGCAACCCCAAGATATTGAGCTATAACAAGAGAAACTGGCAGAGAAATAGCAATCGCTGCCACATTCATTATGAAGTTTGTCATTAAAAGAACAAATGTTGCGATACTTATGACAAATATAAGCCATGGAGCTTGCTGAAACATAACTAACCAGTTAACAGCCATCCACTGAGCTGCACCTGTTTTCCAAAGACAAAATCCTATGCTCATTGCACCACTAAAAAGAAGGATAATGTTCCATGGTATATCTTCAAGTTCTTTAATAGTCAGAACTCCTGTAAGGAAGAAAAGAAGCGTAGAGCAAAGCATTATAGCTGAACGATCAAGTGGTTTTAATGCTGGCACAAAAGACTGAAGTGACATCACTACAATAACAGCAAGAACACAGATTATTACAAATTTCTCCTGACCACTCATTGGCCCAAGTTCTTTCATCATTGTTTTAACTTTTTCCCTTAAACCATGGATAACATTCTTTTCAGGCTTAAGGAAAATCATAAGATAAACCCAGATAAGAAAAACCATTATCCAGCCCAGAAGAAACATATACTTAGTAAGTTCAAAGAATCCGATATCTCTTCCCGTAAACTCCTTAAACATACCTGCTGCTGCAGGACCTCTGGCTGCACCTAAGAAAGTGATAATACTTCCTGCACCTGCTGCATATGCCATTCCGATGAAAAGAGCCTTACCAAACTTTGTCGGCTTATCCCCTTCACCATAAAGAGCATTTATTGCAAGAAGTATTGGAAAAACTGTTGCAGCTGCTGCAGTATGAGCCATAAGATGAGCAAGTCCTGCTGTGACAACTAAGGCACCCAGGACTATCATACTTGTTCTTTCACCAACCACATTAAGCATGTTATAGGCTAAACGCTTTGTAAGGCCTGTTTTTGTGAATGCAAGACCCACAACAACAGACCCAAAAATAAACATAACTGAGGGATCCATAAAATCACGAAAGGCATCCTTTGCTGAACGAATTGCAAAGAGTGCTTGGAACACTCCTATAGCAATACTTGTAACACCAATAGGCACAACTTCAAAAACCCACCAAATACCAGCCATCATAAAGAGAGCTATTGCTCCTTTCCCTTCCTTTGAGAGAGGAAAGTGCTTTCCCATAGGATCAACTGCATCAGGCCATGACGGTGAAAAGTAAATGCCGAAAAAAAAGGCAAGACCAAGAAATATAAAAAATATTTTCTTCCATGGAATCTTTCTTTTTTCCTTTGCAACATAAATTTCTTGCGGTGGTTTTGGTAACCCTTCTGATCTTTTTGTCTCAGCCATTTCCTCCTCCTATTCTTTTATTAATTCTTCTGAAATTGCATCGAACACTTCAACCATTCTCACAATTCCAACAAATTTCTTTTTGTCCTCAATAACAGGTAAAACAGGCAGATCGAAATGAATCATTAAATAGGCAGCCTTTGTAACCGGATCTGAAGGATCAACAAAATGCTTGGCAGGTACCATAATTTCACTAACTGGCTTTTGGGCAAGCTTCTTAGACTCTTGAGTGAAAAGGCTATCCCATACAATTGCAAGACCTGTTTTTTCCTCTTCCAATACCTGCGCCTTTGCAGGCTGTTTGAGAAAAGATGGTTCAAGTCCTCTCAGAATATCCTTAAGTGTCACTGTTCCGAGAAGATTATACTTTTCATCAAAAACAAGCACAGCAAGAGGATCTAATTGTTTTTGCACATGAATGAATGAAGCCTTTACAACCTTAATAGCTTGTTCAATGCTGAACCAGTAGGGAATATGAGGATACTCAAAAATTCCCAACATAACATCCTTTACTAATTTTCCTTCTGACATACCCCACCTCCTAAGGATTTATAAAGCTTTTCTCTGAAAAGAGATAAATAGCCTAATTTTATCATTCTTTTTATACAGTTTATTCAGAAGAATCACTGTGTCTCCTGAAAAAACTTGCTGAGACATTAAAAGAACCGGTGAACCTTCTGAAATTTCAAGTGATTGAGCTATTTCTTTACTGATATTGATCAATTCAAAATAATTGTTAACCTTTGTTGTTTTAATGCTATATTTTTTCTCAAAAAGATCAATTATGGACTGAGTCTCTAAGTCTTCCTCAAGCAATTGAGGACATATATTAAAAGGAACAAATGATTCCTGAAGGATAGAAGTATTTTCTTCATAAATCCATCTTGCCTTGATATATAATATATGTTTATTTTCAGGAATACCGAGTTCTTTACTTAACTCGCCTACAGGCATGATTACAGTTTTAGCAATTATCTCTTTGTTAAACAAAGCTTCTTCCTCAACCCATAATTTTTTAAAAAGAGCTGTCATTAAAAGTCCTTCCTGACCGTAGTTTCTGCTCACAAAAGTGCCCTTGCCCTGCTGTCTAATCAGATATCCCTGTCTTACAAGTTCAAGTACAGCGTTTCTTACAGTTGCCCTGCTTACATTAAACATCCTACAGAGCTGATCTTCGGTTGGAATCTGCATTCCTGCTGTCCATTCTTTGTTATCAATCTTTCTTTTTAAGATGTCAAAAAGTTGCATATATAATTTTTCATGTTCATCTCTGCTTATTAGCTCTACCATTGCTACTCCTTATTATTTTGTTATAACATTATTATATTGTTATAATGTAACATTGTAATTTTAAATATCATACTCACATTATTTAACTTTGTCAAAAAAAAATATGTTATAGAAGGATTAAAATCGTTTATAATTAAAAATGGTCGATTTTTTTGGACTTTTTAAGTCTAAATCAAAAAAAATGGACGAGAGACAAAAGCTGAAAGAACTATTAAAGGAAAAATATAAATATTTTCAAAATGTTCTCAATAGCAATAACTATGTTCTCAGCATAATGGCTGATCTTGAAGAAAAGTTATCGGGAGAATATCTCTTTGATATGGCTTACATACAAAATAATATAAAAGCCCTTTCAGATGGAGTTGCGGATATAATAAAAAATTTAAATGCCCTTTCTGAAAATAAATATCTCCAATTAGAAAAAGTTCAAAGCCATATACAACAGGAAATAGAAAAAATCCTATCATCAAAAGTGGAAATCCCTAAAACTGATTTTGTAATTCCTATTGAAAAAATCCAAAAAAACTCGATAAACATTGCAGGTGGGAAAATAGCCCATTTAGCAGAGTTGAGAAACGAACTTAATCTTCCCACTCCTGATGGATTTGTAATTACCGCTTACGCATTTATTAAATTTTTAGAGCATTCAAATTTAAGGGAAAAAATATCTGAAATCATTAATTCTATAGACATAAATAGAGTAGAAGAATTAGAAGAAGCGAGTCAAAAAATTCAGGAACTTATAAGTTCAGCAGAACTTCCAGTGGAAATTGAAAAATCCATATTAGAGGCCTATCAAAAACTTCCACAGAAAAGTAATGAAGCGTGTATGGTATCTGTAAGAAGTAGTGCCATCCATGAAGACTCAGATTTCAGCTTTGCTGGCCAATATTCATCCTATCTTAATGTGCCGGAAAATCTAATTATTCTCACTTATAAAAAAGTCATTGCCAGTCTTTTCAATAAAAGAGCAATTTTTTATTACAAAACAAAAGGATTTACAGAAACTCATATGGTTATGGCGGTAGGTGTTTTAAAGATGATAAACGCAGCAGCTGGTGGTGTAATGTATTCGACAAATCCTAACAATCCGGAGAGTAATACAATAATTATAAATGCAGTAAAAGGTCTTGGAAAGCTAATTGTTGATGGTGCTGTAACAGCCGAGACATATATAGTTTCAAAAACTCCTGAGCTTAAAATTTTAGAGAAAATACCGGGCAAACAAAATAAAATTCTTCTTTGTAAAAAAGAGGGTGATGTAGAGGAAATTGTTCTTCCAAGCCCCATAACAGGAAACTCTCTCACTGACGAGCAAATTATTGCACTTGCTGAAATAGCATTAAAAATCGAAAATTACTATGAATATCCTCAGGATATCGAATGGGCAATTGATGAAGATGGAAAAATTTACTTACTTCAAGCAAGACTCCTTAGGGTAGTTGAAAAAAAGAATGAGCCACGGGTTTACTTGCCTACAAGAATTAAAGGATATAATGTGCTGTTGGATAAAGGATTGACTGCCTGTAAAGGAGTTGGGTATGGCAAGGCATTTATTCTTAACTCAGAAGAGGAACTTGCAGATTTTCCAGAAGGCGCTATTTTAGTTGCCAAGCATACAAATCCAAAATATGTTATCGTAATGAATAAAGCTACTGCTATTGTAACCGATGTTGGAAGCCCTACAGGACATATGGCATCTCTGTCAAGAGAGTATAATGTGCCAACTCTGATAAATGCAGAAAATGCCACTAAAATAATAAAATCTGGCCAAGAGATTACAGTAGATGCTACTAATTGTGTAGTATATGAAGGTAAAGTGAATAAATTAATTGAAGCCTTCAAGAACAATAAAGAACCATTCAAAGAGACTCTGCTTTTTAAAACCCTTACAAAAACTTTAAAGTTAATCGTTCCTTTGAATCTGGTAGATCCAACATCTGAGGACTTCAAGCCTGACAACTGCAAAACCTATCACGATATCACTCGTTTTTGTCATGAAATGGTCATGTATGAGATGTTCACCATGTGGGATAGATATGATAGTGAGCATCATGCCATACCTCTTTTAGCAGGAATTCCAATTGGCGTTTTGGTGCTTGATATAGAAGATGGATTAAAGGAAGGAGTAAAAAAGGCAACTCCAGAGGATATACTTTCAATTCCATTTCAGGCAATTTTGAGAGGAATGAAATCAATGCAATGGCCCGGTCCACCACCTGTTGATGCTGGTGGATTTCTTGAAATGGTAGCACATACAGTTTCAATTCCTGAAGAAGAACTTAGGGAAACAGCAAAAAAGAGTTTTGCAATAATAACAAAGAATTACATGAACTTTAGCCTGCGATTGGGTTATCATTTTTCTATGATAGAGGCTTACACAGGAGAAAATATAAATGACAATTATATAAAATTTTTCTTCAAAGGTGGAGGCGCTGCAATCGACAGACGACTCAGAAGAATAAAATTAATTACACAAATTTTAAAAACTATGAACTTCCGAGTAATAACCAAAGAGGATGTACTCGATGCTTTAATTACAAAATATAGCATAATTGAAATAGAAAAAAGACTGGAAATCTTGGGAAAACTAACAGCCTATACCAAACAACTTGACATGGTGCTCTTTAATGATATGGTTGCTCAAATGTATGCCGATGATTTCATTAAAAAGCACTTAAAAGATATATAAAAATTTAAAAACTCGATTTAAGCTTTTCTTTAAGCATTTTGTTTTCTCTTTGAACTCTTAACCATTTTATAGCTTTTTCAATTGTAAAGAGAATTTGCTCTTTCTTAAAAGGTTTTGTAATAAAATCAAATCCTCCTTTTTCAATTGCCTCGGTGGCAGCATCTATTGTTCCGTAAGCTGTTATTATTATTACAGGCACATCTTCATCTCGCTTTTTCACTTCCTCAAGTAGTTGTAGTCCATCAAGTCCTGGCATCTTCAAATCTGTAATTACAAGATCAAAGTTTCCGCTTCTGGTAAGCTCTAATGCTTCGATAGGATTATTAGTTGTTGTGACACTATAAGAAGTTTTTTCTCTAAGAATCATAGAGAGAAGTTTAAGCATATCTGGTTCATCATCGACAATTAAAATTTTTTCTGACATATTTTCTCCTCCCATTTAAGTAAAAACTTTTTATTTAGATGCTGGCAACTTAATAATAAATTTTGTGCCCGTTTCTTCGGATTCTTCCTTTGTTTTTGTTTCAAAAGTAATTATACCATTATGCTTCTTAATAATGTTATAGGATACCCATAGGCCAAGCCCTGTGCCTTTACCAACTTCTTTAGTAGTAAAGAAAGGATCAAAAATTCTCTGTCTGTGCTCCTTTTTAATTCCACAGCCTGTGTCAGAGATAATAACTTCAATCCATTCATCATCATACTTTGTGATTATTGTAAGAATCCCTCCTCCTTTCATTACATATATAGCATTGTTGATTATATTGAAAAGTACCTGCTGAAGCTCTCCTGCATCTCCTTTAACTAAAGGTAGTTCTTTCTGTAAGCTTTTTCTTACTTCTATGTTATTTATAGAGATTGTATTATTCATCACATCAAGAACTGTTTCAATGCTCTCGTTTATATTTACCAAGCTCTCTTTGTGTTCCCTGTGTCTTACAAAGCTAAGCAAGTTTTCTACGATTCTTTTAGCATTAGTTGCCTGTTTTTCAATAGTCCTGAGCATATCATATTCCTCAGATTCTGGTGGTTTTTTTTCAATAAGTATATCTGTAAAGCCTAAAATTATTGCAAGAGGATTATTTATCTCATGGGCTACCCCTGCTGCAAGTGTTCCAAGTGAGGCAAGCTTCTCAGTGTAATAGCTTTGCTCCTCCATTTTTTTTCTATCTGTAATGTCACGGGATATGGCTAAAACAGAATAAATATTTCCCTTTTCATCCTTTAGAGAACTTAAATTTGTGTTTATCCAGTAATCCTTTGTATCAATACGAACTCTATGGGTGATTTGTTTCCTTTCTCCTGTTTTAAATATATTTTTTATGTTAATAAGTAGTAAAACTCCATCAGGAGTAAAAATCTCCGATAGATTTTTCCCTAAAATTTCCTTTTCATCTTTATTGAAAAATTCTGCTCCGAATCTGTTTATAGAAACAATCCTTCCTTCACTATCTATTGTTAAAATAATGTCTTCTGCATTTTCAATAAGGGATTTGTATTTTTCTTCCGATTTCTTTAACTCTACAGTTTTTTTTGTAACTTCTCGCTCTAAAATATTTGACCATGTGACCAGAATAAAATTAATAAACAAGCCACCAAAAAGAATAATTACTACGATTATACCCTGAAGAATCATCTGTTGAACATGCACTGTGTGAATTGCTCCCTCTACCTCACTGATAGGAGCAACTACTGCAATAGACCACTTTACAACTTCAGGTTTTTCCTTTAGATTAATTGGTGCATAGGCAATTAATTTTTTTATCTCACCTTCAACTCCTCTATGCCATCCAGACATATACCAGCTCATCCCTTCTTCTCCTCTTAACATCTTCTCTCGCTGAATTTCATTGATTCTTTCAAAGGATATGGTTGGTTTCTTGCCTTTTCTTGCTTCAAAAGCATTTTGTCCTATAAAGGTACTCTCCTCGTGATAAAGAAAAATACCCCTGTGGTCAATAACCCAGGCATATCCTGTTTTACCGGATCTGATTTTTTTTGTAACTTTGCTTACAAGATGAGTTACATCAACCGTAAAAACAATAACTCCCGAAAATTCATTTGTTGGCATAGGATGCGATTGATCTATAGATACCTGCCACACAGGAATAACCATTTTCATAACCAATATCTTTGGATTGTCACTACATCTTTCAACTTCTGTAAAAAACACCTCTCCTTTATTTTTCTCATTAGCTGCCCATTTAAGAAAAATCTGATCCTCTTCCTCAGCTTTTTGTATGTTACAATCTTTATTCAGGGAGATTATATATTTTTTATTTGTTCTATTCTCTATAAATACTATCTCTCTTACACCCTCATATTTCACACTTGAAAAGGTAATATTCATTCTGTTCATAAGCGCTGGTTTTTCCGAATACTCGATAGCTGGTGATAAACTTAAAAGAGTTATTTCTCTTTTTAAAAGTTCGATAGAGTTTTCAATTTGATTTGCCGCATGCTTTGCAAGCATAAGCTGCTGTTGATTAAAATCTTCGGTTACGATTTCAGTAATTTTTTTTGTAGATATCCAGCCCAAAAAAAGCACACCACCAAGCAAAACTATCATTGCAATGGTGACAATCAATTTAAAATATCTCAAATTAAAAGGATGGTATTTTTCAACAAAAGCCATTAGGCTATTGATAAGTCGCTGAAAAAACATTTTTACCTCTTCATTAGTTTCATTTAATTATATTCCTAAACCTCTAAAAATTAAAAGAACAAAAAAACCGAAGAGATTAAAACCAAAGAAAAAATCGTAGTAAGAAAAATCATCTCCACAGCAGTTCTCATATCGACACCAAAAGCAGTAGCAAAAATCATACTAAGAAGCATAGATGGCATAGAAGCCTCTATAAGGCACACATTTAAAGGAATATCTGAAAGACCGAACAGATTTCCGTATATGAATGCCAAAATAGGCGAGACTAAAAGCTTTATACCAATTGCTGGCAAGGCAATAAAAAATCTCTCAGGAGTTACAGCCTTAATTGAAAGACCAACAATTACGAGCATTAAAGAGGTTACATAGCCTGAAACTACTCCAATTGATTCTAAAATTATAGATGGTATATCGATATGCACTTCTCTCATAAGAAAACCTAACAATAGACCCCAAATTGGGGGAATTTTTAAAATCGTAAGGAAAGAATCCTTAATTTTTATTGCCTTTGCTCTTCCGTATTTCATACATAGTAAAACAGCCACTGTCCATGTAAGAGGGGTGCTTGCTAAAAAATCATAAGTAAAGGCATAACTCATACCCTCATCTCCATATAGTTCAGTTAAAATAGGAAGTCCAATATAAAGAACATTTCCAAAGGCTGAGCACATTACCAGAGAGCCGATTATCTCAGATTTTATTCCCTTTATCTTTCCAATCCTTTTATATATAAGCAAAGAAAGCCCAACAGCACTAAGGATAGTTAAATTTGCCACAACCGAAATTTTAATATGGCTCATACCAAAGGGCATAGAATAGGCAGTTTTTAAACAAACAAAAGGAATAATGTAATAGAAAACAACATAATTTATCCTACTTCTAAACCTATCAACATTCTCCGCAGAAATACCTATAACAGTAAGCAAAACCCTTAACAGAAGACCCGCTAAAAGATAAAGAAAAATATTGGAAAGCATATTAAGAAGTGATCAAAACATGATAAAAAGGAATAATTTTTTCTTCTATAACTTTCATTATATCAACTTTTCAGCAAGCTTATGGGAATTTTCAATACAGTCATTTACACTTACACCTCTGTAAGCATTACCTGTTAAAAAAAGACCTGGAATTTCCTTTAAAATTTTTTCCATTTGCCTTAATTTTTCTTCATGTCCTATTTCGTATTGAGGAATTGCCTTTTCCCATCTAAAAATTTTTACAAATTCTGGCTCACCTTTTATCTTTAGGAGATCCTGCAATTCAGAAAAGGCATAATCTACAAGATTTTGATCTTCAAGCATAGCAAGCTCTGGCGCCCTTCTTCCGCCAATCATGCTTCTAAGAAGCACATAACCTTCAGGAGCTCTATTAGGAAAAATGCTTGAATCAAAAAGAGTTCCTAAAATTTTTCTTTTTTCCCTATTTGGAACAAGAAAACCATATAAAGATGTTCCAAAGCCAACTTGCTCTTTCCTAAATCCAAAAGCAACCACACTTAAGGGTGGATAGGGTATAGTTTCCAAGATATTGGAAAGATCACTATTTAACTGCTTTAAAATTCTCGCAGACTCATGAGCAGGAGTAGCAAGAACAACTCTATTTGCCTCTATGGATTCCCCATCTTCAAAGTAAACACAAAAAAAGGAACCATTTTTATCTATACTCTTTACCTTTTTACCTTTGAGTATATGAGACTTAAGAGAACTTTCCAATTCTTTAATTAAATCAGACATCCCGCCATTGAAAGACATAAGAACCGTTTCTGGCTGCGCTTTTACATCTTTCTTTTCTTTTTTTAGAGCAAAAAGGCCCTTAATAAGACCTCCATATTTCTTTTCAAGGTAATATACCTTCGGAAAACAACTTTTCATGCTCATCCTTGCTGGGTCTCCTGCGTATATTCCCGTTGACATGGCATCAATCAACTTTTCACAAAATTCTCTACCAACTCTTCTTGATACAAAACTCTCTACGGACTCATCAATCTCCTCTTTCAGTTGCGGGACAAAGTATTCCCTTAGCATTCTAATTTTTCCACCAAAAGAAAGAAGAGAGGAAAAGAAAAACTTAACTGGATTCGTAGGCACTTTCATTAGCTGTCCATTTATAAGAATATATCTAATCTTTGACTCTTCGCTTCCTCTAATTGGCTTTAAGTTTAATTTTTTCGACAGAGCAAGTGTTGAATCCTTATTGGTGAGAAAACCGTTAACTCCACCTTCGCAAACAAAACCATTTACATGTTCGGTAATGATTTTTCCTCCTGCTTTTTTCTCAGCTTCAACCACTTTTATATCAAGTTTAGGGTTTTTAGCAAGCAAAAAATAAGCTAAAGAAAGACCTGAAATACCTCCGCCAACAATTAGTATTTCTGTGTTACCCATTTTACTATTGCCTCCACCATGTCTTTTATTGTTGAATTCTCTGGCACAATGCTTACTTTGTAACCGCATTGCTCAATGGCTTTCTTAGTAGTTTTACCTATGGCAGCAATAACCACATCTCTTAACATATGCTTTGCATCATCTTTAAGAATGTCTAAAAGATTATTAAAACTTGACGGAGATGTAAATGTGGCGATGGTTATTTTACCCTCCCTTAAAAATCTTATCAATCTCTTTCCATGTTCAGTAGGTTTAACTGTTTTATAGGCAATAACTTTGTCAACTTGTATGCCAAGTATATTAAGACTATCAACAGTCTCCTTAACAGCCAAGTCTGAGGTTGGATAGAGAATCTTTTTAACTTTTAACGACCAACTTTCAATCTCTTGCTTAAGAGCATCAAATAAAGATTCTGAATTGTATTCAGATGGCATAATATCTGGCTTTAAACCATAGGCCCTAAGTTCCTTAGCCGTCTCTATACCAACCGAGCAGATAATAATGTCTTTCAAATCTCTTATGTCTTTTCCTAAGTTTAAAAATCTCTCGAAAAAGAATTTAACAGCCCTCGGCGAAGGAAAAACAATAGCTCCATATTCTTCTAAAGCCTCTATTGATTTATCTAAATGGGAAAAATCATCAGCAGGTAAGAAATCTATGGTAGGGAATATGAAAAGCTCTGCTCCAAGATCTTCAAGCTTTAAATATTCCTCTGTGAGTTGCCTCGTAATAAGGATTCGATGTCCGTAAAGAGGCTTCATTTCATACCATTTTAATTTATCTCTTAAAGAGACAACATCTCCAATTACAAGAATAGCTGGTGGAGAGATATTTTTTTCCTTTGCAAGCTCTGCGATATTTGAAATACTTCCTGTAACAACCCTTTGCTCAGGTCTCGTTCCCCAGCGAATTAAAGCTGCAGGAGTTTGAGGCTTAAGCCCCTCTAAAATAAGTTTTTCAGTAATAGTCTCAAGATTGCGAACACACATCAGAAAAATCATTGTTTCTGCAGCATTAGAAGCTCTAATGTGAGTAAAAATTTTTTCCTGTTTAGAAAGGTCTTCATTCCCAGTTATAACTGTAAATGCCGAAGCAACCTTGCGATGAGTTATTGGAATCCCTGCATAGGCGGGAACAGCAATTGCAGAACTTACACCTGGTATTATCTCAAACTCAATATCTTCTCCTGAAAGTACCTCTATCTCTTCTCCACCTCTACCAAAAACAAAGGGATCTCCACCCTTTAGCCTACAGACTATCTTGCCCTCTTTAGCTTTATCCACAAGAAGTTGATTTATCTCATCCTGGGTTCTTTCATGATATCCCCCTCTTTTACCAACATAGACAAATTCGGCAGATTTCTTAGCATAGGTTAAAAGTCTCGGATTTATATGAAAATCATAAATAATACAATCTGCTTGTTCAATTGCCCTTAAACCTTTAAGAGTAATTAAACCTGCATCACCAGGGCCTGCTCCAACAAGAAAAACCTTTCCCTTCTTCACTCTGTTCTCCTTTTCATATTATTTATTTCCCTGAATGCCTCCACATTTGAGGCATATAGTAACATTTTAACACATAAATAGGCATGGCACTTAATGAAATATTTAGAATCTAAGATGAGCAATCACCCTGCAAGTCCATTAGGTTGGTTAAGGAGCAAATTAAGTTCCCTAACTTTTAAGGCCTTGAAATATAAATTAAAAGCAGGACTAATTTACTATTGTTTGCCAGTAATATCCCTTTATATAGATAAATAGCTAAAATCTTAAAGTTAAAAATTTGATTGATTAAAAATAAAAATCGGGGCGAGTGGATTTGAACCACCGACCCCCTGCTCCCAAGGCAGGTGCGCTATCCAAGCTGCGCTACGCCCCGTAACTTTTTAAGTTACTAAAAACAGCCTAAAAAAGTCAAATTTAAAGCAACGATTTATTTAATATACATAAGAGCGAGAGTATCTTCGAACATAGAGAATATGATCAAAATAAAACTATTGAATTTAAGGGAGGGTTGAGCACCCTCCCTTAATTATTAGCAACCCTCTACTGCTTTTTTCTTCTTTGGCTTTTCTTCTTTCTTTGTTTCTCCTTGTTTTTGCTTCTCCTCTTGCTTCTTCACAACACCATTCTTAACAGTCACATTGTCACCAACCTTTATTCCCTTGGTGCTCTTTACCTCAACAGTAGTCTCTTTACCGTCAGCCTGCTTGATTGTTAGTTTATTCCCTTCGATCTTGGTGACTGTGCCTTTTACTTCCTCAGCTTTCATATGTCCAGTAGCAAAAGAAGAAAGAGCGAATCCAAATACAAAGGTTACTACTACTAAAAGGGCTATGGCTTTCCTCATTTTTTTTCACCTCCTTTCTTTTTTGAATTTACTCAATTATATCAATAAGACGAAAGTTTTGTTAACTGTCCAGCATACACAATAGCTGCTCTTAAAATAAGTGTTCCAGTAAGAACTAAAATGGCTGCAAAATTCATACGAAATATCTGGTGTTTTGTAAATTCTCCGTGAACTTCTCCTTCAAATTCTTTAAGTTCGCCTAGTTTTATTCTGAGGGCAAGAGGCAATAGAAGGAAAATAGCAATAAGAGCCATTGAAAAGATAAAGTGTTCACTGGTCAAGGAAAAGAATGGTTCTATTGCCTTTTTATAAGGTGCTGTAGAGGTGTAAAGTCCATAGAAGAAAAGCAAAATAACTACCAGTTCTGCAACAATGAGCCAAATATCAATTTTCGTGAAAAGAAATTTTATCTCTGGTTTGTGCGCAATTATAACAATCATAGCAGCACCTGAAGAAAGAGCCGATACAAGAAAAAGTATTGGAAGTGTTGCATTATTCCAAAGCGGTATTGCTGAAAAAGAACTCAAAAGAACTCCGGTGTAAATGCCAAGAAAAATACCGAGTGCAAAATTTATCTTTGCTATAGTCCTCATTTTTGAAGCAGCCCACTGAGCTACTTTAACGAAAAAGGCAAATTTTAATAAATTACGCTTATCTGGCGGAATAACAGCAAACATGTAAAATACATTTCCAAGAAGAACCGCTGCTACTCCCCAGGCACCCCATGACATAAGTGAAAGAGGCTGAAAGGTAAGAAATAGCCAGAAAGAATTAAAAGGTCTACCTAGATCAAGAAGAATAAATGGAGCACCAATTGCAAGAGAAACAAAAGCAATAAAAGGAGCTTTAAAACATTGAGCTAACTCTTCAACTGGCTGTTTTGGTATCCTAAGATTAGCAATAGAACACATAACAAGAGTTCCAGCTGATAGGCCACCAAGGAAAAGATATACAACGATTCTCCAATCCCAAACTTCAAGATAGGGAAAAGTTATTGCATTTGTTCCAGTTATACTTATCTCTATCATCACATACCTCCTGCAAATTTCTTTTTAATGTAAAAAACCCGTGGCCTTGTTCCTGCAAACTCTAATCTCACTGAAGCGTCATATTTTTTAATGAGCTCTGACACTTCACTTTTTGGATCTTCTAAATCACCGAATATTCTTGATTTACCAAGGCAAGTCTCTACACATGCTGGAGTCTTTCCCTCTTTGAGTCTATGATCACAAAAAGAGCATTTATCAGCATATCCATCTGGATGAGAATATCTCGCATCATAAGGACATGCAAGAATACAAGCCTTGCAACCAATGCACTTTACTTTATCTATTTGGACGGTGCCATCCTTTGCTCGATAGGAGGCTCTTGTTGGACAGGCATCTATGCATGGTGCATACTCACAATGATTACAAAGCTCAGACCTTAGCTCCATGCGAAGATGAGGAAATTCGCCCCTAACCTCCTCCACTACACGAGTTCGATAGTGTTCAGGCGGAACATTGTTTTCCTTTTTACAAGCAATAACGCATGCCATACAACCGATACATTTTTCCACATCTATTACCATTACATATTTGGGCATATTTATACCTCCTTGCTAACCTTTACAAAGTTCACCCTCATTCCAACACTTCCAGATATAGGATCTATTGCATACTTTGATATAAGCTGCTGATCATCTGCTCCCCTTAGATAGGCCTTTTTAAGAAGCTTCGATGTTGAACCAAAACCGTGAACTATATATATACAATCTGACCTTATTCTTTCTGTTACTTTTGCTCTAACTTTATTGCTTTTTATTCCATCCTGATTAATAAGAACCACATAGTCACCATTTTTTATCCCGATTCTTTTTGCGACCCTTGCATTTATCCATGCAACATTTTCTTCCATAAGTTCCCAAAGGGAGGGATTATTTGTTGTTCTTGAAAAAGTATGAACCTGTGCTCTTCCGTAGATTAGTCTAAACCATCCCTCAGGCGGCTGTTCATGTTTGGTGTATTTAGGCACAGGGTCGAAACCATGCTCTTTTAATTCTTTGCTTACAAGCTCTATTTTTCCAGAAGGAGTTTTAAATTTAAAGTCCTCTCCGGGTAAAATGTAAGGCTTTTCAGATTCAGGGAAGTTTATATATCCATTTTTTGAGAGCTCACTATAGTTAATTCCCCAAATTTCAGCCTTTTTCTTTAGAAATTCCTCAAAGGTATTCCACGGAAAATATTTCTCAAGCCCGAGTTTTTTACCCAATTCTTTTGCAATCCACCAGCCTGGTTTTGTATCATACATGGGCTGAACAACAGGCTGTCTAATAGAAATTCCTAAAGCTCTCTCTTTCACCACAAAAAAATCATCATGTCTCTCTAAATAAGTGCTCTCTGGTAGAACCACATCTGCTAGCATCACTCCATCATAGGGCATCATATCTACTGCTACAAGAAGGTCTAGTTTCTGAATTGCCTGAAGGGTCTCTTTTTGATTTGGCATAGCTTTCATTATGTTACATCCTGTGATAAACCAACCCTTAATAGGATATGGCTGCTCAGTTATGGTTGACTTTACGATTGCATGGGTTATACCTTCATCCCCGGCAAAAGGATAGTTCCCCTTATTCAGCTCAGGTTTATGGTCAGGATAATCTTCATCTGAGAGGAAAACTGGTTCAAGTTTTTTCTTAGGATTCAGATATATTCCACCTGGCCTTCCATAAGCTCCAAGAAGTGCTGTTAGAATTGCCACTGCTCTTTGTCTTTGTACATTGTCAGAATACCATGCAGTATGCCTTCCTGGATGAATAAGCACATGAGGTTTATTTTTTCCTAAAACCCTCCCGGTCTCCACAATTAGAGATGCAGGAATATCTGTCTCTCTCTCAGCCCACTCAGGTGTATAGTCCTTAACTGCTTGCATGAGCTCACTAAATCCGGAGGTGTATTTTGCTACATATTCTTTATCGTAAAGCCCTTCACTGATTATTAAATTAATCCAGGCAAGAAGAATAGCAAGGTCTGTAGCTGGTCTGATCGGCAACCAATATTTTGCTTTTCCAGCAGCAGTGGAAAATCTTGGATCAAGCACAATCAAAGTAGCACCCTTTCCTACAGCTTCAGCAAATTCCTGACACTGAGAGTTGTGAGCATTTTCTCCTAAATGACTGCCAATTAATACAACAGCCTTACTGTTTTGAAGATCAAGTCTTTCCGGATTTCCCACATCCTCACCAAAAGTAAGCTCAAAAGCAACTCCCCGTGCACCACGACAAAGAGCAAAAGAGGGCATGGCAAAATTTGGTGAGCCATAGGCTTGAAGCAGATGCATAAAATAGGTCGAAATTGTTCCATGAGTAAGAAGTGCCATGGATTCTGCACCATATTTTTCCTTGATCTTTACCATTTTCTCAGCTACATATCCCAGGGCTTCATCCCATGATGCTTTCTTAAACTTTGCTTCTCCCCGAGAACCTGTGTTAATTAAAGGTGTTTTCAATCTGTCAGGATCATACAATAGACCTATTCCTCCGTGACCTCTTGCACATAGTTTACCCCTTGAGTTAGGATGAATAGGGTTACCTTCAAGCTTTACAACCTTGCCGTCAATTACTTTTGCAATTACTCCACATCGCCAGAAGCACATTTCACAGGTCGTAGGAATATACTGAGGAAGTGGCGCTGGTTTCTTACCTAAGGCTAAAACAGATTTCACTGCAGGGGTTCCTACTGCAACAGCTCCACCCGTTACAGCTGCAATTTTTAAGAAATCTCTTCGGGTAATATTCATACCCTCACCCCCTTTAGATTTGCTATACTATTTTATACTATTTAGTAAATACTACATTAAAAAATATAAATTGTCAATAGTTTTTTTCTTAGGGGGTGGGGGTATAAATTGAGAGATTTTATTCATGAAGAGAGAATTGACAAAAGGCGAAGAATGTTTTTAAAAAAAATTATCTCTTTTTTCTTTATAATTTTTTCATTTTTTTTTGTTTTTGTGGGTATAACTATATTAAAACCTTCGAATCCAAAAAGAAGGGAGTTCAAATACTTTGAAGTATCGAGAGAGAAAGTTCCCAAAGAAGGAGTGAAGAGATTAGAAATCCAAATAGAAACGAGTAAAAGAAACCTTAAAGTCTTTCTCGTCCGGCATGAAGGAAACCTTATGGCTTTATCACCAGTTTGTACCCATCTTGGTTGTTTTGTAAACTACGACCCACCTACAAACGAATTTATCTGTCCCTGCCATGGAGGTAGATATGATATTACAGGAAAGGTTCTTTCAGGTCCTCCTTCTCAGGCTCTTGAAAAACTACCTGTTAAAATAGAAGGTGATAAGGTTTTTGTAGGATTAAAAATATGAAAATAATTGAATGGTTTCTCGATCGTTTCAGACTTAGAAGCACCCATCGAGGAATTTTTGATAGAAATATTCCTGAGGGAATAAACTACTTTTACTGTCTTGGAGGAATAGCCTTTACAGCCTTTCTTATTTGCCTTTTTTCAGGGCTTTTTCTGTCTTTTCACTACATCCCATCAGAAAAAGAAGCCTATTTAAGCATAATAAGAATTCATGAAGAGGTGAATTTAGGAAAACTAATGAGGAGCGTTCACAAATGGTCAGCCAATGTGCTAATTGTAAGTATAATTCTTCATTCCATAAGGGTATTTATTACAAAAAGTTATCGTCCACCGAGGGAACTTAATTGGATTGTGGGTGTTTTAATGTTTTTTCTTGTAATGATTGAGGGATTTACTGGCTATCTTCTTCCATGGGATCAAAAAGCCTATTGGGCAACGGTGGTAGGAACTAATATTGTAGGAAGCATCCCTTTTATTGGAGAGTTTCTTATGTTGCTTATCCGTGGTGGATACGAAGTAAGCGGAACAACTCTAACAAGATTTTACAGCTTCCATGTTCTTTGGTTTCCTTTGCTTATGGCAGTGCTTCTCTGGGCACATTTTCACATGGTTAAAAAACTTGGAATATCGAAGCCGCTATGAAAAAGAAATTTTATCCCGATTATCTAATTGAAATTCTGTTTTTTGCTATTCTTACTTTTGAGGTGATTCTGCTTCTCTCATTTATTTTTCCTCCTGTTATCGGAAGAGAGATTGATTTTATTTCACCCTATCAACCCAGACCAGAGTGGTATTATCTCTGGCTTTTCTGGCTTCTTAGATTCTTCTCCACTGACACAGTTTTCATTGGTGGAGTGATTATACCTCTTATCTGCATTCTCTTTCTTATATGTATTCCCTGGCTGGATAAGAGAATTGGCTGGAGGTGGACTGCTATATTAGGTTTTATTATTCTTTTGCTATTTATTGTTGGAACTATTGTTGAGGGATTATCCTAAAGGCATGTGAGGCATTGCGCCTCACATGCTGTATTAAATGTCTTTCATGGGTTTTATGAACTTAAAATAAACCATAGTCCAATTGCCAAGTATAATAAATATTGTAGCAACAAAGCTTGAAATAGCTCCGGTGGAGGCACCTGTAAGTCCATGTCCCACATTACATCCACCACCGATGGCTGCACCAATACCCATGATGAACCCACCGAAAAGGGAAGTTAGAAGGTCATTTATAGGAGGAACTTTCCATTTAAATTCCTTAAGTAGTTTTGCACTTATATATGCACCAATTGGAACTCCAGCCACATAAAAAGCAGACCAAGTTGATGTAAAAACTCCAAAGAAATCAAACTGCGCTCTTGGACTCATCGAGTTACCTGTAAGCAGACTCAGAAAAAACTCCTTTGTTGGTCCAGTAAAGGATAGTCCACGAGGATCACCTCCAAAATATCCAGATGCCCACCATGCAAGAATGGCTACAATTCCAGTTAAAACACCCACCGTTGACCAGTAAAATCCCTTACCAGGTGCTTTTCCAAAGGGCTTTCCTTTAAGAACATAAATAATAAATACCGCACAGATTATGCAGATGATTATCCATTTTATCTCTTGAGAACCGCCAAAGATGTCCCAAAGTGAAGGATTTACCTTTCCGTTAATCTCTAACTTAATGCCCCTTAAGAATTCATATACAGGTTTAAGCCAGCCATGCATTGTAGCAGAAATCCCTATGAAAAAGCCGAAGACCGCCACAATAGCTGCGAATACGCCCTCTCCTATCCTAAATAGAATACCGCTTCCGCATCCACCTGCAAGAACAATTCCAAGTCCAAAAAGGTATCCGCCAAGGATATTTGCCACAGGAGCAAAAGTCTGTCTTGACAATTCCGTAGCTACAAGCTCTCCTGATTCCTCATCAAATCCAAATATTAATCCCATATCCTCGAGAAGATTAGCACCTATCATGGTTATTGCAAGGGCTAACAAATAAGCTCTAAATAGTGAGACTTCCTGTATCCACATCACATCCCTGAAACAGGTGTTCATGCAGAATCTTCCTCTTTGAAGAACAAAACCAAAAATAATACCTACAACCAGTGAACTGAATATTGTTATGACACTTCCGGCTGGCAAAGTTTCCATAAATTCCTCCTCAAAAAGATTTTACTTCTTCTGGATATACACCTCCCACTGGCCTTTGTCTTCTAGCTTAACTACCTCGTATTCGTATCCGTATTTTTGAGCCAATTTTGGAATAGCATCTTCTGCAGAAGCAACTGAATCAGTAACAATCTTAAGAATAGCCCCGGAAGGTAGTTTTTCGAGTGACTTTTTTGTTAACACCTGCGGATATGGACATACCCTTCCCAAAACATCTAAAACCTCTGTTGGTTTTTGATCTTTTAATGCCATTTTACCCCTCCTCTTTTTTAAAAATAGAGCAGATGATCTGCTCTTTTAATTATTTCTTTTATCTCGTCCTTAGATACAATTTTTATAGACTTTTCTGCTCCAATATCTTCGGCATTCACTATTCTTTCAGGTAAAACTCCAAATTTTTCTATACTTTCTTTACAAACATAAATATCCATTTCAACTAAAAGAGCATTTTTTAAATGTGTTTCCACACTCGTTAGTTCATAATGCTCCATACTTTTATGATTTTTTATACAATTTAACACTCCCTCATCAACAAAAATTAAAGAAGGCGTTATTGTTTGATTATCCTCAAGCAGAACTTCTACTGTTTGATAAGAAAGAGCATGGGTTATAGCAAGCCTTGATGTTTCAGACTTGTAGGGCAACTTAGTTACAATAAAAGCTAATTTAACATCACCGGTTTTCATCACTCTCCTCCTATAAGCAAGACTCTGTCAGCCTCGTAAATCTTACTAAGAAACCAATGCATTGCACTCCATTTAGCACCCTCAATAACATCCTCCTTCATAATGCCACGAGCATAAGCGCAGGATTCACAAACGCATATTTCAACACCATTACTTATTAGTTCTCTCAAATGTTTTTCTCCATGAGAGTAATCTTTAAGAATTTTTTGACCCTTTTTAATTGATGAAGAGCCATTTCCTGAAAACCATATGCTTACTCGGTGTCCTTTCCTTTGGGCCGCTTTCGACAGTCTTAATAAAAAATCATAATTCATAGACCCTGTCAAAGAAGCAAAACAACCTATGGTAAGATATCCCATACCCACCTCCCTATTGTAGCCACATTAATTTTTCATATTCATAAAAAATTAAATCTACAAGATCATCGTATGTGACTGGTTTTACTTTCGGATTAATACAATCCGTCTCGCATCCCCTGGTCTCAAGATCCTCAAGAAGAACATAAAAATCACCTTTTTGCTGAAGAATAGGAGAATCTTGGTAATTCTCTTTGAGCACTGCATGATATACGCCGTTACCCACAAGAATAAACCCTAATTTTTCAGCAGGAATATACTCTAGAGGATTAAGGTTACATCTGTACTCACTTACAAAAACTGCAACTTTCATATACCCCCCTCACCTAAATTTTTTAGATTTTATTCTATAAGTTTATTTTATGTCAAGAAAAAATTTTTTAATATTTCAGCAAAACAATTGACTCAGATAAAAAGAAATAAAAAAATGGATATTGAATTATAACAGGGCCAGATATCCTTTTACTCAAAGCTCCTCCATTTTATGTAGAACAACACCTCTCAATGTTTTAAACTCTGTCTTTTCGGACTCTGTCCTTATTTTTCTATCAAGCTCATTTAATCTTGAAAGGTTTTTCTTAAATATTCTCTCGTATTTCTTATATTTTTTCTCATCAACTCTTATACTGAAATCACCAGGAACAAACCATTTGTCTTTTAAATAAATCCACGAGGCAAAATCAGATATTTCAAAGCCATTCAAAACATTGATTTTTTCGTGCCAGAAATCTACAATCCTCAATCCGTTCTTGTCCCCTATAATCTTGTAACCTCCCTCAAATGGCTCTGCACCCTGTGTATCTTCATATTTCCATCTAGAATGAGTTATCTGTGCACTTCTGTGACAGCTTTTGCAGTCCCTTGCCTTTCCGAGAGGATGAGATACCTCCTCTATCTGAAGCCACAGCAAATGTTTGTTTGCCGATGGCAGCCCATCAAAGGTTCCTAAGATGGCATACATATCCCTCGTCTCCCCATCGGGCCATCTAAATTTTATACCAGTAGGACTCAAATCTTTACCAAAATTACCAAGAATGTGAGGAAAAATTTTAACTGGAAACCATATACCTCTTTGATCTTTCATGAGAAAAAGGGGTTTTTGCATGCCATAATAGAGGGAGTATTTTTTGAAAAGTGTCCTTTTTTCTCCAATATAGCCCTTACCCCAAACTGTTATCTGATATCCTCCTGCCTCAGAAACATGACAGGCTGTGCAAGTGAGATTTTTATGAATCGACTGAGCATGAGCTTTTTCAATGTCCACATGACAGTCTCCACAGGTGGCTTTTCTTTTCATGTCTCCCATTCCTTTTCGTCCAGTTGGATGACACTCCACGCAATGAATTCCCTTTTTAAAATGAATATCAGGCTCCCTTCCTTGAGGTATTGAATAAAATTTGCCTATATATGTCTCTCCCCTTCTTGAATGACCTGAACCTGTATGACAAACAGAATTTCCCCTTCCTCTGCCCATGCAACTATAGGAATCAGGGACTTTTATGAATTTGTGGGAACTTTGTTTACTCGGTGCATAGTGACAGTCAAGACATCCTGCATGACATACATTGCAGAGTCTTTGTTTTCGCATGGCATCGTCATCCGTAAACCCCGTGTTCATCTCCTTTCTAATCTTCTCAGTATTAGCAAAATCGAATCCTGCTTCCTTCAGAATCTCCGATGGTGGAATGTCAGCAAAGGATGGACCGCAGTTGTGTGGTCCATAAGGTTCAAGCCATGTTCGCATGGTGCGCTGACGGAAATTAACTCCCATGATCGTAGTCTGAAATTGTTTAAGCTCTTCTGAATGACATCCTCTTTTGCCACAAGTTTTTTTAGCAATTTCTGGGTCAAAATTAAAACTCTGAGGGTTTCTATCATGCCAAAGGATGTTTCTTACTTTATGATGGAGTACAATTTCATCATCAATCCTTTCCTTTGGAAGAATTTCAAATAACTCATTCTCTCCTAAAGGTGTAATCCTATTTAAAACACTTTCCTCTTTGCTATAAATTTTCGTTCTCTCAGCGAAGTCTGCATCTTCAGTTACAAATATCGGTTTCAGCATACCTTTATGGGCTTTATCCTTATCATTGACTCTTCCATTTCCAAGATGGCAGTCTCTGCAAAAAACAGTTTTATGTCCAGATTGAGCTCTTACCTCTTCAAGGGTTACATGAAACTGAGGATATCCAAATTCTTTCATCTTATCTTCGGAGCCATGGCAGTTAATACAACTATCTGATGAATCCATGTAATATTCATATCCAAAATAACCAATAAATAAAGCAAACTGTAAGATAAATAGGAAAACTGTAAGAGGTTTTGCAAGACTACTTATAGATCCTAGTTTGAAGGACATTTAAAATTATAGCAGAGAAAAGGGGGCTAAATGCCCCCTCAAGGTTTGATTAATTCTCAGTTATCGTATATTTGCCGCCTTTTTTAATCTTAATGGTTGCATCAAGAAATCTTGCTTTATAACCAGCATCCTTAAGAATATTGTAAGCCATTTCTGCTCTCATTCCTGTAGCACAATGAACAATAATTTCCTTATCTTTTGGTAGCTCATTAAGCCTATCCTTCAACTCATTTACAGGAATGTTAATCGCACCCTTGATAACACCCATCTGTGTCTCTTCAGGATCTCTTACATCAAGAATTATCATATTCTGAGGAATTTTTCCCGTTACTTTTTTGAACTCTTCTGTTCCTATTGCACCTATTTTTGGTTTTGGAACATAGTTTATTTTTGCAACAAGTTTATCTGAAACAACCTCTGCACCTGCTTTTTTCCAAGCATCAATTCCACCAACAAGATATGAAGTGTTTATATATCCCCACTTTCTTACAATATCGAACGCTTTAATTGAAACACTGTCATCAGAAGAATAAATGATTATAGGAGCATTTTGCTGTTTTGGAAATTCCTTCTTTGCTTTTGCAAGCTTATCAATAGGGATATTAACAGCACCTTTAATATGCTCTTTTTTTGCTTCATCCTGGGGTCTTACATCAATAAGCACATGGGATATATCTTTGCTCTGAAGTTCCTGAATGTACTTAACTGTGGAAGCAACAGGATAGCCTTTTTTCTTCCACTCGGGTATGCCATCTACAAACTGCTTTACATTTGTGTAGCCAAGTGCTTCTGCCCTACGAGCAGATGATGGAGTAAGAGCTCAAGTAGGGCCTTGACAATAATAGACTATAAGAGTATTTTTATCCTGCGGGAGTTTATCGATATATTTATCAAACTCAGCAAACCATATGTGAAGTGAGCCTGGAATATGTCCTTCATTGTACCTTCCAGCAGGCCTACAATCAATAATAACTCCCTTCTTTTCATCGAAAATCTTCTTCATTTCTTCTACTTTTACAATCTTTGCAGGATCAACCTTTACAGGAGGCTTGACATTTACACTAGTGGCATAAAGCTCTCCGTCTTTTTCAACAACTGCAACATATACTTCTTTTTCCTTGGGAATTTTGTTAATTGGCTGATTCCAGTTGATAAGCTTTGTGTTATCATCAAATTTCACAGTCCATAAGGCTCCTGTATCAACCTGTAGCATTTGCGCCTTAGCTGAGACTGTCTTAAGACTTCCTCTCAGCTCTCCTTCTTTAGCAGTATGACAACCAGGAAGGGAACAGCCCTTTGCTATAATTGGCTTCTGCTGAGAGATACCCTGAGAGGCTAAAAAAGCAAGAGAAAGAAGAAAAATAAAAACCACGAAAAACCTTTGTTTTCGAAGTTTTTTCATATACACCTCCCTATTTTTCTATAATTTTAACTTTATTTGTAGACTTTGTCAATCGCACGCATTTCCTCAAAAATAATCTCTTCGAAAAAGGATTGTTTCCTTACAATTGACAAAATAAGGCAATCATCTTATAAAACCCATCATTCAAACATTCCAATCTTCTCTCAGAAGGTTATCAAGATGATTACCGTTATACCCAACCTTCATCACTAGGAACTTAAAAAACCACTGTAAATCAATGAGTTATCATCTACAAATTAGTTTATATGCCTTCTAAGCGATTTTTAAACCATCCAATTTTTCCTCTAACTGTCTATATTTTCCTCCTGCCTTGTTATCTCATTTGCGAAACTGATCATCTCTCTTCGCTTCGCTCTCTTCTTGCAATTAGAGCCTCTCTCCCTTTCTTTCATTGCAAGCCCCATTCTTCTGTCATTGCGAGGAGCGCAAGCGACGAAGGGATCTTGCCTTTGCGTCATTGCGAGCAAAGCGAAGCAATCTCGTCTCTCCTCTCTTCTGTCATTGCGAGCCTCCTTTTCCGTCATTGCGAGCGTAAGCGAAGCAATCTCGTCTCTCCTCTCTTCTGTCATTGCGAGCGCCAGCGAAGCAATCTCGTCGTTCCTCCTACTTGGATGAAATGAGATTCCTCACTTCGTTCGGAATGACGGTGGAGGAGGAGTCATTGCGAGCGTCAGCGAAGCAATCTCGTAGTTGTCTTTTCGTAGGCTTTACATAGAGACTGCTTCGGGGTATGGAGCCCCTCGCAGTGACACATGGGAAAGGTGAGAGACTGCCACGGCCACTTCGTGGCCTCGCAGTGACATGTGGGGGGTGTCAGAGACTCCTTCCTGCCTTTATTCTCTCCCTCATAGCTCTCTCTATCCTTTACCAACCTCAATAGAACCATGTATTTCGTTAATCGTGATACCCTAATAGCATAAAGATTATGTGTAGAATACAATGGATTAAAACCAGAAATCAACGGAGATAGTATTCATCTTTTGATTCAAGTTTTACGGGTAAAGATTTTTGATATTAGTAAACAAAGTAAGGAAAAATTGGCTTTGAAAAGTATAAAAATCATTAGACTACATTAGGTGGTAAAGGAAAATATAAGTCTCTGAAATATTTAGTTTTTTTTAGATAAAATATGCCCTAAATTGATGAAGTCGGGCTAAGAGAAATTGGTCATTTGGAAGTCTCAAGGGCACTAAAGAATACACATTAAAAGCACCTGAAACAGAGTTAAATTTTATATCGTAAAATTAGGGATTAAAAATTAGTTGACAAATTTTTTCAAAGTGGATAAAATTAGTCAACAATTAAATTTCGGAGGGAGATATGGACACTGTATTACTGAGCAGGCTTCAGTTTGCCGCAACTGCAGCTTTTCATTTTATCTTTGTTCCCCTCACCCTTGGTCTTTCCCTTTTGATTGCTTACATGGAAACCAAGTATGTACGAACTGGAGACAGGGAGTATCTTAGAATGGCCAAATTTTGGGGAAGGCTTTTTGTAATTAATTTTGCACTTGGGGTAGTGACGGGTATAACCATGGAGTTTCAATTTGGTATGAACTGGGCTGAATACTCTCGCTATGTAGGTGATATTTTTGGTTCTCCTCTTGCAATTGAGGCTACAGTGGCTTTCTTTCTTGAGTCAACTTTTCTTGGTGTGTGGATTTTTGGCTGGAACAGAATCTCACCTAAACTTCACGCACTTGCAATCTCCCTTGTGGCAATTGCAACAAATCTATCAGCCCTTTGGATTCTCATAGCCAATGGCTGGATGCAAAATCCTGTAGGATATGTGATTAATCAGGGAAGAGCAGAAATGGTTGATTTTTGGGCAGTAGTAACAAATCCTTATGGCCTTCTTAAGTTTGCGCATACAGTGCTTTCAGGATGGGTGGTAGCTGGATTCTTTGTTCTTGGAGTGTCAGCCTATCATCTTCTTAAGAGAAATGAAACTGAGTTTTTCAAAAAATGTATGAAAATAGGTGCAGTCTTTGCCCTTATTAGCTCAATCCTTGTTGTGGCAGTTGGAGATTTTCATGCAAAAGAGGTATCCCATACTCAACCCACTAAGCTTGCTGCAATGGAATCTGTGTGGGAAACCACAAAGAATGCTCCCATGTATTTGATTCTTATTCCAGATCCTGCAAATGAAAAGAATGCGATTGAAGCGATTAAAATTCCATCCTTATTAAGTATTCTTGCAGGCAAAGAGGAGATAAAGGGGCTGAAGGAGTTTCCGTCTTCAGAAAGACCGCCAGTAATGCTTACTTTTTTAAGTTTCAGAGTTATGGTAATTTTAGGCTTCTTATTTATTATTCTTGCCGTGTGGACAGTTATAAAACTAAAAAAGATTGAGCATAGTCAAACCCTTTTAAGGCTTCTATTGTGGTCAATTCCTCTACCCTATATTGCAGGACAGGTGGGATGGATTGTAGCAGAGGTTGGAAGACAACCTTGGATAGTGTACGGTTTACTTAAAACAGCAGATGCAGTATCAAAAGCTGTTGAGCCATCACAGGTGCTTGCTTCACTAATTGGTTTTACTCTTTTTTACGGTGCTCTTGGTTTAGTTGATGTATATCTTCTTGCAAAGTATGCAAGAAGAGGCCCTGATCCTAAGGAGGTGTAAAGATGGAGTTTCAGGTTATATGGTTTATTCTTTGGGGATTGCTTTGGGCTGTATATTTTGCTCTTGATGGCTTTGATTTCGGTGCAGGAATTCTTTATCCTTTTATAGGCAAAGATGAGATAAGTAAAAAAGCTATAATTCATGCAATTGGACCAGTATGGAACGGTAATGAGGTTTGGCTCATCACAGCAGGAGGTGCAACATTTGCTGCCTTTCCTACCACCTATGCCTATATGTTCAGTTACTTATATACACCGCTTCTAATTATTCTTTTTGCTCTCATCTTAAGGGGAGTAGCAATAGAGTTTAGACCAAAGGCTTTAACAGAAGGAGAGAGAAAACTGTGGGATGTGGGTATTTTTATTGGAAGCGTAGTTCCTGCCTTTTTATTTGGGGTTGCCTTCGGAAATATCTTCATAGGACTTCCTTTTGATGATAAAGGATACTATGGAGCGCTCTTTTCTCTTATAAACCCATATGGCATTGTGGTTGGTCTTCTCTTTCTTTTTACTTTTATTGTCCATGGAGGAATTTGGGTCTCCCTCAGAAGTTCCAACGAGCTTTCAGCCAATTCAAGTAAGATGGCTATAAGATTTTGGTATTTAGCTTTAATATTTGCGGTAGTTTTTTTAATACTTACAGCTTTTTATACTAACTTGTACAATAACTTTATTAAACTTCCACATTGGTTCTTGGTACCTGCTACTGCAGTATTTGCGTTGATTCTTACAGGATACTACCTTAAGAAAAATAAAAATTTAAGAGCTTTCGTTTCTTCCACAATTTTTATCCTTGCTTTGATTTTTAGTGGTGTAATAGGTTTATATCCCAATCTAATTCCATCTTCAATTGATGCAAAGTATTCTCTTACAATTTTTAATTCCTCCTCGAGTCCTTATACTCTTAAAATAATGACCATTGTGGTTATCTTATTTGTACCTGTAGTAATTTTTTATCAGGCATGGGCATATAAAACTTTTAGTTATAAAATCACCAAAGAGAAACTAAGTGAGGAGGAATATTAAAGAGGTGGAAATCACCAGAGAAACTGACTATGCAATAAGAACAGTATTATATCTTTCAAAAATGGCTGATTATAAGGCTTTCTCAGCGGAGATTTCTCAAAACATGCAGATACCAAAAAGCTTTTTGAGAAAAATTGCAAAAAAACTTGAAAAAGCCAAAATAGTCCAATTAGTTAGAGGGGTAAAGGGAGGAATTCGATTAATCAAGTCACCCAGAGAAATTACCCTCTATGATGTAATTTTAGCAACAGAGAATCAAATCTCTCTTAATCGCTGTTTGGTAAATAAACAAATTTGTGGACTTCATCAATACTGCCCTGTTCATCCTGTGTGGATTAAAATAAGAAATAAACTAATTGATGCACTTAGAGAAATAAATTTTGCCGAACTTTCAAGAGAAGGGGCTACTTCATAAAGTAGTCCCTTCAAAAAACTTTACCCATTCTCTAAAGATCCTTACCTTTTCATCTCCATGTTTTGCAAGATCCTCTAAAATTTCTTCAACTGTTCTTACTCTTACAGAACCATTGGGTTCTTTTGAGAAAAATTTGTCCGCATAGGCGATGATTTTTTCCTCTAATGTTTGAGGTGTCATTTCTCTTAATGGCAAGGGAAGTCCTTTTTTTTCAATTTCATCCATTGTAATACCCACTCCAGTGTGCCTCTCACATACAAGAGCATGCCTTGGAAACCCTTCCTTTTCAAGAATTTCTCTTCCAAGATATCCATGGGCAATGTAAGGATATTTACCGTAGCATCCAAGCTTGGGAGCGTGTGTCATAAAAATTCCAATATCATGAAGCATTGCTGCTTCATATATAAAATTTCTGTCAACATTAAACTTTTCCGCTATTTTAACAGCTTTTTCAGCCACTGCTGTTGAGTGATTAATCAATATTGTATAACCTTTTGAATCTGATGGATAAAACTTTCTTATTATTTCGATTGGATCCATAAAAGTATTATAATCAGTTTTATGATATCTTTCCATTTAACTACTCCAATTGGTAATCTTCTGATTATTCTTGACAATACTTTTAAGCTAACAAGAATTGCACTGGCAGAGAGAAAGAAAGAAAGTTATTCAAAAACGCCCTTAGAACATCCTATCATTAAAATTTTTTCCGATTATTTTCAAGGTAAAGTTATTGAGATTTCCTATCCTTTTTCTGTACAAAAACTTTCGTGCTTTGAAATGAAGGTTCTAGAGATTGTAAGGCATATTCCCTACGGTAATACTGAGACCTATGGCTCTATTGCTCGAAAACTTAACAGTTCTCCCCGTGCTGTTGGGCAGGCTCTTAAGCGTAATCCTTTACCGATAATTATTCCCTGCCATAGAGTTGTAAGAACTGATGGTAGCATTGGCGGATACTCGCTTGGTTTAGAGGCAAAGAAATGGCTTATAGAGCATGAAAAAGCTATCTTATATAAGCTTCGGTAACATAAAATCTAATCATACGATGGGTATTAAAATAATAGGCATTTAGAGCTATGGCATTTTTCATTACCTTTATCCAGATGTCCCTTTTTTCATAAAACATTGGCAATATCTCATTTGCAAGTTTGAAATACAGATCCTCTGCATCAATACGAGAATCAGATGTCTCCTCTAAAGTACCAATAGCCCAACCAGTATAGCCTTCTATCCAGCCTTCTATCCACCAACCATCAAGGACGCTAAAGTTGGGCACTGCGTTGTGGGTAGCCTTCATCCCAGAAGTGCCTGAAGCTTCGTAGGGTTTAAGTGGATTGTTAAGCCATATATCAACCCCACTTACCATCTTCATCGCTAATGCCATATCATAATTGGGTAAATAAACAATTTTCACCCGATCTTTAAGTCTCTCTTTTATTTCAAAAATGCGTCTAATAAGTGCTTTACCACCTTCATCCCTTGGATGAGCTTTCCCTCCATAAATTATCTGCACTCTACCTTCAGCAATATATGCAAGTCTTTCAGGATCTGAAAGGAGAAGATCAGCCCTTTTGTAAGGGGTTGCTCTTCTTGCAAATCCAATGGTAAAAGTGTCATAGCTAAGATTAGCCCCTGTTATTCTATTTACATAGTCAATAAGGGCTTTCTTTGCCTGCATATGGGCATCCCATATTTCTTCAGATGGAATTCTCCATGCTCGCACAAAAATCTCAGGTTCATTTGCCCAACCGGGAAGGTATTTATTGTAAAGATTTTTAAAGGGTTCACATACCCATGTGTAAGGATGAACTCCATTTGTTATTGCATGAATTTCATATCCAGGAAACATTCTTTCTGAGACTTCCTCATGTTTTTTTGACACTCCGTTTATATATTCGCTAAGGTTGAAGCCAAGAAGTGTCATATTTAACATCCCATCCCCAGCAAGCTTTTTTATTAACCACATTGGCACAGGTTCACCAACAACTTTTTGAACTAACTCGTAGGGAAATCTATCATGACCAGCTTCAACCGGAGTATGAGTTGTAAAAACACACAGATTTCTTACTTTTTCCACATCCCATACAAGTTCCTCTGACCATACTTCTTCCAACGGTCTTTTAAATCTATTTAAAAGTTCCAGAGTTAAGAGACTTGAATGTCCTTCATTCATATGATACTTTCTTATATCAAAGCCAAGCTCTTCAAGAATTCGAACACCGCCTATACCAAGAATAATTTCTTGCTTTAGACGATATTCAAGATCACCTCCGTAGAGATAATGGGTTAGTGTTCTATTTTCAGGGCTATTTTCAGGAATATCTGTATCAAGAAAAAGCACAGGAACCTTTCCGCCTGTGGAACTCTCAATTACATAATACCATGCTGTTACATAAACAGGTTTTCCCTCTATAGAAACAGAGATTTTTATATCAATTTTTTTAAGATATTTTTCAATATCCCAGGGATCAGGATGCTCAATCTGCCTACCAAAGGGATCGAGTTCCTGTTTAAAGTAACCCATTCTGTGGATAAGAGTAACTCCTATTAAAGGAATTCTCAAATCTGCTGCAGATTTAAGCGTATCTCCAGCTAAAATTCCAAGACCTCCACTGTAAGTATGCATTTCAGGTATTATTCCAATTTCCATGGAAAAATAAGCAATGCTTGTGTTCTTTACAAAAGATTCTATTTCCATATTCCCACCTCTTTGATTTCTTTGATAAGTGCCTCTATAGACTCTCTACCTTTGCAACCAAGTTCAAGGGAAAATTCGTTCACATAGGTTTTAATATGGGAAATTATAACATTGTCATCGAGCTCTTGTGCATACTTTTTTACAAATGGCATAACCTCCTCGAAATTTTCATATGCATATTGAATGCTATTTTTGATAAGAGTTTCAAGTTTTTCCTTAAGTTTTAAATCCTTTTTGACTACAATACAGCCAAGAGGAATTGGAAGATGGGTTTTTATCTTCCAGAATTCACCAAGGTCAGCGATTAACTTTAATCCATAGGATTCATAGACAAACCGTCCCTCGTGAATCAAAACTCCCATATCGCCCTGTTCAGTCATTAGTTTTTCGATAATTTCATTAAAGGTTACATAATCAAGGATATAGCTTTTTCCCAAAAAATTTTCTTTCCAGTAAAACCACATTAGTGCAGAAGCGGTTGTAAGCCTGCCAGGAAGAATAACCCTTAAGTTTTTGCTATTTTCTATCTTATTTTTATCTTTTGCAACCACTACAGGTCCCATCTCAGAAATAGCTCCACCTGTGTTTAGATATTCGTAGTTCCCTTGTAGATAAAATAGAGCATGGGCTGAAATTTTTGAAATCGGAAGCCTTTTATCCATACAAAGACTGTTCAATTTTTCCACATCTTCAACTAAAAATTTAAATTGAAAACCTTGAAGATCAATTTTTTGATTCATTATTGCATAAAATATGAAAATGTCATTTGGACATGGCGATATTCCGAATTCTAACATACAATAATTTTACAGATATTGAAACATTCATGTAAACTGTGGTATTTTAATAAATTAATATTCATGCTCAAGGAGGATAGATTTGGCAACTAAAAGGTCAACCGTTAAAAAAAGAAGTAAATCTGTACTGAAAAGAATAAGACAAAGCGAGAAAAGAAGACAGAGAAACCAAGCTTGGGAAACAAAGATTAAAACCTCAGTAAAAAAAGTGCAGGAAGCTATTGCAAAAAATGAAAAAGAACTTGTCCAAAACGGATTAAAGGAGGCAGTAAAAATAATCAGCAAAGCTGCATCAAAGGGAATAATTCATAAAAATACAGCTTCACGAAAAATTTCAAGATTGATGAAAAAAGTAAATTTAGCTCTTCAATCTTCATCATCTAACTAATAAAAAAACCCGGTAAGTCTTTTATCATAGTTACCGGGTTTTTTTATTGCCAAAACAATGTTCAAGCGATTCCTAAAATTCCAACCAGAGTAAAAAACACAAAATGCTTGAAATTCAATTTGTTCTGAGCTCCCCTCGAGCTTTCAAATCCTTTGCTTTAAATTTTTCTATCCATCCTTGCACTTATCCCATCCTTCACTAATCTCCTAATTATCCTCCGTCCTCTTTTCCCTCCATCTTCAATCATTACCCCTTCACTCCTAGCAACCCTTTTAGTCATTGCAAACTTTTTTGGTCATCATCTTACCTTTCAGTGATCGCTCCGCTTTTTTGTCATTGCGAGCGCAAGCGAAGCAATCTCTCCACTCGGATGAGTACTTAGAGACTGCCACGGCCACTTCGTAGCCTCGAAGTTACACTTCGTATTCATTGCCTTTTCCTGTCATTGCGAGCACAAGCGAAGCAATCTTCTTACCACCTAAAAACTCATGCCTCTCTCGCTACAATAATAAAATCCCTATACCTTAAATCTTCCAATGGCTGTATTAAGTTCTCCTCCCAATCTCGCTATGTCTGAGGCTGTCTGGGCTGACTGGTCCACTGCAAGCGATATCTCCTTTGAACCCTCTGCTATGGTACCTATATCCTGCGTTATGTGGTCTGTTACTGAACTCATCTCCTCTGTGGCACTTGCTATCTGTTGTATCATGCTCTGTAACTCCTGCGCCTTCTTCAGTATCTCATCCAACATCTCTGAGGATTTCTCTGATAGCTCTACTCCACTTGTTACTTTCCGTGTTGCATCATCCATCGCCCTTCCTGCTACTGATACTTCATTCTGTATCCCACTTATCATCGACGCTATCTCATCTGTTGCTTTTGCTGTCCTCTCTGCTAATTTCCTTACCTCATCTGCCACTACTGCAAAGCCTCTACCTTGCTCTCCTGCCCTTGCTGCCTCTATGGCTGCATTTAGAGCAAGAAGATTTGTTTGGTCTGCTATGTCCTTTATCACTGTTACTATCTCTCCTATCTGACGTGAACGATCTCCAAGGTCTGTTACTATTCTTGAAAGATCATTGATGGAACCTTCTATTATCTTTATCTCTTTGGCTGTCTTCTGGGTCATGTCTCTTCCTTCTCTGGCAACCTGGGCTGTTACATTAGATGCCTCTGCTATTTGTGATGCGTTCTTTGCTATGTCAACTACTGTCTGGCTCATCTCTTCTGCAGAGGTGGCTATCTGAGAGGCTCTCTCTGTCTGGCTCTTCAGGTTCCTTGATATCTCCTCTGTGGTTGCACTCAACTGTTCTGAGGAAGAGGCAAGAGAGCTTGCTATGGTACGGGACTCGGAAATAAGACGCTTTACCTCTGAGATTGCCCTTCCTGTTGACTCTATTATCTGCCCAAGCTCGTCTTTGCTTTGGGCTTTTAGCTCAACTGTAAGATCTCCCTTCCCTATTCTCTCCATGGCAGTTCTAATATCTTCAACGGGCTTACGGATTGACCTTACTATTAAGAGGGTAAACACAACAGCTATTGCTATGCTAACAAGCGTTGAGACTATGAGAATTATAATATCTATTTTAGACCCTGCGATTATTTCTTTAATCCTATTTTTTGCATTTCTATCCTGAAATGCGACCATATCATCTAATGCTTTCATTACAATTTGTATATGTTTTAGTAACTCTTTTTCCATCATAATGGAAGCCTCATCCTTTTTGCCTGCAAAAGCTAATTCCAATAATTTATTATTTGTTTCTCTGGCATTGGTAATACTTTCTTCTACATTCTTGAGCAAAGCCTTTCCCTCTTCTGATCGGGTAACTTTTTTCAAATGATCCATCTTTTCTCGATATATGGTTCTAAGTTGCTGTATCTCTTCCCTGTATTCCTCCATTTTCTTCTGATCTTTAGCAATAACTATATATCCCACATTGATATAGATACTTAAAACAGCCCTCCTTATAGTGGCAGCATCTGAGATTTTGTCAATTCTTTCATCCACATCCTCAGTTTCTTTTAATGTTCCATAAAGTTCATAAATCAAAAATGCAGAAACTGCAGTAAAGATAAACACAATCACTCCAAAGGCTAAATAGAGTTTCTTTCCTACTGCAAGGTTTTTAAACATAAAATATCCTCCTTCTTAGATTTTTTAAAGTTTAATAAACCTTAAAATTTTTTAAATTCCTTTTTTTCAATCTTTCCTAATTTATTAATTTTTAACGATTATACCATTTTTTAAAACTCTTATGTTAAAAGTATCAGGAGATTAACTTTTCGAAATAAAAATGTAATATAATTGGATATGAAAAGATTGAAGGGACAATTTAGAAGAATATTATGCATTTTTATGGCCTTTATAATTATTGTCTCTATCTTGTTATTAATTTTCTCTCCTTTTGACTCAATAATAAAAGCTCAAGTAGAAAAATCTTTAGGACCAAATTTTACCTTTAAACATTTGAAAGTTCACTGGAACTCTCTTTTAGTTAAAAACTGCCAGATAAAGGTGAATAAAGACTCAAATATCATGGAAATAGAGCAAATAAAATTGAATATGTATTTTCTTTCCCTTTTAAAAAAGAAGGTTGAAATAAAAAGTATAGAAATCGATAGGCCATATATATATTTGAAAAAGGACAAATCAGGAAAGTGGATTGTCCCCTCTTTTCCAACTGAAAACAAAGAGCCTTCTTCTTTTATGTTGAAAATTCGTGAATTAAAAGTTAAAGATGGAGTAGTAGTGATAGAAGATGAAAGTAATAATTTTAAAGCCCAAATAATAAATCTTAAAAGTAATATTACCAGCGAAGGCTCGCTTTTTAAAGAGGGTAAAACCTACATAGAAGTAATGGGAGATGTTTTACAGAAGGGTAAAATCTTTCTTAAAGGCACATTAGATTCTGCTACAGCAATCCACGAGGGAATGATAAAAATAGATGATTTAAATGCAAAATTGTTAGAACCTTATATAAAGGGAGATACGCAAATAAAAAAGGGATACTTAGGCTTTTACAGCAATTACAGTGTCAAGAGAGGTTATGTAACTGCTCCTTCAACTCTTATTCTCAAGGACTTTGTTGTCGAAAAAAGAGGGCTTTTTATGGGAGTGAGCACAAAGCTCATAATGGAGTTAATGGAAAAAAATGGACAAATTGAGATCAACTTTAATATATGGGGAAGATGGAACAATCTTCAAAATGATTTGGAAAGCTCTTTTAAAAAAAAGGTTCTCAATGAAATCGGAAGTACTCTTACATCTCCATTAAAGCAAATAAATAAAGCTGTTAAAAGCCTTATATAACTCATAAAACTTACTAAAGAACAGTTTTCTTCTAACAAATGGGGAGTGAAAATCTGTCTCAACTAAGTCTTTACCTATGAGACTTTTCAAGTAAATGGAAATAAATAATTTCTTAATCGTCTACTCCGAAAGATTAGAGATTACATAGCTTGATTTTATCTTATGTTTTGTTATAATTGAAAAAAAATGAATGAGCAAGACCTGATATTTCGCTTAAAAATTATTTATCCAAAAGTTAAATGGTTTGAGCCTGATGAGAAGATTATTCGAAGATTGAGCATTGGCTACAGGATTGTAATTTTTATTTTTACATCCTTTTTATTTTTTTCTGCCATAATTTTTTTCTTAAAAGGAAATTGGCTTTCAGATAGTTTTTTTAGGGTTAAAATGGTGGAAATTCTTCTGATTATCAATTTTTACTTGTGGATTACACTTTTTGTTATTAATTTATGGATAAGCTACAAAGAATTAAAAAATCGCATAGGAACAGATGGAGACTTAGTTTATTTTTCCGATTATAGAGGAACTGTGTGGACAGGTAAACCAAAAGACACTATTTTTACTCCTCGATGGTTAGCAGGAGGTGGAATTTTGGTCCCCATCAGGGATAAATATCTTAGACCAATTTATAAAAATGAAGATTTAGAGATTTTTTTATCCAAGGGGAGAAATACAAAAGAGTATAGTTTTGAGTTGTTTAGTTATCTTTTAAAAAATAGTTATCCGATGATAACAGCAAGACTCATTTTATTTTTACCAGCAATAGCATTTGTCATACTCGGAGTTATTTATTTTTATCAAAAATTAATCAGCTAAGAGGAGGAACAGATGAAGAAAATCGACATCATAAAAAGGGCTTATGAGAGTGAAAGTAAAGAATACATACTTGGTTATAAGGATACAGGAAGTCACGCCTGTTACATGATTTATGGAATTCTAAACCCAAAGGAGAGAGGAAGAATCATTAAACCCGGCAAAGGGCATGAAGAAATCTTTTTAATCTTAAAGGGAGCAGTTAAAGTAACAGGAGCCCACAATGGTTTTTTGAGAGAAGGAGAAGCCTTTCATATAGTCGGAGAGGAGGAGTGTTTCCTTGAAAATACAGAAGATTCAGAGACAGTTTATGTCATATCAGGCGGACACTCTGAGGGTGGTCATTAAGGCTCCGAATAAGTTCTCACTTTTATTCCGAGTGAATCGAAAAATCTCAAAGACTTTTATGCCTATAGGAGTTTAAAAGAATGCTGATAATACTAATCTCATGAATAATGATAATATCAAAGCAGTGATAATGGTCAGGAGGATGATGAAAATTGTTTTTTTACCGCCAACCTCTTTGATAAGAGCACCCACGGTTCCAATACAAGGCATGTAAAAAATTGTAAAAATAGTAAAAACAATAAGTTGAACATTTGTCATGACTTCTCCTAAATTGGTTGTATCCATAGCCTGAAAAAGCATTATCATCGAAAGTTCCTTTCTAAGTATACCAAATAAAAGGGTAATGCCTGTGTCTTCGGGAAGACCAAGCACCCAGTTAACAATGGGGGAAAATGCTTGATTTAATAATCTACTAAAGCCTGAATATTCGAGAACACTCAAAATAACACTACTTACCAGTAGAAGAGGCCATGCAACCAAAATAAAATCTTTTAATCGAAGCCATGTTTTCATAAAAACATTTTTAAAAGTGGGTATTCTAAGAGGCGGTATCTCCATAATTAATCCCGGTGTAATTTCAGGAAGAAATCTGGTAAAAATTTTGCCAAATATCATTATCACTATTAGGTTAAAAAGATAAAGCCCTGCAGCTGCAAAGCCACCAATATATGCCCCGACCAATCCAAATATAACAGTTGTTCTGGCTGCGCAGGGTATAAAAACAGATAAAGTAGCTGTTATAAATCTATCCCTTGATGATTCAAGAATTCTCGTTGCCATAACTCCGGGAACATTGCATCCATAAGAGACAATAAAGGGAAGAACACTTTTCCCATGTAGCCCGATTCTATGCATAATTGTATCCATTAAAAAAGCCATTCTTGGCAAATACCCAATATCCTCTAAAACAGTGAGTCCTATAAAAAATGGAATAAGATAGGGAATTGCAACACCTACACCACCTGATAAACCTTCAAGAAGCCCCTTTAAAAGGTAAAACTCAAAGGAGTTTTTATCTAAATAGAGGGGCAAATTTTGAATAAAAGATTCGAAATTATTTACAACTGGTTCTTCGATTATTTTACCGATTTCAAAAACAATAAAGAATATTCCAAAAAGTATGGCAACTAAAAAAGGATAGCCGAGATATCGATTTGTAAGCAAATCATCTATTTTTTCTCTAATTGATTTTGCTGGCTCACCAACTTTTGCTACTTCTTCAAATATATTCATTGTAAGAGCATGTCTTTCCGATGAAATAACTGTGTCAGCGTGTCTTCCATGGGAGATTTTAATTTCCTCTCGGGTCTCCAGTATTTTGTTGAGAAAATCGGGATATTCTGAGATTTCTTCTAAAAGTTCCTTATCACCCTCAAGGAGTTTAATTGCTATGTATCTTCTCGGAATGTTATTCAGCAAAGCCTTTGGTATATGTTTTTCAATTTCTTCAATTTTTTCTTCAATATCCTTGTGGAAAAATTGAATATTTGGTATAAGTTTTTTTTCGAATACTTCCTTTGCTGAAGAGAAGATTTTATCGAGACCTATTCCTTTATTTGCAATAGTTTCAATTACAGGAACTCCGAAAATTTTTGAAAGTTTCTCCAAATCTATCTCAATACCCTTTCTTCTGGCTTCATCAATCATGTTCAGGCATATGACCATAGGAACTTGCAGCTCTGCAAGTTGCAAAGTAAGCTCCAGACTTCTTGATAGGGTTGAAGCATCGATAATATTTATTACCACATCGGCTTTTCGAGAGAGAATAAATCGTCTTGATTCCAATTCAGCCTTGTCAATTGCTGTAAGAGAATAGATACCCGGGAGATCAATAATTTCAAAAGTATATTCACCTACTGTGACTTTACTAACTGTATAATGTACTGTTTGACCTGGAAAGTTTGCAGTTACCGTTTTGTAGCCAGCAAGACCGTTGAAAATTGTGCTTTTACCTGCATTAGGTTGCCCAATAAAGGCTATTTTCATTCCACTTCCTCAACCTCTATCTTCGAAGCAACTCCTTTACCTAATGCAACATCGTAGCCATTTATTTCTAAGAGGACTGGCCCTCCTAAGAAAGAGCTTTTTTTTAAAGTAACCACATCTCCAATGTGAATTCCAAGGCATTGAAGGTGTTGTCTTATTCCTTTCCCACCGGTTATTTTTAAAATTCTTACCCTTCTTCCGTTATCTACATTCAAAAGTGTTTTCATAGGACTCCTCAGGAAAGCTATTGTTAATAATAAAACTTTTTTTCAAACTCGTGCAATAGCCATTTTTTTTGAAGATGATTAGAGATTGCTTTGCTGTGCTAGTGCAAGGAGAATAAAAAAAGCTTCCTCGAAAACACAGGAAAATAGAACTCTCAGAACAGATAAAAATATATGCTGTTAAATTCGCACATTTTTTATGATATTATCCTATAATTTTAGAATAGTTTTCTGCGAATTTTAGAAAACAATAAAAGTAACCTTTGAAAAAAAGTTAAAATTCCTTTGAGAAAAAATCCCAATTTTGATATCCTTAAAATAAGGAGGTAAATTAAATAGCCAAGGTTTTCGGATATACTACAGGACTTAAGAAAAATTTAATCCATCAATTAGAGAAGCTTTATCGAAAAAGACAACCTTCAGAGGTTGTAATTACAGCTGAATTAGCGAGAACTCTCGCATCACTATCCTTTGAAATAAACAGACAAATAGGCTTACTAATTGATAGAGCTGGTAATATAACCCATGTAATAGTTGGTACCGCAAGTTCTATTTTAATTCCTGAACTGGATAATTTCCCGATAGGTAAAAAACCCCTTAGAGGACTTAGATATTTACACACCCATCTTCAAAATGCACCTCCAGACAGAGAAGATATAGCAGATTTGAGACTTCTTCGCTTTGATTTGCTTGCAGTTATAACAATCAGTGATGGTCTTCCTCAGGATATACATCTAATTCATCTTTTACCTTTTGGGGGGGACAAGCAATTTGAACAAATTTCAGAAAAATTTCATCTCTTTAAATTGAATTTTAGAGAGTTTATTGAGAATCTCGAATCTGAAATGGACAGAAAAAGAGCAATAGATACGGCAGATATGAGAGAAAGAGCTATTTTAATATGTGTCTCAAATGCTCCTCGATACATTCTTGAAGAACACATGGAGGAGTTAGAGGAATTAGCCCAATCTACTGACTTAGTAGTAATAGATAAGGTAATTCAAAGAGTGAAAGAGGTAAACCCTAAGTATCTATTAGGAGAGGGAAAGCTAAAAGAATTAATAATTATGGCTATGGACAAGGGTGCTACCCTACTTGTATTTGATCAAAATTTATCTCCTTCTCAGATTAGGGCAATTGCAGAAATGACAGAACTTAAAGTGATAGATAGAAGTCAACTTATTTTGGATATTTTTGCAAAAAGAGCCCATTCAAGAGACGGAAAAGTGCAGGTAGAACTTGCTCAGCTACGGTATATGTTACCAAGACTTACAGGTAAAGGAACTGCCATGTCTCGACTTGCAGGAGGGATTGGAGGAAGAGGGCCGGGAGAAACCAAACTTGAAATAGACAGAAGAAGAATAAAAGATCGAATTCATCATTTGGAAAATGAGCTTAAAAAACTAAATATGGCTCGTCAGGTAAGAAAAAAAAGAAGAAAGGAACTTCATATTCCAATTGTTTCAATAATTGGTTATACCAATGCTGGTAAATCAACTCTTCTCAATGCTCTTACAAATAGTGAAGTTTTTGTGGAAAATAAAATGTTTGCCACATTGGATACATCTTCTAGAAGGCTAAAATTCCCTGAAGAAAAAGAACTTATTGTAACTGATACAGTTGGTTTTATTAGAGACTTACCAGAAGATTTGGTTGCTGCTTTTAAATCCACCCTTGAAGAACTGGAAGATGCTTCACTATTAATTCACCTTGTTGACATATCTAACCCTTATTTTGAAAACCATATTGCCTCGGTAAACAATATTCTTAGGGAACTCAACCTCGACAAAAAACCAATCCTTATGGTTTTCAATAAAATCGATAAAGTCAACCCATCGGAGGTTAAGCAAATTTGCAAAAGGTATGATGCTATAGGCATCTCAGCAATAAACAGAGATACCCTTATTCCTTTAATTGAAGAAATTAAAAATAAACTTTGGGAAGAAAAAACTATCTGTAACGCTCAACTTTAAATTTAAAAATCTCCACATCTGAATCAAATGGGTCAATTCCTGCCTTTAATTTTGCAATCTTAAGCTGTTCATCAACCGTATTGACTCCCTCTATATCTGGGAGAAGTAGACCCTTTTTCCAATCCTTAACAACAATAATCCCGTATTTTTTGGGATCAAGCTCGTCAAGGCTTTTTACTGGCTGTGGCGGACTTAATATGTCAACAGAATATTCAAGGTCATCAAGCTCCATTTCAGTAATAGGAGGAAATCGTGGATCCTCTGTTGCTGTTGCAATAGCATTGCGAACTATCTCTGTGTATATATTTTCCGTAAAGGGTAAAAAGGTTCCAATACATCCTCTCAGCTTTCCCTTCTTTTTTATTGATACAAAAACTCCTGCTTTTCTTTTCATATCCTCAGGAATCTCCGCTGGAATAGAGGGAATCCTTCCTTTTTTCACAAATTCCTCAACAGTCTTTTTTACCAACTCTACATAAAAATGCATAATTAAGTATATCAAAACTTATCTATTTGTGCGAATTTAAATTTGACTTATTAAATGAGCAAAAGTTAAAATTTATTTTATGCAGACAAAGGTTAAAAAAGGACAAATAGAAATCCAATGGGAAAAGTGTAAGGGCTGTAAATATTGTGTTCTTACCTGTCCGAAAGGTTGTATAGATATCTCTCCTGAATTTAACTCATCAGGTTATTATCCTGCCGTATTTGTAAATCCTCAAAATTGTATAGGCTGTGCAATGTGCGCAGTTGTCTGTCCTGAAATCGCAATTGAGGTTTTTGTAGAAGAATAATCCCTTTTGTGGTAAAATATCACCAAATTTGACAGGAGGGATTGTTTTTTGCAAGTTGGAGTAATTTTTTGCTCCTGCGCTGGACAAATCGAAGATAAAATTGCCTACGAAGAGATATTGCCATTTTTAAAAGAAAAGGCAGCATGGATAGAAAAATTTGAACTTGCCTGCTCAGAGGAAACTCAAAAAGATATAATCGAGCTAATTAGAGCTAAAAAGCCCGACGGTTTAATATTCCTAAGCTGCTCTCCCCTTAATAAAGGTTCCATATTCATTGAAATAGGAAAAAAGGGCAATATTAATCCATACATGATTAATATAGTAAATATGAGAGAACAGGTTAGTTGGGTAACAAAAGACAAAGAGTCTTCTTTAAATAAAACTATCTCCCTTTTTAACGGAGCTCTTGCGAGGCTAAAAAAACAAAAACCCCTTGATGAAATTGAAGTCTCTGTTTCAAAGGATATTTTGATTGTTGGAGGTGGTGTGGCAGGACTTTCTGCTGCAGTAAACCTCTCAAAGACAGGAAGAAAAGTCTATTTAGTAGAGAAAGATTCATCCTTGGGAGGAAAGGCTGTAAGATATGAAAAACTTTTTCCTGAAATGAGTTGCGCACCCTGTTTCATAAATCCAATGGTTGAAGAGGTTATAAATAGTGCAAATATACATTTAAGACTTAACTCAGAGTTAATAAATTTAAAGGGTTACTATGGAAATTTATATGGTACTATTCGCACGAGACCATCTTATGTAAATGTTAGAAAGTGCATTGGTTGTGGTGCCTGCGAAGAAGCTTGCCCAGAAGGAGCGATAAAAGTTGAACAACTTAAATTGCCAGCAATAGCAAAATTATATGAAAATAAATGTCTTAACTTTAAAGGAAAAAAATGCGACCTCTGCATTCAAGCCTGTCCTATTCCAGATACAATTGATTTGAACATGAAAAAGATATTGGAAAAAATTAAAATTGGTGCAATTTTGTGGTCAACGGGATTTAAACTTATGGAGTGTAGTAAATTTCCCAATCTCGGTTATGGTAAATACAAAGACATCTACAATTCTTTAGAGTTTGAAGAGTTACTTAACAGCGAAGGTCCATCAAAAGGAGAAATAGTAACTTCCTCCGGGAATAATCCTTCAACTGTTGCAATAATCCATTGCGTTGGAAGTCTTGATGAAAACCATGAGTCCTATTGCAGTAAAATTTGTTGTCAATATGCTTTTAAATTTAATCGAATGATAAGGCAATCTCTTCCTGAAACAAAGATTCTTCACTTTTTTAAAGAAATTGTTCTTCCAGGTAAAAAATCTGAAAAGCTCTATCTTCAAGCAAGAAAGGATCCCTTCGTTGAGTTAATCCGATATAACACCATAAAAGATATCCAAGTATCTGAAGAGGAAAACTCCCTTTACATCGAATATATAAATGAAAAATACGCTGTGGATATGATTGTTTTATGTCCAGCAATTTTATCAGGAGAATATCCAGATTTTAAAAGAGAGGGATTTTTTTTAAATGGTTCTGTGAAGGAAGGTATGAGCGTAGAAGAAACTATAAAGGATTCTCTATCAATATGCGGAACAATTTTGTCTCAATTAAATCAAGATACTATAACCAAACCTTCAACAATTGCTAAATTAGAGGAAAAAAGATGCACAAAATGCGGACTTTGTATTATGCTATGTCCATACGGAGCAATAGAATTGGACGGAATTAGGCCAACTATTATTGAAAGTTTATGCGAAGGCTGTGGTATATGTGTTTCAGCCTGTCCCTCCAAGGCTTTAGAATTAGAGGGATTCACATATGAACAGATCATTGCAGAAATCGATGGAATTCTTAACACAGGGAGGTAGCGCAAATGGCTATAACTGTTTTTGATGCACGAGGTTTAAAATGTCCTCAACCTACTATTCAGATGACCATTAAGGCTCTTAAAATGAAAAAGGGTGATATACTTGAGGTGGTGGCTGATTGCCCTACCTTTGAAAACGATGTAAAAAATTGGTGCAGAAGAAACAATAAGACTCTCTTATGGATTAGAGATGAAGGAAATGGAGTAAAAAGATGTCAGGTGCAGTTTTAAAAATCCTATTAGTAATATACCTTCTCATACCTTCCCTTTTATTCGCTGAGAATGAGCCAATTATTCTTGGTATGTCTGCCGCATTTAAGGGTCCCACTCGTGGATTAGGAATAGAGCTATATCGAGGAGCTATGGCATATTTTGAGTATATAAACAACAATGGTGGAATAAATGGAAGAAAAATTTTAATTCAGGCTTATGATGACGGTTACAATCCTATTCCTGCCATAAAAAATACGATAAAGTTAATGGAAGAAGACAATGTTTTTGCTCTCTTTAACTATGTAGGAACTCCCACAGTAACAAGAGTTCTTCCTATTTTAAAAAGTAATAGTGACAGGCACTTTTATCTATTTTTCCCTTTTACTGGTGCTATGCCCCACAGAAAACCTCCCTATGACGAGTTTGTTTTCAATTTAAGAGCCTCCTATGAACAAGAAACAGGAGGGCTTGTTGAAAACTTTATTAAAATTGGAAGAAAAAAAATAGGCATATTCTATCAGGCTGATGCCTATGGAAGAAGTGGATGGGATGGCGTTAGAAAAACCCTTGCAAAGTACAACGGGAAAATAGTAGCAGAGGCTACCTACAAAAGAGGAGCTAAATATTCTGACAGTTTTGTAAAACAAGTGCAAATACTAAAAAATGCTGGAGTAGATGCGATAATCTCTGTTGGAGCATATGCCGCCTGTGCAGCCTTTATAAGAGATGCAAGAAACATGGACTGGGATGTTCCAATTGCTAATGTATCTTTCGTGGGAAGTGAATTTATGATAAACCTCCTTTTAGATGAAGAGAAAAAAACAGGTCGAGTTTATACAAAAAATCTAATAAATTCGCAGGTTGTACCAAGTTATGAAGACACAAGTCTTCCAGCAGTAAGACAGTACAGGGAGCTAATGGATAGATATAATCCAATGCCCCCGGAAGATCTGATGGAAAAGGATTATAAAGTTTTAAGATATAGCTTTGTAAGCTTTGAAGGTTTTTTAAATGCAAAGGTAATGGTAGAAATATTAAAAAAAATGGGAAGTGAAATAAAAAGAGAGAACATAAAAAATGCCGTAGAAACCTTAAAAAACATAGATATCGGTATCGATGAAAGAATTAGTTTTTCAAAGAAAAAACACCAAGCCTTAGATAGGGTTTATTACACCACCTACAAAAATGGAAAGTTCGTACCAATTCGAGATTGGAGTGAGTGGAAAAAGTGAGAATGTCCCAATTATTTCAGAAAACTCTTGTTGGAATTATATTTCTCTTTGCCATAATTTTTGTTGTAATAAGTATTTTTTCAGGCTGGCATCTTTATGAGAATCTGACCGAGGAATATAAATCTAAAGGCACTGCAATAGCAAGTAGTATCGCATCTTCATCGGTTGAAACAATTTTAAATCTCGACTCAGCAACAATTCAAGCAATGATAGACCAATTTCTCGAAATAGAAGGAGTTTCCTATGTTTTTGTCCGAGATTCATATGGTGAGATAATATCCCATACCTTCATTCCTTCAATACCCTCAGAAATATTAGAAATATCAAAAACTCACAAACAAGGGATAAAGGATGTAAAAATCGAAGGAATGGGTGAGTTTCTCGATATTGTAGCACCAATTATAGAAGGTTCAATAGGCTATGTCCATGTGGGAATGAACAAAAATAACATAAACAAAAAAATGTGGACTGTGCTTGGAAAACAACTTGGCTTACTTCTTTTAATATTTCTTCTTAGCGTTTTTCTTGCTTATTTCATGGTAAATCGAATCTCCCAGCCTCTTAATGAACTTACGGAGTATGCAAAAAAACTTCTTAATCACGACTTTACTGCAAAAGTAGAGATTAAATCTGATGATGAAATAGGCCTTTTAGCAAATACAATGAACTCAATGGCAAATAATATTAATGAAGTATTTGATAGATATGAATATGCTTTAAAAGATGCGGTTGTAGAACTGCAAGATACTCTTGCCTATCTAACAACAATAATTGATAATATGGCTGATGGTTTAATAGTTGTTGATAAAGACGGAGTAATAAATCATATCAATCCAGCAGCATCGGATATGTTTGGACTTGCGGAACATGAAATGATTGGTAAAAACATAGAAATACTCGGTAAAAAATTTGTTGAATTGGTCACTAAATCTTTGCAGACAGAGGATATACTCTCTACGGAAATATCACTAACAAAAAATAGGTTCGGAAAGGCTGTTGCAAAAAGCATAAAAAAAGAGTACTTTGCAGAAGAATCAGAAGCTAAAGGAATTCTTGGCTCTGTCATTCTAATCCGAGACATAACCCAGGAAAAGCAAATAGATAAAGTAAAAACTGAATTCATAACAATTGTAAGCCATGAGTTAAGAACTCCGTTAACATCCATTCTCGGCTTCGTTGAAATGATAGAGCGGAAATTTAAAGATACAATAATACCAATGATTCTCGCAAAGGATGAAAAAATAATCAAGGTTACTGATAAAATTAACAGAAATTTTGAAATAATACGATCTGAAGGAGATCGAATAACCTCTCTTATTAATGACATTTTGGATATATCAAAACTTGAGTCAGGAACAATTAAATGGAACTTTGAAGAAATCGCCCTGGAAGATGTGATTTTTGATGCCTATAAGGCACTTTCAGCTCTCTTTGAAAAAAGAGGACTCTTGTTTAAACATGATATACAACCTGATTTACCGAAAATTTATGCTGACAGAGAAAGGCTCATTCAGGTCATGATAAATCTTCTATCAAATGCACTTAAGTTTACAGAGAAAGGTTACATAGCATGCAAAGCCCAACAAAGAAATGGCGAAATATTAGTTATTGTTGAAGATACAGGATTAGGAATACCAGAGACTGATATTGACAAAATTTTTGAGAAGTTCAAACAGGTTGGAGATATATTAAGAAATAAACCCAAAGGAACTGGTTTAGGACTTCCGATTTCAAAGCAAATTATTGAAGCCCATGGAGGCAAAATATGGGTAGAAAGTAAGGTAGGACTGGGTAGCCGCTTTTATTTCACCATACCTTTAAAAAAATCTGGAGGAGTAAAAGATGAAGGTTCTGATAGTTGATGATGAAGCAATTATAAGAGAACTTATGGTTCAAATAATGGAAGAAATAGAAGATATGGAAATCGAGACTCTTGAAGCATCAGATGGACTCGAAGGACTTGAACTAATAAAACGAGAGAGACCAGATATCGTATTTCTAGATATAATGATGCCGAAACTTAATGGATTTGAGATATGCAGAATTCTTCAGAATGAGCCACCCTCATGGAATATGAAAATTGTAATGCTTACTGCCAAGGGACAGGAAATAGATAAACTAACAGCAAAGGAATTAGGTGTGAAATGGTACATTACAAAACCTTTCAAAATAGATGATATAATAAATCTTCTACAGGAATTAAAAGTCTAAAATTTACAGCATCAATAAGTTAAGGAGGTTCATTTATGGCAGTAGAAAAATTTTTCATTGAGCCTGAGAATTCTATCCTTTTAATTGTGGATTTTCAAGAAAAACTTGCAAAGGCAATGAAAGAGGAAGTGTTAGAAGTGGTAGTGAAAAATACAGTCAAAATCATAAATCTTGCCAGAATATATTCAATTCCCATACTGATTACCGAACAGTACCCTAAGGGTCTTGGAAACACACTTCCTCAAATTAAAGAATTAGTAGAAAATGAACCCCTTGAGAAAATTCACTTTAGCTGTGCACTTGAGGAGATTTTTATCAATAAAATTAAAGAATACAACAAAAGCAAAATTATAATCACAGGAATGGAAACTCATGTATGCGTTTGGCAAACTGCGCTTGATTTACTTGCAAGAGATTATCTAATCTTTATTCCCAAAGACGCTGTCTGTAGTCGCAGAAAAGAAGACTGGAAAACAGGGCTTTCGCTAATACAAAATGCTGGAGGTGTAATTACCTGCGCAGAAACATTGATTTTTCAGATTCTAAGGAAAGCAGGCACTCCTCAGTTTAAACAAATGCTGGAGTTTATAAAATGATAGATTTTCATATACACAGTGTTTTTAGTGACGGGGAATTAATTCCTGCAGAGATTATCCGTAGAGCAGAGGAAATTGGTTATAAGGCTTTAGCAATTACGGATCATGCAGATCCTTCAAATTTGGATCTAATTATACCCAGAATTGTTAAAGTTTTCAAAGAAATTCAGGCATACACATCTGTTGCTCTTCTTCCTGGAGTTGAGCTAACCCATGTGCCTCCAGAAAGCATCTCTGAACTTGCCAAGGAGGCAAAAAAACTTGGAGCAAAAATAATTGTGGTGCACGGAGAAACCATCGTGGAACCAGTAAAAAAAGGAACAAATAAGGCAGCCATTGAGGCGGATATCGACATACTTGCCCATCCAGGATTAATCTCTGAAGAAGAAGTTAAAGAAGCAGCAGCAAGGGGAATTTATCTTGAAATATCATCAAGAAAAGGACATAGCCTTAGTAACGGTCATGTGGCCAAGCTTGCAATTAAACACGGTGCAAAACTTGTTATAAACACTGATACTCACTCTCCAAGTGATTTAATTTCTGAAGATTATGCCTGTAAAATATTAAAAGGTGCAGGATTGTCAGATTTAGAAATAAAAGAAGTATTTAAAAACATGGAAGAAATTATAAGGAGGAAAAATAAATGAGACATCAACAGGTCGAAAACATAGAGAATTTAAAGGAGAGATTTACTAATCAAAAAAAATTTATTCTCAAGGCAGGAGCCATTTTTTTAGCTATCCTTTTAATTACTTTAGGTTTTTACACTTACAGTGTAAAAAAGCAAAATGATGCTAAAGAGCTCGAATACGAGGCCTACAAATATTATTTCGGTTTGATAAAAAATTCAGAATTGACAGAGCAACAAAGAATGCAGAAAGCGGCCGAGCTTTTTATCGAAGCTTATAACAAAAAAAGTAATCTTACCTATCTTATGAATGCGGGTTATGCCTATGAAATGGCAGGACAAAGGGACAAAGCAATTGAAACGTTGAGAAAAGTTGTAAATACTTCTGATCCCTATTTCACAAATCTTGCTCGAGTAAAAATAGCAATGATTCATCTTAAAAATAACGAGCAGACTCTTGCTGTTAATTTATTGAATGAAATACTCAATGACAAGTCAGACACTATGAAGGATTTCTCACTCTTTCAACTTGCAAAAATTTATGAACAGAACAACCCTGAAGAAGCTAATAAATATTACGACTCACTTATTAGAAAATTTCCTGAATCACCATTTGCTCAATCTGCCAAAAACAAAATTAAAGAAAGCGAGAAAAAATAATCAATTCTTGCTCTTATGTAACTTAGCAACTTGGGTTGATTTTTTAAAATAAGAGGCTTTATTTGTTCTTTTTTTCTTTGAAACTTTGGTGCCTTTTTTTCCAGCTTTCTTTTCGATATAAATATCCTCCTTTAAAAGAGTGTATTTATCATGAGGAGGAATCATAATCTTAGTGCCTGGCTTTAGATTTTTAAATATTTCTGTACCATTCATTTCATATAAAACCTTAGTAGAAAATTTAGTTTTTTTAGCGATCTTTTGCGCTGTATCCCCCTTTTGAGTGAGATAGATATCATAGCTAAATCTTTTATCTGCCTGGATCTTTTCAAAGTTTGACAGAAAAACTTCCTTCTTATCAGCAGGTATTCTTATGATGTATTCCCTTACATTCATTGGAGTGGACCATCTTTTAAGTTCAGGGTTTAAATCCTTTATTGTAGCTAAATCTGTGTCAGCACATTTTGCTATTAAATCTATATCGGTCGGAGACGGAATAACCACTTCTTCATATTTTATAGGTTCATACTCTTTTAAATCATTGAAACCAAAATTTTCAGGCTGTTTTGCTATAGTGATTGCGGCAATGTATTTTGGCACATAGTTTCGAGTTTCCTTTGGAATATATTTAGTATTTAGAAGTGACCAGTAGTCGTTCTCTCCAAGTTTATTAACAGCTCTGGATATTCTTCCCTCACCAGCATTGTAAGCAGCGAGAGCCAAAGACCAGTCACCAAACATTTTATAGAGGTCATTAAGATAATTAGCTGCTGCAATTGTTGATTTTATAGGATCCTTTCTCTCGTCCCTCCACCAATCAACTATTAACCCATATCTTTTTGCAGTACTCTCAATAAACTGCCAGGGACCAACAGCTTTAGCTGGAGAACGGGCATTAACATTAAATCCGCTTTCTATGAGAGGAAGATAGACAAGTTCTTCAGGCAATCCCTTATCAACCAGGATCTCCTTCATTATCTCCAAGTATTTACCAGAACGGGAAAGCCAGAGGGAAAAATTACCCTTTAATCTCTCAGAAAAAAGGTTAATATTCTTTTGTATCCTATCTATGAAATTTCCTTTTGTCTCAGGAAGAAGATTAAAGTCTTCTGAACCAGAAAAAATGATTTCCTTTTTGTCATCCTGCTTAAGTATTGATAAATTAATATCTTCTTCCGCATAAGCAAATAAAGGATTTAAGAAAAATAAAAGGATTAGAGCAAGGAATTTTTTCATATCTTATTTTATAACCTAAGAACTACTAAATTTTCAACCACTTTCACAATTCCCAAATTTGCCGATAAAATATTTCAAACCCTATTTAATTCACCTTTAATGTATTCTTTAGTGTCCATGAGACTTCCAAAAGACTAATTTCTCTTTGATTTCCTAACTTCATTAAGCCCTAAAAATCCTCTTCTCCTCAAAAAACCTTTATTGCGCTTCTTAGTAATACTGCACCTCTCATTTTCTTTGACCTACTCCCATTTTTTGAAACAACATAAATACGAAATACAATCTAACTATAATCTAAATTGGAATGAAAGTTAAAAAACAAACAAAATATCCTCTTTAGAGGATTATACAGATTCTCTTTGAAGCTGAACTTCCTGGTAATTCTATAGCTTAAGATATGTCGTAAGTATTAAATTGCAAGAAGCACCTTTGACAAATGGAAACAGAAATTCAAAGGTATTTTCTCAAGTGATGCCAAAAGGCTCAAACTCCTTGAGGATGAAAAAATGTTTTGGTTGCTCACAGAAAAAGGGCATATCGTATCTACAGATCTCTTAATCTCCAAAGACAAAGACCAACCAGAGATAAAAAGAAGATCATTGTCAGTATGCCATTTACAGAGCCTTTGTTTAGGGATCATGTGTGCAGTAGATTTTCTTTTTTATTCTCTTAAGGATGGTAGGTTTATAAAATTATGACATTTGAAGAAATTAGACCTCTCAGCAGTCTTCGCAATAAAAAGCCAATGGATGTATTTAGGCATGACATGTAAATAGGTTGTTCAAATGCTTAAGTGCATAAATATTAAAATTCGTATTCATACCATTCCAAAATGGCGGATATCATATCTAAAAGCTCTTATGTATAGCCTATGTAAGAAAAAAGATTAAGCTATTATAATTTTGAGTTCGACAAACGAATTTTTGAAATTTGTGAAGTTTTAATTTGAGTATGAGCCGTGGAGGATTCGAACCTCCGACCCGCTGATTAAGAGTCAGCTGCTCTGCCAGCTGAGCTAACGGCCCAACAAAATTAGAATACAAAAAATTTTATCTAAAGGTCAAGCAACCGCCTTTCCTCAAAAATAATCCCTTCGAAAAGGTATTTTTCATTCATAATTGACAAAAAAGTTAACCATCTTGTAAAACCATTCATTCAAACATTCAAATCTTCTCTTGGGAGGTTATCAAGAGGGTTGCCATTATACTTAAAGGAATATGCACCATGAAACACGACTTCATCGAATGAATAAACATTTCATTCAAAAAAACTAAATATTTTAGACACTTATATCTTCCCCTCCCACCCAATATGGTCTAATAACTTTTACACTTTTTAAAGCAGATTTTTCCCTTTCTATGTTTAATAATATCAAAGGACTCACTGGCAAAACTTGAATCAAAAAAATGACTCCCCTTTCTTGATTTTTAACTTTAATCCATTGTATTTTGCATATTTTCTTCTGTGAAGGGTATTAGGATTAACAAAAGACATGGTTCTATGGAGACTATTAACGGCTATAGTGATCTATGAAGGAGTAGATAATCGCAGTAGGTAGATCTATAAGAAGTTAGAGTTTACACTTTTGTAACTATGAGGACATTTATAGTCCGAAGGGATCTTACCCCTTTAGCGACTGTAAGGTTTTTTCCTTGTCACTGCGAGGCCACGAAGTGGCCTTGGCAGTCTCTTTCTGTCACTGCGAGGGACTCGATGTCCCGAAGTAGTCTCCATGTAAAGTTTACGAAAAGACAACGACGAGATCCCTTCGCTGACGCTCGCAATGACTCCTCCACCGTCATTCCGAACGAAGTGAGGAATCTCATTTCGTCCAAGTAGGAGGAACGACGAGATCCCTTCGTCGCTTATGCTCCTTGCAATGACTGAAAAGAAAGGCCTCGCAATGACATCCTTCTTTCGTCACTGCGAGGCCACGAAGTGGCCGTGGCAGTCTCTTTCTGTCACTGCGAGGGACTCGATGTCCCGAAGGGGTCTCTATGTAAAGTTTACGAAAAGACAACGACGAGATCCCTTCGCTGACGCTCGCAATGACAGAAGAGGGGAGAGACGAGATTGCGGAGCCTGTTCCAAACGTAGTGAGGAATCCCGCTTCTCGCAATGACAGGAGGGAGAGAGGTTCTTATCGCAAAAATAGAGCGTAACGAAGAGAGATGATCAGATTCGCAAATGAGATAACACGGCAGGAGGAAAATATGGACAGTTAAAGGAAAATCAGATAGTTTAAAAATAGCTTAGAGGGCATTTAGACTAATTTGTAGATGATAAGTCATTGATTTACAGTGGGTTTTAAGTTCTTAGTGATGAAGTTGGGTTGAAGTGGATGTAGACTAATCTTTAGATGATAACCTATTGATTTACAAAGGTTTTTAAATTTCTAATGATTAAGTTGGGAATAAAGTCGGGTTGCTGCAATAATCTTTACAATTGGTGCATTCTCGAAGAAAATTTTTTACCTTCCTGCAAGAGAGAATAAACTAATAGAACCGCCTCATAAGCTTTTCTATTTTATCGAAATTAGGTTTCTGATGAACAAGCGGAGTTTCTTTTATCATAGGTATTTGATCTTCAAATAGGCTTCTCTCTGACTTGTAAAGCACTCCAAGTGGAATTTTATCGCCCCACTCTAAGGATTTTTCAAAGGCTTTGACTCGATCGGAAATTTCATAATCTTCTGGTAGGTAATATATTCGATTTCTGTACCACTCGAAAGTATTTACTTTATTAAAGCTAACACAGGGCTGTAAAATATCAATTAGAGCAAATCCTCTGTGAGTAACCGCTTCTTTGATTATATTCTTTAGCCCTTCAATGTCTCCTGCAAAACCCCTAGCAACAAAGCTACAATTAAGGGCTATTGCCATTGAAAGAGGGTTAAACTGCTCTGAAAATACTCCAAAGGGCTGTGTTTTTGTTATCATACCCCTCATTGATGTGGGTGAAGCCTGACCTTTTGTAAGTCCATAAATCTGATTGTTATGAACAAAGAGTTTTATGTCAAGATTTCGCCTTATTGCATGCATAAGATGATTACCACCCTCACCATAACAATCACCATCCCCTGCAACAGCAAAAACCTTGAGGCTATGATTAGCAAGCTTCACTCCTGTTGCAACAGGAAGTGTTCTTCCGTGTAATCCATTAAAGGTATGGCATCTCGTATAATGAGGAAATTTTCCTGCTTGACCTATTCCTGATACAATAACAAACTCGTGAGGGCTAAGATTAAGCTCTGTCATGGCTTCATTAAATGCCCTTAAAATGGAAAAATTTCCACATCCAGGACACCAGGCTGGTTTTTTCCCCTTAAAATCATCTAAGGTGCTCATAAACCCTCTCCTTTAGCTCATCCACTGTAAATGTTCTTCCATCAAAGCGGTTTATGTGTTTGTCAATGTAAATGCCTTTTTCCATTCTCAGTAATTTTGCAAACTGGCTTGTTGCGTTTTGCTCGATATTTATTACAGTCTTTGCTTTTTCAAGTATATCAATCCATTGATTATCCTTTGGTAAAGGATATATTTCACTGAAATGAATCATTGCGATCTGATATTTATATAAAAGCTCAGAGACTACCTCTCTTACGGCTCCATACATAGAACCCCAGCAGAGAAGAACTATATCTGGATTTTCCTTACCGTAAAATAAAGGAGCAGAAATCTCTTCAGTTATTTGAGGTATCTTTTTGAAAAGTCTTTTTTCAACCATTTTAACTCTTGTCTCTGCATCCTCTATAATGTGCCCTTCCTCATCATGTTCATCGCTATCAGTGACAACAAGAAGCGTTGAATCACCGGGAATTCCAAAAGGAGAGATTCCTGTTTCAGTTAAAGCATGGCGAGCATAACTTTTTAGTCTCTTAAAATCCTCACCTCTTAGTCGATAGTCAATGTATTTCAATTTTGAAAGATCAAAACTTTCATAGCTCCACTGAGAGTCTGCAAGATGTTGATCTAAAAGTATTATGGATGTTATCTGGTATTTTTCTGCCAGATCAAAGGCTTTGTTCGTAAGATAGAAAGCCTGCTCTGGATTTCCTGGTGCAAAAATAACTCGTGGAAACTCTCCATGTCCTGCGAAAAGGGAAAATAAAAGGTCTGCCTGCTCAGTTCTTGTAGGAAGTCCTGTAGCTGGTCCTGGTCTTTGAGCAAGAGCAATTACTAAAGGAGTCTCTGTCATTGCTGCAAGGGAGATTCCTTCAACCATTAAAGCAAAACCACCTCCAGAGGTACCAGTCATTCCTCGAACTCCTGCATAGGATGCTCCAAGAGCCATATTTATAGCAGCAATCTCATCCTCTGCTTGCTCAACAACAATGTTAAAATCCTTAGCATTCTCTGCTATGAAAGTAAAAATCCCTGTAGAAGGAGTCATTGGATAGGCAGAGTAAAACTTTAGACCTGAGGCAATGGCACCAGCTCCAATGGCCTCACTTCCTGTAATAAGCATTTTGGGTGTATCAAAGGCTGAAACCATAAAGGAACATCTTAGGCACTTCTCCTTTGCATATTCGTAGCCAGCCTTTGCTGCTCTTACATTTGCATTTATTATTTCCTCACCTTTTTTGGCAAAGGTCTTTTGAATTAAATCATACATTATGTCTGAATTTATTCCGAGCATACCTATAACAGCACCAACAGCCACTGTATTTGCCATTATTTTACTTCCACCATGAGTTTGTGCAAGTTCAAAAAGTGGAACATCAAGGAATTTTTCACCTTCATATTTTTGCTTCAAAAATGATGAATCATAGAGAATATGGCCACTATGAACTAATTCTCTTTCATGCTGGATAATGCTCTCTGTGTCGAGGGCAACAAGAATGTTTATATCTCTCCGTGATGCATCAATTGGCTTGTCTGAGATTCTTATTTGATAAAAATTATGCCCACCCCTTATTCTTGACTCATAATCTTGATGACTAAAAACATAGTATCCTGCCTGGGCAAATATTTTAGTCAGGGTATTCCCTACTGTCTGAATACCCTGACCTGCCTCGCCACCTATTTTAATCGAGTAATCCACTATGTTGGAGTAACGCCATACTTTACAATATTCACTAAATTATCATCTGGCTTTGGAAGTCCAGCTATTTTCCATGCAACAAGTGGATCAATAAATTTTTCTGCAACACAAGAGGCTGGTTGATTCACATTTTTACAAACTGCAGTTAAAACAGGGAAAAAGTTGTAAGTTTTATAATAATTTCTTATAAATTTAAGCATCTCAATTTGTTCTGCCGATAGACTACCAAGGCCTTCTCTTTCCGCTAAAATATTTGCAATATCTTCGTTCCAATCATCGAAATTCTTAAGATAGCCATCCTTATCTAAATTAATTTTTATCTCCTTATACTTGAACACATAAAATTCCTCAGCCTTTTCTTTTTCAAAACGTTCCCGCTCTGCAAAATTCTTAATAAATTGACCGACCTGAAGACCCAAGTAAACGCATTTAATATCATTCATGCAGTCATCAGCATCTTTTTTGTCAAGATAAGTAATAAGCTCATCTGTATCTTTTTGAAGTCTAATAACATATGACTGCTTATCTTCGCTGTAATAGATGCTAACATTGAAATTTTGCTCTTTAATCTCCGGATACATGCTCATTATCTTATTTTTCAATTCATCGATTGTATAAGCCATTTTTTTACCTCCTATTTTAGTCTCTTTTCTACTTCTTGCCAATTAATGTTTTTAAAGAATGCTTCAATATAATCTGCTCTCTTAAGTCCATAGTCAAGCATAAAGGCATGTTCAAAAACATCCATTATTAGTAAAGGATTACAGCCTGCTGGATGCCCCACATCATGCTCATTAATCCAGAAGTTAATAAGTTTACCCGATAGCATATCTTGATATAAAATAACCCATCCAATACCCCGCATTGTTCCTACTGCTTTAAAATCCTTCATCCAGTTATCAAAGCTCCCGAAATTCTGTAAGATTAAACCGTATAGCCTTCCACCTTCAGAGATAGAGCCATTACCACCAAGATTTTCGAAATAATACTCATGAAGCCTTACTCCATTCCACTCCCACCCAAGTCTTCTTTTTAATTCTGCATATTCAGGCAATGATGTTTTACCTTCAACTAGCATAGCGTTCAGAGTATCTAAAAGTTTATTCGTGTTCGTCACATATCCCTGATACAAGGTAAAGTGATTTTTAAGTAGCGTCTCACTAAAACCATTCATACCAATTAATTTTGAATAATCCTTTGCTTGATAGGACATCTTAGCCTCCTTCAAGTTGATTGCTTAATAAATAATATAAAATAAAAATCTTTTTGTCAACTGATTGACTCTGTAGTTGCTACTCAACAGGCTTATATCTTAAACTAAATGCTAAATTGAAAACTTAGATTTCCTTATCCATAAAAATTTTTAAATTTTCATGATAAAGATTGATTGATGATCTGAATTTTGTGTTATAATTTTTAAAACCCATTGAACATGCTATAACTAAACACTTAAAGCGAGAATTTACAACTCCAACAGAAAACCTCTTACGGAAAAGGGCTGATCATTGAAAATTTTAATTAAAAAATGAAGGAGGTGTAATTTCACCAAGGAAAACTTATTTTACGAAGAGGAGTTTTCTGATGTTGAAATGGAGTTTTTCAGGAAACTTCTTAAATCCTTCATAATATCGCAGGGCGTTTCTACTACTATAGCAGAAGAAGTTTCCCAAAAATCTAAGTTGATAAGAATTAGAGAGAGGGGAAAGCTGAAAATTGGATTCCTGATTTTCCAACCAGATGACACAGTAGATTTAGATGCTTATAATATCGGAGATTCAGAAGACCTACTCCATCAGCTTGACGAAAATACAAATCTTCCAAATTAAAAAGGGAGCTTAAAGCTCCCTTTTTTTATTTTGTCATAAAAAAATCTATTAATCTCTTATTAATTCATCGATTGACGATAAATATATTAGTCCACTGCTTTTTGCTATCGGTCAAATACGATTAAACTGTAATTTTTTCTACTTCCGAGATGCTTTAATCTTACGATTCTCTCTATAGAAGAACCTCATAGCTCGAGGCAGTTTCTAAGAAGTTGAAAGCCAAGATTTATTGGCTTCTTTCACCATAAAAACAAATAGAAGACAATATTAAAAACTCACAATATCCTTTTAATCCTATACTTGTATCCTACCCTCATAATTCAAATTAAATATTCTTAAGCTTAATAAAATTAAAAGTCACCGTTTTTCAGAAAAAAATGTTGACAAAAAATTTTTAATAATGTAACAATAGTTACATTATATAGTGAAAAGGAAGCTGAATAAATGAAAAAATCAACTTTTTTTATTGTTCTGCTTGGCATAGTTAGTCTTTTTGCCGATATGACTTATGAAGCAGCAAGAAGCATAACCGGACCATTTCTTGCTCTTTTAGGTGCTTCTGGAACAATGGTTGGAATTGTTGCAGGTGCAGGAGAATTTGTAGGATATGCATTACGTATTCTATCTGGCTATGTTGCTGATAAGACAAATAAATACTGGAGCATTACAATAGTTGGATATTTAATTAATCTTCTTGCTGTTCCAGCTCTTGCTCTTGTTGGACAATGGCAGTTTGCTGTTGCTCTTATTGTTTTAGAAAGAATAGGAAAAGCAATAAGAACTCCTGCAAGAGATGCAATGCTATCACACGCAACAGTGGATATAGGACGAGGATGGGGTTTTGGTTTTCACGAGGCAATGGATCAAATTGGAGCCATGATTGGACCTCTAATTGTAGCCGCTGTTTTTTACTTTAAAGGAACCTATCAAACTGCCTTTGGAGTTTTAATTATCCCTGCTTGTCTAGCAATCACTGTTCTTCTTATTGCAAGATTTCTCTATCCTTCACCAAGAGATCTCGAAATTACTGTTAAAAAAATTGAAACTAAAGGATTTAACAGGATTTACTGGATTTATTTAGTTGCTGTTGCTTTAAATGGTGCTGGGTACGCAGATTTTCCTCTTATCGCGTATCATTTTAAAAAAATAGCCACAGTCTCAGAAGAATGGATTCCAGTTTTCTATGCAGTTGCCATGGGAGTTGATGCAGTGGCTGCCTTAATATTTGGTCGTTTATTTGATAAAAAGGGACTTGGAATACTTGCATTCTCTGTTATGATTTCGTCATTTTTTGCTCCTTTTGTTTTTCTTGGTGGATTTTATGCTTGTCTTGTAGGAATGATTTTATGGGGAATTGGAATGGGTGCCCAAGAGTCTATAATGCGTGCAGCAGTAGCATTATTGGTTCCAAAAGAAAGAAGAGCAGTTGGATACGGTTTATTTAATACCGGCTACGGTTTCTTTTGGTTTTTAGGAAGCGCACTCCTTGGTTTTCTTTACGATATCTCCATTCCTGTGCTGATAATTATCTCAGTTGTCCTTCAATTGTCTGCTGTTCCATTTATTCTAATGATTAAACAAAAAATCGAATAATTTAAAAATTTTGGACAATTACGCTATTACTCAATACTATTTATAACGCGGATAATTTCTCTAATGCCTTTTTCACCAAGAGATAATAGCTGCAGAAGGCTATCCTTAGAAAATGGTAATATCTCTGCAGTACCCTGAATTTCAATAAATTTACCATTCCCTGTCATTACTATATTCATGTCTACCTCAGCCTGTGAATCTTCGCTATAACATAAATCAAGCTTTGGTTCTCCTCCTATAATTCCGACACTGATTGCTGCAAGAGTTTCTTTTATCGGATTATCCGATAGCATTCCTGCAGCCATTGCTTTCTTAATTGCCTCCCTTAGAGCAATAAATCCTCCTGTAATTGATGCTGTTCTGGTCCCTCCATCAGCTTCTATTACATCACAGTCAATCCAGATTGTTCTTTCTCCGAGTCGTTCAAGATCAACCACTGATCTAAGCGACCTTCCTATTAATCTCTGGATTTCATGGGTTCTTCCACCTACTCGACCTGCTGTTGATTCTCTTAACATTCTCACAGGGGTTGAACGGGGAAGCATTCCGTATTCAGCGGTAATCCATCCCTTCTTCTGATCTTTCAGAAAGGGAGGCACTTTATTTTCAATTGAAGCCGTGCAAATAACCCTTGTGTTACCAAGTTCAATTAATACTGAGCCATCAGCATTTTTGATAAAATCCTTATTTATTTTGATTGGTCTCATTTCATCATTTCTTCTTCCATCAGGTCTCATTTTGCCTCCTCGAGAGATACTTTGTATATATTCTCTATTTCGTAATTTAAAAATATTTCGCCTATTTTTCTAAATCTTCCAGGATCGTCTGTTACATAAAAGGTTTTTGATCCCTCTGTTCTTCTATTCCTTAAAAAATTATGCTCACTAAGCATTTCTCTAACTCCTAAAGCTGCCTCTTCTGCAGAGTCAACAAGCTTAATTCCATCCATGTATTTTCCGATTGATTTTTTTAGCAGGGGATAATGGGTGCATCCAAGAATTAAAGTATCAATCCCGCTTGTTTTTAACTCTTTAAGATATCTATCTATGACAAGGTCCGCTATCTCGCCCTCTAAAATTCCTTCTTCAACAAGAGGAACAAACAAGGGACATGCTTTAGCTATTACCTGTATTGAAGGGTCCTTTTCTCTTATTTTTTTTGAATAGGCACTGCTTTTTACGGTAGCTTCAGTGCCAATAATTCCCACTATGCCGTTCCTTGTTGTTTTTAGGGCAGCTTTAACACCCGGCTCTATAACTCCTATTACAGGAATTGTGAGTTTTTCTTTCAAAGTCTCCAAACTTAGTGCCGATGAAGTGTTACACGCAACCACCAGAATTTTAATGCCCTTTTTATAAAGAAAAGTAGCACATTCAATAGAATATTTAATGACAGTCTCAGCAGAGCGGATTCCATAAGGAACCCGAGCTGTATCTCCAAGATATATTATGTCTTCCTCAGGCAATAAACGAGAAATCTCTTTTAAAACCGTCAAACCACCGACACCTGAATCAAAAATACCAATTGGTTTCTCCTGCATTAATTATCCTCCATAGAAGTCCTTAATGTGGGAACCACTGAAAAATGTCCGGATATGCTTTCAATTTCTTTTCCCTCAATTAAAATTTTAATATCGCTAATCCATGAAAAGTTTTCTTTTAGTGTCCTGTAAAAGGCTTTTAAAAGTTGGTATTCTCCTGATATATCGCCTTGAATGAGAAAGTTCTTTGAGAGATCCACATAAATTATATTTTCTCTATCCCTGTAAACTCCTAAGATTTTAGTCTCTCTCAAAGAGGAGGAAAATTCTCTAAAAAAACTATCTAAAAGCCCTTCTAAAGACCTAAGCTGTGAATTCTCCTTCTGCATATAAATCTCCCTTGTCTGAATAGATTGGGATTCAGGAATATATATTTTAAACCTTACCATATTCTGAGAGGTTTCAGATTTATTCTCAGGCTGAATTTTATTGTTTGTCCAATAAAAGAGATAAATTGCTGCTCCTACGGAAAATATTATTAAAAACAAAGCAATACTTAAAATAGCTATTTTTTTATTAATTTTTATCAACTTTTCCTCTGTTCTTCAAAAATTCTCCGATTACTTGAACAAAGAGATCTATTATTTTATTGTTATACTTGTCATCTAACAGGAGCGAACGCTTTGGAATCTCTATCGCTAAAGCAGGAGACAGAGCTTCTTTAAGGAATGTGACTGGTAATTTTTCCATATAAACCGGTTCTGAAAAAATTTCTCCAATTTTCTTAATAAAAAGTTTTGAAAGTGCATCTTCGCTCATATAAATCTTAGATGGATCGTCCTTTGGTATATTTTTTTTAACTGGTGAAGTATAAATTTTAAAATTATCCTGTGAAGATACATGAATACTGATTGACAAATAAGGTGCTATTTGATTCTCTACTTTAATCCTATTCTCAATGGTCACATTATCGTCCGAGGCTCTTATGAGTGATGCTTTTATTCCCTTTTGTGTTAATTTAACAGCAATTTCCTTTGAAAGCAAAAGGGTGAGATCTTTTTCACTGTTTTCTTTTATTAGTAATCCCTTATCATTTCCACCATGACCAGCATCAATTAGAACCACTATATTTTTTGAGAGTTTATCTTCCTTTATTATTTCTTCAAAAAAGGCATCGACTACTAATCTTGAGGGATTTTCATATTTTGAAACCTTTATATTTTTTACATCTAAAGTTTTAATCACCAAAATTTGTTCTTTCTTTTCTATTTTTATTCCTCTTATGTTATCTATCTCTGATAGCGATTTGCCTTCAAATTCAAAATCAAAATTCTTTGAAAAAACTATTTTTATTGCTCCATCGCTTTGTAAATTTACTTTAATTGTACTGGTTATTTCAGCATTTTCGCCAATAAAAACAAATCTGTAAAAATCTTTGTGCTTTCCAAATTTTATGGTTATTTTTTGTACATCTACCTCAGCATCTGCATATGATAGGAAAACCAAAAAAAGTAGGATTAATATTTTTTTTATCATGTAGAAGGCTTTGGAGTTTTGAGAAATTTAATTCCAGTCCAGATAATTATCAAAGCAAAAATCACCCTCAAATTTGCTTCTGAAAGCGCGTGAGCAATATTGGACCCAACATATGTACCCGCAATAATTCCAGTAATCAATCCAGGTAAGAGACCTTTAATAACATTTCCAAGTTTCAAATGGGTGTATGCTCCCACAGCACCTGCAGGAACCATACACAAAAGAGAAGTTCCCTGTGCTATGTGCTGACCGTAATTTAAAATCAAAACAAGCGCAGGAACCATGACTGTTCCTCCGCCAATTCCCATCATACCCGCAAGAAAACCGGCAAAAAGACCAACCACAAGAAGCAATAAAATTTTATACATTCCGCCTATTTCAAAATGATACATATTCATAAGATAAGGCTTTGCAAGAAGAATCAGAGCAGCAAAAATAAGAAATCCTCCAAAGGCTCTTTTCAATTTCCACTCAGGTAAACTATGAGCAAATTTAGCTCCTAATCTTGCAGTAAAAATTGCAGTTACTGCGAGAATAAATGATGCTACCACATCCACTGTTCCCTTCATTCCATAGGTTATTGCTCCAGTAAGTCCTGTAAATACAAGAGCAAAAAGGCTTGTTCCATGGGCTTTATGCTGAGTAAGCTTAAGAACTGCAACCATCAGAGGAATCATCACAACTCCTCCACCAAGACCTACTAGCCCACCAAAACATCCTGCTACCAGACCGATCCAGAGAGAGTGAATAAACTGGCCTTTCATAATCTGAAAATTTAATATTTATAGACTTAAATTGTCAAATTACTTTTTCTGATGAAGCTCAAAAGCTTTTTTAGAAGCCTCTGCAGCAGCTTGAGCCTTTCTTGCCGCATCTTCAGCGCTCATTTTGGCGGCATTTGCTTCTTTCACAGCATTGTCTGATTTCCTTAAGGCTTCCTGTGCAGTAGCTTTAGTATTAGATAGATCTGCTTTAATATTTGTAATATCCCTGTTCATGTTATTCATATTGTTATTCATATTTTCAAGTTGTTTTTCGATTCTATCAAGGCGATTATTAATAGGATCAATCTGCTCTTTCACATATTCCTTAGTAGCACAGCCACTTAAAAAAATAAAGGTTGCTCCAGCAATAACTAAAAACTTCTTCATCTTAAACCTCCAAAATGTATTAAATTTAACTTGATTTTTATAATAAAACATCATAAAAAATAAAGTAAAATTCTAATTCTAAAAACTTATAAATGATGGAAATCGAAAAATAACAAAAATAGAAAGCTTTTCAATAAAAAAATGCAATTTCATAGGATTCTCAAAAAATAGCACCTTCTATCGCTGATTTTAGAAAGATAAAAATAATATAATAAAGAATAAAACGAATGAGAACTTTTTTAAGTTGCATATCAATAATTTTTACATTATCATTTCTTTTCCTTTCTCCTGCCTTTGGAATTGAAAATGTTCTGCTAGAAGTACACAGAGTAAATAATTATTTAACAATAAACAGCGAGATAATTCCATCTGAGGATTTTATGGAAGATTTCAAAAGCGGGCTTAGTAAAAATATTCTTGTTACCATTGAACTTTTTAAAAAATGGTCAATAATTCCTGATGAGTTTATAAAGGGTGTTCAGATTCAGAGAAACCTCTTATCCGATCCTATTAAAGGTGAATTTACTGTAAAAAGTCAGGAAGGGAGTATTTTATTCGAAAAGAGATTTAAAAATGCCGATGATGCTATCGAATGGGCGCTTAAATTAAATTCAGTAAAAATTGGAGATGTTAATCAATTTGAAAAGGGAAGATATTATATAAAAGTTACTGTAGAATCCAATATAAAAAAACTTCCATCAGTGCTTGAACATATATTATTCTTTATTCCCAAATACGAAAAAAGAATATCTAAAGAATCAGAAACCTTCAGGCTACCATGAAAGAGAAGACAAAAAAATATTTTGTGCCTGTTTTTCTTACTTTTTTACTTTTTTTGGTTCTTGGCTTTGAAATCTATCTAATAAGAATCCCTTCTGAACAAATCTCGACCCGTTTTATAATCGTATCCCTCTTTGTAATAAACATTCTTTCAATTGTTATACTCGGTTTTTTTGTTATAAGAAGCATTTTCCGTCTATATCTTGAAAAACATAGAGAAGTGCCTGGTTATAGATTCAGAATGAAGATAGTAACAGTTTTTGTAGGATTAGTTCTTATTCCATCTGCCCTTTTATTTTTAGCTTTTAGCGGAGTTTTAGAAAGTGCTATTGAAAAAATATTTTCAAAAGCAAATAGAGAAGTGGTGTCGAAATCTGTATCAACTGTAAGGTCATTTTATGACTTTGAAAAGGAAAAACTTTTGATGATTCTTGAAGATTACTCATCAGGAAAATTAAATAAAGCACCACAAGGTATAACCATAGAAAAGATTCAAAAACCCTTTGCAAATATGCCAGAAGCATTTAGAGATGCTTTCCAAGGTAAAAAGTCAACCCAGCTTATTTCATACTATCCAAAAGACCTAATTGTAGCAGCAATTCCTGATAGAAAGGGAATCATAGTAGCAAAAATGGAAATTCCTGAAGAAATAACCAAAAAAGTAGAAGAGCTTAAAGTACATCATGAAGAATATCTAAAAATGGGCTCCTTAAGAAAGGCAGTAAAGACAAATTATCTCTATTTTTTAGGTTTTTTAAGTTTAATTGTTATATTTCTTGCTTTATGGACATCACTTAAAATCTCTCAAGAGATAACAAGACCTTTAAAAGAACTGGTGGAAGCAACAAATAGGGTAGCCTCTGGAGACCTAAAGGTAAAAATCCTAACTAAAAGCTCCGATGAAATTGGAATTCTTGTTAACTCCTTCAATGAAATGATAGAAAAACTTGATTCTGCTTACCTCCAAATTTCAGAAAGAAATCTTTTGCTTGAAAGAATTCTTGCAAACATAAGCTCAGGCGTCATTTTCATTAGTCCTGACCGGAAAATTTTAACAATTAATAAAGCTGGAGAGGAAATTCTTCAAATCTCAAAAAATATGTTGGAGAATAAGCATTATACCGAGCTTCTCTCTTTAATTGAATCTGATGAATTAAAGGAATTCATAAGTAAAATCTCTATGGAAAGAATCTATGAAATTGTAAAGGACCTAAATGTAAAAGTAAATGGCAAAAATAAGATAATAAGAGCAAGAATTATATCTCTCAGGGAATCAGATGATAATAAATTTTCAGGCATTCTTGTTGTATTTGATGACATTTCTGAGATTGTAAAAGCTCAACAGGCAATTGCATGGGAAGAAGTTGCAAAAAGACTGGCGCATGAGATAAAAAATCCTCTTACTCCCATTAAACTTTCCACAGAGAGGCTAATAAAAAAATGGAAAAAAAATGATGATGACTTTAAAGAAGTCTTTGAAAAAGCCACAAAAACTATTATCTCACAGGTGGAATCTCTCAATAATCTCATAAATTCCTTCCAGCGTTTTGGGAAATTACCCGACATAAAAAAAGAAGAGGTAAATCCTGTAGCTCTGCTTGAAGAGGTAATAGAGTTGTATCGTGGTTATAAGGATGTAAAAATTCAATTAAATGTAGAAGATAACATAAAAAAAGTTCCCCTTGATTTACAAGAATTTAAGAGAGTAATCATAAACATAATTGACAATGGCATTAAAGCAATGAATGGAAGAGGTGAGATACATATATCTGTTAAACTAAATAATAATCTTGTTATTGAAATTGCAGACACAGGACCTGGTGTTGATGATGAACTTAAGGAAAAACTTTTCTTACCCTATTTTTCACGAAGTAAAGAAGGCACAGGACTTGGACTTGCTATAGCAAGAAAAATTATTACAGAGCATGGTGGTAAAATTACCGTATCCGATAATAAACCTAAGGGAACTATCTTTACAATTGAGGTGCCTGCATGAAGGAAAAGATTCTGATTATTGATGATGAAAAGGGAATTCTTGATACTCTTTCAGAAATATTGGAAGATGAAGGATATGTAACCTTAAAATGTGAAAATGCTGAAGAAGCCCTCGGAATATTAGATGCTGAGGATATTGACTTAATATTCCTCGATGTTTGGCTTCCAGGAATGAGTGGAATAGAGGCTATTCAAAAAATTAAAGAAAAACAAACAGATACTCCAGTTATAATGATATCCGGGCATGGAAATGTTGAACTTGCAGTTCAGGCAGTAAAGCAAGGAGCTTTTGATTTTCTGGAAAAACCCTTATCCATAGAAAGGGTAATTCTTACCACAGAAAGAGCACTGCAGTTTAAAAATCTTGAAAAAGAGAACATCAAACTTAAAAGCAGCCTTGCAAAAAAATATGAACTGGTTGGTAGCTCAGTTGTGATGAAAAAAATCAGAGAGCAAATAGAACTTATTGGAAAGGGTGATTCACGAGTATTAATACTTGGTGAGTCAGGAACAGGAAAAGAACTTGTAGCAAGAGCAATTCACGCATCAAGCAATCGCTCAAATGCGCCCTTTGTTGAAGTAAACTGTGCTGCCATTCCTCAGGAACTAATAGAAAGTGAGCTTTTTGGCCATGAAAAAGGAGCTTTCACCGGTGCGGTTGATAAGAAAATGGGTAAATTTGAACTTGCAAGTGGTGGTACTCTTTTTCTTGATGAAATTGGTGATATGTCTCTTCTTACCCAGGCAAAACTATTAAGAGTCATTGAAACACAAAAATTTCAAAGAGTTGGAGGCACTAAGGATATTACCGTAAATGTAAGGATTATTTCTGCTACCAATAAAGACCTTGAAGAGGAAATAAAAAAGGGAAATTTCAGAGAAGACCTTTATTACAGACTTAATGTGGTTCCTATTTACATACCTCCCTTAAGACAAAGAAAAGAAGATATTCCAGAACTTATAAATTATTTCATAAATGACTTTGTTCGACAAAAGGGATGGAAGAGCAAAACTCTTACTGCGAGCGCTATAAAGGCACTTCAAAACTATGACTGGCCAGGAAATGTTAGAGAACTAAGAAATGCGGTGGAAAGACTCATGATAATGACAGTATCAGATATCATTGATTTTGAGGATATAGATAAAGCAGGAATAATTAGAACTACAGGTAAAAGTGATAGTTATTTTCAATATAAAAGCTTAAAAGATGCGAGAGAGGCCTTTGAAAGAGATTTTATTCTGCGAAGGCTAAAGGAAAATAACTGGAATATGACAAAAACAGCAGAAATTATAGGAATTGAAAGAAGCAATCTATATAAAAAAATAAAAGCCTTTGGAATTCCTCTTCCTAAGGATTTCACGGAAACTTAAGGAGAAAAAAAGATGTTCACAGTGGTAATCGTAGGAAGACCTAATGTTGGTAAATCAACTCTTTTTAACAGGTTGATAAGTAAAGAAGATAAATTAAAAGCTATCACCGATAAACTACCAGGAGTAACTCGAGACTTAAATTATGGAGTTGCCGAATGGGAAGGAAAAATTTTTACTGTTGTGGATACAGGAGGCTTTTTCCCAGGAGAAAAAGCAGAGAATGACATTCAAAAACAAATGCTCAGTCAACTAGAGTTAGCAATCGAAGAAGCAGATCTCATAATTCACCTTTTAGATAGTAAAGAAGGATTACTACCCTTTGATATTGAAATATCAAAAAAACTAAGGCAGAAGGGAAAGGATATTATATGGGTTTTAAATAAAATCGATGACCCTTCAAAATTAAATAGAATTATCGAATTCTACAGTTTAGGTACAGATAAAATTATTCCAATCTCTGCAATTACAGGTTATGGAATGGATGATTTAATCGATGCCATAACAAACAATATCCCATCTGAAATAAAAGTAGAAAAAGATGAAGATGAACAAATACCTAAAATTGCCATTGTAGGAAGACCAAATGTGGGTAAATCAACAATAGTTAATTCTCTTGTTGGGAAAAACAGAATGATTGTTAGCCCTATACCAGGCACAACACGAGATGCCATTGACACAATTTGTAAATATTACGGAAAAAAGTATCTATTAATTGATACCGCTGGAATAAAAAGGCTATCTTATTATAAGAAAGATAGGTCACAGGAAATATTTGTTGAGAAACTCTCTTATTTCAAAGCTTTAAGAAGCATTGAAAGAGCCGATATAGTCATACTTGTAGTTGATGCCCAGGAAGGCATAGTTAACCAGGACCAAAAAATAGCTGGAATTGTGGCAGAACAAAAAAAAGGGTTAATAATATTAATTAACAAATGGGATTTAATACCTCCGCAAGAGAAAGACAAAAAAGCCAAATATTTTGCCGATGAAATAAAAAGAAAGTTATGGTTTGTCGATTACGCACCCTATCTTACTGTCTCTGCATCAGAACGAAGAAGACTTACAAAAATATTTCCATTAGTCGATGAAATAATAAAAGAGAATAAAAGGAGAATTTCTACTTCTGAACTTAATAGACTTTTCTCAGAAAAACTCAAAAGTGTAGTGCTTTCATCTGGAGGGAAAGAATTGAGATTCTTCTATATAACCCAAGTCAAAATATCACCACCGACCTTTGTTATCTTTGTAAACGATGAATCGGCAGTAAAGCCTCACCATTTAAAATTCCTTGAAAATTTAATACGAGAAACCTTTAATTTCAAGTATATTCCGATAGAAATAAAAATTAAACAAAGAAAATAAAATTTTGTGGTAAAATAATAAACTATGCAAACAATTTTTGTAACGGGAAGTGCAGGATTTATAGCTTGGGCAACCTGTAAACTCCTTTTAAAAAGAGGTTACAAGGTCATAGGCATTGACAATTTAAGCGATTACTACGATCCAAAGATAAAGCATCTAAGGTTAGAAAATTTAAAGGAAAATAAAAATTTTACCTTTTATCAGGGTGATATTGAAAATCTTCCTACACTGAAGGCCATATTTGATAACCATAAAATCGACGGCATTATAAATCTTGCTGCAAGAGCAGGTGTAAGATCTTCAGTGCTAAATCCCTGGGGTTATCTTGATACGAATGTTAAAGGAACCATTAATCTACTTGAATGTGTAAAAAACTACGGTATCAAATCTTTTGTGCTTGCCTCAACTTCAAGTGTATATGGAGATAACGAAAAAATGCCATTTAAAGTATCTGATGTTACCGATAGGCCTCTTGCACCCTATCCTGCCTCAAAAAAAGCGGCCGAGCTTTTTTGCTTTAGCTATCATTATTTATATGGAATAAACACAATAATTCCAAGATATTTCACTGTTTATGGTCCTTTTGGAAGGCCTGACATGAGCATATTCAGATTCATAAAGAAAATAGATTCTTCAGAACCAATTACAGTATATGGAGATGGAAGACAAAAGAGAGACTTTACCTTTGTGGAGGACATAGCTGAAGCAACGGTTTCTTGTTTAAATCTTGAGGGCTATAAAATCTTAAATCTTGGAAACGATAATCCTGTGGAGCTTATATATGTTATCAATCTAATAGAAGAACTGCTTGGAAAAAAAGCAAAGATAGAATGGGAGGAAAGACATCCAGCAGATATTTATGCAACCTGGGCTGATATAACTGAAGCTAAAGAATATATTGGCTGGAGTCCGAAAGTATCCATTGAGGAAGGCATCAAAAAAACCGTTGAATGGTATGTTGAAAATAGAGATGTATTGAAGGACATAAAGTTATAAAAGGAGGTAGAAAATGCAAAGAATACTTGTAGCTCACGATGGTTCAAAAGCATCAGACAAAGCATTAAGAAAAGCCCTTGAAATTGCTTTAAGCATGAATTCTTCCCTTACTGTTTTAGCTGTGGTTCCTGAGTTATATCTTACAGAACTTTCTGATGCAGACAGACAGAGAATCACAGAAGTTCTAACAAGAGAGACAGAAGATACAATGGAGAGAATAAGAAAATCTCTTTCTGGAAAACCCATTGAAATCAAATTCCTCGTAAGACAGGGTGATCCTGCAGAAAAAATTCTTGAAACAGCTCACAAGATGAAGGTTGATCTTATTGTTACAGGATCCCATGGAAAGCATGGAACTAAAAAATTTCTTATTGGAAGCGTTTCAGCAAAAGTTGTTGAGTACTCCAAGTGCCCCGTACTGGTAGTTAAGTAGCTTCAGGAAAGTAAATTTTTACAGTTGTACCAAATTTAGGGCTACTTTTTATTTCTATACTTCCCTTATGCATTTGAACGATATTTCTTACCATAGAAAGTCCAAGCCCAAATTTACCTGGATGCTTACTAAACAGAGGGTCAAAACATCTTTTTAAAGTTTCTTCATCCATTCCAATACCATTATCTGAAATTGTAAGAACTATTGTGCTTCCATTGTCAGAAGTAACCTTCTCTGTGCTAATTGTAATCTTTCCTTCCTTTTCTATAGAATAGATTGCGTTTTCCACTAATTCTAAAATGACCTCTCTTATATGAAAGGGATCACCTAAAATCAAAGCAACATTCTTTTCAAGGTCAAACTCTACTGTTATATTTTCTCCTGCCTTCTCCTTAATAAAATCTTTTTGAGAATTAATAAGGTAATTTAAATCAAAAACAGTCATAATTGATGGCGATTTCTTTAAATTGACCATCGAATGAATAAATTTAGTTCCCTTCTCTATGCTATCTGTAAGTTTTTTCAAATAGGAAAGGGCTGTTGGATCTTTTACCTGATTTTTTAATAGCTGGGCAAATCCATATATGCCCGTAAAAATATTGTTAAGATGATGGACGATATTTTCCAATAATTCATTGAATCCTTCAATGTTATAAATTTCTATTAATCTTTTATCAATAATTTCAGCTTCTTTAATTTCTTCTCTAATCTCTATCAATCCTTTTATTTCTTCGTTTTCTATAAGAGGAATACTTGTTACATTAAAGTAGCATCTATTTGGAAAAAGCTGTTTGCCTTTTTCTATTTTTCCACTCTCTATAACCTTAACACTAGGACAATCAATGCAGGGTGAATTCCTCTCATGCCATAGAGAATAACACTTTTTGTTTATAACATCATCAAAATTTTTGCCAAGCCTTTGAAGATAAGATTTATTAGCCCATAGAACATTTAAATCCTTATCTAGTATTGATATGTTGTGTTCAAAAAAATCAAAGGTTGTCAGTAATGTTTGAGCAAGAGTAATTAAACTAAAGTTAGGTATTTTATCCATTCAATAAAAAAATTTTCGGGGTAGATTTATCTATAAAATCCACCCCTTTTATCGACATTACTCCGATAAATATTTAGTTGGCATTTCCTTAATCTCTGGCTGAGAGATATCGTCTTTAAGTAGTGGCTTTTTACCTCTTAGTATGTCAATCCACACTCTTACAGAGTCTGCAACAATTAATATAACCATAACTATCATTATAGCAGAAATTACCGCAAGAAGGTAGTTATTCTTTGGTAAATAGTTATTTACAATGTTCTGATAGCCAGCTACAATAGTTGTAATCAGAAGAAAAATCATGGGTATCATAGTAACCCATATGTATTTTGCCTTGCCCATTCTTAGAAGGAAGGTGGTTGCTATTGCAAAAGCCATTCCTCCAAGAAGTTGATTGTTTACTCCAAAGAGTGGCCATATGGTTGAGATTGTTCCTGTGTAAAGTAAATAACCCCAGCAAAAAGTAAATATTCCACTTGTAAAAATAATGCCTGGCCACCATTTATAATCCCGAAGCCTGGGATACACAACACCACCAATTTCCTGCATAAGATACCGTCCAACTCTTGTGCCTGCATCAATGAGAGTTAAAATAAATAACGCCTCAAACATAATGGCAAAGTGATACCAATAGCCCATCAAATGCCTAAGTCCTCCTACTCGTGAAAATATGTCAGCCATTCCAACTGCTAATGAAACTGCACCACCTGGCCGACCTGCGAGTTCTTCACCTACAAGAGCAGATAAATAGGGCAAATCCTGTACCTGCATTCCAAGTTTTTGAAAAAGAGCAGGAGGACTGTTTATGGCAAAATAGTCAGCTGTTGGAAGAACAGTGGCAGCTATAAGAGCCATCAGAGCAACAAAGCTCTCTGTAAGCATGGCTCCGTAGCCAATTACTCTTATATCCCTCTCATTTGCAACCATCTTAGGTGTTGTTCCAGAAGAAACAAGAGAATGAAAACCAGAGATAGCGCCGCATGCAATAGTTATGAACATAAAGGGCCACACTTTTCCTGGAATTATAGGGCCTCCTCCTGCGATAAACTGAGTTGTTGCTGGCATTTGAATGACAGGATTAACAAGAATAACACCTACTGCAAGAAGTAACATGGTTCCAAACTTCATATATGAACTAAGATAGTCTCTTGGCACAAGTAAAAGCCATACAGGAAGCACAGCAGCAAAAAAACCATAAACAGGAATAAGTACCGCAAGTTCCTTTTTTTCAAGAGTAAAATAAGGAGCAAGAAAAGAATCTTTAATAACAGGACCAAGTACAACTGCCAAAATTATTAGCAAAACTCCAATAATGCTTGCCTCAACAACCTTTCCTGGTCTCAGCCATTTTAGATAAGCACCAATAAAAAGTGCTATTGGAATAGTTATTCCAACTGTGAAAGTTCCCCACGGGCTATGAAATAGAGCATTAACTACTGCAATAGAGGCACCTGCTAAAACAATTATCAATAAAAAAAGGGTTGCCACAAGCACAAGCCAGTATGATACAGGACCAATATGAGCTTTAGCAATCTCTGCAAGAGATTTTCCATTGTGTCTTACCGATGCGAAAAGCACCACCATATCATGGACAGCTCCAGCAAGCACACCTCCAATTAAAATCCATAAGAAACCTGGCAGATAGCCAAACTGAGCGGCAAGAACAGGTCCTATAAGTGGGCCTGCTCCAGCTATTGCTGCAAAGTGATGCCCGAAAACAAGCCATCTGTTTGTAGGCACATAATCTCTACCGTCGTTTAGAGTATTCGCAGGTGTTGGTCTGTTTGGATTAAGTGATAGGACCTTTGCAGCAATAAAGGCACTGTAGAAGCGATAGGCAAGGACAAATACGCATGCAGCAATAACTACAAGTACCAATGCATGCATAAAAAACACCTCCTTTTTATTTTTAAACTATTGTAGTTGGAATAAAATGGGTTAACAACGAAAAAGTAACGAAAAGAAAAAATTGTAACTTGAATAGAAATTTACTGATAATGAATGGAAATTAACTACACCTAATTCCTAAAATCTCCTTAAGCTCTTTAATTAAAGACTTGCTAACTGGTATTTGCCTCTTTTCTCCCTCTAAAACTATCCAGTAGGTGCCTTTAAACCAAGGAATGACAGCCTGTATCTTCTTTAAATTTATCAGATAACTTTTATGTACTCTCAAAAATCCATCTAATTTTAATCTAACCTCAAGATCAGACAGAGTACCATTAAAGAGGTATTCTCCCTTATGAGTAATAACCCTTACGCCTTTACCAGCAGACTCACAAAATAGAATATCCCGATAGGCAATAAGGTCTATAATTCCATCACTTTGTTGAACAGGAAGCTTCTTAAGTGTGGCTGAACTCACGAATTCGGAAATCTTCTTTAGCGCCATTATCCAGTCCTCTTTATTAAGTTTTAATCTCTCTATTCTTTGTAATGTTTTTTCTATTCTACTTTCTTCAAAGGGCTTTAATATATAATCTATTGCTCCAACTTCAAAGGCTTCAACTGCATACTCATCGTAGGCTGTGGCAAAAACTATTAATGGCGCTAAGGAGAAATCTGAAACTACTCTTGCTACCTCCATACCAGACATGTCGGGAAGTTCAATATCTAAAAATAAAACCTCAGGTTTAAGTTTCTTGCAGAGGGCTATTGCCTCCTGGCCCGATTCTGCCTCTCCAATTATCTCACAAAAGGAAAACCTGGAAAGTATATATATCAATTCATCCCTTGCATAGGGTTCATCTTCAATTACTAAAACTGTAAATGACATCTTTTTGGATTGGTCTGATTGGTATTTTGAAAAATACCTTTGTGCCCATCTCTGGTTCACTTTCTACTATAATCGTGCTTTCATTTCCATAAATTCTTTTGAGTCTTTCATTTACAAGATAAAGCCCTAAGCCATTGCCTTTTGCTTTTTCAATTTCAGAAGATTGTTTTATGCCTATGCCATTGTCCTTAACTGAAATTACCGTATACATAAGTTCATTATATATATTAATCAAAATTTCACCGCCCTTTACTTTTGATTTAAGTCCATGCTTAATAGCATTCTCAACGAGGGGTTGAATAGTAAAAGGAGGGATAGGAAGATCGAGATCAACCTGCGGATCAATAGAATAAGAAACAGTAAGTTTATCCTTGTATCTTGCCTGTTCAATTGAAAGATAGGCTTCAACATAATTAAGCTCTTCTCTAAGAGAAATCTCCTTTTCCTTTTTAAGACTGTATCTTAGAAAGGTTGACAGATTAATAAGAAGCCGTCTCGCCATTGCAGGATCTATTCTAACTAAGGAAATAATTGTATTCAAAGCATTGAATATAAAATGTGGATGAATCTGAGCCTGAAGAGATTTTAACTCCGCCTCTGTTTTAAGTCTTGCCAGAGTTTCAAGCTCAACAATTTCAAGTTGTGTTGAAAATACATGAGCAAGCCCCCTTGCTATTTATAAATCTACAGGAGTGATACTATTGTCCCTTTCGTAATATAGTTTGAGACTCCCTATGATTTCATTTCGCCTTTTGAGGGGAACAATAACCGCTGAACTTAACTTACACTTCGGATTTTTGCATCCTATTTCTTCTTTGTTGTTGGCAATTTGAATTTCGCCTGTCTCAATTGTGTTAATTGTGGCCTTTGTAAGTATAGGATGTCCAGCATAATGATGATCTGCACCTAATCCCACATGAGCAAGAATCTTTTTTTTTGTCCGTTATTGCAACTGCAGCAACTTCTATGCTATTTTTTATAATCTCTGCAATTTGATTTGCCGATAGTTCATTCAATCCTCCTCGAAGGTATGGAAGAATTAAATTAGTTATGTTCAAAATTGCCTTTGTCTGATTGGCAGCAACTCTTTCTTGATGTTCAATTGCTGATTTTATAATAAGCATAAATATAGCTATACCTATTGAATTAACAGTAATCATAGGAATTGCAATGATTCTAACTAGCGCTACTGCCTCTGAAAAAGGCTTCGCAAAAATAAGGATAATTATCATCTGTACCATCTCACCAATAAGTCCTGCAAAAAGAGCCACATGCCAAGGAATCAATCCTTTTTTCCATCTACTGTAAATTAAACCACCAAGTATTCCCTCAACAAATGCAGAAAGTCCACAAGCAAAAGCAGTAAAACCTCCATAAAAGTAACGATGCAAGCCTGCGATTACTCCAGCTGCTCCGCCGACAAATGGACCACCTAGCAGACCACCCACCATAACTCCCACAACTCTAGAGTTAGCAAGAGCTCCATAAATTTCAACTGCTCCGTAAGTGCCAAGAATTCCAAGTCCTCCGCATACAAGGGATAGTATAAGCTTGTCTCTTTTAGAAGGCTTTCTTGAAAGCACTCTTCCAAGCGCTGACATCCGTGAGAGAATAAAAGCTATCGTAGCTATAATACTTAATCTCTGGGAAAGGATAAAAGTTAGCTCTAAAATATCCATTTTCTAAAAGTATAATAAAAAATAAGTTTTAATGACCACCCTACTCCCTATAATTAGCTATCAGTCTTGCACCCAAGCAGAAAAAAATAGCACAATAAAAAATTATCACCAAAAGAGAGATTGTTCCATCTAAATCTAAAGTGCTTTTTCGTATCAAAATATTTGTATGTGTTAGTGGCATTATATAAATTATTGGTTTAAAAATATAGGGAATTCGTTCAATAGAAAAAAAAGTACCACTAAAAAAGGCCATTGGCATTATAAAGAAATTAGAGTAAGTTGCCGTATCTTCGTGAGATTTGGTAATCATTCCCGTGATTAATCCGAGAGATGCAAACATAAAACAGTTAAGAATCAGCGTTAATAGGAAAATCAGATTTATTGAAAAATCAGAGGGCACAAAAATTCCAACTAAAATTATAAGTAAAGAAGCAAATATACCTTTAACCATACCTGCCAGTACTTCACCAATCATTATTGAAAATGGCTTTATGGGCGATTGAATGAGTATTTGAAAGGTTTTAAAATAAATTCTACTTAAATTTAAAGCACTTGCTACCCAGGTATAAGAGTTATTCATCGAACTCATTGCCACCAGTCCTGGCAGAAGAAATGTAAGATAATCAGTTCCTTCTGTGAGGGTTACTGTTTTCCCGAGACCAAGCCCAAATGTGACAAGATAAATAATAGGTGCCATCATTGCAGAAAATATGTAACCAAGTCTAAGTAATTTTCTTTTAAAGTGTAACATCTCCTTAAGAAAAACTGGCCACCAGTCTGTCATTATCCCTTGTCCTTTTCTAGTATTCTTTCTCCTGTGAGTTTAACAAAAACATCCTCTAAGTTTGTTTTTCGAATTGTTACTCTGTCATTTTTACTCTTTGCTATCTCATAGGCCTCTTCCTTTTTTTGACAAATAGAGCTCGTCGATCTGCCTTCTTTATCTAAATATTCAACCACAAACTCTCCTACTTCTCTTTTTAACTCCTCTGGTGTTCCAAGAGCAATAAGTTTACCGTGAGAAAGAATACCAACTCTGTCGCATAGAGCCTCTGCTTCCTCTATGTAGTGGGTTGTGAGAAAAACTGTTTTACCCTCACTTTTTATACTCCTTATTATTTGCCAAAGTTGTCTTCTTATATGAGCATCAAGTCCGATGGAGGGTTCATCTAAAAATAAAACCTTAGGGTTAGAAAGGAGTGCTCTTGCAAGCAGCAGTCTTCTTTGTAATCCTCCGGAAAGAGAATTAACGAGAGAATTTTTCTTGTGAGAGATATCAAGAGAGTTAAGAATATCGGATATTTTTCTCCTTAAATCTTTAACTTTATGAAGCATGCCATATATTAATAGATTTTCATACACTGTAAGCTCTCTTTCAAGATTATTCTCCTGTGGAACCACAGCAATAATACTTTTTATCTGATGACTGTTTAAAACAACATCCATTCCATCTATAAGACACCGTCCTTCATCAGGATTCGTAAGGGTGGTAAGAATCTTTACTGTAGTTGTTTTTCCTGCACCATTTGGTCCAAGAAGACCAAATATCTCACCTTCTCCAATCTGGAAACTCACAGCATCTAAAGCTTTTAAATTACCGTAAAATTTGCTAATTTTTTCTACAGTTATCATTGTTTAAAATAGTCTATCATATTTGAGTAACCAAAAATCACTAATCAGCTATTCAGTATTCAGCCCTCCTCTTAATTACATCTCCTAAATCTCTATTTTGGAATAAAAGAATTGTTGCCATTTTAGCAGAGGAAAAATTAAAATTAAAGCATGAAAATAAAGTGTCCTATCTGTGGAAAGTTACAAGAATATGAAAATAATCCTTGGAAACCCTTTTGCTCAAAAAGCTGTAAAATCCTTGACCTTTGGAATTGGTTTCATGAAAGCTATTCAATTAAAGTAGAAGAAATAGATGAAAACATAAACGAGGAGGTAAAAAATGGTGAACCTTACCGTATGCGGTGCAGCAGGAAGAATGGGCAGTAGAATTATTGCTCTTTCTAAGGATTACGAAGACTTAAAAATAGTTGGTGCCATAGAGTCCAAGAACCATTCTAAGCTGGGTGTAGATGCAGGAATCATTGCAGGAATAGGACAAATTGGAGTAGAAATTATTGATGACATCGAAAAAGTCATCACTTCAACCGATGTGGTAATTCATTTTACCTCTCCAGAAGCTACACTTAGTCATTTAGAGATCGTAAAAAAATATAAAAAATCAATTGTAATAGGAACAACAGGGTTTAATAATGAGCAACTTGCACTCATAGGTAATGTTGCAAAGGAAATTCCGATTGTTTTATCTCCCAACATGAGCATTGGAGTTAATCTTCTATTTAAAATCCTAAAAGATGTGGCAAAAGTTCTTGGAGATGAATACGATGTAGAGATTGTAGAAGCCCATCACCGAATGAAAAAGGATGCACCTAGTGGAACAGCTATAAAAATGGGTAAGGTAATTGCTGAAGCTTTAGGAAGAAATTTTGATGAAGTAGTGGTTTATGAGAGAAAAGGAATCATTGGGGAAAGAAGTAAAAAAGAAATTGGAATACAAACAGTAAGAGCTGGAGATATTGTTGGAGAGCACACGGTACTGTTTGGCGGTCTTGGTGAGCGAATTGAAATAACTCATAAAGCTTCAAGCAGGGACACTTTTGCAAGAGGAGCACTTAAAGCTGCTATGTGGTTACATGGAAAGAAAGCAGGCCTTTATGACATGGGAGATGTGCTTGGAATAAAATAAAAAAGGGAGGTAAGCCCTCCCTTTATCCCTCAACAATTGAAAACTCTTTCCACATGAACCAATTTCCAGTGTCTTTCAGAAAATTATAGGTTTCTGCGAAAATTTTGTGGTGTTGCTCCTCCTCGAACACAAGTCGAGTAAAAAGCTTTTTTTCCTTTTCAGTCTGGACTTCATCCAAAACTTTTCTATAAAAATCAATACCTTCCTTTTCCATCTCCATAGCAACTTTAAACGCCTCCAAATCGTCAGTAGATGCCTCTATACGCTCCATCATTTTTTCCTTTAAGCTCTCAAAAATGGTTTTTACAGTTTTAATCGGATTGGATTCTTTTATGGTTAATTCAAGTCCTTTCGTCACTTCTTCAATCATTTTGATGTGATTTTTCTCATCTTCTACTATAGCAAGAAACATCTGCTTTCCTGCGGGATGGGAGACCTTTTCAGCAGCTTCTTTGTAAAATTTAACTGCATCTGTCTCCATCTTTAAAGCAATTTCAATAGACTTCATAAAGGCCTCCATTTTTACTCTGGCTCAAACATATCCTTTGTTGCACCACATACAGGACAGCTCCATGTATCAGGTAAATTTTCAAAAGGTGTTCCAGGCTGAACTCCATTATCAGGATCACCCTGAGCAGGATCATATACATAACCACAAACACTGCACTTATACTTCTTCATCTTTGCCTCCTTCAAATTGATATTTTATAATTATTATAAATTATTAAAGCAAAGGAAACAAGTTTTTTAAAAATTCCGTTGTCATTATTACTTAATTTATGTTATTTTCAACTAAAAATATAAGGAGAACAAAATGACAATGACCATAATATTACTAATCATATTTGTACTAATCCTGATTTTCTTTATTCTCATGTATAACAAACTGGTTAAGTTGAAGAACATGGTAAAGAATGCCTGGTCAGACATTTTTGTGCAGCTTAAGAAAAGATATGACCTTGTTCCAAATCTGGTAGAAACTGTCAAAGGCTATGCATCCCATGAAAAAAGTCTCTTTGAAAATGTTACAAAAGCAAGAGCAGAGGCAATTAATGCAAGTTCTCCATCAGACAAAGCTAAAGCAGAAAATCTGCTTACTGAAAGCTTAAAAAGTCTTTTTGCTGTGGCAGAAGCTTACCCAGAGTTGAAAGCTAACGTAAATTTTACTCAGCTTCAAAGTCAATTAAAAGAACTTGAAGACAACATAGAAAATGCAAGAAGATATTATAATGCCGTCGTCAGAGATTACAATATTACCATTGAGTCTTTTCCTTCAAATATTGTAGCAGCCCTATTTGCTTTTAAACAATCAGACTTCTTTAGTCTCGAAGCTCCCTCTGAAGAGAAACAACCAGTTAAGGTAAAATTTAGTTGAAACTTTTTGTATCGCTCTTTTTTATAATTTTTGCCTTCTCAATCTCCTTTGCACAAGATTTTACAATTAACCGTTATCGTTCGGACATTACAGTTTACAATGACTTTTCTATAAGGATAAAAGAAACCATAGAAATTTTCTTTCACAAACCAAGGTATATTTATAGAGATATTCGATTTAAATGTATAGATGAAAATAATAAAATCCGAACAACACCTATAAAAATTATCTCATTGAAAGATGAATGGGGCTTTGATCAAAAGTTTAAAACTACTAAATCTTGAAACACTTTAAGAATATGGATCGGTGATCCTAATAACTTACAATCAGGTAAAAAAACCTACATTTTAACTTACGAAGTAAAGAATATTTTTAAACAAAATGATAAATTTAAAGAAATCCTCTGGAATTTGACAGGCAATAGTTGGGAAACATCGATAAAAAATGTTGAAGGCTCTTTGTTTTTTAAGACCGATGAATTAATAAAAGAGCAAAAGATTTTCTGTTACTCTGAGTCTTCTGACCTCAAAAAGTCTAAATGCCATATTCAAATCTATGAAAATCTCATTGAATTTCAATCAGATGAAGAGCTTTCTCCAAAAGAAGGTTTAATTGTCTTCATAAAATGGAAATCTGAATTAGTTGGTAACGATTCAAAAAGTACTGGAATTTTAAACACTATCGTTTCAAATAAAAAACTGATTTTTCTGTTGCTTTCTATTTTCATAATTTCCATTTTTTACATATGGTTTCGCTCAATTAAAAACAAAGATATGGAATAAAAATTTTATATTGATAGCGAGAAATAGATAAATTTTGAGGATTTTTAGATAAACAGGGTTTTCAACATAGCCAATTTAGGATAGTTTATACAAACTACACGAGTTATGGTAATATATTCTATTGTTAAAATTTTAATTTCGAGGAGGACGAAATGATTTTAAAGAGATATCTTCTTGCTCCTGGCCCAACACCTGTGCCACCCGAGGTTCTTTTAAGCATGGCTATGCCAATTATTCATCACAGAAGTCCCGATTTCTTACCAATTCTTGATTCTGCAAAAAAAGGACTTCAGTGGATATATCAAACTAAAAATGATGTTCTTCTCCTGTGCTCTACTGGAACAGGAGCTATGGTTGCAGCAGTAAATAATTTTTTTTCGCCAGAAGAAAAAGTTCTTGTTATAAATGGTGGTAAATTTGGTGAAAGATGGACAAAAATTGCCCAAGCATACAATTTAAATGTTATAGAAATTCCTGTTGAATGGGGATATTCAGTAGATGTTGGAAGAGTTGAAGAAGAGCTAAAAAAACATCCCGATATTAAGGGTGTTTTTGTTCAGGCAAGCGAAACCTCGACAGGAGTTTATCACGACATAGAAGCTTTAGGGAAAGTAGTAAAAAATTATGAAGATACTCTTTTTATTGTAGATTCAATTTCTGCCTTGGTAGCTCACGATATAAAAACAGACGAATGGGCTATTGATGTAATGGTAAGCGGTGCTCAAAAAGGATTTATGCTTCCTCCTGGCCTTGCCTTTATAAGCGTAAGTGAAAAGGCATGGAAGAGAAATGAGAAATCAAAAACACCAAGATTCTATTTTAATCTTAAAAAGGAAAGAGAAAATCTTGCAAAAAATCAAACAAATTTCACATCAGCAGTTTCTCTTATAATAGGTCTTAATGAAGCAATTAAACTTATGCAAAAAGAAGGCTTAGAAAATATCTTCCGCAGACATGCTCTGCTTGCCCATGCCACAAGAGAGGCTGTAAAAGAATTAGGTCTTTCTCTTTTTCCTAAGGGAACACCAAGTAATGCAGTAACAGCAATTGAAGCTCCTCAAGGAATTGACGGACAGGCTATTTACAAAACTCTTAGAGAAAAGCATGGTGTAACTGCTGCTGGTGGTCAAGACAAGCTGAAGGGTAAAGTTTTCCGTTTCGCTCATTTAGGTTATGCTGATAAATTTGATGTAATCGTGGGAATTTCTGCCCTTGAAATGACCCTCAAAGAATTAGGTTATCAAGTTACTTTTGGTAAGGGAGTTGCAAAGGCAGAGGAAATTTTTTCCAAGGAGGATGCGAAGTGAAAGTACTTGTGAGCGATAATATTTCACCAAAGGGAGTTGATATCCTCAAAAAGGCAGGACTTGAAGTTGATGTTAAAACTGGACTTAAACCTGAAGAGCTTAAAAGCATTATAGGTGAATACGATGCTTTAGTAATCAGAAGTGCTACTAAAGTGACCGCTGAAATAATTGAAGCAGCAGATAAACTGAAGGTAATCGGAAGAGCAGGCACAGGTGTTGACAATGTAGATAAAATAGCTGCCACAAAAAAAGGTATTGTTGTTATGAATACTCCTGGTGGCAATACAATTACAACAGCTGAACATGCCATAGCGATGTTATTTGCCCTTGCCAGACGAATTCCTCAAGCATCAGCATCAATGAAGGCTGGAAAATGGGAAAAGAAAAAATTTATGGGTGTTGAGCTATATAATAAAACTGTAGGAGTAATAGGACTTGGTAGAATAGGCTCTGAAGTGGCTAAAAGATTACAATGCATGGGCATGAATGTTTTAGCCTACGATCCTTTCTTAAGTGATGAAAGAGCAGAAGAGCTTGGTGTTACCAAAACTGACCTTGACAAAATTTTTTCAGATGCGGATTTCATAACTATTCATACTCCACTTACTGCTGAAACCAAATATCTTATTAATAAAGATACTATTTCCAAGATGAAAGACGGGGTATATATTGTTAATTGCGCACGAGGTGGAATTATAAATGAAAAGGACCTTTATGAAGCCATTCAAAGCGGTAAAGTAGCAGGAGCTGCCTTAGATGTTTTAGAGAAAGAACCACCTGAGGAGGGTTATCCGCTAATTGCAGACGAAAGAGTAATATGCACACCCCATCTTGGCGCATCAACTCAAGAAGCACAGGAAAGTGTTGCAGTAGCCATAGCAGAACAGATTGTAGATTACCTCATCAATGGAACCATAAGAAATGCGGTAAACTTCCCATCAATACCTTTTGATCAGGTACCTCTATTAAGGCCCTATCTTGTCCTTCTTGAGAGAATGGGTAGTTTTGCATCCCAGATATTCACAAAAAGCATAAAGGGAGTTCAAATCGAGTATCTCGGAGAAATAGGATCTTTAAATACACAGGCATTAACTGCAGCAGCTTTAAAGGGAATTTTAGATCCAATTTTAGGTGAACCTGTTAATTTTGTAAATGCCTCTTTTATTGCTAAGGAAAGAGGTATAGAGGTAAAAGAGATTAAGGGCAAAGAGGCAGGAGACTATCAAAGTCTAGTAAAGATTAATTTACTCTCTAAAGATGATAAAACCATAATTGCTGGAACTCTTCTAAGCAGAAAAGACCCACGAATAGTTCAAATAAATGATATTTCGATGGAAATCATTCCTGAAGGAAACATGATCTTTATGAAAAATCATGATCGTCCAGGTGTAATTGGTAATATAGGAACGCTGCTTGGAAAAAATAATATCAACATTGGACACATGCACTTTGGAAGAAAAGAAGCAGGAGGAATTGCTTTGTCAGTTATAAGCATTGATACACCTTTAACTGAAGATATTATAGAACAAATTAAGAAACTTCCTAATGTGCTGGAAGTAAAATCTGTATATATTTCCGTTCACTAATTCAAAGGAGAAAAGAAAATGTCCACTATTGTTATTATAGGTGCGCAATGGGGAGATGAGGGAAAAGGGAAAATAGTTGATTTTTTGACAGAAAAATGTGATTATGTAGTAAGGTTTCAGGGAGGCTGTAATGCCGGACATACGGTAGTAGTTGGAGATAAAAAGTATATTCTTCATCTTATTCCATCTGGAATTCTTCATAAAGAAAAGAAATGCATTATAGGTAACGGTGTTGTAGTTGATCCAGGTGCGCTCTTAAAAGAAATTGATACACTCAAGGAGAAAGACATAGAAATAGATGGAAACCTATTCATCTCTAAACACTGTCATCTTATCATGCCCTATCATATAGCCATAGAAGAACAAACAGAAAAAAAGAAAAAAATAGGAACAACTAAAAAAGGCATCGGTCCTTGTTATACAGACAAGATTGCCCGCAACGGAGTTAGAATGGTGGATCTCCTTTATCCAGAAGTACTCAGTGACAAAATAAGAGCAAATCTGGATATTATAAATTTTCTTCTTAAAAACCTATATAATGCAGAGGAACTCAAAGAGGGAGAAATATTGTCTCTTTATTTAGATTACGCAGAGAAACTAAAAAAATACATCGCTGATACCGATATTTTAATAAATCAAGCTATCGATAGTGGTAAATCAATCCTTTTCGAAGGAGCCCAAGGTACGCTCCTTGATATTGATCATGGAACCTATCCGTATGTAACCTCATCGAACACAATCGCTGGAGGAGCGTGCACAGGAGCTGGCGTGAGCCCAAGGAAAATTGATAAAATCCTCGGCATTGTAAAGGCCTACACTACAAGGGTAGGAGAAGGGCCTTTCCCTACAGAAATTAAAGATGACCTCGGTGAAAGAATAAGAAAAAACGGTGGCGAATATGGAGCAACAACAGGAAGACCACGAAGATGTGGCTGGCTTGATCTCATAGGGCTTAAACATGCCATAAGAGTAAATGGTTTCACAGGAATTGCAATTACAAAACTTGATATTTTGGATGGTATAGATAAATTGAAAGTGTGTGTAGGATACAAGTATAAAAACGCAATTTTAGAAGATTTTCCAAAAGAACTCGAAATTTTGCAAAATTGTACACCCCTTTATGAGGAACTCCCTGGATGGAATGAGAGTACATCAGGGATTAGAGATTATGAAAAACTGCCAACAAATGCAAAGAAATATCTTCAATTCATTGAGGATAAATTAAATGTGAAAATACAGATAATATCTACTGGACAGAAAAGAGATGAAATTATCATTAAGGAGTCTCCTTTATGATTTAGTTTTTGGCGAAAACTGCCCTATCTGTCAAAGGAAAGCATTTTTTAAATATTCACCCTTTTGCCAAGACTGTTGGAATTCAATAAAAGGCTTGAGTTCATCTAAAATTACAACAGGCCATTTTAGTAAAGATTTTTGGAAATATGTAGATTCTGTAACCTCCTTTGGAGCCTATGAAGGGGTCCTAAGAGAGGCCATTCATTGTTTTAAATACCAGGGAATAAAGAGAATTGGAAAAGAGCTTGCCAAATTTCTTTGTTCTCTCCCTCCTATTGATGTGGATTTAGTAATACCAGTGCCCCTCAGCAGAGAAAAATTACTAAAAAGAGGATTTAACCAATCAGCAATTCTTACCCGAGAATTAGCTCGCTGTTGGTTAAAGTCCTACGATTTAACGATACTTTTGAAAATCCGTGAAACTGCTGATCAGGCTTCACTGGATGCAAAAGAAAGATATGACAATGTGAAAGATTCCTTCGAAGCTTACCAATCAATAGGTGGGCTGAAAATAGCTCTTATTGATGATGTGCTAACAACGGGAGCTACTCTTGGAGAGTGCGCAAAGGTCCTAAAAAAAGCTGGAGCAAAAGAAGTCCACGGAATAACCCTTGCAAGGACGGTTTAAATGGATAAGAATTAAATTGGTTAGTCGAAAAAAATATCCTAAGGAATTAGACCGACTTTATAAAAAAGTTCCCTGTTTTTTATGTTGTTCTTGTAATCAGTAAATTTCCATGCTAAAAATTAATTCTTTTCTAAGCCCGACTTCATCAATTTAGGGTATATTTTATTTAAAAAAACTAAATATTTCAGAGACTTATATTTTCCTTTCCCACCTAATGTAGTCTATTGTTTTTTTATACTTTTCAAAGCCAATTTTTCTCTTACTTTGTTTACTAATATCAAAAATCTTTACCTGCAAAACTTGAATCAAAAGATGAATACTCTCTCCGTTGATTTCTACTTTTAATCCTTTGAATTCTACATATAATCTTTCTGCTATGAAGGTATCACGATTAACAAAAGACATGGTTCTAATGAGATTGGTAAAGGATAGAGAGAGCTATGAGGGAGAAAATAAAGGCAGGAAGGAGTCTCTGATACCCTCCACCTGTCACTGCGAGGCCACGAAGTGGCCGTGGCAGTCTCTTTCTGTCACTGCGAGGGACTCGATGTCCCGTGGTAGGCTCTATAGACGTCCTCAAAGACGAGATTGCGAAGCCTGTTCCGAACGTAGTGAGGAATCCCGCTCCTCGCAATGACAGAAAAGAAAAGCCTCGTAATGACACTTCCATTTGTCACTGCGAGGGACTCGATGTCCCGAAGCAGTCTCTAGAGCCTGTTTTAACGACGAGATTGCTTCGCTATCGCTCGCAATGACAGAAGAGGAGAGATTGCTTCGTCGATTGCGCTCCTCGCAATGACAACAAGAGAAAATCCTCGCAATGACATAAGAGGGGGGCTCGCAATTAAAGAAAGGGGGAGAAGTTCTAATTGCAAGAATAGAGTGAAACGAAGAGAAATGATCAGATTAGCAAATGAGATACCAAGGGAGGAGGAAAATATAGACAGTTATGGAAAATTGGATGGTTTAAAAATAGCTTGGAGGGCATGTAGACTAATTTGTAGATGATAACTCATTGATTTACAGTAGTTTTTAAGTTTCTGGTGATGAAGTTGGGATAAACAAAGGAGCGATAAAAAAGTCATAGTTAAATTGCAACGATAGCTTTTGTATTCACATTCCTGTATCAATCTTGCTTTTTTCTTGAATAAAGATGATTGGGTGGTTTAACATACAAATATGGTTAAAATTTTAGAGAAAATATTCGGAACTAAAAATGAAAGAGAATTAAAGCGTTATTTCAAAACAGTAGAGGAAATTAACGCCTTAGAGTCAGAAATTAAAGCTCTCTCAAATGATGAATTAAAAAATAAAACGAGTGAGTTTAGAGAAAGACTATCTAAGGGTGAATCTCTTGATTCGATTTTAATAGAAGCCTTTGCTGTTGTAAGAGAAGTGGCAAATAGAACGCTTGGGATGCGTCATTTCGATGTCCAACTCATTGGTGGCATGGTACTTCATGAAGGCAAGATTGCGGAGATGAAGACTGGTGAGGGTAAGACTTTAGTTGCCACTCTTGCTGCATATTTAAACGCCCTTGAGGGAAAGGGGGTACATGTAGTAACCGTAAATGACTATCTTGCCCGAAGGGATGTTCAATGGATGGGAGTTATATATAACTTTTTAGGACTTTCTGTTGGAGTTATTCAGCATGATGCTTCTTTCCTTTTTGACCCAAACTATAGGGTTCAAGACAAAAGATTTGATAGACTTCGTCCGTGTAGTAAAAAGGAAGCCTATTTGGCTGATATTACCTACGGAACTAACAATGAATTTGGCTTTGATTACTTGCGTGACAATATGCGTTATAGTATTGAAGAGCTTTGTCAGAGAGAGCTTAATTACGCCATAGTTGATGAAGTTGACAGCATTCTCATTGACGAAGCACGAACTCCGCTAATAATCTCTGGTCCTTCAGAGGAGTCAACGGAAGTTTACTATGCTGTAAATAAAATCGTTAAATATCTGAAACCTGATGAAGATTTTAAGCTCGATGAAAAACTCAAAACAGTTGTGCTTAATGAACAGGGCTCTCAGAAAGCTGAAAAACTTCTCGGAGTAGGTAATCTTTATGAGCCTTCAAATATACAAATTGTTCATCACATAAATCAAGCTATAAGAGCACATTACTTTTTTAAAAAAGATGTGGATTATGTGGTAAAGGACGGGAAAATAGTAATAGTAGATGAATTCACAGGTAGGCTTCTTCCAGGCCGACGTTGGTCTGATGGACTTCATCAGGCAATAGAGGCCAAGGAAGGCTTAAAAATTGAAGCTGAAAATCAGACACTTGCAACTATAACCTTCCAGAATTATTTTAGAATGTACAAAAAACTTTCCGGCATGACAGGCACTGCTGATACAGAGGCTTCTGAGTTTGCAGAAATATATAATCTCGAAGTAGTAGTTATACCTACTCACAAGCCCATGATAAGAATAGACTATCCCGATTTAATATATAAAACAGAAAAGGCAAAATATGAAGCGATTGTTAGAGAGATAGAGGATTGTTATCAAACTGGAAGACCAGTTCTGGTTGGCACCACATCAATAGAGCGGTCAGAACTTATTAGTAAAATGTTGAAGAAAAAAGGAATACCCCATAACGTTCTTAATGCCAAATATCATGATAGAGAAGCTGAAATTGTAGCTCAGGCAGGAAGAATAAAGGCAGTAACAATCGCAACAAACATGGCTGGTAGAGGAACAGACATACTTCTTGGCGGAAATCCAGAATTTCTTGCGAGGGAAATGCTTGCGGGTCGGGAATATGATGAGAGAGAATATGAGGAAGCTCTAAAAAAGGCAAGGGAGATCTGCCAAAAAGAGCACGCAGATGTAGTGGCCCTTGGAGGACTTCACATAATTGGAACGGAAAGACACGAATCTCGGCGTATTGATAATCAGTTGAGAGGAAGGGCAGGAAGGCAGGGAGACCCTGGTTCTTCAAGATTTTATTTATCCCTTGAAGATGAGCTTTTGAGACTTTTTGGCGGAGAAAGACTACAAAATCTAATGCATTTTTTAAAGATCGATGATAATGTGCCAATTGAGCAGAAAATGGTCTCAAAAGCAATCGAAAATGCTCAAAGAAGAGTAGAAGCTCATAACTTTGAAATAAGAAAACACCTTTTAAAATACGACGATGTAATGAACAGTCAGAGAAAGGAAATTTACTCCTTTAGAAAAGAGGTACTTGAAAGTGAATCATTAAAGGAAAAAGTCTTCGAGTTACTTGAGATTGAAATTGAAGAGATGGTTGATTACTATTTGAGTGAGGAAACCGAAGGTATAGAAAAATTAAAGGAACAGATAAACGCAAGATTTGATGTTGATATTTCGCTTGATAGTACTCAAGGGAGAGAACTAAAGGAACAGATTCTTGAGAAACTAAAAGAAGCTTATGAACAAAAGGAACAAAAGATAGGCACCTTTCTTATGAGGGATATAGAAAAAATGGTTTTCCTTCATGTGATTGATACAAAGTGGAAAGACCATCTCCTCGGCATAGACCATATAAAAGAGGGAATAGGCCTCAGAGGCTATGCTCAAAAGGATCCCTTAGTTGAGTACAAAAAGGAAGCTTTTGAGCTTTTTGAAGAGATGTCCCGAAATATAGTATCGGAAATTCTAACAAGGCTATTTAAGATTCAAGTCAGAGAAGAAAGCGAAGTTAAAGTTCAGAAAAAACAATCTCTTTCAAGGCGAGATGGAAATGCCTATCATGAGCCAATTAAGAGACCAGGCAAAATCGGAAGAAACGACCCATGTCCGTGTGGAAGCGGAAAAAAATACAAAAAGTGCTGTGGAAAAGAAGCCTAGAAGGGAAGTTCAACAGGCTTATCTCTTTCACTGTCAACAATACACAGAAAACCGAAAGGTTCGTCAAAGGGATTTGTGAGTTGATGAACTTCATTTGGCGCTATGTAAGCAATGTCAAGGTAATTAATATTTCTCCATCTTTTTCCAATTCTAATCTTTCCTTTACCTTTGATACATATGACCACATGGACATGTAGGTGGTACTCTAATGAAGAGGCACCACCTGGCGCAATTTCAAAGTATCTAACTTCAAACTTTGCCCATTTGCTCTTAAAGAGTGGAAATCGTTCAATTAAACTCCAGTTACCTTTTTCAGTTTTATAGGCAATGCTTTTTATTCCTCTCCATCGTCCATCTTTAAAAGGAATTATCTGACTCCTGTCAATTGATTTGGCGCCCTTAATTTCACAAAAAAAATTATATTGTTTTTTTTCTTTGCTCATGTTATATAATTATAACTCAAAAATGTTTAAATGCTGGAGAGTAGATAAACGACTGTAAAAGGAAACTATTATAATTAATATAATAATGACGATAGATTGATTATTTTTGATCTGAGATTTCGAATGTCTTTCAAGAGGAGGAAATTAAAGAGATAAGTTTAAGATAAAATATTTACTTTTGAAGTTGAATATGTTTGTTGCAGAAAATTTATTACAGGAGGCGAGGGGTATGCTTAAGAAGTTTTCTGAATTTTTTAATTCACTTTCACTGAGTAAAAAGGTTTTTCTCTTAGCTGTTATTTCAATTGTTGTTGTGTATTCCGCGGTCGCACTCACGATTTATCTGCAAACCCGTTCTAAAATTGAGCATTACAACGTTGAAGCACTAAAAAGAGAGGTTCAACTTATCAAAGAACAAATAGTGTGTTTTGATGAAACTGCAAGAGATTCAGCAGAGAAATTTATGAATATTTTACTGAGTATTGCACCACCAGTTCCTTCTTCTATAAAACCAGATAATTCAATCCCGGATAAATTTACTGCAATGACAGGTGGTTCTGTGGCAACAATCTTTAAAAGAGAAGGAGATGATTTCTTAAGAATTGCCACTTCATTAAAAAAAGAAGATGGTTCAAGAGCAGTTGGAACTTTTCTTGGGAAAGCCCACCCAGCTTATTCTGCGCTGATGAAAGGAGAAACCTACACAGGAAAGGCTACCCTTTTTGGTAAAGACTACATGACAAAATATGTTCCAGTGAAAGATGCATCTGGAGAAGTTGTGGGAGTGCTTTTCATAGGATTTGACATTAGTAAAACAATGAAACATTTAAAGGATTTTATTCGTTCAATCAAGGTTGGAGAAACTGGTTATATGTATGTATTAGATACATCTGAGAAAAACAAAGGAACTCTGATTATTCACCCAGCTTTGGAAGGCAAAAACATCCTTGATGTTAAAGATGCAAAAGGCAGAGAGTTTATTAAAGAGATGATAGAGAAAAAAGAAGGCATAATATACTATCCCTGGAAAAATCCTAACGAACCTGCTGCCCGTGAAAAAGTGGTTGCTTATACACATTACCCTGCATGGAACTGGTTAATTGGCTCTGGAAGTTATCTTGAAGAAATTGCAGCTGAAATTGCTCCTATTAGAAATCTTATGTTGGGTGTAAATATTGTAGCATCTTTACTTGTAGCTTTTCTTATACTAATTGTAACACAAAGAGCCTTGAGACCAATCCCCGATATGGCAAATAAACTTGAAAAAGTAGCCAGCGGTGACTTTAGCATGGTAGGATTTGGCAAAGGCTATAGAAACAGGAAGGACGAAATAGGCCTCATAGCAAGAAGCATAATTAAAGTTGAAGAATTTACACAAGCACTTGTAAGGGATATAAAACAATCAGCATCAGTTGTTCAAAACGTTATAGGTTCTCTTGAACGAAATATTGAAAATGTGAAGAAAAAGACCGATGAGCAGACTGCACAGGCACACCAAATAGCCACTGCTGCTGAGGAAATGAGCCAAACAATCACAGATATAGCTAAAAATGCAGCCAGTGCCTCTGATATTGCAGGAGAGTCAAGAGGTGTATCAAATGAGGGAGTAACGCTTTCTGACACAGCCATGAAAACTGTTCAATCAGCAAATAAATCTACTTTAGAGTTAAAGAAGACAATAGATACTCTTAATAGCAAAGTCGAAGAAATAGGAAGCATCGTAACTGTTATAAAAGACATAGCAGATCAGACAAATCTTCTTGCACTAAATGCAGCAATAGAGGCAGCCCGTGCAGGGGAGCAAGGCAGAGGCTTTGCAGTAGTAGCAGATGAGGTTCGTAAACTTGCAGAAAGAACAATTAGAGCAACCGATGAGATTACGGAAAAAATTGAAGCAGTTCAGCACGAATCTCGTGAATCAATTAAGAGCATGGATATTACTGCAAAAGAGGTTTCAGAAGCGTTAAAAGCCCTAAGTGAAGTGAAAAATTCATTAAACAGAATTGCAGAATTTTCTCAGAAGGTAAAAGACTCTATAACTCAAATTGCTACTGCAACTGAAGAACAATCCTCTGCAAGTGAAGAAGTTGCTCGTTATGCCGAACGCTCAAGTGTGCTTGCACAGGAAGTAAAAGGAACAACCGATATGGTAGTGCAAGAAGTAGAAAATCTTAATAATGTAATTAAGAAACTTAATGACTCAGTTAGGGGCGTAAAGATTTAATTGCGTGTAGCAAGACTTTATAAATTCGGAGATATAAGGATCGAAGAGGTTCCCTTACCAGAGCCTAATGAGAAGGCGGCTCTGGTAAGGGTTAAAGCCTGTGGAATCTGCTCGGGCGATGTAATGCCATGGTATATTGAAAAAAAAGCTCCGCTTGTTTTAGGTCATGAGATAGCAGGAGAAATTGTAAAGATCGGAGATAAAATAAAAGGCGAAATTTCTTTAAAAGAAGGCGACCGGGTAGTAGTTCATCATCATGCTCCCTGTATGGAATGTGTCTTCTGTTCAAGAGGTGATTATGTTCAGTGTGAGACATGGAGAAGTTCAAAGATAATTCCAGGTGGCATGGCAGAATATATTTTAGTTCCCTATGAAAACTTAAAGCACGACACATTAAAAATTCCAGAAAATGTTACTTTTGAACAGGCAGTGCTTGTTGAACCTACCGCTTGCGTGGTCAAATCACTTAAAAGAGCAAGAATAAAAAAAGGAGATACTTTACTTGTTATAGGTCTTGGTGTAATGGGGCAGATGCACATCATGTTAGCTCGTGAATTTGGGATAAAAAGAGTAATTGGAGCTGACCTTGTGCCTTTTAGACTTGAAAGGGCTCTTAAAGCTGGAGCTGATTATGTAATAGATGTCTCAAAAGAAGACCTGAAGCAAAAGCTTAAAGAAATTACCGATGGTGTAATGCCCCAGGTAGTAATTGTAGGACCAGGCAGCACCGAACTTATAAGCCAATCATTGAGTCTTGTATCCCGTGGAGGAACTGTTGTAATATTTACGCCAACTCCTCCAAATGAAATACTTCATATATCTGTGAATGAAATCTATTTTAAAGACATTACCATAACAACAAGTTATTCCTGTGGGCCTGACGACACCAGAGAAGCACTTTCATTAATAGAAAAAGGTATTCTAAAGGCAGAATTGCTTATAACCCATAGGTTTTGCCTCGATGAAGTTAGAAAAGCCTATGAAATAACAGCAGAGGCAAAAAACTCTCTGAAATGTATGGTTATATTTTAAAAAAGATGTGGATTTAGTTTGTCTATTTTTAAATTGCAATGTTATTATCTAAATCAATGGACCTTTTACAGGATAAAATAATTTATCTCGATTACAATGCAACAACACCAATTGAACCAAGAGTCATAGAAGAAATAGTTAATACACTTGACGAATTTGGAAATCCTTCGAGCGCGCATTATTTTGGTAAGAGGGCAAAAGAAATAATTGAGCTTGCAAGGATTAAAGTTTCAAATCTTATTGGAGCAAAACCTGAAGAAATAATTTTCACTTCAGGTGCTACTGAAGCGAATAACCTTGCTATTTTAGGCAGAGCCCTTTGTTTTGAAAAAGGCCATATTATTACCTCTTCAATTGAGCATCCTTCTGTTTTAAATCCCTGTAAGCATTTGATGAGAATGGGATATGAGGTTACCTTTTTGCCTGTTGACTCGAAAGGATTGGTTGATCCATCTGATGTTAAAAGGGCAATAAGGCGGGATACTTTGCTTGTTACAATAATGCACTCAAACAATGAAACAGGTGTTATTCAACCAATAGCGGAAATTGGAGAAACTTTACTCGAACAGGGAATACCCTTGCACACTGACTGCGCTCAAAGCATAGGTAAGGTTTCTGTATCTGTTAAAGATTTGAAGGCTACCATGATTTCACTTGCAGGTCATAAATCCTATGCGCCCAAAGGAATAGGTGCCCTATATTTAAAGGAAGGTTTTATTCTAAAACCGATTCTCTTTGGAGCTTCCCAGGAGAGAGGTTTTAGACCTGGCACTGAAAACATTCCCCATATTGCAGGCTTTGGAAAGGCCTGTGAGATTATAAGGGAGGAATTTAACCAAATAGTTAATCATCTCAAGGAGGTTACGGATTTACTTTTAGAAAAATTGCTTACCATAGAAGGTCTCAGATTAAACGGAGAAGGAGCACCGAGACTTCCAAATACTTTAAATGTTTCTATCAAAAATATAATGGCCGATGAATTTGTTGAAAGGGTTGGAGACAGGCTTGCAATCTCAGCAGGTTCTGCCTGCCATGCTGGAGTGAGAAACATAAGTCATGTGCTCGTTGCAATGGGACTTAAAGATTTTGCTCTTTCCTCTATTAGGCTTAGCACAGGAAAGTTTACAACTACCGAAGAAGTTATTCATGCTGTGGAGATAATTAAAGAATCCATAAATTAATAGATGACATTCATAGCAATGAGTCTTATCTAATCTTTATATGAGCTTAGATTCGACTTTATTACTAGAAACTTAAAAACCTGTGTAAATCAACACTTATCATCTATAGACTGGTCTACACACCCTCTAAGTATATTTTAAACTATCTGCTTTCCGTATAACTTTTTCTATTTCCCTACTCCTCTACATGACCTCGCAGTTACTGTAAGGGATGTCATTGTGAGGATTTTCCTGTCTGTCATTGTGAGCCAAGCGAAGGGATCGCTTAACCACAGGCTTCACTGAGAGACCCCTTCAGGACATCCAGTCCCTCGCAGTGACGAAAGGAAATGTCATTGCGAGGATTTTCTTTTCTGTCATTGCGAGCGCAGCGAAGCAATCTCGTCGTTGTTCCTACTTGGACGAAATGAGATTCCTCACTTCGTTCGGAATGACTGTGGAGGAGGAGTCATTGCGAGCGCCAGCGAAGCAATCTCGTAGTTGTCTTTTCGTAAACTTCACTTCGAGACCCCTTCAGGACATCCAGTCCCTCGCAGAGACAGAAAGAGACTGCCACGGCCACTTCGTGGCCTCGCAGTGACATGTGGGGGGTATCAGAGACTGCTTCGCCTCATCGAGAGGCTCGCAGTGACTAAGAGGAAGGTGTCATTGCGGACGATGATAAACAATCCAAGAAACTCCTCTGACCATCAACAACCTCGCAGTAACAAAAGTGCATAAACAAACTTTTTAAAGATCTCCTTCTTAGGATTATCGATACTTCATAGGTTATTTCATTTTTTACCACCTTCACCAATTAAATATGTCTTTTGATACTTGTGAAGCTTTACCTGTAGTAAGTAAATTGTAACATTCGATAATTACAGGAAGAGATTAAGAAACAGGAAACCCTTTTTGATTGAAGTTTGGCTGAAGAGAGACTTTTGATGTTAGTAAAAGACGAAAGAAAAAAACTATTTATATAAGAAACAAATGGGTTTTGAATTCAAATAATAAAGTCACTATCACATTTAAAAGTTTGCTTCCCATAAATCAGAAGACTTTCATAGAAATCTACTTGATCTAATTTTAAATTTGTTGGAAATTTTGACCATTGCAGGCAAATCATGCCTAATTTTTTGACAGCATATTTTCTGTAAATTCTTTTAAATCAAGAAAATTAATTCTGGCATACTGTTTGTTAATAGAATTGTCAAGCACTAAAAAAAGGAGGAAACATGAACCCAAAAACAATAGTTTTTAACATTCTTCGCGATATAAATAAATTTATCATACTAAACATAGGTTCATTTTTATTCCTATTTTCCTTTGTATTGGCAATAGGTGGTTACATAAGCAAAGAAATAGTCTTTGTTATTACTGTATCTGCAATATTTGCCATAGTTATTAACTTTGCTATTGCAAAAATAATAAAAAGAAAAGTTGAAAAAATAATTCAACATTCCTTTGAAAAAGTGGAATCCCAGCTTTACTTTGATGAGCTCACATCTGTCTATAATCGAAAAACAGGCATTAACAGACTGAAAGAAGAGATATCAAGAATAGGTAGAAATAGAAATGCTCTATCAATTGCAATGCTTGATATTGATAACTTTAAGTCAATAAACGATAATTATGGTCATCTTGTCGGAGATAGGGTTTTAACCCATGTAGCATTGAAAATAAAAAATCTTTTGAGAATTAATGACATTGTTACAAGATATGGCGGAGAGGAATTTTTAATAATTCTTCCTGAAACAGATGAGATAAAAGCTTATATGGCTCTTGATAGAGTAAGAGCTGAAATAGCAAAAACTCCTTTAACAATTGGTAAAGACGAACTTCATGTGACAGTGAGCATTGGAATAACAGAATTAGATATAAATGACTCTTACCTTGAAGCTATTGAAAGAGCCGATAAGGCACTTTATCAGGCTAAAAATTCGGGAAAAAATAAAATAGAGATTAATTGTAAATATCCTTCAGAGATTAAGCTGTTGTAAATATATCTACTTTGTTTTTCCAGTAATCCCTAAGCTCCCTTTTGAGTGGAGAAAATTTTTCGAGCAGAGGGTCTTCATTCAAGAGACTTTCTGCTTCTCTTCGCGCAAGTTCGAGAATTTCTCTGTCTCTGAGTAAATCTGCTATCTTTAAATCAGGCATTCCCGATTGCTTGACTCCGAAAAACTCTCCTGGTCCTCTTATATTCATGTCTTCTTCGGCGATTTTAAATCCATCCGAGTGGTTTACAATAGCCTTTAATCTTAACTTAGCTTCTTCAGTCAACTTATAGGGAATCAGTATGCATTTAGATGGTCTCTGTCCTCTTCCTACCCTTCCCCGAAGTTGATGTAACTGGGCAAGACCAAATCTCTCTGCATGGGTAATTATCATTAATGTGGCATTAGGCACATCCACGCCCACTTCAATTACTGTGGTGGCTACGAGTATTTTTAGTTCTCCATTTCTAAACTCTTTCATAATTTCTTCCCTTTGCTTTGTTGGCATTCTACCGTGAATAAGTCCAATTTTATAGTTAGGGAAAATTTTTTTTAATGCTTCATAACCATTGGTAGCTGATTTCAAATCCAAAACCTCTGATTCTTCTATGAGAGGATAAACAATATAAACCTGCCCACCAGAAATAATTTCCTCTTCTATCATTTTATAAATAATTCTCTTGTTATCTGGATTAACGATTTTAGTCACAATAGGCTTTCTTCCTGCAGGTAATTCATCAAGAACAGAACAATCAAGATCTCCATACAGAGTAAGAGCCATTGTTCGGGGTATAGGTGTGGCAGTCATTACTAAAGTATCGGGATTTAAGCCTTTCTTTTTAAGTAAACTTCTTTGAATAACGCCAAATCTATGTTGCTCATCTATCACTATTAGACCTAAATTTTTAAAATGGATATTCTCTTGAATAAGTGCATGGGTACCAACTACTATATCTGCGTCTCCACAGGCAATAAGGTTTCCATACTTATTATAAGCAGAAGTAAGTATTACCACATTAACTGATAGACCTTTAAGGAGCCTTGAAATATTCAAAAAATGCTGCTCAGCAAGTATTTCTGTTGGCGCCATCAAAGCAGCCTGATAGCCACATTCAACTGCAGAAAGCATGGCAGCAAGAGCAACCACTGTTTTTCCAGAGCCCACATCTCCTTGCAGAAGTCTATTCATAGGAACAGGTCTTTTCATGTCCTCAAGTATTTCACCGATAACTCGATTTTGAGCTTCCGTAAGTTTAAAAGGAAGTTTATTGAAAAACTCTTTTAATAAAATACCTGAGGGATTAAAGGATATACCCTTTTCCATTAATCTGTTTTCCCGAATAAGAAGAATTCCAAGTTGCATGAGAAAAAGTTCATCGAATATTAATCGCCTGTGAAATAATGATCTCCATTCATTAAGGATTTTAATATCTAAATCAGCAGGAGGAAAATGAACAAATTTAATAGCCTCTTTAAGAACAGGAAATTCTAATTTATTTAATAATTTTTCTGGAAGATAATCTTTAATAAAAGGCAAAGCATATTCCATAGCTACCTGAACAATGGACAACATCTGTTTCTGTGAAATCCCCTCTGTCAAACGATATATGGGTAGTATGGATTGATTGTTTGGTCCTGAGCTATTTTCTAAAATCTCATAGTCTGGATTTAGAATTTCAAAGTTTATTCCTCTATAATCAAGCTGTACTTTACCGAAAATCTTTATTTTTTCTTTTTCCTTGAAGTATTTTTTAAGATAAAGTTGATTAAACCACTTTGCCTTTATAAAGCCTGTTCCATCAGAAATCACGACCTCTAAAATAGAAAGGTTTGCCTTTGGTTTTAGTTCATTTATTTGAAATATTTTCCCTTCAATACTAACCGTATCACCGGGCTTTAAGTCTACGATTTTTTTCCTGTTTCTTCTATCTTCGTATTGGGAAGGTAAATAGTAGAGGATATCTTTAACTGAAAAAATTCCTAACTTTTGTAAAGCCTTTGCCCGTGCAGGACCTACTCCTTTTAGATACTGCACAGGCAGAGTTAATCCATTTGCACTCATGAGGTATTATCATTCTAATTGGAAGATGTTTCTTTTAGAAATTTCTCAGCTTCCTTGATTTTCATCTGAGCATATTCTGATTCACTTAAAACATCAATGCTCCATCCTGTAAGCCGAGAGGCTAACCTGACATTTTGCCCTTTCTTCCCTATGGCAAGAGAGAGTTGATCGTTCTCTACAACAACCACCGCAGTTTTTTCAGCCTCATTTATTCCTACTTTTAGAACTGTAGCTGGAGTGAGAGCTTTGGCAATAAAAAGGCTCATATCATCGCTATAAGGAATAATATCAATTCGCTCACCCTTTAATTCTCTTACCACTGCTTGAACTCTCGTTCCTTTCATTCCTACGCATGCACCAACTGGATCAACAGAAGAATCCTTTGAAGTCACCGAAATCTTTGTCCTTTCGCCTGGATCCCGAGCTATACCCTTTATCTCCACAATACCATCCTGAATCTCAGGTACTTCAATAGCAAATAAACCTTTTACAAAATTAGGATGTGTTCTTGAAAGTTTAATTATAGGTTCTCTTGATGTCTGTTTAACTTCAACTATATAAGCCTTTATTATATCACCTCTTTTCAAATTGTCCTGAGGTAAAAGTTCCTTCTCTGATAATATAGCCTCTGCATTACCAACAAGAATAAAGATGTTCCCTTTTTCCTTTCTGAGTACTGTTCCACTTACAACTAACCCCACCTTATCCTTAAATTCGTCATAAATTAAAGATCTTTCAATTTCCTTTATTTTCTGAAAGAGTACATGCTTTGCTGTCTGTACAGCAATTCGACCAAAATCCTGAATTGATAAAGGCACTTCAACAGTATCTCCAATTCCCTTATCAACGTACTTTTGTTTAACCTCTTCAATGGAAATCTCTGCGCATGGATCGCTGACATTTTCCACAACTTTTTTGATTTCGAAGATATTAATATCAAAGCTTTGAGGATCTATTTTTATCTTAATGGATGATTTATTCCCGTATTTCTTTCTTATTGCTGAAATCAAAGCTGTTTCAAGAAGTTCAATAACTGCTTCCTTGGTAATTCCCTTTTCTCTCATTATTTGTTCAACAAAAAACTTTAGTTCCTTTCCCATTTCACTACCCTATATTAATTTGTGCTTTTAATATTTTTTCGAAGGGAATAAATAAAAGCTCTCCCTTCTCCTTTTTTTTAGCTCCTTTAACTCCCTCTTGACTAACCTCTATTCTCACCCAATCATCTCCCACATCTACAACCTTTCCCATAAAAAATGTTCTGCCTGCTATTTTTTCAGTTGTTGTAATCTTAACTGCGCGACCTAAATTTCTTAAAAAATCCCTTTTAACCTTCAATGGTCTATCCGCTCCTGGAGAAGATACCTCAAGTGTATAAGAACATTTTATAGGATCTTCCACATCTAAAATAGCTTCAAATGCTCTTGAAAAGTTCTCACAATCTCTTATCGTTACGCCCTCTTCTTTATCAATAAATACTCTCAAAATCAAACCTTTTCCACCAGGATGTATTTCAACTTCAAGAAGTTCTACTCCTTCTTGCTCACTAATTTCTTGGGCATATTTGTGTAATAAATCTCTTAATTCTTTAATATTCATGCTATCACCCATATTGCTTTCAAAATAAAAGAGTGGGCAACCCCACTCTTACTTAAAAGTTTAACATTTTTAAAATTTTTTAGGCAACACTTGAAAAATTTCCAAGTGTTGCCCATTTAGTAAGATTGAAACTATTTTTTCTCAGGCTTTTTGTCGGCTGGTGCCTCAGGTGCTTTTGGTGCCTCAGGTGCTTTTGGTGCCTCAGGAGCCTTTGGTGCTTCAGGAGCCTTTGGTGCCTCAGGAGCTGGTGCTGGAGCTGGTGCTGGTGCTGGTGCCTCAGGCTTCTTTGGTTCCTCAGCCTTTTTGCATCCTAAAGCAAAGCTAAAGGATACCATAAGGATTAATGAAAGTACTAATGCTAAGATTTTCTTCATCTTACTTATTCACCTCCTTTCGTGATGAATTTTACTGCCAAAAACTGATTACCCCTTTGACTTTTATTTTTTACCATCGAATATATTATTTTGTCAACTATCTTTTTATCCTTATTTTACAACTACTCTATGACCAGTAAGGTTAATTATCAGCACAACTAAAGCAATAATAACAAGTGCAAGAACGATTGCCAAGCCAGCATCTCCAGCAACCTTCATCTCGTCAATCTTTAATGCTATTTGATGGAGTGTTTGAGCATCAAGATTGTTTAGTCTGTCCATTATTTCCTTTTCTGAATAACCGAAATCCTTCAATCTTTGTGACACTATCTTCATTTCGAGAAATTTCTGCACCTTTTCAATATCCTCAGTCTTGCTATTAAGGGTAACCTCTGATGGAATCATCACTGCACCTGCTGATTGCACAAAACCAATTACTAAAACTGCTAAAATTAAATAAAGAGAAAGCACTTTTTTAAACACTCAGCACCTCCTATTTTTTGCTAACTGTCAAAAAATGACAGCTCTAAAATTTTATTTAAAACTACTATCATTTTTCAACCCTCTCTTCTTTCTGATTTCCTCAAAAGTTTGTTCGTACAGTTTCATCCTCTGAGAATTTTCCTTTTCAATTTCCATTGCTTTTTTAACTAATTCCTCTGCTTCCTCAAGTCTTTCTCCTTTAAGATAATAAAGCCATGCAAGGTTATTGTAAGCATCTGCAAGCCTGTCGTTTTTCTTAATAGATTCTCTGTAATTATCCTCAGCCAAGTCATAATTGCCTTGTTTTAAATAGAGATTTGCTAAGAATAGAAAACCTCTAGCATCTGATTTTGCTGCCTCTTTATAATGCTTTTTTGCCTCTTCGAAAAGATTTTTATTTTCATAACTGAGCCCTAATTGTAAGTGTTCTTCTGGGGTAAGAGGATCATTAAGAACCACTATCTTGGGCATTGCGCATCCTGTAGTAATAAGAACGAAAAATAAAAGAAATAAGTAGAACATATTCCTAAACTTTACCCATAAAAACATTAGGTAAATTATAACATAAAATTGTTACAATTAGGTTATGCCTTACTATGATGTATCTATACCTCTTAAATTAAAAAATCTCACCTACTATCATGAAGAGGATAATGATTTAACAGGTTTTGCAGTAAAAGTACCTCTAAAAAATAAAATTTACGATGCTATAGTAATAAATAAGAGAGAAAAAAAGCCTGAGGAAGTTGGACTTATTAGACATTTCGAAGGAATATGGGGACAGGCATATTCAAAAAAATTCATAGAATTTCTCTTATGGATGAGTTTTTACTATGTAGCTCAAACAGGAAGTATATTAAGGCTCACTTTTTTTGAAGAGATAATATCATATCTTAAGGGTGAAACAAAAGAAAAAATCTCAACAAAAAAAGCTGAAACCATTAAGGAATCTTTAGGCTTAGATCATTTTAACTTAAATCCGAACACAGTAAAAAAAATTCTCTCTTTGGTTGATGAAAAAAAATATAAAACTTTGCTTATCCATTCTCCAAATATTTTATATGAAATTAAACTAATGGCTGAAGTAGCCTGTGCTGTGTCCTCCAATGATGGCTCAATACTTTTAATATTACCTGAAATAAAGGAAGTTCAATCCCTTTACAACATTCTTAAAGAACATCTTAACGAAAAAATTGTAATGCTTCACAGTGAAATGAAACGCTCTGAATTAAATATCTCAATAAAAAAAATAATGGAAAATAAAGTGAAGGTTATTGTTGGCACAAGATTCTCCATATTTGCACCTGCGAAAAAGCTTTCTCTTATTATGTTATCTCAGGAAGCGAGTTGGCTCTATAAATCAGAAGAATCGCCGAGATATAATGTTCGAGAGTGTGCGGTAATGAGAGGACTTTTAGAGGGCTGCCCTGTAGTTTTATGTAGTCCCTTGCCATCTGTTAGCTCCTACTGGAATGTACTTCAAAATAAATTCGAATTCATTGATGACTTTTCTTTTCTTGGTCATCCTGAAATAGTGATTCTAAAACAACCCAGAAACGATATTTTTCATCCTGAATCAATGCTATATCTAAAGCTTCATCAAAAAGAACCATTAATGTTGATTGCTCCTCGTAAAGGATTTAGCCTTTTAAGATGTTCAGAATGTGGAGAAACAATAAAATGTGAAGGGTGTGGATATTCATCTATATACTATAAAGAGGAAAAAACCTTAGGTTGTTCAAGATGTAATTTAAAATTTACTCCTCCTCAAGTTTGTCCATACTGTGGAGGAGTAGATATACATCCATTAGGAACAGGTGTAGAAAGATTAAAAGAGGAGCTTCAAAGAATTTTTCAAGACAAAGAGATATCTATTAAGGATTATGAACTTGAAGGAAACGATATAAAGGGAATTGTTGTTGCTCCAGTTGGAAAAATAAAAAAAGGATTAACTCCAACCTTTAAAGGTGCAATATTTGTGGATTTTGATTTTTTCTTATCTATTCCTGATTATCGTGCCATTGAAAATGCCTTTGGTAAAATTTTATCCCTCTGTCATCTAATTAGGAAGGATGGAACGCTGTTTCTTCAAACAAGAAGTCCAGACTTGGAAATTTTTAAATTTATGCGTTCTTATAATTTTAAGGATTTCTACGGATACGAATTAAAACACAGAAAAGAAACAGGATTCCCCCCATTTGTTCGTTTGATTAAAATCTTGTTAAAAATTAAGAAAAAAGATTCTGAAGATATTTATGAAAAGATAAAAAATTGCCTCAAATCTTGTACCTCAGCGGATGTAATAGGTCCTCTGAGAGAAAAAGACAAGGCCTATTTCATTCTTCGCTCTAAGGAAAAAAGAAAGCTTATCGAGGAATTACACATTTGTTTGGAGAAATTAAATAAATTCAAAGAAGTTTCATACTCTATAGAAGTTGATCCAGTAAACTTAAAATAGCAGACTCAAAAATTTTTTCAGTTTGGCGATAAATTAAAAATCATCACTAAACCAAAAATTATGAGCAAAAATCCTATAAAGTAGTTAAAAAATCGAAAGAAATTCAAATATTTTTTAAGAGTTTTCATCACTGTGTCTATAAGAAGTGATGAGATTAAAAATGGAATAGCTATGCCCAGTGAGTAGGCACCTAACATTCTCATGCCTGAAATCACATCTCCACCCATACTGGAATATATCAAAATGCTACCAAGAACAGGGCCAATACAGGGAGACCATCCTGCAGCAAAACCAACTCCTATGAGAAAAGCAGCTAAAGGGGTTCCAAACTTTTTAAGTTTAAAACTTACCCTAAATTCTCTCAACAAATACCCGCTTCTAATAAGCCCAATAAGAAGAAATCCAAAGAGAATTAATAAAATACCACCTAATATTCTAAGATAATCTGCATATTCCATAAAAATCGCTCCAACTAAGGAACTTCCAGCTCCTAAAGCAAGATAAACGGTTGAAAAGCCAGCGATAAATATCACAGTATAAAGAAAAATACGAAACTTTGATTTACCACTATATAATTCTGCGGTTGAAAGTCCTGAAAAAAGAGAAACATATACAGGAAGAAGTGGCAATATACAGGGAGAAAAAAAACTTAGAAATCCGCCTATAAAAGCTGCACTTAAAGAGATTTCACCGATTTCAGTCATCGACCACACTCAGCAGGATCGCCTTTTAACTTATCAAGGGCATGAGGAAGCGCCTCAGCAATAGCATCAAGTGATTCCTTTACAGCCTTTGGACTACCTGGTAAATTTATTATCAGTGTCTTGCCTTTAATTCCAGCAACAGCACGGGAGAGTATAGCGGTTTTAGTTTTCTCATACCCCCGCCATCTCATAGCCTCAGCAATACCTGGCACTAATTTTTCAACAACCTCAAGAGTTGCATCAGGAGTCACATCTCTTGGGTGCAACCCTGTTCCACCATTTGTAAGAATGAGGTCAGCTCTTTCTAATTCATCTATTATGGCCTGTTTAATTAGCTCTTTCTCGTCTGGAACAACTTTATATGAAATAATCTCTGCCCAGGAGCGTATCATTTCTTCAATAACTTTACCACTTCTATCCTCTCTTTCGCCCCTTGCACCCTTGTCAGATACGGTTATAATTGCAGCTTTATACTTCATAGCACTAATATTTCATCTCCAACTTTAATTTTGCCACCCTTTAAAACCTTAGTAAACACCCCTTCCCTTGGCATTACACAATCACCTACAGTTTTAAAGATTTCACACTTACTATGGCATTTCTTCCCATGCTGACTTATTTCTAAAATCACCTCACCAATTCTAAGTTTTGTTCCCACAGGAAGGCTCATAAGGTCTATACCTGAGGTTGTTATGTTCTCTGCAAAATCACCGTAGTTAATAGATAATCCTTTATCTTTCATCTTCTCTATGCTTTCTTGAGAGAGTAAACTTATTTGTCTGTGCCAATGGGAGCCTGCGTGAGCATCGCCTTTAATACCAAAATTTTCCACTATTATGGCCTCATTTACAGGATTTTTTGTGGTTCCCTTTTCCTTGCTAATATTGATTGATATTACTTTTGCAGGCATTTCTGAATTATAAAATATCCCTTAGTGAATTAGCAAAATAGGTTTTGGTGAATTTTTTATTACAGACTCAGCAACACTGCCAATCATGATAGCTTCGCTGTATGACCTGCCTTTAGAACCAATCACTACTAAATCGTGCTGCTCAACTCTTTTTAAAATCTCTTCAGAAGGTATACCTGCTACAATTTCACATCTTAAATTCTCATCAATTTTTTTAATTTTCTCCTGTGCTTCTTCTTTTAAATATTCAAGATATTTCTGAATTTCGTTTTCCTGTTCAAGAATGCCTCTAATTTTCTTTTCTGGGATTATATGTATCACAGTTAGTTCACATCCGCATCTTAGAGCAAGTTCTTTTGCAAAATCTAAGGCTCTAAGAGAGACAGAAGAAAAATCAACAGGACAAAGTATTTTTTGAAGTCTAATATTTTGAGGACTTATACTTTCAAAATCCTTGCCTTTTACAATCAAAGCAGGTGTTTTCATGCCCTTGAGAAGTCTCTCGGATGTGGAAGGTCTTGTAACATAGTGTTTAAAACCTAAGACAGTGAAGGATTTTTCATCCCTTATGACTTCTCTCATACTCTCAATAAGTCTTCCAAGAATAACTTTACATTCTGTTTCTACTGAAAATTTAGAAATTTGTTTTTCTAATTCTTTTAATTGCTCTTCAATTTTTTTCTTTTCTTTATTAATATATGGCATTAAATAGGCAGGAGGGGTAAGAGTATACTCCATAATGTGAAAAAGGGTTAACTTTTTACATGCAAATATATTACTTAGCCATATGGCATAAGAAAGAACAGAAGATATAGATGGCTTAAAATCAATTGCTACATAAATTCTTTCTGGTATAATCATTTACTCACCTGCTTGCCTAATTTTTTCTCAACAGAAAGGACTTTCCCTTCTATTCTTCCAGTAGCTCCCTTTCTTTCATCAATCTTTATCTCAATAAGTAATCTATCAACCTCTTCAAGTAAGGCTTCCCTACATTTCTTTATAAGATTCATAATCTCATCCCATTCTCCTTCAACAATTGTTCCCATTGCATGCATTTTATATGAAAGCCCGCTTTCATCAACTATTTTAATAACCTTTGCCACATACTTACTTAGACTTACATCTTTCCCTAAGGGAACCATACTGAATTGAACCAACATAAAATCCCTCCAATATGTTTCTAAATAAATATTACCATAAATTAAACCAAAATTTTCTCCTTAAATTTCTAACTCTACATTCATAGGTTCAATGAAAGTATTAACTTTTATCCTAATTCTGTGATATAAAAAAATTAAAAAGGGGAGAATAAGTTATATGAAAACTTTGATAGTTTTATCCATTCTACTAATATCCCTGAAATGTTTGTTTGCTCAAGAGATAAGAGATTCATTCGCAAATGGAAAACCTGAACTCAGATGGACTGCCTATCCCCACTTTAATCTTGATAACGTAGAAGCCATTTATGATAGAATGGCACCTGATGGTGACAATGGCATAGGATTATTGAGAAATAAAAATGTGGGAGGATTTGCAGCCTTAAGTTATGTGGCAGGTCTGGAACTTGAAAATTTTTATCTTGAAGCCCTTGTTTTTTGTCCTGTTACATTTGGAGACAGAGGACCTCTTACAGGTATGGCATTTCTGATTGATCCCATGGAGAATCGCTTCTTCAGATTCATATGCGACTTTAAAAGTATTAAACCCAGCCTAAATATAGCTTATGTAGGAAGGGATACTAATCAATTTCCTGTATATTTGAAAATTTGGACAACCAGCGATATTAAAGAAGAATTACCCCAAAAAGCTGGCTGGCACATCTTTGCTGTAGAGGTAAAAAATGGTGTTCTTAAAGCCTATTTCAATAAAAAAGAGCTTCCAGGAACAGTGAGAGTTGATAGAATTAAAAGAGGCTTTGTAGGTATATATACAAACTTCGTAGGAGGGCTTGGAGAGGCAGAAACTAAGTTTGACTCTTTCATAATAAAGCCTCTTAACATTAAAGATAAACAATAGCGCAAGAAAAATTTTTTATCATATTTAATCAACTTCCCTAATTTCAATTATTTTTTCCACATTAAAATTTCTCTCTTCCCTACGCATCATGCAAAATGCCTTTAATCCTAAAAAATTCCTACCGTTAAACTCCATCTTTCCAATAAATAAAGGCTTTATGATTCTTTTTGTTTTAATATCTGAAGACTTTAGATAAACAATCTCTAAAAGCTTTTCTCTTTCTATACATTTCTCTATAAAAGATATTTTCTCCTCAAGGGGTAATTTTTTTTCTGCCAGTGAGTATTGAAACCTTGTAAGAAATTGAACTATTTTTCTATCGAGCAAAATATGCTCTCTTTTTACCGGTCTTTTGAGAATTAGGCCATCGAAACTACGACACCTTGATAGAGCAACATATAGCTGTCCATGAGAAAATGTTCCTTTGCCTAAGTCTAATATTACTTTGTCAAATGTTAGTCCTTGGCTTTTATGAATTGTTATCGCCCAAGCAAGTTTAAGAGGATATTGGGTAAACTGACCTACAACTTCTGTGGAGATTTTTTTCTTTTTCTTATCGTAAAAGAATTCAAACATCTCCCATGTATAAGGAACCACTTCCACTACTTCTCCATTTTTAAGTTCCACTATAATAACATCTGGTTCACTTTTGCTTGGTTGAATCTCTAAAATTTTACCTATATCACCGTTAATCCACCTTCCTTTACTGTCATTATTAAGAAGCATAACCTGCGCATCAACTTTTAAATTAAGTTGAGCAGAGGTTGGAAGATCGGATTCTTTAAATTCACCTTCAAGATAACCATAGTATTTAAATTCCTTATGCCTTATCTTGGACAATCTATCTGAATTTATATTTTCCGCCATTTTGTTTGTTGTAACAAGATAAATGTAAAATTCATCCTCATTAGGAACGAAATCAGGAATATATCTGGAATTGAGAAGTTTTATAAGGTCCTCACTTATCGTGTTATTTCTAATACCATTTAAAACATCAACAAAAACTGGATCAGACTGTCTGTAAACCCTTTCAAATTCTATGAATTCAAATTCACACTCTTCAAACACTCGGGAACTAAAAAAGTAAGGGGTTCTGTAGAGCTCTTCGAATATTACTTTTTCTTTAGATGTTACCACTGGTGGTAGTTGATATAGGTCTCCGATTAAAATCGTCTGTATTCCTCCAAAGGGTCTATTCTTCTTTGGGCCGTATTTCCTTAAAAAAACATCGACACAATCAATTAAATCTGCCCGCACCATTGATATTTCGTCTATTACAATAGCATCAATTTTTTTATAAAAAGAGGGATTTTTAGGTTTAATCTGCTCTACATTATGGATAGTGATATCTGGTCTAAAACCAAAAAATGAATGAATTGTTTGACCTTTTACATTCACCGCAGCAACTCCGGTAGGAGACAGCACTGCTATTTTCTTTTTAGTATTTTGCCTGAAATAACTTAAAAACGTAGATTTACCTGTACCTGCTCGTCCAGTGATCAAAACATGAGAGTCGCTATTTTCAGCTTTATCTAATGCTTTAAGAAATCCCTCGTTTAAATCAATCTCTGATGGCTGAATCATGGAAGAATTTCTATTGGAGTACCATCTGGAACAATTTGCCAAATCTCATCCATCTCTTCATTTGTTACAGCAATACATCCCTCTGTCCAGTCATCGAGTATGTGATATTTGCCTAAGTATTCAACTTTTTTTGATAAACCGTGAATCATGATGCTACCACCAGGATTAATTCCTAATCGAGTTGCTCTTAGAAGGTCCTCTTCATTCGGATAGGATATTTTGAGAGATTTGTAAAAATTACTGTGAGGATTTCTTCCCTCTATATAATATCTTCCCTCAGGAGTTTTTCCATCTCCCTGAACGGTTTTTTTACCTACTGGTACCTTACCTAAGGAAATTCGATAGGCTTTTAATACTTTACCCTCCTTCATTAACAACATTACCCTCTTTGATTTCATGACAACTATCAGATCAGCAAGCTCATTCGCATAGGAAAGGGTCGGGGAAAAAAGGAAAACTATGCTAAAAAGAAGCGTTTTTAAGAGCATCTTTACAAACACACTGTCTTTTTTCTGGTACATATCTTAGGGCAACTTTTATCAATTCTCTTAGTTTATCCATAGAGCCTTTCATAGTCTCAACAACCTCCCTTACAGTTAGAGGATTTTTTGTAATGCCTGCTGCATAATTAGATACAACAGCCACAGCTCCATAACATATTTCAACTTCCCTTGCAAGAGAAGCTTCGGGCATAAGGGTCATTCCAATAATATCTGCTCCTATGTTCCTGTAAAATTTTATCTCTGCTTTTGTCTCAAGTCTCGGTCCATTTACACAGATATAAGTGCCATGGGAAATTATTCTCAAATTCAGCATATGAGCGGCTTTTTGAAAGGCTTCTCTCAATTCATTGCAGAAAGGCTCTGTAAAATCTATGTGGACAACCTTTGCATCTTCATAAAATGTATTTTTTCTCATACCCTGTGTTAAATCAATTATTTGATCAGGCAAAACTATGCTACCAGGTGGGATATTTTCATCAAGGCAACCTACTGCAAATATTCCTATGAGTCTTTCTACTCCTAACTGTTTAAAGCCCCATACATTCGCTCTGTAATTTATTTTGTGTGGAGGCAAACTATGCCCCTGTCCATGTCTTTTGAGAAATAACACTTTTTTATCTTCAAGCTCTTCTATCTCATAGGCAGAGGAAGGTTCACCGTAGGGGGTATTAATGGAAATTGCCTCTTTTTTTAATTCCGAATCACTTAAACCGCTTCCACCAATTATCCCTATTTTCACCTTATTCCCTGAAGTTTTTTTAGAAGTGCGCCCAGGAGGATTTGAACCCCCGACCTGCGGATTCGTAGTCCGACGCTCTATCCTACTGAGCTATGGGCGCTAAAAATATTATAACACAAAGAGTTTTTTGTAAATAATATTTAGCCATTAGTCCTTGAAAAGGTTTGTTTAAACTACGATGGGTTAAATTGTCTATTCTGTCTTTTTACCTAATACTTCTCTTATTTTTTCAGAAAGGGATTTTAGCGAAAAAGGCTTCTGAATAAAGTTTATGCCCTTTTCTAACACACTGTGATGGAACACCACATTATCTGTATAACCAGACATAAATAGAACCTTAGCTTTAGGGCATATCTGCCTTACAGCTTCAGCTACTTGAGCCCCGCTTAATCCAGGCATTATCACATCTGTAATAATTAAATTAATAGGCTCTCCATATTCCTTACAGAAGGAAATAGCTTCATTTCCACTGGAAGCCACTAAGACTTTATATCCACAACTCTGAAGCATTGAAGAGACCGTTTTCCTCACATTTTCATCATCTTCAACTAAAAGTATGGTTTCATTCCCCTTAGGTATTTCTATTGAATAGACCTCCTTTTTTATATAATCTAAAGGCTCTTCAACAAGAGGAAGATATATCTTAAATGTTGTTCCCTTACCCACTTCACTATAGACCCAAATGTTTCCTCCACTTTGCTTTACTATGCCATATACTGTTGGAAGTCCCAATCCTGTTCCACTTTCTTTAGTTGTAAAAAATGGCTCAAAACATCTATCCCTTACCTCTTCTGTCATTCCCACCCCTGTGTCTGTAACTGCTATGATTACATAACGCCCTGCTTTAGAACCTATGTGTTTTCTTACATACTCATCAGTAAGTTCAACAATAGATGTCTCTATGGTTAGTTTTCCTCCCTTTGGCATTGCCTCACGAGCATTTACAATAAGATTTATTAAAGCCTGCTCTGTCTGAGAGGGATCAACTTTAACCTTTGCTATATTTTCAGTTAAATTTAATGAAAGCTCTATGTCCTCACCTATGAGTCTTACTATCATCTTTTCAATATTTCTAATCAACTCGTTTATATCAATCACTTTTGGTTCTAATATTTGTTTTCTACTAAATGCCAGTAGTTGCTTTATCAAAGAGGCTGCCCTGTCTGATGCATCAATAATATTTTTTATTTTCTGAAACAATGGATCTTCTTCATGAAGCTTCATTAAAGCAAGCTGAGCATTACCTTTTATGGCAGTAAGAATATTATTGAAATCATGAGCAATGCCTCCTGCAAGCTTACCAATAGACTCAAGCTTCTGGGATTGTATAAGTTGCTCTTCAAGTAATCTCTTTTCCTTTTCTATCTTTTTTAAATTTGATATATCCTGTATAGTTACACGAAGCCCTGTAATGTTTCCATCTTTGTCTTTAATTAATCTATCTTCTTGAAGGACATCTAAAATTGTTCCATCTTTTCTGATATATTTTCTTTCATAATCTTTACCTAAATAGATTTCACCTGATATTTTACTTAAAATAGTCCCTTTTATATTCTCTCCATCTACCATAAAATTCCAAATAGGCTTACCTATCATCTCTTCACGCTTGTAACCAAGCATATCTGCTTCAGTTTGATTTACCCTTACAATATTTCCATTTTTATCAATTTCGTGATAGCCAACCGGAGCATTGTCAAAGAGTTCACGAAATCTTTCCTCACTTTCACGAAGTGCCGCTTCCGATTTCTTCCTCTCAGTTATATCTCTTACAATTGCCCACATGCCCTCATTTTCACCCTGTTCGTTTTTAATCAAAAATGTTCTTAGCTCGACTGGTAAGATGGTTCCATCTTTTTTGCGATATTCTTTTTCGTAAACATCTGAGTATCCTCGGGGCAAGATTTGCTCCTCCACTATCTTTTGTTCGAAGGCTAGCCATTTCTCTGGTGTTAAGTCAATATAAGTAACCCCTGATATTTCTTCAAAGGTGTATCCAAGCATTTTAAGAAAAGTTTCATTACACTCCTTTATAAAACCTTGCATATCAATATAGATAAAACCATCCATCATACTTTCATAAAGCCTACGATACCTTGCCTCAGATCTTCTGAGTGTATCTTCTGTTTTTTTGAGTTCTGTTATATCTCTGATTATATGTACAAACCCTGTTATCTGACCATCTGACCATATCGGATCCACAACAACATAAAAGTTTTTTTCATCAATCTGAAGAAGACTCGTTTCTCTTTTCTTACTCTCCATAGACCTTAAAATAGGACAGTTCTCTACTGGAGAGTCTGTTTTATGAACGATTTTATAACACTTTTGGCCAATTATATCAGTAATTTTTAAGCCTACAAAATCAGCAAAGGCCTTATTACATTGTTTCACAGTTCCGTCACTATCAGAAATCGAGACAGGGTCTAACATTGAGTCAAATGTAGTCTGCCACAAGTTCAAACTATCTCTGAGTTTTATTTCTATTTCTTTTCTTGTGTCAATCTCTTTACGTAGTTGAACCATCTTATCTTCAAGTTTTTTAACAAGTCTTTCACTGTAAAGCTTATAACTTTCCTCATCCTCAAGGACTGGTGATCTTGATATATCCTTGTTTTTTGATGCAGCTATAACTTCATCAATTGTGCGAAGAATATCTTCGGGTTCACAAGGTTTAAGAATAAAACGGTCAGCACCTAACTTTAAGACATATTCCTCATCTTTTGGGTCTGTGTAGGTAGCTGTGTATACGATAAGCGGGATCTTTCGCAATACATCATCTCTCTTAACTCTTCGACATAGCTCAAATCCATTCATTACAGGCATAAGTATATCGCTGATAATCAAATCGTATGAATCTTTATTTAGAAATTCAAATGCCTCTTTGCCATTTGATACCGCGGTTACTTCATAACCTGCTGATTTAAGAAGCGTTTCAAGAAAATATTTACTTTCCTCGTTATCTTCAACAATAAGTATCTTCATATTAATTACCTGGTATCTTCATTTTATCAAATTTAGATATTTCTGCAACTCCTCTATGAATGTATCGGGATTAATGGGTTTTTCAATGTATCCTGTTGCTCCTGAAGCAAGTATTTTTTCACGATCACCCGGCATTGCATAGGATGTAACAGCTATGATTGGAATATCTTTAATCTCTGAAAGCGATTTTAACTCTCTTGCTACTGCATAACCATCCATTTCAGGTAGCTGAATATCAAGAAGAATTGCATCAGGTTTATGTTCGAGCGCTTTTTGAATGCCTGTTTTTCCGTCGGTTGCCGCAATCACTGTGAAGCCTTTTTTTTCAAGTAAAAAACGAATCATATAAAGATTCTGTTCATTGTCTTCAATCACAAGCAATGTTCTATTCATCTCTGATCTCCTTTTCTTGGTAGAGTTACTGTAAATGTGCTTCCTTTACCTAACTCACTTGATACATCGATTAAGCCTCCCATCATATCTACAAGCTTTTTACATATAGAAAGTCCTAATCCAGTTCCCTCGTATTTTCTCGTAAGACCTTTCTCAATCTGATGAAAAGGTTTAAATATATTGGGAATTTCATCTGGGCTTATACCTATACCTGTATCTTTCACAGCTAAAACATAGTAATCCTTATCTCTAAAACAAGAAAGCTCTATCCAGCCATTTTCTGTAAATTTAATGGAATTACTGAGCAAATTTAAAACAATCTGCTCAAATCTGCGCTGATCAGTAGTTATGATGTCTATATCGTCACTTAATCTGATTTTAAGTTCAAGTCCCTTTTTATCCGCAAGAGGCTTAACCATTTTAACAACCTTTTCTATCGAGTCTCTAAGTTCAAACGATGTAGGTGCAAGAGTCACTTGACCTGCCTCAATCTTAGAGATATCTAAAATATCATTTATCAGTGATAAAAGATGTCTAGCACTGTTTTGCACCATTTTTAGCTGCTTTTGTTGTTCTTCGTTCAATGGACCCGCAAGACCCTGAAGTAAAATACCGGTAAAACCAATAATAGAGTTTAATGGAGTTCTTAATTCATGGCTCATTGTAGCTAAAAAGGCAGACTTAAGTCTGTCTGCAGACTGAGCTTTTTCCATAGCCTCTGCAAGTTCTGCAGTTCTATCTTTTACTAATTGCTCTAAATTTTCTGTGTATCTCTTTAACTCCTGATTTAGCTTTTCAATCTCTTTTTTTGCAATGAGTATTTCTGTAATGTCACTGCCTATACTCAGTATTTCTCTTAATTTCCCATCTTCATCAAATAAAGCCTTATTTATCCATTGAATCCAAACTCTTCTACCAGATTTACAGATATTTTCATTAATATTAAGTTCAAAGGCATGCGGGTTAGCACAAATATTATCAATCATGGTTTTTAGATCCCTTCCTGTGCTTTCTACTTCAGGAACAATTGTTCCAACAACATGATGTCCTATTAATTCTGCCTCTGTGTAACCAAAGAGTTTAAGGCCGTATTTACTCATAAATGTTATTATTCCTTCTGGAGTCCACTGGAGTATCACACAGGGTGCATTTTCAACAACTTCACGATACTTTCTCTCACTTTCTCTTATTAGTTCCTCGGCCTTTTTTCTTTCAGTTATGTCACGAACTATAGCCTGAAGAATTAAATAGCCATTAACCATTATACTGTTTAAAGTCACTTCACATAAGAAGGGAGTACCATCTTTACGGCAGTGAATCCATTCAAACTTCTGAGGTCCTTCTGTTATTACCAGATTAATCTTTTCTTTAGCTTTTTCTTCTGATGATCTTCCATCAGGTTGATTAGAAGGAGAGAATTCATAGGGAGTCCCTCCAATTATATCTTCACGGTCACAACCGAACATCTTTAAGGTCATATCATTACACTCTATAAACTTATCATTGTCCATAAGTAAAATAGCATCTCCAGAACTCTCGAAAAGTAATCGATATTTCATCTCGCTTTCTCGCAAAAATTTCTCTTTTTCTAAAAGAGATGCTTCAATTTTCTTTATCGTATTAATCTCTCTCCTAAGAAGAAAGAACAAAAGGAGTGAAGTAACTAAGACAAATATCCACCCCTTTAAAATAGACAACCTAGTGAAAACATCTTCAGCTAATGGTAAAGCACTTAAGAAAAGATCAGAAAGCAAAATCCACAGAGCTGAAAATATAGCATAAGGAAGTACTATATTAATGAATGCTTTTCGAATTGTTATGATTTCTTTTAGAGTCATATTAAAAGCCAATTAAAGTCCTGTAAACTCTCTTTAGATTATAGAATACAGCTAAAATTGAGCGAACGATTAATCGAACATTCTTATTTCTCTCTGCATTAAAATTTAATTTCCTTTTCATCAATTATATTATAGAATTCTTAACTTTTTCATAGATCGCCTTTCCTCAAAAATAATCTCTTCGAAATAGTATTGTCTCCTCACAATTAACAAAAAAGGCAATCATCTTATAAAACCCTTCATTCAAACATTCCAATCTTCTCTCAGAAGGTTATCAAGATGATTACCGTTATACCCAACTTCATCACTAGGAACTTAAAAACCACTGTAAATCAATGAGTTATCATCCACAAATCAGTCTACATGCCTTCTGAGCTATTTTTAAACCATTCGATTTTCCTCTAACTGTCTATATTTTCCTCCTGCCTTGTTATCTCATTTGCGAATCTGATCATCTCTTTACGTTCCCCTCTATTCTTGCAATTAGAACCTCTCTCCCTTTCTGTCATTGCGAGCCCCCTTTTCCGTCATTGCGAGCGAAGCGAAGGGATCTCGTAGTTGTCTTTTCGTAAACTTTACTTAGAGACTGCTTCGGGACATTGAGCCCCTCGTAGTGACAAAGGGGGAAGTGTCATTGCGAGGCTTTTCTTTTCAGTCATTGCGAGGAGCGTAAGCGACGAAGCAATCTCAAGACTGCTTCGGGCCCTACAGACTCTCGCAGTGACAGAATGAGCCTGCCACGGCCACTTCATGGCCTCGCAGTGACAAAAAGAAGGATGTCATTGCGAGGATTTTCTTTTGTTGTCATTGCGAGCGAAGCGAAGGGATCTCGTCGTTTCCTCTTTGTAGACATTACTTAGAGACTGCTTCGGGGCATCGAGCCCCTCGCAGTGACAGAATGAGCCTGCCACGGCCACTTCGTGGCCTCGCAGTGACAAAATGCATACGATAAATTCTGAAAGATACCCTTCCAGCAATTTTTTGCTCCCTCATAGTTCACTCTATCCTTTACCTATCTCAATAGAACCATGTGTTTTATTAATCGTGATACCCCTTCACGGCAGAAAATTATGCGCAGGATACAATGGATTAAAGGTAGAAATCATAAGGAGAGAGTATTCATTTTTTGATTCATGTTTTGCCAGTAAAAGATTTGTGGTATTAGTAAACAAAGTAAAAGAAAAATTGGCTTTGAAAAGTGTAAAGGGCATTAGATTATATCAGATGTGTGATAAAGATATAAGTCTCTGAAATATTTAGTTTTTTTTAATAAAATATGCCTTAGATTGATGAAGTCGGGATGAAAAGAAAATTAGGAGGTTTAATAATGCTTAAAGTAGGATTAATTAAGAAATTTTATTTTGAGGAAATATGGGCTACAGATGATCTTTTTCTCCTGATCCATTTGTCAATCTCTACTACCATAATTACAGAAAAGGCAACTAAGATGATTTTCTGCCACTCAAGAAGGGTAATAGGCTCTGTCCTAAATATCCATTGAAAGAATGGAACATAAATTAAAGCCAGTTGAGCAAGAAATGATGCTAAAAGACTAAAAAAGAGAAAAGGATTGCTAAAGGGGTTTATACGAAATATAGACTCATGCTCAGATCTGCTGTTCCACGCCTGAAAGAACTGAAAAAATACCATCGTTGTTACTGCTATAGTCCTTGCCTTTTCTAAAGATGCATTATCTTGAAGAGCAGATATAAAATTGTAAACCACACCAGCTGATATAAGTGCTCCTACAAGAATGGTTCTTTCAATAAGAACTCTTGACATTATTCCCTCTTTCGGATCTCTTGGTGGCCTTAAAAGCACATTTTTTTCCCCTGGCTCAAAAGCAAGAGAAATGTCCTTAAGAGAGTTAGTAACAAGGTTTATCCATAAAATCTGTGCTGGCACATAAGGTATTGGTACATTAAAGAGCATAGCAAAAATTATGGACAATATGGAAGCTACACCAGTTGGAATCAAAAAAAAGGTTACCTTTCGTATATTATCAAATACAATTCGTCCCTCTCTTACTGCATGGAAAATACTTGCAAAGTTATCATCAGTTAGCACCATGTCGGATGCCTCTTTTGCCACATCTGTTCCACTTTTCCCCATTGCAATTCCTATGTGTGCAGCCTTTAGGGCAGGTGCATCATTAACACCATCTCCAGTAACTGCCACAATATGCCCGTGTCTCTTAAGTTGTTCCACTATTCGAAGTTTATGCTCCGGCGAGACTCTTGCATACACGGTTGTATCCTTAACCTTTTCAAAGAGTTCATCATCACTCATCCTTTCTATTTCTTTTCCGGTAAGCACCTTTGATCTTGAATCAACAATTCCAAGCATTTCACCTATTGCCCTTGCTGTTGTTGCATGGTCTCCTGTTATCATTACCACTCTTATACCTGCTTTTTTGCATCCTCTAATTGCCTCTATAGCCTCGGGTCGGGGAGGATCCATCATGCCTTGTAATCCAGCAAAGATCAGGCCTGTTACTGCATCGCATTTTTCTACTTCTTTACAGCTAATTTCCTCAATGTTTTCTGATACTTCTCGGTAGGCAAAGGCAAGTATTCTAAGCCCCTTTTTAGCAAATTCATTCGCTATCTCGAGTACATGACTCTTTTCAATCCTTCTACCATAGGAATCCTGTAGGGACATGTTAAGAACTCTCTCGGGAGCCCCTTTTACAAAAAGGTATTTCTTACCCCGGTGAATATGAAGGGTTGCCATGTAGCCTCTTTCAGATTCAAAAGGTATGATCGCCAATTGTCGGTATTTCTCCTTTTCATCTTCTGGAACAAGTCCTCCCTTAATAGCAGATACAATGAGAGCTGCTTCAGTTGGATCTCCCTCGATTCTATATTCGCCATTTTCAATGAAAAGAGATGATTCATTGCATAATAGACCTATACGCAGAACTTCAATCAAATGCTTCTTTTCACTGATATTGACCGGAAGGCCGTTATGCAAAATGCTACCAATAGGTTCATATCCTGTTCCTTCAACTTCATAAGTATGCTGACCATCGTAAACAATCTTTACAGTCATTTCGTTTTTTGTTAGTGTGCCTGTTTTATCAGAGCCGATTACAGTTGTGCTTCCCAAAGTTTCAACAGCATGAAGTTTACGAACTATTGCATTTTGCCTTGCCATTCTTGCAACACCTACAGCAAGTGCTATTGTAACAACAACAGGTAAGCCCTCAGGTATCGCTGCAACTGCTGCTGCTACAGCAGTCATAAACATATTTTTTATAGTTTCACCAATAAAAATGCCTGCTAAAAAAAGAAGAACTGAAGCTGAAAGGACAAGAACTCCAATTGCATTTGCAAATTTTATGATTTTCTCCTGAAGCGGAGCCTTTACGGTCTCTGCTTCCTTAATACGTTTTGCTATTTTACCGAAAACAGTATTCATTCCTGTGGAAATTACAATTCCTCTGGCACGGCCACTTACTACAATTGTGCCCATAAATGCCATGTTTTTTTGATCTCCGTAAGTAAGTCCTTCTTCTTTGATTGGATGATAATGCTTCTCCACAGGTAAAGATTCACCTGTTAGAATAGATTCATCGATTTTTAGTTCTACTGAGTGAATTATTCTTATATCCGCTGGAACTCGAATTCCCGAATATAGTATCACTATATCTCCTGGCACGAGTTCCTCACTATTTATCTCCCGCTCAATACCATCTCTTAAAACTTTTGCCCTTGGAACAAGCATTTTTTTAAGGGCTCTAACGCTCTGTTCTGCCTTATACTCCTGAATAAATCCTATTATGGCATTCAAAATCACAGCAAAAAATATTACACTAGCATCAATGTATTCTTTAAAAAAAATTGTTACTATGCCTGCTATTAATAGTATGTATATTAGGGGGCTTGCAAATTGACGAAGAAAAATCTTAAGTCTGTTAATTCTTTCATCTTCAGCAAGTCTATTTGCTCCAAATTGTGAAAGTCTCTCTAATGCTTCTTCTGAGGTAAGTCCCTTTTCTGTGGTTTTTAATTTTTGTAAAATTTCTTTACTCGTTAGTTGATACCAGTTCATTGCGGTCTCCATAATTTGGCTGAATAGGCTTTATATCTTTTTGCAGATAAAACTTTTTTATTCATTAACTTAACCTTTTTTCATATATACGAAGGGTTTTATATTTTCTTGCATTTAAAACTTGTGTTAGATTAATTGTATCAAAGTTATCCTCAAGTATCCACGAAAACTCGGCTTTTTTAAATCCATATCTTTTAGCAGCCTTGAAGGCTTCTCTTATCATTATTGATTCCACACCTTTATGGCGAAAGTCTTTTTTTACTCCAAAAAGTAGAAGCCTTATCCCCTCTATCTTTCTTTTGTAATACAGAGCTTTTAATAATGCAAACGGTGTAAGTCTTCCTCGAATTCGTCTCAGCACTTCATTAAAGTCAGGAATAGCTCCAAAAAAACCAACAGGTTCTGAATTAGCCTCTGCTATGATTACCAAATCTTCAATAACAATAGGCTTTAATCTCTCTGCCATATAGTCAATCTCTTCTTTTGTTATTGGAATGAAACCCCAGTTTTCTCTCCATGCTTCGTTGTAAACTTCTCTGAACGCATAGAGTTCTTCCTTTAAATTTTTCATATTCACTTTTCTTGCCTTTATTCCTTTTTTTTCAGCCAATTGTGAAATCCGATCTATTTTAGAGGGAAGTTCAGAGGGTACGGAAGTAAGAAAACAATAAAGGTCCTTGGCTTTTTCCATCCCATAATTTTTAGCTAGCTCATTATAGTAAGGCGGATTGTAAGGAATCATTATCATGGAAGGCTCATCAAATCCCTCACACAGAAATCCACATTCCTCATTTGTTGATAAATTCATTGGCCCACGCATACTTTTAAGTCCTTTTAGGATAAGATAGTTTGCTACTTCATCAAAAAGAGCTTTAGCAACCTCCATGTCATTTAGACAATCAAAAAGTCCAAAAAAACCAACATAATCCTGATGAAATTCATTGTGAGCGTAATTTACTATGCCTGCAATCCTACCTGCAGGAATTCCATTTTTATAGGCAAGAAAAAACTTTGCCTCTGCCCGTTTGAAAAAGGGATTTTTCTTACTAAGATGGGAAAGCATATCTTTTATAAGTGGAAAAGCATAGAATGGATTTTTCTTATGTAGTTCTATGGGAAAAGAAACAAATTCCTCCAGGGCTCTTTTATCTTTTACCTCTTTTACCTGTATAGTCATTTAACCTACGCCCCTATTAGGAAGAATGTAAAATCTGTTATTTTCAGGAAGATAAATTTTTTAAATTACTCCTAAAGCTTTTCCTACTTTGAAGAATGCATCAAGAACTCTATCAAGATGTTCATCCGTATGAGTAGCCATGTAGCTTGTCCTGATCAAAGCTTTACCCGGTGGAACAGCAGGAGATACAGCCACATTGGCAAAGATTCCTTCTTCTTGAAGCATCATAACAAATTTAAATGCCAATTCGTCATCACCTACAATTACAGGAATTATAGGAGTTTCAGCCACTCCAATGTTAAATCCAAGTTCTCTGAAACCCTTAAGCATCTTGTTTGTATTTTTCCAAAGCTGCTCTCTTCTCTCGGGTTCGCTTTCTATAATATCAACTGCAGCAGAAACTGCAGCCACTGATGCAGGAGGAGGGCTTGCACTGAATATAAATGATCGTCCAAAATGCTTTATGTAGTTTATTACATCTTTATCACCAGCAATGAAACCTCCTATTGAAGCAAGGGATTTACTATATGTTCCCATTATTAGGTCCACTTCTTTTTCAAGTCCAAAGTGTTCTGCAGTGCCACGACCTGTTTCTCCAAGAACTCCGATTCCATGGGCATCGTCAACCATGAGCCTTGCGCCATATTTTTTACACATCTCATAAACTTCTCTAAGTTTTACGATATCTCCCTCCATACTAAAAACACCGTCAACAACCACAAGCTTTGTCCTGTCTTCACACTCACTTAGAACTCTCTCAAGGTCTTCTATATCGTTATGTTTGTACCTTTTTACCTCGCCAAAGGATAGTCTACAACCATCCACGATGCTTGCATGATCCATTTTATCTATTATTACCACATCGTCCTTACCTACAAGAGAGGCAATCACCCCTAAGTTAACCTGAAATCCTGTTGAGAACACAAGAGCAGCTTCTTTTCTCATAAATCTTGCAAGTTTATCTTCAAGTTCCACGTGAATATCAAGAGTGCCATTTAGGAATCTTGAGCCAGCACAACCAGTTCCATACTTTTTTATGGCATTAATGGCTGCTTCTTTAACCTTTGGATGATTTGTAAGTCCCAAATAGTTATTTGAACCAATCATTATCATCTTTCTACCATTCATAATGACTTCTGGTCCCTGGGCAGACTCTATAATTCTGAAGTAGGGATACATCCCTATTTTTTGTAATTCATAGGCTGTTGTGAATCTGAAACATTTTTCAAAAATATCTTTTTTTATAACCATTGATTGTCTTTGTACCACCTTGCTGTCCATTCCATCCCTTCCTTTAGATTAGTCTTAGTATTAAAGCCAAGCAAATGCTCAGCCTTTTGTGTTGAACAAACCCAACAGGGTTCTAAAAGCTCTGCAAGTTTATCGCTATTTATTATACTTTTTTTGTCAATTTTTTGAAATACTCCTATAAAAAAACCTCCAATCTGTTTCGGTATTTTAACTTTTAATGGTTTTTTCTTTAATGCATCTGATATAGCAGAGATAATCTCAGTGGTACTTGAAGGCTCTCGATTTGAGATAAAAAAGGTCTCACCCAAAGCATTTTCGTGTCTTGATGCTAATATTATTCCATTTATCAAGTCGTCCACATAAATTATAGAGTAGTTTCCTTCGGTAAGATACATAACTATGCCCGCTTTTATCATTTTAAAAAAAGTAAGAAAATCCCTATCTCTTGGTCCATAAACAGCCGGTGGACGAATAATAGTAATTGGAAGGCTTTTTTTTAAAGCCTCAACAGCCTGTTCTCCAAGAAGTTTACTCTTTCCGTATTTTGAAACTGGACAAGGCTCTCTTTGCTCGTCCACTGGAGTTCCATTTTTGCACGGACCTACTGCAGCAAGGCTGCTTACATGAACAAACCTTCTCAAATTAGGATTTTTCTCTAAAGCTATCTCCACAAGATTCTTAGTGCCTATGTAATTTGCAATAAAAAACTCCTCAGGATGTAATGCTTTCGTAATGCCTGAAAGATTAAAAATATAGTCAAAGTTCCAATCTATTTTTTTAAGACTACCCTTGTCTGAACAGTCTGCCTGAATAATCTTTACGGGAAGTCCTTCTAAAAAACGAAGTTTGGAAGGATTTCTAACAATACAAAAAACATCAGCTTTCTCCTTTAAAAGGGCCTCTACAAGATGACTTCCAATAAAACCTGTTCCACCAGTAATAAGGACTTTCACTAACCCTTCCTCACCTTAAGAGTAAGTCCTCTTACCTCTTCCACAATTATCTCATCATCTTTTTTTATTTCTTCCTCAGATACTGCTTGCCATAGCTCTCCATGTAAAAGCACCATTCCTCTTCCTTGCACAAATTCTGATTTTGCAATCCCGCGCATCCCAATTAATTCCTCTACACCGGTCACAGGTTTTCTTTTATGAGCTTTATATGCAAGCCTTAAGAGAACTGCAAAAAACAGAGCTGTGACAATCGTAACTGGAATAATCACTGAAAGGGAAAGTTTAAATATAGGATTTGCTGTATCAAAGAGCATGAGAGACCCCAGTGCAAAACAAACAATGCCACCCAGGGTAAGAAGTCCATAAGATGTAAACTTGAGTTCAAGGATAAAAAGAACAACTCCAAGAAGTATGAGTCCTGCAGCAGCATAATTTATTGGAAGTGTCTGAAGACTATAAAAAGCTAAAATTAGCGAAATAGCCCCTATTACACCAGGGAAAATGGCTCCCGGATTGCTTAATTCAAATATTATTCCGTAAATACCAATCATAAGCAAAATATAGGCTATGTTTGGATTACTAAGAAAATTCAGTAGCCTCTCTCTAAAGTTCATCTTTATCTCAGTTACTTTGGCATTTTTACTTCGGATTATTTTTTCACCCTGAGGTGTTTTTACCTTCCACCCGTTTATCTCCTTTATCAGAGTTTGCAAATCAGGAGAGACAAGATCAATCACGCCTTTTTTTAGAGCCTCAGTTTCTGTGGAAGATATACTCTTTCTAACCGCAAGCTCAGCCCATTCTTCGTTTCTTCCCCGCTCTTTAGCTATAGATTTTATGTAAGCAACTGCGTCGTTTGTTACTTTTTCAGCCATGGTTTTATCCATTTTTTCACCTATTGCAACAGGGTGGGCTGCACCAATATTTGTTCCTGGTGACATAGCAGCAATATGTGCTGCAATTGTTATAAATGCTCCTGCACTTGCTGCTCTTGCACCCTTAGGCGCTACATAAACAACTATAGGCACGCTGGAATTTAACATCTCTTTCACAATATCTCTCATAGATGAGTCAAGTCCTCCGGGAGTGTCAAGTTGAATAATAACAGCCTCTGCTTTTATTTCATGGCCCTTTTTTATTCCTTTTAAAACATATTCTGCATGGGGTGGATTAATAACTCCATCTACAGTAAGGACTATAATCTCTTCTGCATAAGCTGTAGATGCAAAAAAAAGAAATATTAATATTAATCCTATTTTTTTCATAACAAGATTATAACAAACTTTTAATTTTTTCTTTCAGTATTTCTGTAGCTTTTTGAATAAATCGGCGATCCAGAATTCCAACCGAAGTCGGAAGTTCGAATATACGATCAGGTAAACTGAGATTTTCAATTTCAAAGCCATGTTTTATTTTAAAGAGATATTTCTCTCTATATATTTCTTTGCCGATTCTATTTAGGTCTTCTTCATCAATTTCATATCCTGCAATTCTCAAACACTTTATAACCACTTCAGGAATATAGATCTCTCTTCCAAAAAAGCATATTACGAGACTTGAAAGTATTTGCCTCCAGCACTCTTCAGTGATTATTTTATCAGCTAATTGTTCTTCATTTAAAGGCTTTAACATCATCTCCTTGTCTATGGCATATCCTCCGCTGTCGAGATGACTGTGTCTTGCTCCAAAAAGTACTCCAAGATGAGAACCATAGCCCGTGTGGTAACCGGGCATTTCATTTTTTCCAAAAACAAGTGCAAACTCTTTTCCACCATATTTGTTAGATGCGTAAGCAACTCCCTTTCTTAAATCTTCATAAAGTTCACCATTTCCATATACAATCCGTCTAATTACTTCTAAATAGGTATCCACATTACCCCACTCAAGCTTGAGTCCTTCGGTAAGGGCATCGGTGATAATTCCTTTTTCATATGCCTCTGTTAGCCATGAAAGCACTACACCTGTTGATATTGCATCAAGACCCATTTCTTCTACAATCTCAATAAGTGAGAGCACACCTTTAGTGTCTGTAACACCTAACATGGAGCCAAGAGCATACAGAAGTTCATAGTCGTAGGATATGTTAACGGTTCGATAAAAATAGGGCTCATCCTCATAGGGTTTTCTCAATGCAGCAAGATGAATACAGGCAACAGGACAATGAGAACAGGCAACTCTTCTACTTAGATGCTTCTCAGCAAATGATTCTCCTGATATTTCGTCTATTCCATCGTGCTCATTAGTTAAAAGATTTTTTATCGGAAGCCCCTTTGAAAAATATAGAGGCTTAACATTGGCAGGAGTACCAAGTTCATGATATTTTTTCATTTTATCTGACTCTGCAAGTTGCTTAAGGAGTTCTCCATAAAGAGCTCTATAATCTTTGAAATCTAAGACAGGCAAATCCCTTTTCCCTGAAATTACAACTGCTTTTAGATTTTTGCTACCAAATACCGCTCCTAAACCGAGTCTGCCAAAATGTCTGTATGTCTCTAAGGTAACGCATGAGTAAGTAATTCCACGCTCTCCCGCGGGCCCAATTCTCATAATTGTTCTCAGTCCTGCTCCTTCTTCTCGCCTTCTTATGAGACTTGCAGGAGATACTCCTTCTTTCAATCCCCAAAGGGTAGTTGCATCCCTGAAATAAACTTTGTCACCATGAATTGTAATATAAGAAGGGCGCTCGCTTTTACCTTTAATAACAATTGCACCATAACCTGCCATCCTTATTGCTAAGGCACTTCTTCCCCCTGCATGGGACTCACCGAGATTGCCTGTATGGGGAGACTTAAAAAGAGCTACAGTTTTTGAAGCAATGGGGAAAAGACCATTTAGAGGACCGATAGCAAAAATTATAGGATTTTCTGGAGAAGAAGCATCAATATTAGAAGGACAGTTTTGATTTAAAAGTTTAATTGCAACTCCTGTTCCACCTATGTAATTAGCAAAAAGATCATCTCTTTCTTCAATTGAATAGCTCTTTTTTGAAAGATCAATATAAAGCACTCTTTTTATTGGATCCTGTTTAATCATGTTCTCACATACTCCAAAACCCTATAAGGGCAATTTCTTGCACATTCACCACACTGGATACAAATAACAGGTTTGTTCTTTTTTGAATTCCAGCCTATTGCATCGAAAATACAAGCTTTAACGCAGGCACCACAGCCATTACATCTATCTTCTTTAAGAAGCACTCCCCCATTTTTTCTAACAGAAAGTGCATCCTCTGGACAGGCACGACTGCAAGGTGGGTCTATGCAACCTCTGCACACATATACTGCAAATCCTCTTGATATACCTCCAATAGAACTTACTTTTATGCAGGAACTTTCAAGACCAACTGCCATATGGGCTCTTCCGCAGGCAAAACAACATATGAGGCATCCTACACATTTCTCATTATCTTTGACAAAAACAGGCATAAAGAAATTATAACATGTTATAATTTCAAATCTAAAACATGGAAAAAGAAATAATTCTTTTTTTTCATAACACCATTGCAAATAAATTCCTCGATTCATTAATGCTTTTTTTTACCCAAAGAGGCTTTATACTCTGGCTTCCCATTTTTCTATGGATGTGCTTTACCGAATATCGAAGAAAGGAATATTTACAACTCTTATATTTGTTAATTGGTCTTATCCTCGGAGTTTTCATAGCTGATTGGATCGGACTAGAGATTAAAAACCTTGTTCAAAGAGCAAGACCCTGCGATATGGAATCCTTTCGTCCAATTGTAGGCTGTAGAGATTCTTACAGCTTTCCATCCAATCATGTTACAAATGCATTTTGTGTTGGAATGATTTTCTTTTTATTTCTAAAAAAATACCCTTTGACTATGAGATTAAAATATATCATTTCATTTTATATTCTTCTAATTACTTTCTCAATTTCAATCTCTCGAATATATTTAGCCGTTCATTGGCCAAGCGATATTTTAGGAGGAGCTATCTTAGGCAGTGTTATTGGAATTACGGTTTTTCAGACAATCATTAGGGTTAATTCTTTAAAGAGAGCTTTTTATTTCTTTCTTGTTGTATTTAGCCTATTTAGAATCTATTTCATCCTTCATGGTCCTGTTGATATCTCTCCTGACGAAGCCCATTACTGGGAATGGTCAAGAAGGCTTGATTGGAGTTATTACTCAAAGGGTCCCATGATTGCTTGGTTAATTGCAGTTTCCACATCAATGTTAGGTGACACACCAATTGGAATTAGATTTTTCGCAGTTGTATTTTCCTTTTTAAGTAGTATCTTTATCTATAAAATAGGCAAACATTTTATAAGTGAAAGGGCTGGATACATAGGCGGCATAATATTTCAGCTCCTTCCTCTTTTCTCAATCTATGGCGTTATCTTTACAATAGATAGCCCTTATATTTTCTTATGGACTGTTTCCATGTATTTTTTCCTTAAAGGATATGGAGGAAATCAAAAATATTGGCTGTTAGCTGGAGTTACTGTAGGAGCAGGACTTCTTACTAAGTACACGATGGCTTTTTTCTATCTTTGTGGATTAATTTATCTATTCATACGGCATAGATTTTCAATTAAAGAAACTCTAAATTACCTAAAAAATCCGTGGCTAATTGGAGGGGTGATTATTTCTTTTGTCCTTTTCTTACCCGTTATTTTCTGGAATTTTCAACACGACTTTGTTACTTTTAAACACACTGCTGGTCAAGCTCATCTATATGACGGACTTAAAATATCTCTCAGATATTTCGGGGAGTTCATTGGGAGTCAAATTATTGTTTTCACTCCTCTTTTATTTTTCATCGGTTTTTATCTTATTCTTCATAAAAGAGCTTTAAATATAAGTGAAGACAAAAGATGGTTTCTAATCTCTTTTTCGCTTCCTATTTTCTTTTTCTTTCTCATTAAAAGCATTCAAGGAAAGGTTCAGGCTAACTGGGCAATGACCTCTTATGTGCCTTTTATTTTAGCAGCTTCAATAGCACTTGAGAGAAAAATTTTAAAAAAGCTAATGATTACCTCTGTCATTATAGGAGCTTTACTAACTCTTTTAACTTATGCTATGCCCTTTTTCAAATTACCTGCAAATTTAGACCCTTCGGCCAGGCTTAAAGGATGGCAACAATTGGGAGAATATGTATCCAAAGTAAAAGAAACTATGGAAAGGGATGGACGTATCGTAATCTTTTCAGATAGATACCAGATAGCAAGCGAACTGGCCTTTTATATTAAGTACAATCCTTATGTTTACTGCATTAATCTCGGAAGGAGAATGAATCAATACGATCTGTGGAGTTCAATGAATGATGAGCTAAAAATTAGAACAAAAGTAAATGGCGTATTCGTCACCTATGGATCAAAAAATGAACCTCCTGAAGAGGTAAAAATGGCTTTTGCGCATTGTGTAAGAGAAAGTTTTACTGCACAAGTAAAAGGTGTTAAAATTAGAGATTATACGATTTTCAAATGTTTAGATTTTAAAGGTATAAAGGAAAGAAAACCAGAGAGCTATTAAGGAGTTAAAAATGGATATATCAATAGTAGTTCCTCTATACAATGAGGAAGAAAATATTGAAGAGCTTCATAGAAAAATATCTGATACACTTAATAAACTTCCAATCTCCTATGAGGTAATCTATATTGACGACGGAAGCACTGATAGCACTTTAAAAATTTTAGAAAAAATTCAAAAAACCGATTCCCATGTGGTCGTGCTTAGCTTTAGAAGGAACTTCGGGCAGACTGCAGCGTTTTCAGCAGGATTTGATTTTGCAAGAGGAGAAATAGTTATAACCATGGACGGAGATCTTCAAAATGACCCAGCGGATATTCCTAAATTTATTGAAGCAATAAAAGATGCAGACCTTGTTAGCGGATGGCGGAGAAGGAGAAAGGATCCTCTTATTTCAAGAAGAATACCCTCTGTGGTTGCAAACTGGATTATCGGAAAAGTTACAGGTGCAAGAATCCATGATTATGGATGCTCCTTAAAGGCTTACCGAAGAGAGGTTGTAAAAAATCTTAAACTTTATGGAGAGATGCATCGATTTATTCCTGCCCTTGCAAGTTGGTATGGCGTAAAAATAAAAGAAATAGAGGTAACCCATCATCCTCGATATAGGGGAAAATCAAAATATGGAATTGGAAGAACAGTAAAAGTCCTACTTGACCTTGTCACTGTTAAATTTCTCCATAGTTTTTCTACAAAACCCTTACAATTTTTTGGTCCCATTGGACTATTGTTCATGATAGTTGGAGGAGCTATTGTTCTTTATTTAGCGCTCCAAAAAATCCTGTACGGAATTTCAATTGGTGGAAGACCCTTATTGCTCGGTGGCTTTTTCTCTGTTTTAATCGGTTTAAACTTTATTGGAATGGGACTTCTTGGTGAGATGATTGTTAGGGTCTATCACGAAACCCAAAAAAAACCTATTTACATTCTTAAGAAGATTTTAGGACCTGGAGATTGAAAAAAAAATTAAACCTTCTCTTTCGCCTTTTAATTACTCTTACTTTAAGTGCCTATTTTTTTACAAAAATTGAAATCAATACCCTCTGGAATGTACTAAAACAAATCAATCCCTGGTTATTTCTTTTTTCCTCTTTTTTGTATATTTTATCATCCTATATATCCACCCTTAGATGGAAATTGTTCATTCCTTCAACTGCTAAATTAAAAACTTCGAAATTGTTTTCTCTATACTTAATAGGCTGTTTTTTTAATATTTTTCTTCCAGGAAGCATGGGAGGCGATGCGGTAAAAGTTTTAATACTTAGAAGGAAAATCGGACTTCAAGAGGCTTTGAGCTCTGTTTTTATTGAAAGATATATCGGCTTTGTCTCTCTTTTATTTCTTGGACTTTTATTCTTTCTTTTATTTTTCACTAAAATAAAAATGCACTCTACGTTATATATTGTTCCAGCAAGTCTTATATTATTTTTAATAGGAACTTTTATCCTTCTTGCAATAGGTAAATTCTCCTTTTTAAGGAATGCGAAAAATTATGTTATTTCTCTTGTAAAAAAATTTTTCTTTAAGGGTTTTATCTATTCTCTACTGGTTCAAGTAATTGTAATGGTCTCGGTTTACATAATTTTTTTCGGTTTAAAACTAAATGTGGCCTTTTACGAGGTGGTAATCTATCTTCCTGTAATAATAATAATGGCAACTTTACCAATTTCTATTTCAGGAATAGGTGTAAGAGAATGGGGATTTATTATGTTCTTCAGTAACTCTATTGGAAACGAAAATGCCATAGCTGTTTCTATTCTTTGGTTTCTCTCAACGGTTTTTGCCTCCCTTATAGGAGGGGTTGAATATCTAAGATTTAAGGATTTTCTTGATATAAAGAAGGAATATGAATCTCTTTAAATCCCTTAAATTTGCAGGGAAAGGATCCTTTTTTAACTTTTCTACTACTTCTGGCTCATTCATTTTTTCTTCGATATTTAGATTGTATTTCTTTACAATTTCTCCGGCAATGAAAAAAACATCTTCCCTTCTCTCCCTTAACGGAGGGATTCTAAAAAAAACAGGATTAAGAAATTTTAAAAGTTCTCCTGAAAACTCTCCTTTTGCTGCTTTAAGTCTTAAATCTTCTCTTCCAATTAGAATAAACTTTATATCTTCAAATTCTACTGGTGAAACATCTCCCAATCGGTAAAATTTCTTATTTTTTATAACTTTGAATAACTTTTCCTGAAAATCCTTAGGCATAATGTCAAATTTTTTAATAACAAGAGTTCCACCCTCAGCATGTTTTAAAGCACCTCTTTTACCTCTTTTACCCAAATATCCTTCCTTTACTCCGAAAAACTCCTCCTCAAGGGTCTCTTCATCAATGTCAGAAAAAATCATCACAAAAGGTTTTTCTCTTCTTGGATTATCATCAGCAGAATGAAGTGCGGCTGCAAGAAGTCTTTTACCCACACCGCTTTCACCATAGATGTAAATATGTCTATCCTTAGAATTTTCCTCAAAAAGATGTTTTAACATATTCGAACATACAGAGTTTTTGCTTTCAAATTTAAATTTTCTAAAAGTATAAAGACTTTCAGTTGAAAACTGAATTTCCTGAAGAACTCCAAACTCAGTTGCAATAGAGATAAATCTATCCATTGCATTTTGCAAGATCTCAAGGGAATCTGCTTCTTTTATACGGAAATATCTTTTAGAAAGTTCAAGAAAAAGTTCTCTATTGTCAACAACAGAGGGAAACATTAATGCTTGAGCACCATAAGCGGAAAGATCTGCAATTAAGGCAAGGTCATAAAAACTTTTCAGAGCAGAACCTTTTGGAGGAGATGAATCTTTTAAATTCTTATTTCCATTTTCTGGAAAGATTCTGTTTAAAATATTTGCAACTTCTCTATAGGGAGCACAAATAATATTTCTTCTCAGAGTTTCTATGTTATTAGTTCCGAAAACAGATTGTTCAAGATATACTCTATCCTCAAGAGGAATTTTTATCAAAAATGGAATAATGCTTCGGTAGGATGGAAAATCATTCATCATAAAAAGCATTCCAAGCGTTGGAAGAATTCCAGCAAAAAAAGCCTCATCTTTATGTATATTGGGTAATTTATTAACAAGTAAACTGGCAATCTCACCGCTTAAAGCTCCATAAACCCAGATGTTAAGATCTTCTTCTTCAAGGAAGAGATCGCTCTCAAGTATCAATTGCTCCACTTTTTTTGTGCCAAGATAATTGAACATCTGAGGAAAGTTTGTAATTTCTATTTTTCCGCAGGGTGAATTTACTTGTTGAAAGATTCGGTAAGCTATTATAGGATCATATTTGATAAAATTTGCGATTTTTTCCCCGTTTTCCGCAATAAGTTCTCTAAATCGAGAAATAGTATGTCTAAATACAGGAAAACTCATGCTTATATTATAATAAAATAGTTGCCAAAAATAAAGGTAAAAGATTGCATCTGTTTAGGATTTTAAATAAGAGAAGCAGGCCGTCGAGGAGGAGAAATGTTCAAAGAAAGGGATTTTGATGTTATTGTTGTAGGAGCAGGCCATGCAGGATGTGAAGCAGCAGTTGCCTGTGCAAAAATGGGCCTTGACACAGCCCTTTTTACCATATATCTTGACACAATTGCTCAGTTAAGCTGTAATCCAGCAATAGGTGGTCTTGCAAAGGGACATCTTGTTCGAGAAATTGATGCACTAGGTGGGATTATGGCTAAGGTAACAGACCAAGCTGGAATCCAATTTAGAATGCTCAATCTCTCTAAAGGACCGGCTGTTTGGTCATTAAGAGCTCAAGCTGATAGGATTCTTTATAATGTATGTATGCGAAAACTCCTTGAGGACACAGAAAATCTCATAATCAAACAAGCCATGGTAGAGGAAATAGTTGTTGAAAATGGCAAGGTAAAAGGGGTTGTTAGTTCATTAGGAATTTTTTACGGTGCAAAGGCAGTAATAATAACTCCCGGAACTTTTTTAAATGGTTTAATTCACATCGGGCTTGATTCATTTGAAGCTGGAAGAGCTGGCGAGTTTCCCTCTAAGCGGCTATCCCATTCTTTAAAAAAGTTAGGATTAAGGTTAGGTAGACTAAAAACTGGCACACCTCCAAGGATAGATGCAAAAACAATAGATTTTTCAAAAACAGAAAAACAAGAAGGCGATTATCCACCTCAACCTTTTTCCTACTCTACCGAAAAGATTACTAATCCACAGGTACCTTGCTTCATAACCTATACGAACGAAAAAACCCATGAAATTATTCTAAAAAACTTAGATCGTTCCCCCCTTTACTGCGGAAAAATAAAAGGTATAGGACCAAGATATTGTCCCTCCATTGAGGATAAGGTGGTTAAATTCAGAGAGAAAACAAGACACCAAGTTTTTCTTGAACCAGAGGGCTTAAGCAGGAAAGAATACTATGCAAATGGAATTCCCACCTCCCTTCCCTATGATGTTCAGATCTCCTTTGTGAGAACTATTCCTGGACTTGAGGAAGCTGAGATAATGAGACCAGGATATGCCATTGAATACGATTTTGTATATCCTACACAAATAAAACATACCCTTGAAGTAAAAGGAATTGAAGGACTATATCTTGCAGGACAGATAAATGGAACAAGTGGATATGAAGAAGCTGCTGCACAGGGGCTCATGGCAGGAATTAATGCAGCATTAAAGATCAAAGGCAAGAATCCACTGATACTTAGGAGAGATGAAGCTTATATAGGAGTATTGATTGACGATCTCGTTACAAAAGGAACAGAAGAGCCTTATAGAATGTTCACATCCCGTGCGGAATACCGACTGCTTTTAAGACATGACAATGCTGATTTGCGGCTTAGAGATTATGGTTACAGAATAGGTCTCGTTGATGAAGAAACCTATGAAAGATTTAGAAAAAAAAGAGAGCTTCTTGAAAAAGAAATAAAAAGACTAAAAGAATCCACCATAAAACCTTCAGAGGAATTAAACAGAGCCCTTCAAGAAATAGGTACTGCTCCTTTAGAGGAAGCAACTTTCCTTGACAAACTTCTTAAAAGACCTGAAGTAACATATGAATTGATAAAAAATTTTTCGCCATCTCCTCAAGAATTGGAAAGTGAAATAGAAAAACTTGTGGAGATACACATAAAGTATGAAGGTTACATAGCCAAGCAACTTGAACTCGTAGAGAGAATGAAACATTTTGAAGAAAAAATAATACCCGATGGTTTTGACTTTAACATTCCAGGACTGTCAAGAGAAGTGATCGGAAAACTATCAGAAGTCTCTCCCCGCACAATTGGTCAGGCAATGAGAATTCCAGGAGTAACACCGGCAGCAATATCTATTCTTATGGTTGCTCTTCAAAAAGGTTCAACAAGCAGGAAATAGACTTGCAAGATTTAGCCTCTGTTTTAAAGAGAGAATTAAGAAATACTCTAATAAATAATCTAAAAATGCAAATTGATGAAGAGAGACTTGAAAATTGGAAATCAAAATTTCTTCTTTATTTAGCAGAACTAAAAAAATGGAACAAAGCCTACAATCTTACTTCAATAGAAGATGAAAGAGAAATTATAGTAAAACATTTTCTTGATTCCTTACTTTATCTATGGTTTGTTCCAGATAAACCCCTAAGTCTTGCAGATGTGGGATCAGGAGGTGGTTTCCCCGGAATTCCTATTTCTATCATAAGAAATGATCTAAAAATATCTCTCATTGAACCATCTTGGAAAAAGTGTGCCTTTTTAAAAAACATTAAAAGAAAGCTTAATCTGAATCACATAGAGGTTTTTCAGACAAAGGTAGAGGACATAGAAAATACCTATGACATTATCGTAAGCAGGGCTCTATGGAAAATAGAAGACTTAATAAAAAATACAAGCCATATTCTCAGAGACGATGGTTTTTTTATAATTAGCAAATCAATTAAGTTTAAAGAAGAACTCTCCCAACTGCCCAAAGACTACAAAATAGAAATAAAAGAATTCGATCTATCTTTAAACCGCATTTCCTTTCCTGAAGCAAAAAGATTTATAATCAAAATTGTAAAATGCGCATTTTAGGTATTGATACATCAACCAAATATGCGGGAATATCCATTGTTGAAGATGGAGAAGTGCTTGCATACTCAAGCCTTAAGTTTAAGGCTACTCATTCGGAAAAATTACTTCCGGAACTTGTTCATCTTCTCGGGATAATGGAAATTCCTCTTGAGACAATCGATTACTATGCAATTACTGTTGGGCCAGGTTCTTTTACTGGTTTGAGAGTTGGAGTTAGCACCATAAAAGGTCTCTCCTATGTCACAGGGAAAATGGTTATTCCTCTTTCCACTCTTGAAGTAATAGCAAGAGGATTTCCCCATGTAGAGCTACAAATATGCCCAATCTTGGATGCAAGGAGAAAGGAAGTATACGCTGCTCTCTTTAAATGGGATGGGGAAAAATTATTAAGATTAAAAAATGACTCGGTACTTTCTGTTGATGCACTAATGGATTGGATAAAGGATAAAACAATATTTACTGGAGACGGAATTGATGTTTACAGAGATCAAATAGAAAAAAATCTATCCATGAAGGCAATATTTACTAAGTCCTATTACAGCATACCCTCACCGATGATTGTAGCATTAATGGGATATGAAAAAGCAAAAAGCGGTCAAGTCATTTCAGCTAAAGATTTATTACCTCTTTATTTAAGAAAATCAGAAGCAGAGATTAAATTTGGATGATAATACGCAGTGCAAGTGAGGATGATCTGCCACAGATTGTTGAAATTGCGAATAATAGCTTCATACTCCCCTGGTCTCCAAAATCCTTTCGAGCAGAACTCTCGCAAAAAAACTCTTCATTAAAAGTAGCTGAATTTAAGGGAGAAATAATTGGCTACATCATATATCGTATAATTGCCGATGAAGGGGAAATACTATCAATTGCAGTAAAGCCTAATTGGAGAAAAAAGGGAGTAGCTACTAAAATCCTCAGTAATGCCTTAGCGGAAATTAAAAAAACAGCGAAAAACTGTTTTCTTGAGGTAAGAGTCTCTAACACCGAAGCAATAAGACTCTATGAAAAAGCTGGCTTTAAAATTAGAGGAATTCGCAAAAATTATTATCAGATACCTGAAGAAGACGCACTTATAATGCAGTATGACTTCCAATCAAATGATGAATTCCAAAAAATCTAATAAAATTCGGGCTTTAAAGCCCTATTCATTAAATCATTAGCTGCTTCTTTAGGAGACTTGCCTTCATAAATTACCTTATAAACTTCCATTGATACAGGCATCTCAATATTAAATTTCTTAGAAAGCTCTACAGTGGAAAGGCTTGTCTCGACTCCCTCAGCAACTGAACGCATACTTGCAGATATTTGGTTTATAGTCTCTCCTTTACCAAGTCTATAACCTACAGTATAATTTCTTGAAAGATTGGAAGTACAGGTAAGAAAAAGATCTCCAAGCCCGCTTAAGCCAGAGAAAGTAATTTCCTTTGCTCCCATTTTTTTACCAAGCCGCATCATCTCGTGAAGCCCTCTTGTAATAAGGGCAGCCCTTGCATTGTTGCCGAGTGCAAGAGCATCACATATACCTGATGCAATAGCAATAACATTTTTTATAGCTCCACCAATCTCAGCTCCTATTGGATCGTCATGTTCATAAACTCTAAAATAGTAGGTGCTAAAAATTTCCTGCAAAAGTAATCTTTCTCTAACATCAGGACCTGAAATTGTAACTGCCGTTGGTTTTTCTTGAGCAACTTCAATTGCAAAGGTTGGTCCTGATAAAACATTTACATTTCTATCTAATATCTCGCTAAGAATCATTGATGGAGTTTTTAAGGTGCCCTTTTCTATTCCTTTAGAAGCACTGACTATAATAATGTCTCTATTTAAATCTTTACAAATAGGCATAAAAACAGCTCTTATAAATTGTGTAGGCACGACGCTTACAATGAATCTTGCTTTTTTTGTGGCTTCAATAATATTACTTGTACAGAAAAGTCCTTCTGGCAGTTCATAATTTGGCAGATAAATAGGATTTTCTCTCCTCGAATTTATAGCATCTACCACCTCAGATTCTCTTGCCCAAAGAACCACATCAAAACCTTTTTTTGCAAGCAGAGAAGCCAGGGTAGTTCCCCAGCTTCCTGCTCCGATAACAGATATGTATGACATTTTACTTATAGCTTCCCGAATTCTTTAAGTTTGAGCTCTTTTCTTTTTATTTTACCACTAATTGTCTTTGGAAGTTCATCGACAAACTCAATCTTTCTTGGATATTTATATGGCGCTGTTTCTTTTTTAACAAAATCCTGTATATCCTTAATGAGCGCATCTGATGGCTCATAGTCCTGAGTAAGTACTACAAAGGCTTTAACCACTTCACCTCTTACCTCGTCTGGACTTGCAACGACTGCAGCTTCTTTAATCGCAGGATGCTTAATGAGAGCGCTTTCAACTTCAAAAGGTCCAATTCGATATCCAGCGCTTATGATTACATCATCTTCTCTTCCAACAAACCAGAAATATCCCTCTTTATCTTTATATCCTCTATCTCTGGTATAATACCAATCACCTCTGAACGCAGCCGCCATTTCTAATTTATCGCCTATATATTCCTTGAATAAACCAACAGGTCTTGAAGGATTTATCTTAATGGCTATATTCCCCTCTGTTTCTGGTGGTAAGGGATTACCATCATCATCAACTATGTCAATTTCAAATCCAGGAGTTGGAACACCAGTTGCTCCTGCCTTCATAGGAAAATCACGAAGCATGGCAAGGGTATTGACTGTTTCTGTCTGTCCGTAGCCATTATATATATAATCCCCTGTTGCTTCTTTCCAGATATTGATAATTTCTGGATTAAGTGGCTCGCCAGCTGCAACAAAGTGTCTAACGCTACTAAACTTCAAATCTTTTGCAGGAATCTCTTTTACTATCATCCTGTATGCAGTCGGAGGAGCACAGATTGTACTTAGCTTGTATTTCTTAAGTGTATCCACAATCATAGCAGGATCAAATTTACCCTTTCTGTAATATGTAAAAACTGTAGCTCCCATGTTCCATGGTCCAAAAAAACTTGACCAAGCAGCTTTAGCCCAGCCGGTGTCTGAAATATTCCAGTGAACATCTCCCGGTTTAAGATCAAGCCAGAATTTACCTGTTATGGTATGCGCAAGAGGATAACTAACCTGGGTGTGCAAAACCATTTTGGGTAGTCCAGTTGTTCCAGAGGTAAAGAAAATAAAGGCCGGATCATCTGAATAGGTTCTTTCTCCTAAAAAGGCCTCACTATTTAACAAACTATCGTAACTTTCCCAACCAGCCTTTTTGTCTAAGTTTATCAAAATAACATCTTTTCCATGCTTATTAACTGCCTCTTCAATTTTTTGTGAGTTCTCTAAATCGGTTACCACTGCCTTAATCTCACCGGCCTTAAGTCTATATTCAATGTCCTTTGCAGTAAGCAAAGTTGTTCCTGGTATTGCAATAGCATTTATTCTCATAATGGCAAGAATTATTACCCACCACTCATGTATATTTGGCAATATTACTAAAACTCTATCGCCCCTCTTTATTCCGAGCTTTCTAAATCCTCCAGCTAATTTACTAGAAAGTTGAGTTAAATCTTTAAAGGAGAACTCTTTTATTTCCTGACCATTAGTCCATATTAATGCCTTAGAGTCTCCCCACTTGTCAAAAACATCTAAAGGAAAAGAAAATCTTTCAGGCACTTCAAGTTTAAAATTTCTAATGCTTTCGTAATACTTGTCAAGTTCCATTTGCATAGGCTCCTCCAGAGAAAAATTAAATAACTTTAAATCATAAAATAAAAATAATACATTTATCAAGAAATTTACTTTAACCTACAAATCTAAGACAAATGATTATATTTATTTATCTAAATTTAAAATTCAACGATCTTTCACGTTCACAAGACCAACCTAAGTAAACCTCGTCGTCTAAGGAGTAAATATGATATTTCTCTCGATGTTTCAGGTATTTATATCTCCTCATATAAAAGTAATCTTAAATCTGTTAAAATTAAAAGTTATGAATTTTTATCAAAAAGCAATAAAAACGATTGAAAAGTATAATATGCTTTCACATGGTGATCATGTGTTAGTAGGCCTTTCAGGAGGACCTGACTCTGTTTGTCTTTTACACTTACTTAACCATCTTAAGGGACACTATAAATTAAAAATTTCAGCAGCTTATATTGATCATAAATTAAGGCCAGATGAAGTACCAGCTGAAATTGAATTTTGCAAGAGATTATGCGAAAATTTGGATATTCCCTTTTATACCCAGGCAGTTGATGTTAAAGAGATTGCCAAGAGAGAGAGAATAAATATCCAGGAGGCTGCGAGAAACCTAAGATATGCTGCTCTCGATCAAATTAGCATAAACATTAAAGCTCATAAGATTGCCGTTGCTCACAATGCAGATGATCAAGCAGAAACGGTCATTATGAGACTTCTTAGAGGTGCAGGACCAGCTGGATTAAGCGGAATTCCTCCAGTGAGAAAAAAAATTATTCGGCCTTTAATTGAAATAGAGCGAGAAGAAATCGAAGAATTTTTAAAAGAGAAAAATATTTCTTATATTACAGATTCCTCCAACAAAAGCCCTAAATATTTAAGAAATAAAATCCGTCAAGAGCTAATGCCTGTAATAAAATCTATATCTCCTCAAGGGATTAAAATCATCTCAAAAACTGCTGAGATTATGAGAGAGGAAAATGACTTCATAAATGTTTCCGTTACAAAAGCTCTTATGAGGCTTATGAGTAGAAGAACAGACAGAAAGGTTGAGTTGTTTTGTAATCCAATGGAAGTTTTGAATATTGTTGTTCTTCGAAGAGCCTTGAGAGTTGCAATTGATAGCGTAAAAGACCTAAAGGGCATAGAATTTGATCACATTGATCAAATCATTCAACTAATTAAAAAGGGTAAAGCTGGCGATAGAATTTATCTTCCGAAGGGAATCAGAGCAATAAAGGGGTATTCAACAGTGATTATTACTTGTGAACCTCCGGGTAAACTTTCAACCTATACAATAGAGAAGCCTCAAAGCATAAATATTGTTGAGGCTTCATTAACATTAAGTTTAAATGAAATGAACAGGGATGAAGTTACAGATTTTGGAGATGGTAAAAAAATAATATATGTAGATGCTGATAAAGTTAAATTTCCACTTATTGTTAGAAGCAGAAAAGAAGGAGATTATTTCTATCCTTTTGGTTTGGGAAAAAGAAAAAAATTACAGGATTTTTTTGTGGATGAAAAAGTTCCAAGAGACGAAAGAGATTTGATTCCAATAATTGAAAGCAACGGTGAAATAATCTGCATAGCAGGATACAGACTTGACGATAGGTTTAAAATTGAGCATAATACTACAAGATGTTTACAAATAAAAATTATGCCAAATCTATAATCTATTTGGTCAATTTAGCTCTTCTTATTTTAATCTTTAACTCTGAAACTTTCTGCCAAGAAACCTCTTTAAAAAATTTTAAAAACAATTTCCATATGATTCATCAAAAATTTGCAAACTCAATTACTCCCATTGGAAATTCAGTGGGAGTTGCAATTGATAGAGACTTTGCCATAGTGCCAGCTACTGCTATTGAAGAGGTTAAAAATCTTTCGATTGTAGCCCTTGATTCTCGTTTAAATTTAGCAATAGTAAAGCTAAATACAGAAAAAACACCGGTAACCTTCAGTGTTCAAGAAAGTGGAGACGATGTTTTTATTCTTTACACCTTTTTTGAAAATCCAGCTATAGTTCTTGTGAAGGGCTATACAGAAGATGGAAAAATCAAAATTGAAGGAAAATATCCCTTAGGTTCTCTCCTACTTAGCCTTGACTTAAATCCTATTGGGATTATTACAAAAGCTGGAGCTATTTCTGAAACTTTAATTATTAGACCTATCTATTCACAAATAAGCAAATTAATTAATAGAAAACCTGGCTGGCTGGGACTTCAGGCACAGACAATTGGTGAAGACCTAAAAAAGTTTCTCTCTGCTCCAGAAGGCATTGTCATAACCAATATTTACGAAGGTGGACCTTCTGAAAAAGCTGGACTTCGAAGAGGTGATATTATTGTCGGAGCTGACGATATAAAAATTAGAGATCTAAAGGATTTGCAAAATTTTCTCTCTACTAAATTTGCTGGAGAAAAAATAAATTTAAGGGTAATAAAAGATGGAAGTCAACTTACTATTCCTGTGCTTCTTGAAGAATCACCTTTTCAGGTCTTACAAACAAAACCTTTACCTTTGATTCCTACTATAAAAGGCTTGATAGTTACAGAAATTCCTGAATCTTCCAGACGATATCTTCCCAAGTCAATAAAAGGCGTATTCGTTAGAAAAATTGAGGAAGATAGCTCAGCCTTGGGAATTCTCAAGGAAGAGGATATTATAGTCGAAGTTAATAGAAAACCTATAACCAATATCAAGGATTATGAAGATACTTTAGCTCAAGCCCTCACGAAAGACTTACTGATTCTTGTTTACAGAAAAGACAGTTTTCAATATGTGATAATACCCTCACAAAAAGCTCGTTAGAAAGCACCATTCCCTTATCAGTAAGTGACACTCTTTCTCCAGAGATTTTAACCAATTGTTCTCTCTCGAAGTCTCTAAAAAAAGAGAGCAAACATCTACTTTTAACTATAATGCCTCCTTTAGTCCTCAAGCCTAAGAAAACCTTCTCTTTAAGCTCCTCTGTTGGTGTTAATTCATAGTCCTCTTTCCAGGCTAACTTCCCAGATTTTAGAGAATCCAAATATAGAAATAAATCCGAAGGGTTATGGAGTCGTCTTCTATTCAATAAGGAGTGCGATGATGGACCAATGCCAAGATATGGCTTTATTCTCCAGTAATTTAAATTATGAAGACACTCATGGGATGATCTTGCAAAATTTGAGATTTCGTATTTTATAAATCCCCTCTCACCTAAAAAGTCAGTGGCAGAAAAATACATCTCTACTGTATCTTCATCTCTTGGTAAAGACAAAATTCTTAGTTCTATGTCATTTTTAAGTTCTGTATTTTCTTCAACTGATAGTTCGTATAAGGAAATATGGGTAATAGGTAATTTTGTTAATTCTCTAAGGGTCTTCCTCCAGCTATCAATACTCTGAAAAGGTATTCCATAAATAAGATCTGCTGAAATATTCTCAAATCCTTCCTCTATGACAAGCCTAAGGGTATCTAAAGCTTGTTTTGAATCGTGAATTCTTCCTAAAATCCTAAGTTCTCTATCTTCAAGAGACTGTACTCCTATGCTCAATCTATTTACTCCCATCTCTTTTAAAATTCTAAGCTTTTCAGGATTCACTGTGGCTGGGTTTATCTCAACTGTAAACTCACATTCCTTTTCCTTTCTGTATTCAGCTCCTATTTTCTCTAAGAGATTTATTAGTCCCTTATTGCTTAAACAGGACGGAGTTCCGCCACCAATGTAAATAGTTTTAAGGGAATGGGGAAACTGAGAAGTTATGAGTATCTCCTTTATAATTCCCTGCAAATATAAATCTTCAAGTTCTTGAGTCCATCTGATAGAAAAGAAACCACAATATCTACACTTTTTAATACAAAAGGGAACATGAACATATAGAGAGGAAAAAAAATCATTCATGTTTTATAATAGCCTAAATGAAGCTCTTAGACAAACTTTTAATGCCTTCCTTCCTTTGGATTCAAGTAGAAATATCAAGCTTTTGTAATGCTGAATGCTTTTATTGCCCTCATACAATATACAGAAAAACATGGAAGAACAGAAACTTGTCCCTGCATGAATTTAAAAAAATCGTCCCCTTTTTGGAAAAAACTAAACTTCTGTATCTTCAGGGATGGGGAGAACCTTTCTGTAACCCTTCTTTCTTTGATTTTGTGGAAATTGGGAAAAAAAAGGGATGTAAAATAGGTACTACTACAAATGCCATGCTAATTGAAGCTTCACACCTTGAAAAAATTATTGAGCTTGAAATGGATTTTATATCTTTCTCTCTTACAGGCATTAAAACAAACGATTTACTAAGAAAAGGAACATCTATTAAAAAGGTCCTTAAAATTATTGAAAGTCTAAATGTTCTCAAGGATAAAAAGGGTGTAAAAAAACCTCAAATTAATATAGCTTACATGCTTCTTAAATCTAATTTTAACGAAATTGATAATATAACTGAAGAGTTTAAAAACAAAGGCATTGAGCAGGTGGTTATAAGTTTACTCGACTTTATTCCCGAAATTTCCATTAAAAGTGAATCTTTAGTACCTCAAACAGAAAAGGAATTTATTAAACTTAGAGATAAACTTCTAGAGACAGTACAGAGAGGAGAAGAAAAGGGTTTATCCGTATCCTTTAACTTATCTCATCCAAATAGAATTAGACATACCTGTTCTGAAAAACCACTCAATGCCATATTTATCAACTGTTTGGGAAATGTGTCTCCGTGCGTATTTACAGGTATTCCTGCAAAAGAACCTACAACTCTTTGTTTTGGTAACATCAATTCTGATTCTCTTCTTAAGATATGGAGAAGCACGGCTTATAAAAATTTCAGAGGCAAACATTCTTCCGAAAATAAACCTTATGTTTGCAAAGATTGTCCCAAAATAAGAATTAGCTAAATGCCTAAATTAAAGAAAAACGAAGAGCTATAAGGGCAATATATTCCCGCAGTGCCTTAACAGAAAGAGCAAAGGTTTGATGATGGGGAAGAAAACTATAAACAGTGTATTTATCTGTCCTTTTAAAATCCGTTGGATAGGCAGTAACTTGCATTCCTGCTTTTTTAAACATAATTAAAGCCCTTTCCATATGATATGCTGAAGTTACAAGAAAAACCTTTCTTAATCCTTTCTCTTTGCAAATTTGAGAAACATAGGTGGCATTTTGGGTTGTATCCCTACTTTTATCCTCTATTATCAACTTATTCTCATCTACTCCCATTTCTAATAATGCCTTTGCCATTAACTTTGCTTCAATAATTCCACCTTCAGAGACTCCTCCAGAGACAATTATTGGCAATTTTGTTCTTTTATAGAGCAAGTAACCATTTAAAACCCTATTTAAAGTATCTTCTGCAAAAGTATTTTCATTTCTCATTCCACCTCCCAAGATAACAATAGCGTCTGCCTTTGTTGACTCAATAACAGGATACTTTTTTTCAATAAAGTAGAATAGGAAGTCCTTTGCAGGCTCAATGGAGATTAGGTATAGAAAAATCGCTAAAAATAGCAAAATCCCCTTAGTAAGTTTTCTCTTCTTCTCTAAAAAGAACAAAATCAGAAAAAATACAACAATAACACCTGGTGGCAAAATTAAAGAAGAGAACAATTTTTTAAGAAAAAACATGAACTTAGTATAACACATCCTTTTTATTAGGCATTAAATTAAGTTATAATTACTAAAAACAAGCTAAAGGAGTACAAGAGCTTAGCATGGAGATAATAAGAATTCCTCGAATTATGAGAGAAATAACAAAAAATTTAAAAATAAAATCTAAATCAATAGGTTTTGTTCCCACAATGGGTGCCCTACATGAAGGACATCTCTCATTAATAAGAAGGGCAAAAGATGAAAACGATGTTACGGTTGTGAGTATTTTTGTAAATCCCACACAATTTGCTGAAGGAGAGGATTTTGAAAAATATCCCAGGGACACAGAAGGCGACAAAGAAAAGCTTCAGAAAATTGGCATTGACTATCTTTTTTTACCTGAGGCAACCTCTCTGTATCCGCAAGGATATAGCACCTATGTAAATGTAGAAGGTTTAAGCGATAAACTCTGTGGGAAATTTAGACCCGGTCATTTTCAGGGAGTTGCCACAATAGTTTGCAAGCTTTTTAATCTTATAAGACCCAACAGAGCCTACTTCGGACAAAAAGATTATCAGCAAATACTGATAATTCAAAAAATGATAGAGGATCTAAATTTTGATATTGAGCTAATACCTTGTCCTACTATAAGAGATGAAGATGGACTTGCAATGAGTTCAAGAAATGCCTATTTAAATGAAAAGGAACGAAAAGCTGCAACAGTCATATATACCACATTAAGAGAAGGTGAAAGGCTTTTAAAGGAAGGATTAAAACCTAAGGAAGTAAAGGAAAAAATGATTGAAATCCTTCGTTCAGAACCTCTTGTGACAGAAATACAGTATGCGGGTGTCTATGATCCCTTAACTCTTGAGGAAGTATCCGAAAAACAGGCTAAATACTTACTCGCAATTGCTGTAAAGATAAATAATACCCGTTTGATTGATAATTTTTTAGTGTATTAGTCTTTGAAGTTTTCTTTAATCTTCAAGAATTCCTCTAAGTTGTTTAGGAATATACTTAAAAGTTTAGGATCAAAAAAACTCTCATCTTTTTTCATAATAGCTACTGCCTTTTCAATAGAAAAAGCTGGTCGATAAACTCTATCTGATGTCATAGCATCAAATACATCACAAATGGTAACAATTCGAGCATAAATATGTATTTGTTCTCCTTTTAAACCTGCAGGATAACCTTCTCCGTTCCATTTTTCATGGTGTTGCTCAGCAATTATCTTTCCAGCCTCAAGCGTTGAGAATCTGGGGTCAGATTCAAGAATTTTTGCACCAATAGTAGGATGAAGCTTTATTATCTCGAACTCCTCCGGAGTCAGAGGACCTGGTTTTTTAAGAATGCTATCTGGAATTCCTACTTTTCCCACATCATGTAAAGGTGAAGCATAAAATATTATTTGCTGTTCTTCTTTGGACAAGCCTGCAAGCTGGGCAAGAAGCTTTGAATAATAGCTCATTCTTCTTATGTGCTGGCCTGTTTCTTCATCTTTAAATTCAGATATCATACCAAACTTAACAACCATTTCGTACTCTGCTTCCTTTGCAAGATCAAGAGCTTCCTGTAATTCCCTCGTCTTTTTTCTTACTTCACTCTGTAGAATATTATTAAGATTTGAAAGCAAATCATGGTATTTTTTTAGTTGAAGATTATTTGTAATTCTTAGCTTTAATTCCTCTGCATCAAAGGGCTTGGAAATAAAATCATTTGCACCGATTTTAAGAGCATTTTTCCTTTCTCTTTCATCTCCTGAAAGCACAACCACAGGAATGTGAGATATGGAAGATTCAGATTTAATTACTTGCAAAACCTCAATTCCACTTAACTTAGGCATTCTAATATCAAGAACAATTATGTCAGGAGTATGGCTCTTTAAAATCTCTAAAGCCTCCTGACCATTAGTTGCCGTTAGAATTTCTATATTTGGAGCATCAGCAAATATGGCAGTTATTAGCTCGAGATTGATTATTTCATCATCAACAGCCAATATCTTTAACACTTCATCTTGCATGTTATGCTATATTAACATAAATGATAGCCTTAATACAGCGTGTAAATCAAGCAGAGGTTGAAGTTAACGGTAAAATCATATCTTCAATCAGAAGGGGAATTTTAGTATTTCTTGGAATTGAAAAGGATGATGGAGAGGTTGAAGCCGACTATCTAATAAATAAATTGGTTAATCTTAGAATTTTCGAAGATCAAAATGGCAAAATGAATCTTTCCATAAAAGAAATCGGTGGAGAAATAATGGTGGTCTCAGAGTTTACACTGGCAGGTGATTGCAGAAAAGGTAATAGACCATCCTTTGACAGAGCTATGGAACCTGAGAAGGCAGAAATTCTCTATCGCTATTTTGTTGAAAAATTAAAAAAATCAGATCTCACTGTAAAAGAGGGAGTATTCAGAAGTTTTATGAAAGTAAGCCTAATAAATGATGGACCGGTAACATTTATAATAAAAACGGGGTGATATATGTTTAAAACATTGATAAAAAATCCATATTTCAAGGAAGTTATCGGATTTCTTAAAAACAAAAGGCTTGCTGATAATTCCTATCTGGTTGGTGGCTCAGTAAGAGACATTCTCTTAAAAAGAGCTCTAATTGACTTGGATTTTGCAATAAAAGGTGATTCAATTAAACTTGCAAGGGAATTAGCAAAAAAGATAAAAGGCTCTTTTGTGCTTCTTGACGAAGAGTTCTCCATTGGTCGTGTTGTCAAAGATTCTGTAACAATCGATTTTGCCGAATTAAGAGGCGGCTCTATTGAGAATGACCTAAGTGAGAGAGATTTTACGATAAATGCCATGGCAATAACTTTGTCCCTTGATAAGATTATTGATCCCTTTAATGGAGCAATAGACTTAAAAAATAAGCTGATTAGAATGGTAAATGAAGAAAATCTAAAGGCAGATCCTTTAAGAATTTTAAGGGCATATCGTTTTTACGCCACCCTTGGTTTTTCTATTGATGAAACTACCCACGAAGCACTGAGGAAAAATGCTCCACTATTAAAATTTGTAGCAAGAGAAAGAATTAAAGAAGAGCTATGGAAAATTCTCTCTGTCTCTGAAAGTAGCAGAACTGTTGAGTTAATTATTGAAGATAAACTGTTTACAGCAATCTTTCCATTGTCGTCGTTTACATCCCTAAAAACTGATCTCGATGCACTTAGAATCCTCGAAAGGCTTTTAGAAGACCCTAAAAAAGTATTTAACTATTGGAGGGGTTTATTAAGTATTAATATCTTATGCTCTTTAAAATTTGCTTGTCTTTTCGGATTTCAAAGCCCTTCTCTAATAATGAAGTTAAAGCCTTCTAAGAAAGAAAGCCGATTTATTGAAAAACTAAAAGAAGCAGGAGAAAAAATAAGAAAAATAGAAAATCTCATAGATAAGGTCAGATTTATAAAAAATTACGAGAATATTCTTTATCCCGCCCTTCTGTACAGTATAAGCAAAGATCCTATGGGAGTTGCAAGGGCTTGGTTTTACCAGGATTTAGAAAGATTCCACAAAAAGGTTTATTTGAAAAATAAAAGAAAATTGCCTCTAATAAATGGGGAAGAACTTATTAAGCTCGGATTTGAACCTTCTCCACTCATTGGAGAAATTCTTGAGAGGATTGAAATGCTGGTTCTAATGAATAAAATTTCGAAAAAAGAAGAAGCTTTGAAGGAGATAGAAAAATTTAAGCTTAAGTGAACTATCTTTTAAAAATATCTCCTCCATAAATATCAATCCCAACTATGGCAGGAAAATCCCTCAGGAGCAATCTTTTTATTGACTCTGTTCCAAGTTCAGAGAAAGCAATTTCTTTTGCTTCAATTATGTGCTTACTAAGCAAAGCTCCAGCTCCGCCTGTTGCAAGAAAATAGATAGCTCTATACTTTTTAATCGCTTCTTTTACTTCCTCTGAACGTTGTCCCTTCCCAATCATTCCTTTAAGTCCCAATGAGAGTAAGAGAGGTGTATAGGAATCCATTCTTGAAGAAGTTGTTGGACCTGCTGCACCTATTACCTTTCCTGGAGGCGCAGGAGTAGGACCTACATAGTAAATGATCTGTCCTTTTAGGTCAAATGGTAAGGATAACTTGCTGTTTATTAATTCTAAAAGCTTTTTATGTGCTGCATCTCTCGCAGTATAAACATAACCATTTATTAAAACCAAGTCACCCACCCTAAGTTTTTCTATCACATTGTCATTTAATGGAGTTTCTATTTTATGAGTTTTCAAAGCACCACCTCCTTATGTCTTGCAGAATGGCATTGAATGTTTACAGCAACTGGAAGAGATGCAATGTGGCATGGATAGTATTCAATATGCACAGCCAAAGCTGTGGTTTTACCGCCTATGCCCATAGCTCCAATGTTTAAAGAATTTATATCCTCAAGAAGCTCTTTTTCAAGTTTTGCATAGAGAGGATTTGGATTGGACTCACCTATTTTTCTTAAAAGAGATTTCTTAGCTAAAAGGGCTGCCTTTTCAAAATTGCCACCAATTCCTATTCCAACGATTACAGGAGGACAAGGATTTCCTCCTGCCTTTTTTACTGTTTCAATTACAAATGCCTTTACTCCATCAAGGCCCTCTGCAGGCTTAAGCATCTTTAAGGCTGACATATTCTCGCTTCCAGCTCCCTTTGGAGCAAGAGTAATCTTTACCTTATCACTCTTTACCATTTCAAAATGCACAATCGAAGGAGTATTGTCTCCTGTATTTTTCCTAGAGAAAACAGGATCTTCAACAACACTAGCCCTCAGATAACCCTCTTTTACTGCAAGCCTAATCCCTTCATTAAATGCATCCATAGGATCTCCATCTTCATAAATAACTTTACAGCCCCATTCAACAAAAAGAACTGCAATCCCTGTATCCTGACAAAGAGGAATTCTATCCTCCAATGATACTCGCTCATTATCAACTATCTGTTTTAAAATCTCCTTTGCTGTCCCTTCTTCCTTATTAAAAGCATCCTTAAGAGCTTTAGATACATCTTCTGGAAGTGAAATAACCGCCTCCTTGTAGAGATCTTTAACTTCCCTGATAATTTCCTCTTTCCCTATTCTTCTCATAGTTCTATTAGATATTTAATTCCCTCCCCCTTTGATAATTTTTCAAATACTTCGGAAATTTTATTAAGAGGCATTTTCCCTGATATAAGCTCCGTAAGTTTAAGTTTTTTTGATTTAATTAAATTTACAGCCTCTTTTACATCATCGGGATTGTAATGAAAAACGCCCTTTAGAGTAATTTCATCGTAATGTAGTCTTCCAGCATCATAGCATACTTCGGTGCCTGATTTTAATCCTCCAAAGAGAAGCACTGTTCCACCCTTTCTAACATAATCCAAAGCCTTTATCCAAATCTCCTTTTGTCCAGTACATTCAACTACCTTGTCAAATCCAAAACCATCGGTATAAACTAACGGATTTTCACCTGTACAAAAAACACTGTCTGCCCCCAAAGACTTGGCCATTGATAGCTTGTTTTTATTTCTTCCTAAAACTGCTACTTCAATTCCCATAATTTTAAGCACCTGCATGAATAAAAGTCCGACCGGTCCTGTTCCAATAATAAGCACCCTATCATCAGTTTGCGGGTTAAGGGTTCTAACACCGTGAACAATGCAGGAAAGAGGCTCAAGAAATGCAGCCTCTTCAAAAGGAATGTCCTCGGGTTTATGAAACATGTTCTGCTTGGCAACTCTTTTTTTCACAACCATATACTCTGAAAAGGCTCCGAGCATCATATCTTTTGTTAATATTTCGCACAGATTAAAAAGTCCACGCTTACAATAGGAACACTCTCCACAAGGTGCTGTGTGAACAAGCATGACCGAATCGCCTTTTTTAAATCCTTCTACATCAGGTGCTATTTCTTCTATAATTCCTGAAAACTCATGTCCAAAAGGACCTGGCATTGGGATAAGAGGATGTCCTCGCAAATAAGCTTTTAGATCTGTACCGCATGTAAGGGCTGCTTTGACTCTTATTAAAACCTCCCCTTTATCTATTGATGGGATAGGTTTTTCAACAATCTCAATTTTTTGAGGAGATATTAGATAGGCTGCCTTCATCTTAATTCATCCATCTTTAAACTTTTATCATATAGATCTTTTTTGCTTAAATTATAAAGTTCTGAAACTATTTTAACTGCTTCTTTTCTGCCTTTTCCTCTTTTCATAAGCTCCTTAACTTCTCTTAAAGCTTCTTCAAAGGATCGTTCAGCTAAACTCCCTCCCTCAACTACTATAACATACTCACCAGCTATCTTACTTTCCTCAAGTTTTTCAACCAATTCAGAAAGTCTTCCTCTTAAAACTTCTTCGAACATTTTTGTAAGCTCTCTAGCAATGCAAACATTTCTGTCTCCAAAAACCTCAAGCATGTCATGCAGAGCATTTAATAATCGATGAGGAGCCTCATAAAATACAAGAGTTCTTTTTTCTGTGCTCAGCTCAAGTAACTTCTTCTTCCTCTGGGATTCCTTGACTGGAAGAAATCCTATGAAGGTAAATTCATCTGTGCTAAGTCCAGAGATACTTAATGCGGTAATTAGAGCTGTAGCTCCTGGAATGGGTATTATCTCTATATCTTCCTCTATTGCTCTTCTAATTACAATTCCTCCTGGATCAGAAATTCCTGGAGTTCCTGCATCGGTTATTAATGCTACTGTGTGTCCACTCTTAATTTTTTCAACAATTTCCTCGGCACGCACTTTTTCCTTTTCAGACCAATAACTTATCAAAGGTTTTTTTATGCCATAGTAGTTTAGAAGTTTAAGACTATGCTCTGTGTCTTCACATGCTATATAATCAACTTTTTTTAAAGTTTCTAAACCTCTTAGGGTTATGTCTTCAAGATTACCTATAGGCGTTGAAACAATATAAAGTTTTCCTTGCGACATCTATTCTTCCTTTAATAATTGCCTTAATCTTTTGTCTGTTCTAATAACTTCCTCAACGCTTTCACCTGTAATATCCCAACTATACTCACCTTTTTTGTCTCGATGAAGTTTTATTTTCACCGGTTTTTTGGGTTTAGCATACTGTAGGACTTTGTCTTTACTTTGACTGATCCCTTGGGTTTCACAAAAAACATGGTCAGCAAATAATATAAAAAAAGCAAATAAAATACTAAAAAATGCTTTTTTCATCAAGCCTCCCATGTGTATTCGTTTGTTATCGGAAATCTCCAATCTTTTCCAAGAGCTACAGGCGAAATCTTAACACCTGGAGGTGCCTGTCTGCGTTTAAATTCTGCTTTTTTCACCATTCTGAGAACTTTTTTTATCGTATCCCTATCTATTTCATAGGAAACAATATCTCTCTCTCCCATGCATTTCTCTATATGGAGATAAAGAACTTTGTCTAATAAATCATAAGGAGGCAAACTGTCCTGATCAGTCTGATTAGGTCTGAGTTCTGCTGAAGGTGGTTTTATAAAAACTCTCTCTGGAATCCTTCCTTTGGAAGCCCACTTAGCCACTTTATAAACTTCTGTTTTGTATAAATCCTTTATTACCGAAAATCCTCCTGCCATATCTCCATATAAAGTAGCATAGCCAACAGCCAGCTCTGACTTATTCCCTGTGGTAATTACTAACCAACCATACTTGTTAGATAAGGCCATTAGAATGTTGCCTCTAATCCGACTTTGAATGTTTTCTTCTGTCACATCCTCTTTAAGACCTTTAAAAACCTTTGAAAGACAATTTAAATACTCTTCAAATATTTCATCAATTGAAATCTCAATAAGCTCGATACCTAAATTTTTAACAAGTTCAAATACATCCTCTCTGCTTTCACTGGAGGTATATCGAGATGGCATAAATACACCTACCACATTCTCTCTGCCAATAGCTTCAACAGCAACTAAAGCAACAAAGGAAGAGTCTATTCCGCCACTCAAGCCAAGACAAACTTTCTTAAAGCCATTCTTCTTAACATAGTCTCTCAATCCCAGAGAAAGGGCACTAAAAATCTCTTCTTCCTCAGAAAGTTTTTTAATATCTCTATTTAAAGATAAGGAAAATGTTTCTCCTTCTTTTCTTTTTAAAGGAATAGATATGAGCTCGGTTTCTCTAACAAAATCCTGTTCCCATCTTATTTTTGGTTCTCTCATCCTTACTCGTGTGACTTCCTCAAGGTCAATATCAACAATTATGAGGTCTTCCTCAAAAGCTTTTCCAGTAGCAACAACTTCTCCTGATGGCGAAATTAAAAGACTTCTTCCATCAAACACCATCTCATCCTGCCCACCCACTGCATTTAAATACGCAATATAAACTCCCATGTCATACGCTCTTGTAGAGAGCATTCGTAGTTTTTTATCAAATTTGCCTTTATAAAATGGAGAGGCGCTAATGTTAATAATTATCTCAGCTCCTTTATAGGCTTGAACGGGGCTTGGTAGAGTTGAATGAAAAATATCCTCACATATATTTAATCCAAAAAGAACACCATCATAATCGTAAACTGGGGTTCTTTTACCCGACTTAAAATATCTCATTTCATCAAACACACTATAATTGGGAAGATAAATTTTGTGATACTTATCAATGATCTTTTTATCAGCAATAATTACCGCTGAATTATAGAGGTCTTCTTCTTTTAAAGGCATTCCTAATATCAAAACAAAATCCTCTACTTTTTCTACAATTAACTGAAGGGTTTCCTTAGTTTTTTTAATAAAAGAAGGATAAAAAAGAAGATCCTCAGGCATATAGCCTGTAAGGGATAGTTCTGGAAAAACTACAATCTTAGCACCCTGATTTTTAGCCTTATAGGTAAAATCTAAAATTTTCTCTAAATTACCCTCTAAGTCCCCAACTGTAGAATTTATCTGACAGAGAGCCAATCTTAAAATTTTCATATTTTATAAGTTGGACAGCACTTTATAGCATCAAAGGCATAAAGAATTCTCTTTTCCTTCGGAAGTTTATCCTTACTATAAGGAACAAAATCAATATTTGAGGTCAAATTCTGTAGCTCTTCTTTATTAGGAATTTCCATAGTCTCAAGAACCTCACCGGAGGTTATATTTATTAATCTTCCCTCTATACCATCGGTTATCATTGCAAAGGGAATCTGATATGATTCTACAACTCTGCAAAAAGCAAGCATAAATCTCTGCCAAGAGTCAATTGAAGCTGGAGTGCATTTAATGGCATAAACATATTTATCATTTAGTTTTATTAGAAGATCCACAGAGGTAACAAACTTCTCATTTTCAGAAACCTCTACCTCATAACTCTTATTTATTTCTATATCCTCTAAAGTATATCCCTTATTTGTTAAGTTTTCTATCATAAATCTCTGAATATAACCGATACTATGAGCGAACTTTTCCTCCTGCTCCTTGATAAGTTCTGCAATCATAATTTGCCTTTCCTCTGGACTCTCAGGTGCTTTATTTAGGGGTATTTCCATAAAAAACCTCCATGAATTTTATTCTTATCAAATTAAATAATAAACGGATTAATTATGAAAATTCAATAAAAAAGGACAAAACAAAAAACTTTGTCTTAGTATGTTAAAATTTATAAATAAGTCATTAGGAGGTTCAAATGTTTTTTGAGACATCGCTTTTAACTTTAATTGTCATTGTGTTTTTAGCCTTCTACATTTTAAGTAGTGCCATTAAAATCCTGAAGGAATACGAAAGAGGAGTTGTTTTTAGGCTTGGAAGAGTTATTCCTGTTAAAGGACCTGGACTTGTTCTTATCTGGCCAGTTATTGATAAGATGGTTAAGGTAAGCCTCAGAATTGTCACAATGGATGTTCCAGCCCAAGATATTATTACTAAAGATAATGTGTCTGTTAAAGTAAATGCGGTTGTTTATTTTAGGCCCATTGATCCTATCAAAGCTGTAACTGCTGTAGAGGACTTCTATTATGCTACAAGTCAGATAGCCCAAACCACTCTAAGAAGCATCTTAGGTCAAAGTGAGCTTCAGGATCTTCTTACCAATCGTGAACAAATAAATGCTGAACTTCAGCAGGTAATTGATTCCCAAACTGAACCTTGGGGAATAAAGGTTACAGCAGTTGAAGTTAAAAATGTGGACCTTCCTCAAGAAATGCTTCGTGCAATGGCAAGACAGGCAGAGGCAGAAAGAGAAAGAAGAGCTAAAATTATCCATGCAGAAGGAGAACTTCAAGCAGCGGAAAAACTTACTGAAGCTGCAAGAATTATTGCATCTGAACCAGCAGCATTACAACTAAGATACTTACAAACCCTTAAAGAAATTGCATCAGAGAAAAATTCCACTATACTATTCCCATTGCCAATGGATTTAGTATCACCCTTTTTGGAGAAATTAAAGGTTGACAAAAAATAAAACTACCCTTAAAGCACTGCTGAGATTTTCTATTCTCGCAGTGCTTATCGCATTAATAGTTTATTTATCCTATCGATTTGGTTTAATTGAATTCTTTCTAAATGAGGAAAAGCTTAAAAATTTCATACAATCTCTTGGTCCTCTTGGATTTTTAGGTTTTATTCTCATTCAGGCTTTTCAGGTTGTTGCAGCTCCAATTCCAGGAGAAGTTACAGGATTGCTTGGAGGATATCTTTATGGAACCGTTGGGGGTGCCATTCTTTCTACAATTGGACTTACTCTGGGCTCACTAATAGCCTTCACCCTCGGTAGAGTATTCGGTAAACCCTTTGTTGAAAAAGTTGTTGATCCAATGGTTCTCAATAAGTTTGACTATCTTCTTCACCACAAAGGCGCTTTTTTAGTTTTTTTTCTTTTTCTAATTCCTGGATTTCCTAAAGACTACTTAAGCTATTTTCTTGGCCTAAGTAGGTTATCTATAATTGAATTTACAATAATTGCAGGTATAGGAAGACTTCTTGGCACAGTGCTACTTTCTCTTGGAGGAAGCTATTTAAGACATCATGAATATGAAAAATTCTTAAGGCTTGCAGGAATTGCTATTGTTGCTATGGTAACTATCTGGTTATTCAAAGACAGAATCGAAAGACTCTTCAGAATGTGGCACATTCATCGTTATAAAAGAGATAAAGAGAAACGAAAGAATTCCTCTACCACTTAATAAGAGCTGCTCCCCATGTGAGGCCTGCTCCAAAAGCAGCAAGCATTACATTATCGCCTTTCTTAATTTTTCCACTTTCATTTGCCTCATCAAGGGCAATAGGAATTGATGCAGCTGAGGTGTTTCCGTATTTGTCAATGTTAACCATAACCTTTTCCATTGGAAGCGAGAGTCTCTTTGCCATAGCCTGTATAATTCTAATGTTTGCCTGATGAGGAACAAGTAAATTAAGTTGCGAAGATTCTATCCCGCCTTTTTGAAGAGTGGCAACTACCACTTCTTCAAGGGTTTTGACAGCCACTTTAAAGGTTTCATTACCTCTCATTTTTATGAAATTCAATCTCTTTTTTAATACTGTCTCATCAACTGGCATTTTAGATCCACCTGCTGGCATATGTATAAAATCCCACATGTTTCCATCTGAAAATATATCAATAACCTTTATCCCCTCATCCTTCTTTGTTCCCTCAAGGATAACTGCTCCTGCTCCATCAGCAAGCAAAACACAAATACTGCGATCAGTCCAATCAGTAAATCGCGAAAGAGTTTCTGCTCCTACTACAAGAGCTCTTTTTGCTGCGCCTGTTCTAATGAATTTCTCTGCAACGGAAAGAGCATATATAAAACCTGTGCAAGCACCATTTATATCAAAAGCAACTGCCTTACTGGCACCGAGCTTCATTTGAAGAATGCAAGCAGCAGAAGGAACTAGCATGTCAGGTGTTACAGTAGCTACAATGATTAAATCTATATCCTGTGAAGTTAGTCCAGCCTTTTTTAAAGCGTTTATTGATGCTTCATAAGCCAAATCACTTGTTGCCTGGTTATCTGCTACAATTCTTCTTTCCTTTATTCCTGTTCTTTCTGTTATCCATTCGTCTGATGTATCAACCATTTTTTCAAGATCAAAGTTTGTTATAACCCTTTCAGGAATATATGAGCCTGTTGAGAGAATCTTTGCCCTCATTTATATCCTCCGTTATGGTCAAGCTTTCTGAAATTCTTTTGTATATTTCTTTTTTAGCCATTTCAGTAGCTACTTTTATTGCATTCTTTATTGCCTTTGCAGAGGACCTACCATGACATATAATGCTTGTTCCATTTATGCCTAATAGCAGGGCTCCTCCGTATTCAGAATAATCAACTTTCTTACGAAAGCTCTTTATAGCAGGCTTTATCATCATATAACCAATCTTTCCAGTTATTAATTCTGCAATCTCTCTCTTAAGCATTTTCATAAGTGCATCCGCAAGTCCCTCTCCAACTTTCAAAACAATATTTCCCACAAATCCATCGCAAACTATTACATCAGCAGAGCCAAAAAAAACATCCTTACCTTCTATATTCCCAATAAAGTTCAGATTCGTTTCCTGAAGAAGCTTATATGCCTCTTTTGTTGCCTCGTTACCTTTTGAGTGTTCCTCTCCTATGCTTAAAAGAGCAATCCTTGGCGATGTTGAATTAAAAAGAGCCTTATGATAAGCATCACCCATAAAGGCAAACTGAAGTAAATGTTCAGCCTTACAATCCACATTTGCTCCAGCATCAAGTAAAATAAAATGACCCTTAAGGCATGGCATTACAGTAGCTATAGCAGGTCTATCAACATTGGGAAGTTTTCCAAGTAAAAGAAAACTAAGTGCCATCATAGCTCCAGAATTGCCAGCACTTAAAACTGCATGGGCCTCACCGTTTTTAACCAACTCTATAGCCCTTCTCATTGATGTATTTTTTCTTCTTATAGCAGAAGATACGTTTTCATCCATGCGGATCTGATCTTCCACATTAAAGATAGAAACTTTACCTTTGAGCTCCTTTTTTTCTGGAAGAAAATCTTTTATTTTATCCTCTTTGCCTACAAGGATAACCTCTATCTCGTTATCTGATGCTGCATCATAGGCTCCAAGAATATTTACCTCAGGGGCAAAATCACCCCCCATTGCATCAACAGCAATTTTAAGCATCTTTTTTGATTACTCTTCTACCTCTATAAATTTTTTACCTCTGTAGGAACCACAATTTGGACAAACTCTATGGGGCAACTTTGGTTCCTTGCACTCTGAGCATAAAGCTAAATTTGGAGCTACTGCCTTCCAATTTGCTCTTCTTTTGTCCCTTCTTGAGGGAGTATGACGATGTCTTGGATTAGCCATTTGCTTTCATCCTCCTTAAAAGTGTTTGTAATGTTTCAAATCTTGGATCTATCTCCTCTTTTTTGCATCCGCAATCAGATTCATTTAAATCATTACCACAGACAGGACAAAATCCTTTACAATTCTCATTACAGAGGGGCTTCATTGGTATATTAAGTAAAATCTGGTCACGAATTATATTCTCTGTATCAATTAATCCCTCTTTGTAAAAATCAACCTCCATCTCATCCTTTTTCAACTCAATTAGCTCTTCTTTGTTTAACTCCTCAATTGGATGATAGGTGACCTCTATCAAAGTTCTTATAGGCATGGGATAATCCTTCAGACATCTGCTACACTGAAGCATTATCTCTCCACTTACAATGCCTTTAATGAATACTTCCTTATGTCTTTTCTCTACTTTTAGTACTGCTTTAAATGGAGCTAGTATTTCTATTCCTTCTATCTTGGGCTTTTCTTCAATCTCAATATTTAAACCTTCTTCTGGTATTTCAAAGACCTCAATTTTCATCTTAAAACCTCAAAAAATAAAATTCTCCCAATATACGGGAGATTTTTTATTTTAACAAAAAAAGGAAAATTTTTGTAAATTTATCAAAATAAAACACTCTATAGGCATTTAGGGTTATTTTTAAAATTAATCCTCTTTATTAATAGTCTCCTCGAGATGAGAACAGATTCCGTGTAGCATTTTTAATTCCCAAAAAGTAAGCCCAGTTCTACCAAAGAAATGCTTTAAATTATTTAAAACTCTCCGTTCGATATCTTTATTATCAGGGATGTAACCTATATCTTTTAATACCTTATATAACCTTGCGTATAACTTCTCAAGCTCTCTCTGGTCAACATAAAACTGACGGTGCATATGATAATCTTCTAAATCTTCACAACGCATAAGTTCGTAAGCTACTATCATCACAGCCTGACTTAAATTCAATGAGGGCTGAAGCGAAGAAGTAGGAATTGTCATCAAAAAACCGCATTTTTCAACCTCTTCATTAAATAACCCCTTATCCTCTCTTCCAAAAATTATAGCCACTTTATTATTTTGGGCTACTTCATAAATTCTCTTTACTCCGTCTCTCACATCTACTATTGCCCCGCGCTTTGAACCTCTTCTTCTGGTTGTTCCAACCACAAGGGCTTTATCTTCAATAGCTCTATCGAGATCCTCTTTAATTTCAGCATTTTCAATAACATCCTTACTTCTCCATGCCATCCAAAAGGCTTCATCGGTAAGTAGCGGAGGATTAATAAGGGTAAGTCTGGTAAAGCCCATATTCTTAATCCCTCGGGCTGACGCACCGATGTTACCAGATTCTTTAGGTTCAACAAGAACAAAAGAAACGTTGTCTTTCCAGTTCATTTAGAAAGGCTCTGTTTCCTGATTTGGTGTTTCCTCTAATTCGCTAAGGGTTTTCTGCAGTTCCTCTTCTGCTAATTTAAGTTTATTTTTACAGAAACGAATGAGTTCTGTTGCTTTTTTAACCTTATCAACAAGTATATCCACATCAACTTCCTGAGATTCAATGTATTTTAAAATTTCCTCTATTTCTTTCATTGCTTTAGAGTAACTTAATTTCTCCACTATCTTCCTCCTTATCAATAACTTTTCCTTTTATTTTTCCTTTGTAAAGTTTTATAAAAATTTCCTCGTTTAGATCAATATCTTTAACATCCTTCACCACTTTACCCTTTGCATAGGTTATACTATATCCCCTTTTGAGAATGTTTTCAGGGTTAAGAAGATGAATTCTTTCAACTACGCCCTCAATTTTAAGGCTTTCAAGTTTAAGAAGGTTCTTTGCCTTTTCAACCAGTATTTCTGTTCTGGACTTTAAGTTAAAATTATTTCTTATTAAAAAATCGGATGTTCTATAATTTAATTCACTCCGCAAGCTATTAATCAAATTCTCCTCATTTTTTGTCCGTAAATTTAATTTTCTCTTTAAGTCATATTTTAGGGTAGAGAGTTTTTCCCTCTGGGTATGGATTCGTTTTAGAACACTTCTATGAATCAAATTCGTAGTCATATTAACTTTGTTAATCGATCTTTCAATGCAGTTTAAAACTAACACATGGATACGCTCCTTTGAAGTTTTTACTCTCTCAGCCTCTAACTTTAACATTACTTCAACTCTGCTGTATATTCTTTTGCTCAAATTTTCGATCTGGGAATAAAAATCAAAGGCTCTATCGATTATAAACTTAGCAAGTTCAGAGGGTGTTTTAAAGCTTTTAGAAGAAACATAATCTACCACTGTTTCATCTCTTGTATGACCTATACCTGTAAATACTGGAATAGGCATAAGGGCAATCTTCTTAGCAAGTTCATAATCATTGAAGCAGTGCAGGTCCACCTCAGAGCCACCTCCCCTAACCAGAACAGCTACATCAAAATTCCAATACTCTTCCGCACATCTTTGAAGCTCCTCTATTATAGAGGATGCAGCATTTTCTCCCTGAACAAGTGTATCAAAAAGAACTGTATGGAATCTGAATCCATACTTGTTCTCATTAAGTATTTTCATAAAATCTTCATATCCTGCTGCTGTTTTACTGGATATAATAGCAATTCTTTGAATAACCAAAGGGACTTCGAGAAGTTTGTTTTTATTAATAAAGCCTTCTCGAGTAAGTCTTTCAATTACCTCCTTTTTCTTTATTGCCATTTCTCCAAGCGTAAAGGATGGATCGATCTGGGAGACATAAATCACGAATCCGTATTTTTCGTGGAATACGGCTTTACCAAGGAAAAGAATTTTAATACCTTTTTGTAGTTGCGTTCCTGTTTTTAAGAAAAAGTATTTTATAATCTCAGAATTACTTTTCCAAATAACACCTTTACATTGAGCTATAATCTCGTTACCTCTTTTTTCTAATAGTTCAATCCAGCAATGTCCGTTTTTATCAATGCTCATATTTGCTATCTCTGCGACTATCCATTCGTAATCAAAGATATCCTGTATTACCTCTTTTATCTCAATAAGATATTGAGAAAGAGTTCTATATGTGACATCTGTATTAAACACCACTACAAGCCTCTCCTATTAGCTTTTTCATCTGCCTTACTGCTTCCTCTATTCCAACAAGCACTGCTCTTGAGACTATGCTATGTCCTATATAAAGACCTCTAATACCTTTTATTCCTGCAATTGGCTTAACATTGTAGTAGTTTAGTCCATGACCTGCATTGGTCTTTAGGCCTAATGATAGAGAGAATGCTACAGCGTCTTTTATTCTTTGAAGTTCCCTAAGGGCTAACTCTCCCTTTGCCTCAGAATAGTATCCTGTATGAATTTCAACCATGTCTGCGCCTATTTCCTTAGAGCATTCAATATCAGCTCGGTCTGGATTTATAAAAAGACTTACAGGGATTCCTTCATCCTTTATTCTTTGTATAGCTTCTTTCAAATGTTCCTTTAAATCTCGCACATTTAATCCGCCTTCTGTGGTAAGTTCTTGTCTTTTTTCTGGAACAATTGTTACCAAATCTGGCTTTGTCGAACAGGCTATTTTAATCATTTCTTCCGTTGCAGCCATCTCTAAGTTAAGCTCACAGGGAACAACCTCTCTTAAAAGTTTTAAATCTCTGTCCTGGATATGACGCCTATCCTCTCGAAGATGAACTGTTATTCCATCAGCACCTCCTAAGATAGCAAGTGTGGCTGCCATTACAGGATCAGGCTCAAAGGTTTTTCTTGCTTGCCTAACAGTGGCCACATGGTCAACATTTACACCTAAAATAACCATTATCTTCCTCCAACCATTTAATTGTTTTGATTATATCACTTTTGCAAAATTGTTGACAAAATGTACCTTTTTAGCTATAATTTTTTAAAAACTTAAAGACAAAAGTTTTTAGTCTATTTGAAATTATAGTGGTCATGAAGGCCACAGTTTGGGATGAATCCCGAGCTGTGGCTTCTTTATTTTTGTATGATAGAAACTGAAATAAAAAAAATCAACTATTGGAATGATTATGCCAAATGGTACAGGCTTTGGAGAACTCATACTACTTATCATGAACCGATAAAGAAGCTATTACTCCATCTTATCTCGGAAAAATGTAGAATTTTAGACATAGGGGCTGGAGATGGAGTGCTAAGTTTCCCTCTTTTAGAAAAAAAATGTTCCGTAACAGCTCTTGAACCTTCCACAAAGATTAGAGAATTTCTCATAGAAAAAAATAGAGATAACCTCAATAAAGTAGACATTGATAGCAGGAGATTTGAAGATTTAGCAATCCATGAACTTAATGAATATGATCTTGTATTGGCCTGCAATAGTCTTCATTTAACTGAGGATGGACTCGAAGGTTCTCTCTTTAAAATTTTTAACTCAGGAGTCAAAAACTTTTTCCTCGTCTCAGAAAAACCCTTTCCAATTAATAAGTTAACTTCCTATTATCCTTCCTATAAAATGCTCTTTTATAATTCCTATGTGTGGGAAAATTCCTTCGCCTATCATAGCATTGACGAACTACTTGAACATTGGGAGTTTAAATTCAAAAGAGAATTGTATCCCTTCGAGAAAGATAAAATATTTAAAAATCTTTCTTATGAATTTGGACATATATGGATAAAAGACTATGCTAATGTAAGCATAGCCTACTGGAGGAAAAAGGGTTAGTTATATTTTGATGAGGTCCATTCTGAAATAATTGATGATTTTAAGAAATTTTTTATTTAAGATGGGATTTTCTTTGAAATAAAAAAGATGGCTTTTACATTTACAGTCTGAACATCCAAAAAAGGGAATATGTTGATTACTAATCTCTAAAAGATTCTTAGCCAGTTCACATTCAATATTTTCATTAGTCACAATTGGGATGTCTTTCAAGATTTTAGCATTCCTAATAAAATAATCTATATGCCAATGTAAATTTTTAAGCCTCCTTCTATGCCTCGCTATTCTCTTTTGTAGTCCTACCTTTGCGCTTCCAACATATATATAAAAGCCCGAGGGAAATAGAATCTCTCCCTTATGGCCTATTTTAATTGGCTTTGTTTTTTCCAGATAAAGTAAGAGTAAATAACATCCTCTGTCTTTCAATTCCTTTTCTATAAAGAAAAAAGGAATTACTACATCCTTTGTTCTTTCCACATAGGTGAAGGTATCATCCATTTTAAGAGAGATTGCCCTAATTTCAACATTATTCTTTACCTCATTAAAAGCCTCGGCAAATTTAAAATCAATGTGATAGGCAGGAAGAAAAAAATCAACTTCAGGATTCATGATTACAAAAAGCATTGCAGTTTTAATACCACTTTTAGCTAAATTATCTAAATCTTTCAAATGTTTAACTCCTCTTTCGGTAGGTGCATCAGGAAACATAGCCACTTTTCCACTAAAAAGAGTGCAGGTTTTAACTTCAATGAGCAAAGATTCCTCATTTTCAATCAATAAATCAAACCTGCTTTTACCCAATTTAATCTCTTCTCCTATAACTTTGAACCCTTTGTAAAAATTTAGCATTCCTTCACTTATAAGAGATTTAACAATCTTATTGGTCAGATGGGTGTGAAGTAAAACTCTTTCATTTTCCCTTCTACAACCTAACACAGTGTAGGGCAGCTTAACGCTGTTTTTATTGGAAATTAGCATTAACTCTGTCTCATTTGGAATTAGCAACTCCCAAAGTCTTCCAGGATTAGGTAAATAGGCATTTACCAATTTCCCGTTAACTTTGACCTTTACTACAAAGCGATTAGGTCTTTCAATGAATTTGCCTAATGTTTTTTTAAAATTGAAAGGATAGTCTATCATGTTCCTTTTAGCCTAAAGGTTGGGAAAAATTAATTTCAAGATAAAGAGGTCTATTTGACTGTTTAGGCTATTTTTTGATATTCTAATAAAACTATTAATGGCGGGTAAAATGAAAAATAAAGACAGATATGAAAAAATACAAGAAATTAAAAGAGACTTATTAAAACAAAAGGAACAAATTCTTGTTGACGCGGGAGTTTTAATTTCCAATCTACCTGCTGATTCAAATCTATCAGAAATAGGAGATATAGCTTCACAGGAAATTGATAGAAGCTTTCTATTAAGACTAAGGGACAGAGAAAGAAAATTACTCAAGAAAATTGAAAAAGCCCTTGAAAAAATGGAAGGCGGTACCTATGGAATTTGTGAAGTATGTGGGGCTGAAATTCCAATTGAAAGACTGAAGGCAAGACCTGTTACTGATTTGTGTATTGAATGCAAAACAGAGCAAGAAGAAGCAGAAAAACTTAAAGAAAGCTAATTTGCAATAAATTTAGCGGATTTTCATTTATTGCCCTATTTATCTTCTCGCTGTCAATATTCAATTGTAAAAGTCTGTAAGAAATTGATTTTAAACTTAAACAACCTCCCTTTAGTTTTAATCCATTACCACTATCTTTAACCATATCGGATACAAGAATTAATCTGTCGGAGTTTTTTATCATAAAAACCCACTTAAGAATCTCGTCACTCAAATGCCTTCCATCACCAATGAGTTCCACATATACTTCTTCATTTATTAGCCCAAAACCTGCAAGACCCGGCTCCCTATGATGAATACCTCTCATAGCATTAAAAAGGTGCGTTATGAGCCTTGCACCAGCTTTAAAACCTTCGGAGGCTTCATTAAAAGTTGCATCTGAGTGTCCCATGCCTACTATTAATTTTCTCTCACAACATTTTTCAATAATTTGAATTGCACCCGGTAATTCTGGAGCAATTGTGATTACTTTTACTACATCCTCATATCCATCAAGAAGCATCTCAAGAATTTTAGTATTAGGCATGAGGAAATATTTTCGATTAAGAGCTCCTGCCTGGTTTGGATTTAAAAAAGGTCCTTCAAGATAGGCTCCATAAATCCTTGCTCCCTCTGTCTGCATTCCCATAGCTTTTTTAATATAGGAAAGGATATTTCTCATTTTATTTATTTCTGCAGGATAAAGGGTAAATAATATGCCATCTATGCCTTGCTCTCCATATTCTTTAGCCAAAACAAGTATCTGTTCTTCGCTTTCAGCTTCATTTATCTCTAAGTTTTCTGTTCCGTGAAAGTGGATATCGACAATTGACATGTTTTATCATAACATATGATATTTAAGCCCGGGAAAATCAACTTATATGGCTTATTTTCTCAATTTGAGAAGACTGAAAACTCTCAAAAACTCTCCTTAATATCCGAGCATTTTCTGGGAACTCCCTATAAGAAAGATTCGTTGAATAGCGGAGATCAAGACAAGGAAGAGTTAATAGTTGACTTTGAAGGTGTTGATTGTATGACATTTATTGAATATGTTGAAGCTCTGAGAATATCCTCAGACTTCGACAGCTTTGTCAAAAATCTGCAATTTGTAAGATATTCCAATGGAATTGTTGATTTTGTAAATAGAAGGCACTTTTTTATTGATTGGAATAGTATTCCTTCAGTTAAGAACATAACTAAAGAAATAGGCGGAATATACTGCAAGAGAGTATCTAAACAGTTAAATAAAGCCGATAATGGAAAATTTTGGATAGAAGGAGTTCCTTCTAAACAGGTTGAGATATACTACATTGAAAAAGATAATATTGGAGAGATTCTATATAAACTCGATTCATGTTACTATGTTGGATTCTATAGCTCAAAAAAAGGCCTTGATGTTAACCATGTGGGTATCCTATTTAATAATAAAGACGGATTAATTCTAAGACATGCATCCAGTATTAGGAAAAAAGTTATTGACGAACCTTTTCTCGAATATATTAAAGACAAAGAAGGAATAATAATCTACAAAACATTATGTTGAGATGGATAGAAAAAAAGAAATAAAAAAAGTACTTCTGATTACACTTAGCCTAAATCTCTTTGTATCCTTTTCTAAGATAGCTTATGGCTTGACAGTCAACTCCCTTGCAATTTATTCAGACGGATTTCACTCTCTTTTTGATGCAGTTAGCAATATCGGTGGATTAATTGGGCTTTACTTAGCAAGTCGTCCACCTGACAGAGAACATCCGTATGGTCACAGAAAATATGAAACTATTTTTGCTGTTTTTATTGGAGTTTTAATGGGGTTTACCGCATTGGAAATTCTAAAAGGAGCTTACCATTCTCTCATCAAAGAGAAAAGACCTGAGTTGGACGAAAGAGCCTTTGTAATCCTATTAATTACACTTCTTATCAACATTTTTGTATTTACTTACGAAAGAAAAAAAGGGAAAAAGCTAAAAAGCGAATTTTTAATTGCTGACTCTTCTCATACTAAAACAGACATTTATATTACCTCAGGAATAATTTTAGCTATAATTTTTATAAATTCAGGATTCTATATTCTCGACTCTATTGCTGGTTTAATTATTGGCATATTGGTGGCAAAAGAAGCCTTTAGCATAATTAAAGAATCTACAGATATCCTAATCGATAAAGCCTTAATTGAAAGCTCTGAGATTGCCAAAGTGGTAAAAAGTTTCCATGGTGTACAAGGATGTGAAGGTATCAGGACAAGAGGCACAGCAGGACAAATTTTTGTGGATTTAAAAATTCTTGTTGATTCTTCAATTTCTGTTCAAGAAGGGCACGAAATAGCTGAAAAAGTTGAGGAAATAATAAAGAAAGAGTTTCCCGATGTGATTGATGTGGTAGTTCATGTTGAGCCATATTTAAAAAATTAAAGAATTCTCTCTGGGTCAAAGGAATTTAGCTTGGTAAGATATTCTTCCCATTCAAAAGGAAGCATATATTTCTTTTTGTTATTACATTCTTTGCAACATGCTACAATATTGCTTTTTGTTGATTTTCCACCTCTTATAATCGGAACTACATGATCCATGGTTAAGTCTTTAGGAGATACACGGTTACCGCAATAGTAACATAATCCTTTTGAGATTTTTTTTCGCCACCATTCGGTTTTCCTTAAAAGTCTTGCCTTTTGTTTTTCTATTGTTATCTCTTTATCTGAAGGAATAGGTATAAATTTTTCCATCAACGACCAAATCTTTTCTTCTCTTCTTCTTCAAAAAATTTTTTATAAAGCACATTCCATTCAGGACTTCCCTCAACTATCTTTTTAGAAAATGACTGAAGCTTTCTTCTAACTACTTCATCAATAGATTGTCCAACTTTCAAAGCCTGAATAAAACTTCTCTTTATCTCCCTTCTTACTTCCTGCTCATCTACCTTAAGCTGTATAAGCCCCTTATTGATCAGGCCATTAAAGAGAATATGGGATGTATGAGAAATTTTCTCATCTGAAAGCATCATAGGACTAAATTCCTTTGCTTTACAAGTTTTTGTTTTGTCATTTCGAAAAGTTTTCTGTAATCGAGTTTACCCTTCTCGATTTCTGTCTCAAACTTTTTGAGAATCTCTCTTACTTCTTCATTAAGCCTATCCTCAACCATTAGTTCATCAAAGATAAGTTTTTCAGCTTCCTCCAGAAGTTGTTCTTTTGGAACATTAATTTCAATCATTTCTTTTTTTAATAAATTCTCAATTATGTTGTTTGCAATATAAGGTATCCAATTCTTCGGAATTCTCATATTTTACAATTCAATATATGGTAATAAGGCTATTGAACGAGCTCTTTTTATAGCCCTTGTAAGCTCTCTCTGATGTTTAGAACAGGTACCTGTAAGCTTTCTTGAAAGAATCTTTCCTCTTTCGGTCATAAATCCTCTGAGGAGTTTGGCGTTTTTGTAGTCAATAAAATCCGCCTTTTCTGCACAAAATCTACAATATTTTTTTCTAAAAAATCTTCTCTGTGATGTTTGCTGCATCTATTTCCTCCTTAAAATGGTTCTGAATCTGTGTATTCTTCAGGGGGAATCTGTTCAGTATCATGTGATTCTACCGATTCCCTTTTTGATAAAAATCTGATCGTATTTGCAATAACCTCAACCTTACTCTTTTTCTGACCTTCATATTCCCATCTTCTCTCACGCAATCTACCTTCGACAAGAACAGTTCTTCCTTTATTAAGATACTGAGTACACGCTTCAGCTTGTTTTCCAAATACAATCGTATCAATAAAAAGCGTTTCTTCTTTCATTTCATCGCCTTGCCTAAATCTGGAATTCACCGCAATTGGAACTGTAGCAACTGCAACACCTGAAGGAGTATATCTAATCTCTGGGTCTCTGGTTAAATTTCCTACAAGAATAATACGATTAAACATTCTACTCCCTTGCCATAATTTCAGAAGGCTCTATAGGAATGCCTTTAATTTCTGGGGGCAGGGCATTAATTTGATGTTGCGTGAGCTTTACAATCATAAACTTGAAGACAGGATCATAAACCTTGTAAAAATCTTCAAATTTTTTTATTGCTGATGAAGGAGCTTTAAAGAGAAACAAAATATAATAGCCCATTGTTTGCTTATTAAGCCTGTAAGCAAGCTTTTTCTTTCCCCAATTATCGACTTTTAAAATTTCACCACCATTTTCTGTAATTAGAGTTGAGATTCTTTTAACAGATTCTTCAACCTCTTCTTCAGAAAGGTTAGGCAATAGCAAAACCATCTTCTCGTAAAAGTTTTTTGTCATTACATACCTCCATATGGATTTTCAGCCCTCCCCATAAACAAGAAGAGCATGGAGAAAAAATTACAATTTATTTTATAACACATTTATCTTTTTTAAATCAAATTATAGTGCTTTAACTTTTTATTTAGCGTATTTCTATTAATACCTAAAATTTTTGAAGCTCTCAGCTGATTACCACCAGTTTCATTCAAAGCAAGAATAAAGAGCGCCTTCTCCACCTCTTGAATGACCGTATCATATAGGTTGGAATTTTTTATGTTTTCAAAATCCTTGAGTAAGCTACCAAGTTTTTGTTCAAGAAAACTCTTTATAGAAAGCTTGTCTTCATAATTACCAAAGAGGTCTTTTGAATTAAGCTTAATATGCCTACTCATGATACAGGCCTTTGCAAGACATTGCTTAAGTTGATGGGCATTACCATTCCATGGATGTTCTAAAATAACATTCTTTGCTTCTTTTGATAATTCCTTGGTCGGAATTTTTAAAAACTCGGCAATTTCCTTGAGAAAAAAATTAGCAAGAGGAAGAATATCCTGTTTTCTCTCTCTTAGCGGTGGAATATAGAATTTGTGAGCCTTTGATAAAAATTCATGCAATCCAGGTTCTATTTTACCCTCTGCAAATAGTGTCTCAAGATCATTGTTAGCTAAAAAAATAGCGCATTTAAAGACTATTTCTGGATTGTTAAATAAAGATAGGTCAACATTGTCTAATTTTTCTATGATATAAACTAAATTTTTCTCCTTCAAAAGAAGATTCTTCTCTTTTAAAGGTTCAGATAGCTTCAAAACTTCTACTCCGGGATTTTTTTCAAGGATTATTTCCACCAAGTATTCCTTTTCTGTTCCTTTTTCGCCGCATATAAAAACAGTTGTATTTTCAAAGGAAAGAGCCCTTATTTTTTCCAATATACCTCGCATTACAGGGCTTTTATAGACCTTGAAAATTGAAGATTCGCTCAAACAATAATCAATTAGGCTCCACATATTTAATCTCCTCTTTTGCTAACAATAGAGTTTTTTCTCCTTTATGTATTCAAATACGACCTCTGGGACTAAATATCGAATACTCTTACCGCTTTTTACCAATTCTCTTAACTTTGTTGATGAAAAGGCAAATGGCGAAATAGGCAAATAATAAACTTTTTTGTCTGAATTTTTTATTCTAAAGCAATTTTCTCCATCTGAACCTTCTATGAATTTTCCTTGCCTAATTTTTTTGTAACCTGGTCTTGACATAACAATTAAATCAATCATTTTTAAAATTTCCTCTGGTCTATGCCACTTATGTAACTCCATAAATGAATCAACACCCATTATAAAAAAAAGAGTATGCTGTTCGTAAAGTTTTTTAAAAAAAAACAAAGTATTTAAAGTAAAAGAAGGGCCTTTGATTTGTATTTCATAGTCAGAAACTTCGAAAAAAGGATTACCTTTAACTGCAGCCTCTACCATTCTTAACCTGTGAATGCCCTCTATAACACCTTCTGTTTTCAAAGGTGGCACTCCAGATGGAATGAAAATAATTTTATCTAAAGAGAAATTCTCCCTAACTTCCTCTGCTCCTCTTAGATGACCTAAATGTATGGGATTAAAAGTTCCTCCGAAAAGCCCTATTTTCATTTTCTAATTTGTCCATTGCCAAAAACGATAAATTTTAGGCTTGTAAGCTCCTCAAGCCCCATTGGTCCACGAGCGTGGATTTTATCGGTGGAGATGCCAATCTCTGCGCCTAGACCAAACTGATAACCATCATTCAATCTTGTGGATGCGTTAACAAAGACAGCAGAAGAGTCAACCTCTCTTAAAAATTTCATGGCTTTATCGTAATTGGCAGTCACAATAGCATCTGAATGAGATGAACCGTATTTGGAAATATGCTCTATTGCTTCATCGATATCCTTCACAACTTTTACATTTAGTATTAAGTCGAGATACTCGTTATAAAAGTCATTTTCCGAAACTGGCTTAATATTTTTATAAATCGCCATTGTTTTCTCACAGCCTCTAATTTCAACTTGAGCTTCTTCAAATCTCTTAAGCATCTTTGGAAGAAACTTTTTTGCCACCTTCTCTGACACAAGCATTGTTTCCATTGCATTGCAGGTAGCTGGTCTTTGTACCTTCGCATTGAAACATATCTCCTCTGCCATTTTTAAGTCAGCTTCATCATCGACGAATACATGACAGACTCCCTTATAATGCTTAAGCACTGGAATTCTTGAATTCTCCGTCACAGTTCTTATAAGCCCTTCTCCACCGCGAGGAATAATAAGGTCAATAATTCCTTCAAGTTTTATCATTTCAAGCACAGCCTCTCTATTTGGTATATCAAGATATGTTACAACGCCATCATGCATTCCCTCGTCTTTTAATGCTTCCTTAAGAATCTTAACAAGGGAAACATTTGAATTTATAGCTTCTGAACCACCACGAAGAACTACTGAATTTCCAGCTTTAAGACAAAGTCCTGTTACGTCAACTGTCACATTTGGTCTTGCCTCGTATATAACTCCGATTACTCCTATGGGAACTCTCATTCTTCCTACCTGCATACCATTTGGTCTTAACCACATCTTAGTAACCTCTCCTACTGGGTCTGGCAGAGCCACTACTTCCTCAAGGCCTTTTATCATCTCTGAAATTCGTCCTTCTGTTAAGGTAAGTCTATCAATAAGCGCCTTTGAAAGCCCTTTCTTTTCCGCATTTCTTACATCAACTTTATTAGCTTCAATAAGCTCTTCCTTTTTTTGTCTAATATAATCAGCCATTCGAAGTATTATTTTGTTTTTTAAATCAGTGGATGCTTTTGCTATAAATCTTGATGCCTCCTTTGCTTCCTTTGCTTTTTCTAAAACTTTTTCTTTCATAGGCAGTTACCTCCTTTTATAAAATTTTAATTGCATATTTTAACTTTTTCTGTTATATTTTATAAAAATAAAATTTTATAAGAAGGAGGGATTTAATTATGGCCACACCTGTTGTTGATTACGATCTTTGCGTCAGCTGCGGAAGCTGTGCAGAGATCTGCCCTGAGGTTTTCGAGATGAGAGATGACAAAGCCTGGGTTATTGGCCCAGACAAGTGTGACACCTGTGATTGCCAGCAGGCTGCAGATCTTTGTCCATCTCAGGCTATTAGATTTGAGTAAGAAATGGGAGGGTGGAGTTAATAACTCTGCCCTCTTATTTTGATTGAATAAAATTTTTCACAAGCTCAATAAATCCGTATATTTTTAGGTCAATAAAGTCTCCACTTAATCTCTGCTTTTCCAAAAAATCAAAAGCCCTTTCATGGTCAACTTTCAAAACTTCAATCCTTTCTGTATCATCAGGAGGATAAAGTTTTTTTAATTCCTCCGATGCTTCTTTAACATTTCTTGCTATGTAAACAGTGATAACTTCTGTGGAAAGCCCTGAGGATACAGGTCCTTCTGCGAGAAAAACTATCTCATCAGAAAAAAGTCCTGTTTCCTCTATTAATTCTCTTTTGGCAACCTCAACTAAAGTTTCTTTTCTATCATTAAGGCCTGCTGGAAATTCTATCACATACCCTCCAAAGGCTGGTCTAAATTGCCTAATAAAAACAAGCTCGCCTTCTGGAGTGACAGGTATTACAATAACTATACCTTTAGTATTTATTCTTTCCACAGCTTCCCATTTTCTTAAAATTCCATCTTTATCGATGAAAGATATAAGGACTACTCTCAGAAACTTTCCCTGCCAGAGGGTTTCTTTATTGATGATTTGCATTCTTATCCTGGAGGCCAGTGCATTGGTCTTCCTGCAAGAAGATGAAAATGAAGATGAAAAACTGTCTGTCCACCATCTCTATTACAGTTTACAACTATCCTAAATCCAGATTCATCAATCTTCAATTCTTTCGCTATTTTATTGGCAACTAAAAAAATATGTCCAATCAATTGACTATCCTCCTCGCCAATTTCAAGAAGAGTTGCAAAATGTTTCTTGGGAATTATGAGAATATGAATTGGAGCTTGAGGTGCAATATCATAAAAGGCTAAAACTCTATCATCTTCGTAAATTTTTTTTGCAGGAATCTCGCCATTTGCTATTTTACAAAATATGCAGTTCATTTATTTTCCCTTTATCTCTATCTGTCTATAGAAACATGTTCTATTACCTGTATGACAGGCTCCACTTCCATGTTGTTTTACAAGCACAAGCAAACAATCTGCATCGCAATCATATAGAATTGATTTTACTTCCTGAACATTTCCTGAAGTTTCTCCCTTTTTCCAGTACTTCTTCCTGGATCTTGACCAAAAATGGGTATATCCTGATTCTATGGTTCTATTAAGTGCTTCTTTATCCATATAAGCAACCATTAAGACTTCCTTTGTATCTACTTCTTGAATCACTGCAGGTATTAGTCCATTTTCATCGAATTTTAATTCAGTAATCATGGGAATCTCCTTTTTTTAGCTTTTCTCTGTAAAGCTTGTATTCGATAGCATCCACAATCGCATGCCATGATGCCTCTATTATGTTCTCCGATACGCCTACAGTGCTCCAAGTAGTTTCATCATCCCCTGATTCAATTAAAACTCTAACCTTTGAAGCTGTTCCTTTCCCAGAATTAACCACCCTAACCTTATAATCTTTCAATTTAACCCTTTTAAGCTCTGGATAGAACCTCTCAAGGGCCTTTCTTAATGCATTGTCAAGTGCATTAACAGGTCCGTTCCCGGTTGCTGCAGTATGCTCTATATTTTTACCAACTTTTACCATTATCGTAGCTTCACTCAGAGTTGGTTCGTCTCCCTTTCTCTTTTCATCAATAACTCTAAAACCAATAAGATCAAAAAATTTCCTCTTAAGCCCTAAAGCCTTTTTAAAAAGGAGTTCTAAGGATGCATCTGCACCTTCAAATTGAAACCCCTCATTCTCTAATTCTTTCACAGCATCTACAATTGCCTGAACATCAGGTGAATTAGGATCAATAGGAAAGCCGAATTCCTCAGCTTTCTTTAGAATGTTACTTTTACCAGAAAGGTCAGATACAAGAACTCTTTGCTTATTACCAACAAATTCAGGTCTTATATGCTCATAAGTTTCTGGTCTTTTTCTTACTGCGCTAACATGAACTCCTCCTTTATGGGCAAAAGCACTTTCTCCCACAAAGGGTTGCCTTTTAAAGGGCGTTAGATTAGCTATTTCGTAAATAAATCTTGAAACCTCAGTCAGTTTTTTTAGCTTATCCTCTCCTATACAGTTGAATCTCATCTTAAGCTGCAAATTGGGTATTACAGAGCAAAGATTGGCATTACCGCATCTTTCACCAAAACCATTCATTGTTCCTTGAACCTGTATTGCTCCATTCAGGACTGCTACAATACTATTTGCCACAGCACAGTCAGAATCATTATGGGCATGGATACCAAGAGGTGCATTTATATGTTTTCTTACTTCTTTGAATATTTTTTCAACTTCATGTGGAAGTGTGCCACCATTGGTATCGCAGAGAACAACACAGTCTGCCCCTGCTTTTTGAGCAGCTTCAAGACATTTCAAAGCATACTCTTCGTTATCTTTAAATCCATCGAAAAAATGCTCTGCATCAAAAAAGACCTTTTGAGCATATCTCTTTAAATAGTCTACTGTGTTATAAATTAGGTCAAGATTTTCTTCAAGAGTGATTTTAAGTGCTTCAATTACATGAAAATCCCATGTTTTCCCAAAAATGGTAATAATCTCTGTCTCAGCAGCAATCAATGTTTTTATGTTTGGATCGCTTTCAACCTTAAATTTATGTCTATGGGTGCTACCAAAAGCAACGATTTTTGCATTTTTTAATTTCAATTTTTTGACTTTTTTAAAATACTCTGCATCTTTTGGATTTGAACCAGGCCATCCACCTTCAATATAATGAAATCCCAATTCGTCAAGTTTTTCCGTAATTTTCACCTTGTCATCTAAAGAAAATGATATATCCTCTGCCTGTGCTCCATCTCTTAAGGTGGTGTCGTATATTTCTATGTCTTTTCTCATTGATGTAATATATTATATTTTCTGATTATTAGGCAAGACTTTGTCTGAGTTCTTTAATCAGAGATTCATTTTTCTAAGGTGACTTTTTATAAAGAAATACAAAAGTACTATTTCAAATTTTTTACTTTTAATCTCTTTTTGGGTTACAATTAAGTATGAACGGACAGACAAAGGGTTCACTCAAAACACTAATTATCTGGCTAATAATAGGCGTTTGTATAATAGCGCTTTTTAATCTTTTCAGTGTCCCACAAAAAAATGAAAAAGAGATAATATTTTCCGAATTCCTGCTAAAAGTTCAAAATGGAGAAATCGAAGAAGTTGTTATAAAAGATACAGCAATAAACGGTAAATTAAAAGACGGTGCTTCATTCAGGACCTATTACATAAATTACCCTGACCTCATAAAGGAGCTTACTGGTCATGGAGTTAAAATATCAGTAAAACCACCAGAACAAACTCCCTGGTATGTGAATTTTCTTATCTCCTGGGGGCCTGTTATATTTTTGGTTTTTTTATGGATATTATTCATGAAACAGATGCAAGCAGGAAGCAGCCGTGCTATGTCTTTTGGAAAGGCAAGAGCAAAAATGATCTCTAACAAAGCAATTAAAGTAACTTTCTCAGATGTAGCAGGAATTGAGGAAGTAAAAGAAGAGGTAAAAGAAGTTGTTGACTTTCTCACCAGTCCTCAAAAATACATAAAACTTGGAGCAAAAATTCCAAAAGGAATTCTTCTTGTAGGTTCTCCTGGTACGGGAAAAACTCTTCTTGCAAAAGCCATAGCAGGAGAAGCTGGAGTACCTTTCTTTTCCATATCAGGCTCAGATTTTGTTGAAATGTTTGTTGGAGTTGGAGCAAGCAGAGTAAGAGATCTTTTTGATCAGGCAAAGAAAAATTCTCCATGTATAGTTTTTATAGATGAAATAGATGCTGTAGGAAGACAAAGAGGTGCAGGCCTTGGAGGTGGACATGATGAAAGGGAGCAGACTCTTAATCAACTTCTTGTTGAAATGGATGGATTTGAAAGCAATGAAGGCATTATAGTTCTTGCAGCTACAAATAGACCTGATGTATTAGACCCTGCCCTTTTAAGACCTGGTAGATTTGATCGTCAGATAGTTGTCCCTTTACCTGATGTAAAAGGTAGGCTTGAAATTCTAAAGGTTCACACTAAAAAAATTCCCCTCGCAAGCGATGTGGATCTTGAGAAAATCGCAAGAGGAACACCTGGTTTTTCTGGTGCTGATCTTTCTAATCTTGTTAATGAAGCTGCATTGATTGCGGCGAGAAAAAATAGTAATACGGTCTCTATGCACGATTTCGAAGCAGCAAAAGACAAGGTGTTAATGGGAGTGGAACGAAAAAGTATGGTTCTTAGTGATGAAGAAAGAAGAATCACAGCATATCACGAAGCAGGGCATGCTTTAGTTGCTAAACTTACACCTCATACAGATCCTATTCACAAGGTAAGCATAATTCCACGAGGTCGAGCCCTTGGAGTTACGCAACAACTTCCTCTTGATGATCGTTATACTTATTCCAGAGATTATCTTTACGGAACCTTAAAGGTTCTTCTTGGAGGCAGAGTAGCCGAAGAAATAGCATTACAGACAATGACAACAGGAGCTGGAAATGACCTTGAAAGAGCTACTGAGCTTGCAAGAAAAATGGTAACTGAATGGGGAATGAGTGAAAGAATGGGACCTCTTACCTTTGGTAAAAGGGAAGAACATGTTTTTCTCGGAAGAGAAATAGCAAAAAACAGAGATTATTCAGATAAAACAGCTGAGGAAATAGATGAAGAAACAAAGAGAATCGTCACAGAGGCATACCATCAGACAAGGGAATTACTTGAGAATAACAGAGAAATCTTAGATGCTATTGCAAATGCTCTGCTTGAGAGAGAAACCTTAGAGGCTCCTGAAATAGATGAAATAGTGTCTCAAGTTAAAAAGGCTGCATGAAGCTCAATTTCCACAATTTTGAGCTAAACTTTTCAAAAAAAACCTATATTATGGGAATCATAAATGTCACTCCTGATTCTTTTTATGATGGAGGAAAAAACTTTACCACCAATAAGGCAATTGAACATGGACTTAGGTTAGTGGATGAAGGTGCTGACATTCTCGATATTGGTGGAGAATCTACCCGTCCTGGAGCTAAACCTGTTTCCTTAGATGAAGAACTAAAAAGGGTGATACCGGTGATAGAGTCCCTTTCCACAAAAGTTTCTGTTCCCATATCTATAGATACATATAAAGCAAAAGTTGCTGAAGAAGCAATAAAAGCAGGAGCTAAAATTATAAATGACATAAGCGGACTTAGATTTGACAAAGAAATGGCCCTTGTAGCTGCTAAGTATAAGGTTGCCTTGATTATAATGCACATCAAGGGAACACCTCAAAACATGCAAAAAAATCCCTCCTATCAGGCTTTAATCCCAGAGATTGTAGAGTATCTTAGAGACTCTATTGTAATTGCCAAGGAAGCTGGAGTTGAAGAAAACAAAATTGTAATTGACCCAGGCGTGGGATTTGGTAAAAACCTGCAGCACAATCTTGAGATAATCAGAAATCTTAAAGAGTTTACTAAATTTGGAAAGCCTATACTCATCGGAGTCTCAAGAAAAAGCTTTATCGGCCAGGTGCTTAATGAAAGCTCTCCTGAGAATAGACTGGAAGGAACAGCCTCTGCCGTGGCGATCTCGATCATAAATGGTGCAAATATAGTAAGAGTCCACGATGTAGCCTATATGACAAAAATAGTTAAAATAGCTGATGCAATCAAATTTGGATACGCCTAGTTTCTATATATCGCAGGTAAGAATATTAACTATCTTATTAAGTTAAAAACTTTTGCGACATTCTTCCATTTTAAATTAAATACTCTACAGGGCTTTTTAACCCTAGTGATTTATGTGTTGTATTATTTAATTTAAATATTAAGACAATCAGCAAGTCTCTGGTAAAACATTGGTTTATCAAAAATTACATCCAGATTGTTATCAATAAACTCATCCTGAATTGTTTTATTATCTTACCCAACTTCATCAAAAATAACCCCGAAATTTTAAGAAAAACCTTATATTTCAATAAGTTAGCTATTTCTAATCTTATAAATGTAGTCTAATTTATTGCATATTTACTTATTTCTTAAGCCATTTATT
>Ga0209721_1000011_pt1 | contig 180683 bp, 177 predicted proteins | sample TshhotsprinmetaG_FD_184139 | JGI IMG/M metagenome (GOLD analysis project Ga0209721, IMG submission 184139) | Hot spring microbial communities from South Africa to study Microbial Dark Matter (Phase II) - Tshipise hot spring metaG (SPAdes)... | ecosystem: Environmental > Aquatic > Thermal...
TTCATTAAAAATTTGTTCATGATGAATGGAGTTCATACAATTAGGGTCGAAATCGCAATCCATTTTATAACACACAAGACAATCAAGATCTGAAGTGATTTTTTTTATCAAACCATATGATTCAATCTCATTTGCTGAAGTAGGACCAAATAATGCAATAATTTTTTTTCCAAATGCAGTGGCAGCGTGCATTGCCAGTGTATCACCAGTTAGAAGTATATCACACAAATTTAGCAATGCGAAAAATTGTCGAAGTGTGTTATTTGACCCCGTATTAATTACTCTCGTTGAATGTAATTTGCCTAGTGATTCATTTCTTTCTTTTTCAAAAGAACCACCATAGAGAAACACATAATAGTCTGTCTCTCTCAAAATTTTTAAAATAAGATTTTCAAAACCTTCATATGTCCATGATTTAAATTTCCATCTTGGACCTGCACCGGTGTTCATTCCAATAATTTTTTTACTTCGATCGATTTTTCTTGACTCAATGAATTTCTCAGCGAATTTAATTTCTGATTGGTTTAGTTTAAGAATAATTGGAAATTTATCAGTTTTTACTCTGATAATATCGAGCATTATTTCTTGATAAGTTCGAGTGTTCTGCTTTTTAACATCGTCAAATGCTCCCATGATAAACCATTCTTTAGCTTCTTCATTTAAAGGATATACTTTACCTTTCTCGTTTAGTCCGAAACCAAGTTTTGTTTTACCACTAACTGAAGTGCAAATTGCTGCGCTAGTAGGTGAAGGGTCAAGATTTAGAACTAAATCAAAAACTTCTGACATCAAAAAATAAATCGTCTCAGAAGATTCTAATTGTATCACTCTATCGACTAAATCATTATTGTAAAATAATTCCTCTGCATTTGACCTTGTTAACCAACTGATATGTGAATCAGGATATTTTTCTTTTAATCCTGGTAGTATTGATGTCGTACGCAAAACATCTCCTATTGCATCGAGTTTAATAATTAGAATTTTATAAGCAACTGGATCGTAATAATTACAATCATCACATTTTATTCCGAGGGTTTTATGAAAACTGCAAGGCCTATCACCCGGAAAATGTTTGCAATCAAATTTAAGCACTTTTGTGTAACTCCAAATTTCTCAAAGTTAATTAAATTGATTATTAAATGGGATGAAGGTCTATGATTAAAAGTATCTCATGTTGGAAAAAAGTTATTCTCAAAATTTTATTTTCTTGTTACTAATTGCGGAATTTTTTGTTATCAGAAGGTTAATGAGGAGTCTTTATATGCTTAAGAATATTTTAGTCGGGGCGCCCGGATTTGAACCGGGGACCTCCTGGTCCCGAACCAGGCGCTCTAACCGGGCTGAGCCACGCCCCGAAATTTGAAGGAACTTACATTATTTCATTACAAATATAAAAAACCGAGGGAAGAATTTAATTTAGCTATCAAGCGCGTTTAGTTGGACTGAGTGTGAAATATACTCTTGTCCATTTTCCTTTTTCACTTGCAATCCAAAAACTTTCGCCATGCATATCAATTATAGCTTTAACAATTAATAATCCTAACCCTAATCCTTTTTCACCCATTGTCCCACGAGCTGTTAATTTTTTAGTTGATACGAGTAGATTCAATAGTATTTCACGGTCTATTCCAATTCCCGAATCTGCCACTAAAACGATGAGTTTATTTAGTTTTTCGTGAAAATGTACATTAACTTCAATTGTGTTATCGGGATGAGAAAATTTGATTGCATTATCCAACAAATCTTTTATAACGTCAATGATCATAAACTCGTCACCATATACAAATAATTCTGGTTTAGAATTAACTATGATTTTGATTCTTTTTGCATCTGCAAACCTTGCCATCGTCTTAACGACAAAATTAATGGTTGACGTAACATCAAAGTCAGTAGGATTCATTGTAAGATTAGAAGATTCATATCTTATCCATTCAACAATTTTGTTCAGAGCATTAAGTTGTTGTTTTGCAATATCGAAAATATTTTCTGAAAATTTTTTTACTTCCTGTTTATTTTTATAATGACCATCTTTTAGAAGTTGAACGTAACCAAAAACACTATTTAATGGAGTGCGAAGGTCATGGGAAATTATTGAAACTAATTTGTCTCTTTGAAAAGTAACTTTCGCCAGCTCACTCTTTAATTTTTCTTGTTCCGTTTTCAAATCTTGTTTTATAAATTTTGCAACAATCGGTTGCTTGCTTTCATTTTGTTCAATTGTTTCAATTTTAGTTTCCCTCTCATTCTTACTTAATTTTGCTTCTTCGGGCTTTTCAATTATTTCCTCTTCTATTTCCTTTTGGGTTGTTTTTGCGACCCTTGCTTTAATTTCCTTTTTGAGTTTTGATTCTTCTTGGATAATACTTTCAGCAGGCTTGTAGAAATATCGCTCATCTATCGGATGAAAAGGGATAGTCTTTCGATTTACCATTAACTCTTTTTCTGGAGTCAAAAGGACTAATGTAATTATCAATGCTAAAATTATTGAACCAAAGAATGAAATTAATTCAAGGGGTGATACTTTTACGAATAATGAAGGATTTGAAATGTAGTATATAAAATCTAACAATTGAAATGAAAAAACAAACAAAATTGAAACTATAATTATTGTAAATAACCCCGCATTGTTTACTTTTTTAATTGAAATTACTGAAAGTACTATGTTTAGTATGTGTAAAACCAGAGTAATAATTATAAAAATTTTATAAAGTTCAAACGTCACACATCTCTCCGAAGAAGCTTATTTGACAAGAATATTATCGAAAAAAATAACTTCATTTTTAGAAAAAAATATTTAAAGAAAATTTATTATCTCCGATAATAATTTTGTATTAACAGAAAGTAGATAAACTTGAAAGATTCTGAAATTATTAAGTTGTATTCTTCTGAAAGACCAGTCAAAGAAATCACCAGAGATCCTTTTCAACAAATTAAATTGATTAGACTAAGGATAATTAATGGATATTATTTAGAAATTGCCCGTGTCAGAAAGATTTTAGAAAAAATTTACAATGATATTCTTAAGTAATTGCAAGTAACTTAATAACTAATTTGTCACAATATTATCAAAATCTATTTCATCATTAAACCTTTGTAATTACCTTCTTTATTAACTAATCGCATCGTTTTAAAGAATTTTTAGAAAAAATATTTTTGATTAAATTTCATTGTTTAATTATCATTTAAGGTGAAAGATGGAAAATCGAATTCTAATCGTTGATGATGATGATCTTGTAAACATTTCACTTCAGAAGGCTCTTAAGGCAAGTGGCTTTAATGTTGATATCTGTACTAGTGGTAAACAAGCAATAAAATACTTTGAAAATTTTTCACCTGACCTTGTGTTGCTGGACGTTTATCTTGGGGATATGAATGGGTTGGAGGTACTTAAAAAAATTTTATTGGTCGATCCAGATTTACCAGTAATTATGATTACAGGCTATGCCGAGGTTGAAACTGCAGTAAACGCAATCAAAATGGGTGCCTCAGATTTTTTATTGAAACCAATTAATTACGAACAATTAGAAGTTCTCATACGCAAAATCTTAAAACAAATAACACTTCAAAAAGAAGTTACTCGTTTAAGAATTCTTAATAAAGAAGGGGAAATTAACCGTGAGATTTTCGGTAAAAGCAAAGTTATACAATCTACTATTAGTACAATTGAAAAGTTTGCTTTAAGTGAAGGTACAACTGTTCTAATTGAAGGTGAAAGTGGTTCGGGCAAGGAAATGATTGCTCGTTACATTCACCGTATATCAAATAGAAAAGATGGTCCTTTCATTGCGATAAATTGTGGGGCAATTCCTCGAGAATTGGCGGAAAGTGAGTTATTTGGGAGTGAAAAAGGTGCATATACTGGAGCGGGAGAAAAAACACGACTTGGTAAATTTGAACTTGCAGATGGTGGTACTTTAATGCTTGATGAGATAAGCGAATTGAGTCTAGATTTACAGGTAAAGCTTTTGAGAGTTTTACAGGAAAAAAAGTTTTTCCGTTTAGGCGGTACTAAAGAAGTAAGTGTTAATGTGAGAATTATTGCTGCAACGAATAAAGACTTAAAGACTTTAGTTCAAAACAAAATCTTTAGAGAAGATCTATTTTATCGATTAAATGTTGTAAAAGTTTACGTACCACCTTTAAGGGAAAGAAAGGAAGATATTCCTTTTCTTGCTTACTCTTTTATCCAAGAATTTAATAAAGCTTTCAACAAAAATGTGAAGAGAATTTCAGATGATGCACTGGAATTAATGATGAATTATTCTTGGCCCGGAAATGTCCGAGAACTGAGAAATACCATTGAGAGAGCCGTACTTTTAATGAATGGTGACGAATTAAAAATTGAACATATTAATTTTCTCGAAAGCGAAAAGTCTTATAAAGGTGACTTTCAAGATGAGTACATTCTAAATATCCCTAAGAATGGAGTAAAAATGGATCAAGTTGTTCGTGACTTAATTATCAAAACACTGGAAATTACTGATGGTAATCAGATTCAAGCTGCAAAAATTCTTGGTATATCTAGATCTAAGCTTCGCTATAGAATGGAGCAATTAAAGGTCGAGGTTAAAAAAGAGGTTAAATAGTGTCATTAGATCAAAATTTTGATTTTGATTTTACAGTTCTTGTTGTTGATGATAATCCCTTAGAATTAGGATTGATTCGATTAGTCATTAAAAAGACATTTCCTGATATTAAATTTATAGGTCTAACAAAACCGCCCAATTGGTGCATTTACTTAAAAGAAAATGAACCGGATTTGATTATCATTGACTATCGTTTACCAGAGCGCAACGGACTTGAAGAAATTAAGGAAATTCGAAAATACGACACTGATATACATACTTATTTAATAACTGCTCTTGAAAGGGATGAAATTGATCAAGATATCACCAAAGCCGGGGTAAATGATTTAATTATTAAAGATAGAAATTATTCTAATTTAATAATCCGCTTAAATAGCTTGATGGTTCAAAAGTCTGCTAAACATTTGCAAGATGAATTAAAACTTTTGAATTACATTTTAGATCAAATTCTTGATAAAGTTTTATTACAAATTGATGTTGATAAAAATTGCAAAAGAGTATTTGGTTGCGTCGATAAAATTTTTGGATTAAATAAAGAGGATTTACTTGGTCAAAATTGGTTGAAATTCTTTAAATGTTTTTATAATAGGGACTTAAAGTCTGAATTTAATTCTCAGGAAAAAGTAGAAAAGAAAGTCGTTAAAATTGATTTTGAAAAAAGTGGCGAAGTTAAATTTTTTGATGGTTTGGAGCTCATCACAAAAAATTACCTTTTTATAGTCATCTAACGTGTAACCCACCAATAGAATTATTATATAAAATAGTCATTTGGCTAATATTAGCCAGTTTTATCAATCAAGTAAACTTACTAAATAACTTTTATAAATTGCTATAATTAATTGAAAATTAATCAATTAAGTTCCTTCCCTAATTTTTCTCTTGCTTCTGGCATTATCATTGACTTCAAGAATTAAAAATTGGTTTACAAAATGAAGTCTCAAAAAAATAACGAATATGAAAAAACGAAAGTATTGGTTGGGTCATTGGTTATAACATTTTTAGGGTATAATACATTATACAGTTCGATAGAAAACTTTATAACGAGCTCGTTGTTACTCATTTTGGTATTGTATCTACTTGTTTATAGATGGGGGGTGAAATACTCAACTAAAAAAAGTATTACAAAAAGTTTGCTAAGAGGGCAAAAATGACAACGTTAACTCTCTGGAAAGAATACAAAAAAACTCGATCACTTGATTTGAAGAGAGCATTGATTAAACAGTACTTTAAACTAGTGTATTATGTAATTAAGAAAACAGACTTAAAGGAAGGGGATATACTTACAACAGAAGATTATTATCAATTTGGCATTTTGGGATTAAGTGAAGCAATTGATAGATACGATCCGAAACATGGGGTTAAGTTTGAGACCTACGCCATTCCTAGAATAAGGGGAATGATTTTAGATGAGCTTCGTAAAATTGATTTCATTCCTAGATCTGTAAAAGAATCCATTAAAAAATTTATAAAAAAAGAGAATGAAAGAAGAAAAGAGCTAGATCAAGAAAATCTTTTGTTGACTGATTATTTGAAGGAATATCAGAAAATTTCTCTCTCACAACCAGTTAACGAGGATGAAACATTATTAGACGTAATATCCTCTTCTGATGATTTGCCAATTGATATCGTAGAAAAACAAAATCTAAAAGAGGTTTTGCTCGAATTAATTGAAGTTTTATCTGAAAGGCAAAAACTTGTGATAATGCTCTATTATTATGAGGGAATGAGCTACCAAGAAATAGCAGATGTGCTTAATGTAACTGTTTCACGTATATCACAAATTCACTCTGAAGTGATCAAGAAACTCCGATGTAAAATCAAGAAAGTTTTGAGGTAAAATATGTTGAGTTTAAGGAATAGTAACAGAAAACTGACCGTTGACTTCTTTCCTGGACTACAACCTATATCGAATGATGTTATTAATTCAATTAATGACCCTCAAATAACACCTAAACAATTAGCACAAATTATTAGTAAGGATCAAGGTTTAGTTCTAAAAATTTTAGCTATAGCTAACTCTCCCGCATATGGATTTTTCAGAAAAGTTTCAACCGTTGAGATGGCAATATCTCTTTTAGGTGTGGAAATGATTAAAGATTTAGTTTTAAGTTTCTCTATACAAAATATTTCAAACAATCGAGATTCTATGTATTTCTCTCAAAAAGCCTTTAATAATCATGCTTTGCTTACGGGTTTTGTTTCTCAAATTTTAGCGAATGATTTTCTTTATGATTCAAAAAATGAAGCTTTTGTTGCGGGATTACTTCATGATGTTGGAATTGCAATAATAAACAGTTTTTTTAGTAAAGAATTTCGCTTAATATGTGAATTAAAGTTTTATAGAAAGATTTGTCAAAGTAAAGCAGAAGAGCTTATTCTTGGAAAGAATCATTCCGAAATTGGTGCTGCAGTTTTAGAAAAATGGTACTTCTCTGAATTATTGATCGATGTTGTTAAAAACCATCATATCCCATCGCAAAGTAAAGTAAATCCCAAACTTTCTGCAATCGTACATTTGGCTGATCACATAACCTCCACTCTTCAATCTCCATTTTTAATAAATGATGAGCTCGAGGAATTAGACCTAGAGGTGCTAAAAATTCTCAGAATCCCAGATGAGTCATTCCTTTATGAAATAATTAATAGTATAAAGCTCATAACTAATAGCAACTTTAAAGAATTGATGTGCATGGAGTAGGAATGCAAGTTAACAACATTAAAATATTTGACGATTTTGACTACGAATTCGAAAATGAATCAATTAAAAAATCGGATATCTTTGAAAGTAATTTAAGCAAACTTGCATTTATGGAATTCATGACCGAAATAAATAAACTAGCAAATTCTATAAATGATTTGAATGAATTATTCATTTCTCTTCTTGAAAATATTAAAAGGATTTTTTCTTTTTCGAAATATAATGTTGTTGTTTTTAGTCAAAACGTGAAACTCTATTCAAACGATAATTTCGATTATGAACTAAACTCTTTCTTAATAAATTCTGGAATACTTAAGCTAATAATGAGTGAGAAAAAACCAGTCTTAATTCCTGATCCTGAAAAATATTCTGTTACAAATAATGTTTATCTTCTAATAATTCCATTTTTTTCCTCAGCCGGCTATTTTGGTTTGGTTTGTTTTAATACAAATTTTTCAAAGGCTGAAATTTCTAAGGAAATCGTTCTCTTAATAGAATTAGCGACAAAAATTATTGGAAATAAAGCATTAGCTATTATCATTGATCAAAATTTGAAAGTAGAAAATGAAAAGAATGAATTTATGATGAAAAATTTATACGATTTCAAAAAATATGTGGCTATTGGAGAATTGTGTACATCCTCTTTCCACGACTTGAAAAATCGCACACAAATTTTGTTAAGTTCAGTTGATTTAGTAAAAAAGCTTGATTTAAGAAAGGAGCCTGAAAAAATTTGCACAGTCGTAAATATTATGGCAAACGAAATCCCAAAATTTTCAAAAACCATTCGGATGATTTCGGATGTTTCAAAGAATTTGCTAAGTGATAAATCCATTGTATATACTAATATTTACGATATAATCACTGAATTAAAAGAAACACTTGAAACGACTCAAATCACAAAGAAACTTCACATTAACATCTCTAAAAAGTATGATGGTATCAAGATATTTGGAAGTCCCAATTCAATTTTTGAAGTATTATTTCTATTGTTAAATGAAATAAACAAAGCAGTTACAAATCAAATAGGGGTTGAATTTTCAATTTCAGAATATAGTAAAAGAGTTAGTATTAACTTAAGTATAAAGATTGATGAAATCAGTAGAGAAGAAATATTTAACTTTGTTGACGAAAATCATAATCTTAATTTTGTTATGATAAAAAGGATTATTAAAACATTAAATGGTACTATTGTTACTGACTTTAATGAGAATGGACTAACAATCATTTTAGATTTGCCAAAGCGAAGTGGCATGAAACGAAGAATAAATGAAGCTTGAAATGGGTAATATTCTTATTGTAGAAGATGATCCCTTCAATGTTGAATTGTTTGAGTTGATATTAAGACGTATTGGAAATTTTGATACGATATCAACTGATGATGGTCAGAGAATCTTACAAATATTAAATGATGGAAAAATTGATCTAATCATAATGGATGTTAGTTTGGATAACACCTACATCGATGAAAAAAAAGTAGATGGTATCTTGCTTTCAAGAATGATAAAGGAAAACAAAAATTGGAAAAGTATTCCTATCATAATTGTTACTGCTTATGCAGTCGAAGAAGACATTAATAGAATTCTAAAAGAAAGTAGAGCAGAGCTATGTTTCAAGAAGCCAATTACGAATTATCTAGAATTCATAAATACCATAAAAGGATTAATTGGAAAATGAATAAGCGAAAGATTTTAATTGTTGAAGATGAAGAACACACAAGATATTTATTAGAGAAATTATTACAACTTCATGATTTTGAAACAAGGACCGCTGAACATGGCATAGATGCATTGAATACACTTACCACATTCCGTCCTGAGATTATGATTGTTGATTGGAGCATGCCTGAAATGGATGGTTATGAGTTATGTCAACGAATCAAATCAAATTCCGAATTGAAAGGAATTTATTTTATAATTTTAACTGCAAAGACAACTTTGGAAGAAAAAGTACAAGGACTTGATGTAGGAGCAGACGATTATATTACAAAACCAGTTGAAAATGAAGAACTTCTTGCAAGAATACGTAGTGGCTTAAGAATATACGATTTACAGCAAGAAATAAAACAATTAGAACATGAACGTGCACTAATTGAAATGGCTGCAACTCTGGGACATCAAATGAATAATCCATTAAGCGCCATAGCAGTTGCATTAACTTCGCTTAAGAAAAACATCAAAGAAAAAAACCTAAAAGATATAGACGACGACTTAAAGTTGATTCAACAATCCGTCACAAGAATGCAAGAGATAACGCAAAAACTCATAATGCTTAAAGATCCGAAGTTGGTTACTTATTTAGGCAACACGAAGATGCTAAAACTATGATTTAATGAGATATAATTTTTTTTGAGGATTTGATAAATAATTTGCACCATCTTCATTTACAAACACCATCTCTTCTACAGTTGCAATTCCATAATTTTTTATAGTTAATCTAGGCTCTATTGTATAAACTAAGTTAATACCAACTTTTTTATATGGAATATCACCGTATCTTTCCCATCTTGGAGCAAGAATTACTCCACCATCGTGGGCTTTTCTACCAACTTGATGGCCAAGTGCATGTGGAAACTCTTCATATCCATTTTCTATGATAAAATTTCTGGCAATTGAATCAATTTCATGAGCAACTACGCCAGGTTTTAATGCTTCTACAGCTTTCTCAATTGCTTTGACTATTACATAAAATCCATGTTTGACTTCATCTGGTGCATCATTTTCGTTTTCTCTTAAAATGTACCATGTGCGTTGCAAGTCTGAACAATAACCTTTGTATTTTACACCAAAATCAATGTTCAAAACATGTCCAGGTTGAACTGGTCTATCTGTCGGTCCAGCATGTGCTCCAGCTGTGTCAGGACCTGTAAAAACCGAAGGACAATATTCCTTATCCCATGCAGTTTCAAGTCCACGTTTTTCTACTTCACTTAAGATGAAATCAGCTATTTGTTTTTCTGTAACACCTGTTTTGATAAAATTTGAAGTCAATTGAAAAATTTCTTCTGTAATGTTGATAGCTTTCTTTATGAGCTCAATTTCAGTTTTTGATTTTCTGCCCCTTAAAAGTGAAATGATTTCTTCTGATGAGCACAATCTTTCCATAAAAGACGTATCTTTTATTTTTTCAATTAAATCAAGATACATTCCATGAGTTAATCCATCTGCAAGATTGTTATTTAATGAGTAGTTAATGGCAATTTTCTCCGGGTCAATTTTTCGAAGTTTATCCAGCAATTCGTCTTTAATTCCTTGGATATAACCAATCACTTCATCAAAAATATTTTTAAGTTTTATGTTCTCAACATCAAGACTGCCAACTATTGCAATTTTATCACCATGAGACGTGATAATAAAAGCAGATTGCCAAGTACAATTTGTTCCCAAAATCAAATCTAATGAAGGATCGCGAATTGTCTCGGTTTCACGTACATAAGTTAACCACATATCAATTCCAAGTTCTTTTAGAATCTCGACAGCTTGTTCTACCTTTTCTTTATGAATGTTTTCCATGAATTCCCCTTTGATATATTAATTTAATTACTTATTCATTTTGCTAATTCTTTTAAAGCTTGTTTAATTAGATTTTCTAAGGTTAATTCCTGTGAATTAGAGTTGATTTCACTTAATGCATTTCTTATAGCTTTTTCAGCGAGTTGTTTTTGATAACCTAAATTTATTAAAGCTTGATATGCTTGAATTCTGATGTTTTCTGCTTCTTTACTAATTATTGAAGATGTTGTTACAGAAATTTTTGAAACTTTATCTTTTAATTCGATAATTAACCTTTCTGCTGTCTTTTTGCCTATTCCCGGGATATGTGTTAAAGCGAATGAATTACCATTAATTATGTGTTCCTTTAATTCATAAGGAGTTATTCCCGATAAAATGCTTTGAGCAACTTTTGGTCCAATTCCAGAAACGGAAAGAAGTTGTTCGAACATTACTTTTTCTTCTTCATCTATAAAACCATAAAGTTGAATAGAATCTTCTCGCGGAATTATTACAGTGTAAACTTTTACAACTTTGTCTGGATCAGGTAATCTTTCGAATGTATTAAGCGAAATATTAAGTAAAAATCCAATTCCATTTACTTCTATTACAGCGGTAGTTGGATTTTTCGATACAAGTCTTCCTTGAATATAACTGTACATTTTAATCTATTACCAAATGTGGATTTTCTTTGACAAAATTTTTCCAATCTCGATGTTTAGTATGTAACTTAAATAATTTATTAAGATGGCAGAGGGCTACAGCTATTGCATCAGTTTCATCAAATTTGGTTTTTTTCTTTTTGATGCCTAAAAGTTGATTGACCATGTACATTACTTGCTGTTTTGTAGCTGAGCCATTTCCCACAATTGATTTTTTTATTTCTTTAGGTGAGTACTCGTAAGTTGGAATTTCACAATTTATTGCCGCAAGAATAGTTACTCCACGAGCATGACCAATTTTTAATGCGGATTGAGCATTTTTTCCATAAAACGCACTTTCAATGCAAAGCTCATCGGGAGAGAATTTTTCTATTAATTTTGTGACTTCATCATAAATAAATTTAAGACGAAATGGCAAAGATTTTATTCTTTTATTTTCAATTACTCCGGAGGCAACTAAAATCGTTTTTCCACTTGAATGTTTAACAATTCCATATCCAGTTTTCAAAGTACCGGGATCAATACCAAGAATTATCATTTTTCGATTGAAGAAAAATTATATTTCATTAACATCAGCATTTGTATAAACGTTTTGAACGTCATCATGATCTTCTAGAGTTTCAAGTAATTTGATGGTTGTCTCGTTTTCTTTACCTTCTACTTTAATTAAATTAAGTGGTACGTACTGAAGTGAAGCACTTTCTATCTTAACGTTCTTTTCAATCAATGCTTTTCTAACTTTTTCAAAGCTTTCTACAGCTGTTTGAACTTCAAAATAATCAGGTAAAGTTAAAACATCATCAGCGCCTGCATCAAGGGCAATTATAATCAAATCGTCTTCACTAATTTGCTCTTTATCAACATTAATTATCCCTTTACGTTGGAACAAGTAATTAACACTTCCTAGATCAGCAAGTCTGCCACCGTGTTTGGAGAAAATGTGCCTAATTTCAGAAACGGTTCTATTTTTATTATCTGTGACAGCTTCAATTAAAATTGCAACACCACCCGGACCATATCCTTCGTATATAATTTCTTCGTATTTGGTACCTTCAAGTTCACCAGTTGCTCTCTTTATTGCTCTCTCAATATTTTCCATGGGCATATTATTAGCTCGCGCCTGATCAATTGCTAATCGAAGCCTTGGATTTCCGTCTGGATTTCCCCCGCCTTCCCTTGCTGCAATTGTAATTTCACGAATAAGCTTGGTAAAAAGTTTTCCCCTCTTAACATCAACTACTGCTTTTTTTCTCTTAATCTGTGCCCATTTAGAGTGACCTGCCATATATTTTTTACTCCATCTTATTTTTAGATAATCTTAAATCTTTTAACCTCAATTGCGGAAATACAAAGCCATTATATGTGTGTGAATCAATTGTGTAAACAATATCAATATACTTGCCATTCATATTATTATTGAAGTCTATAAGTGAATTTATATACTCTCCCAGATTGAATCCTATAACATCAAAAACAGGAGAACCATTTTTTCTAACTTTTAAAGCTAGATGTTTATCCTGATAGACTGCAAGCTTATCAATAATTTCAACTTCTCGTGTCAGGAAATTTGGTTTCATGTTTTGTGGTCCATATGGTGCAAATTTTTCTAACAAATCTCTGAACTTAGGTGTTATGGAATTGAGTTCAACAACTGCTTCAATTTCTAATGTCGGTAAAAATTTATCGGGAGGGATTGTTTCGGTTAAGATTTTATTGAATTGTTCAATGAAGACAGGTAATTTTTCTTGTTGTATTGAAAGCCCTGCCGCGGCTTTGTGTCCGCCAAATTGCAGTAGCAAATCACTACATTTTTTTAACGCTTCATAAATATTGAAATCAGGAATACTTCTAGCTGAACCTTTGAGTACTCCATCTACAGCAGTTAATAGGATTGTTGGACGATAATACTTTTCAACAAGTCTTGATGCTACAATTCCAATAACTCCGATATGCCATGCGTTCTTATGTAATATTAATGCTGAGTTTGATTCGAGTAAGTTCTTAGATTCGATTTCGTTAATTGCATCTGCGAACATTTCTTCATCTATTGCTCTTCTATTTCTGTTTTCATAATCAAGAATTTCGGCAAAGGTTAATGCTTCTTCATAATCCTTTGAAATTAAAAGTTTAACAGCTCGAATTGCGTCACCTAGTCTACCAACTGCATTGATTCGTGGAGCTAGACCAAAAACTATGTTAGATGTTGTTATTTTCCCAATTTTAAGTCCAGCTTTTTCTATTAGTGCTTTGAAACCGGGGTGAGGATCTGAATTAAGTTTTTCTAAACCAAATTTCACAAGAATTCTATTTTCACCTGTTAAAGGAACTATATCAGCAGCGCTCGCAACGGCAACGAAATCTAAAAACTTAAAAGGTAAATCTTTCAATCCTACTGAAGCAGCGATTGCTTGAATTAATTTGAAAGTTACGCCTGTTCCTGAAAGATATTTATATGGATATGGAGAGTTTGGAAGAAGTGGGTCTAGTACTGCAACAGCTTCGGGAATTTTTTCACCAGGTTCATGGTGATCGCATATAATCAAATCAATTTCATTCTCATTTGCGTATTTTGATTCTTCTACTGCAGTAATACCACAATCTACAGCCACCACTAAGCTGACCTTTTTATTTCTAGCTTCATTTAATCCAGTCAGAGAAATACCATAACCTTCAGTCATTCGATTAGGTATGTAGATTTCAACGTTACCATCTAAATCTTTTAAGAAAAGATATAACATCGCCGAAGCATTAGTTCCATCGACATCATAATCACCATAAATCATTATTTTTTCATTGTTCGTTAATGCCTTAATAATTCTCTTAACAGCATCACGCATTCCTTTCATCAGGAAAGGATCGTGCAAGTCTTGTAAGGATGGTTCAAAAAATTGCTTTACTTTTCTATAACTATCAATTTCTCTTAGTACGAGGATTTTAGCTATTGCAGGTGGTAACTTTAAATCGTCTACTAGAACTTGCTTACTAAATTCATCAGGGCATTCCAGGATTTTCCACTTGTACTTTTTAAGCATAACTTTCCTTGTTATGGTTAAAGAAAAATGAAAGATGGGAAATAAGTAAGCCGAATTCTGTATCCCTGTTGAGATGGTAGTCATCTGTCTAGTTCCGATGTTACCATCGGAATCGAGCGGTCTACCCTGGAGTAATGACGAGACGAGCAGCCTCGTAATAAGTTTACTGTAAAGAACCGGAACTTATTTTCTCCTTTACTTGACCTTGCTCCGAATAGGGTTTGCCAAGCCTCGGTATTACTACCGAGCTGGTGGGCTCTTACCCCGCCATTTCACCCTTATTCCGAAGTGAATCGGAACGGTATGTTTTCTGTTGCACTTTCCGTAATTGACAATTTGCATTGTCAACCCCCAGGCATTACCTGGTATTCTGCTCTACGGAGTTCGGACTTTCCTCCCCAATTGATTGAAGAATTAAAATTAAAATTCAATAACTTGAACCTATTATAATTCAGTTAATACAATTAGTAAAATCTTATGTGGAAATTTTAATTGAATTTTAGTTGCTCATTATAATTTTGCATTACAAAAATTAAATCATTCAATCAATTTGGGGCGACTACCTTTCTTATTTCCCATCTTTCAGAATTTCAAATAACGATTTTTAATATTAATTACAGCAGTTTTACAATTTAAATATACTCAATGCTTTACACTTTTTCTTGATGCTTTTTAGAGCACAACAGAAGCTCAATGAAAAACTCGAATCATAGAGAATTAAATATTAATTTTGGATTAAAAAGAATTATGAAAATAGGTCTGTATCTTTTTGTATTACTTGTTATCTTCAATAATGGATTTGCTATAGATAATCATAATCAAAAATTTCTTAAAGCCATAAGGATTTCAACTTCACCGAAGATTGATGGATTATTAAAAGATTCTGTTTGGCAAATTGCCGAACCAACAGATGACTTTTTACAACAAGAACCAAATGCAGGTAATCCCCCAACTTTTCGTACTGTTGTCAAGGCATTATACGATTCAGATGCTTTATATATTGGAGTTTTCTGTTACGACCCCGAACCTAATAAAATGATTGCACGGGAATTAAAAAGCGATGGTAATCTGCGCGGTGATGACAATTTTATGATTATTTTTGATACCTTTAACGATAAGAAGAGCGCCTATTGGTTTGGTACAAATCCTTTAGGGATGAGAGACGATGCAATTTTATCTGGAACAGACTTTCGTGGATTTAATGAAGAATGGAATGGAATATGGGAGGTTAAAACTGCCATTACAGATATTGGTTGGTCAATTGAATTTAAGTTTCCTTTTTCAACTTTCAAGTTCAGTAATTCACAACAACAGGTTTGGGGCATAAATTTTTCACGACAAATTAGACGTCTAAATGAACAAGTACTCTGGGCAGGTGTTGGACCCAATCTTGGAATGTTTAAATTATCACATGCAGGATTATTAATAGGTATTGAAAACGTAAAAAGAGGAAATCCAATTTACTTTAAACCGTTTCTAAGTGGTGGATTTCAAAAATCAGAAGAGAGGAATAAAGTTCTTAAACCAGGTCTTGATATAAAATACGGAATAACTCAAAACTTGTCTTTAGACTTAACATTTAATACTGATTTTGCACAAATTGAAGCAGATAGAATGAGAATCAATCTAACACGTTTTCCGCTTTTCTTCCCTGAGAAGAGAGACTTCTTCTTGGAAAATATAAACGTATTTGATTATACATTAGGATTTAGAAATTACATTTTTTATAGTAGGAGAATAGGATTGAGTAAAGGAAGAGAAATACCAATTAATGCCGGAGCGAGACTCGTTGGAAGAATAAATAATTATGAAGTTGGTTTACTAAACGTTCAAACAGCTGTAAAAGGTGATGAACCAACGACAAATTATGGTGTCATCAGATTTAAGAGAGATTTATTTGATCAATCGTATATTGGATTCATCTTGACTAACAAAATTTCGAAAAGAGGCTACAATAGAGTTTTTGGATTCGATGCCCAGTATACTAATACTTCCTTTCTTGGAGATAAAACTTTGAGTGTTGGTACAGGTGCATTAAGATCTGATGAAACAAATGGAGGAAGGAAAAATTATGCTTTTAAAATATTTGCAAGCTATCCTAACGATGAATTGAGTTTTTTTGCAAGTTACCGTATTGCTCAAAAAGATTTTAATCCAGAAATGGGATTTTTATTTATGCGTGGTTTTCAATCCGTTACTTCTAATTTAAGGTTTACTCCAAGAGTTAATTTTTATGGAATGAAAAAAATAGTTTTTCAACTTTATGAGATAGATTACTACTGGAATGAAAAGAAAGAATTTTCATTAGCAAATCTTTCCTTTTCTCCTTTTGGATTTATTACTAACTCGGATGATAGATTTCACCTTTTTTTTGTGAAGAATTTTGAATTTGTGGAAAATGAATTTACCCTATTCGATACAAATAAAGTTACAACTGATAAATATTGGTTTAACTCTTATGGATTAAATTTAGAAACTTCTAGACGTAGAAATTTATTTGGTGAATTTTCATTTATAACAGGTGGATTTTATAATGGAAATAAACAATCTTATGAAATTAGTTTAAATGCCACTCCATCAAAACATTTGACTATTAGTCTTGATTATGACATTAACAGAATAGAATTCTCAAGTAATAGATTCACTACTCATGAAATCGGCGGGAGAATAAGATATGATTTCACCACAATGGTATACTCTTCCGTTTTTGCCCAATGGAATAATGAATTAAATGAATTAAATATAAACTATCGATTTAGCTGGCAACCTAAATTAGGTAGTTATTTTTATCTTGTAATAAATCATTTGGTTTCCACAGAGGGAGACTTAAAAAAATCAAGAACAAAAGATATAGTTATTCTATCTAAAGTTGTCTGGTTCATGATGATCTGATTTTGAGTCTGATAATAGACTTAAAATTAATTATTTGATGATGTCGCTTACCAATCAATTTAAAAGAAAATCTGTTTGGTTCATGGTAAGAATTTTACCTCGAACTTGAATTGCTCAATCTTGATAAACGTTTTATTGCTAATTGAGTATCAAAAACTTACATTAAATTTTAGTATTTTTACTGAAAAAATAGAGAAATAAAATGGAACAAAATGCCACAAATAATGGGAAATATGTAATTGGAATAGATGGTGGTGCAACAAAAACCACTGCAGTTCTTTCAGATTTAAATGGTAAGATTTTAGCTCAAAAAAGTTCAGGTCCTGCAAATTTTTTGATTATTGGTTGTGATAAGGTTGCTAAAACTATTTCTGATCTGATATTAGATTTATGTAATGAAGCTGAAGTTAACGCTCAAAACATTGAAGCAGTGTGCGTTGGATTGACTGGTGCAGGAAGAGAAAGCGACGTAGAAAAAATAAAGAATGCTATCACTGAATACTGGAATTCTAATTATTCCATTCCATTTAAGAAATTGATAATAACAAGTGATGCAAGAATTGCTCTTGAAGGTGCATTTTCGGGAAGGCCTGGAATAATTTTGATTGCTGGTACAGGTTCAATAATGTTTGGTAAAGATCGTTCGGGAGCTTTATACAGAGTTGGTGGTTTTGGTAGATATATAGGTGATGAAGGTGGAGGTTATTCGATTGGGAGGCAAGGACTTCAAGCTGTGGCAAAATCATTTGATGGTCGATGTTCCGAAACTAAACTTACTCAACTTTTAGCGGAAAGATTTGGCATCAAATCAGCGGAGGATTTAATTAATAAAGTTTACAAAGAAAATTTTGACTTTTCTGAAGTAGCACCATTGGTTATTCAATGTGCCGAAGATGGGGATGAATCTTGTCGAGAGATTTTAAGAAAGGAAGCGGAGGAACTGGTTTTACATATTAAGGCAATAAAAGATAAGATTCGAGTTAGAACTGTTTATATCGCATTCATTGGTGGTCTATTATCTCAAGAAAATTATTATACAAAACTTTTGAGAAAGATAATCCTACAAAAAGTTGAAGGCGTAAATGTAATTCTTCCCGAGCACCCTCCTGCATATGGTGCTGTAATTCTTGCAATGAATGAGATACAATTTTAATAATTTACACCTTTCACTTAACGAGAAAGTAATTAAGCAATGAATTTAGAAAGTTTCAGTGTTAAGAAAAGGGAAAAGAGGAACCCTTGGCTCTGGGTTCCTTCTTTGTATTTTGCTGAAGGTATTCCATATATCGTTGTGATGACTGTCTCAGTTGTATTGTACAAACGCATGGGTATTTCCAATACAGATATTGCCCTTTATACAAGCTGGCTTTATCTACCTTGGGTAATTAAACCACTCTGGAGTCCAATAGTTGACTTATTAAAAACTAAAAGATTTTGGATTACAGTAATGCAATTTTTAATTGCAGTTGGACTTGGGGGTGTAGCTCTTACAATTCCTTTGCCTGATTTCTTTAAATACACTTTATTATTTTTCTGGTTACTTGCCTTTAGTTCTGCTACCCATGATATAGCCGCCGATGGCTTTTATATGCTGGGACTTTCTCAGTATGAACAAGCTTTTTTTGTAGGGATAAGAAGTACTTTCTATCGACTTGCAATGATAACGGGTCAGGGTTTACTGGTTATTCTCGCTGGATATATTGAAAGTACAACAGGATTGCCTCCGGTTGATATTAATGTTTATTCTCGACCTGAATATCAAAATGAAATTATTTTAGATCAAAATTTATTTGAGAAAAAAGATTATGGCGAGCTTTTAATTATACCATCCTCCAAGGAAATAAACATTGGAATAGTTCGAAGAAATAAATCGGAAGTTGATTCAATTATTTCAATTATAAAAAAAAGGAATATTGAAAATGGTTTTTATCCTTCCGAAACAAAAAAGAATTCTGAATCGGGTGTTATTGAAAAAGAAGATTCATGGTGGACAAAGAATGTTGCAAAACCTTTAGAAGATTTTTTGCGAAAAAATTTCGGCGATGAACTTAAAAAGGAAGTTAAGTCAAAGTATACCGGGAATATAGGAATTGTTGCTTTTACACTCTCCCAAAAGCCTGAAAAAGAGTATGTACTGCACTTTGGCCGAGAGAGTGGCGATAACAGTATAAATCTAATTGAAGGATCAAGATTTATATTTAACGAAAATAACTGGGATAAACCAGCCTTTGCTCTAATACAACTTGATCCAAAACTGAAAATCCAATCTTTAGCTAAATTTCAGATTCGTTCTGGAGATATTCCCTTTGCGTGGAAAGTTACATTTCTCTTTCTCGCAGGATTGTTTTTATTATTTTTCGTTTATCATAAATTAATCTTACCATTTCCAGCTTCTGATGGGCCAGCTGTTCAAGGCGAAGGTAAAAATTTTGTTAAGGAATTCTTTAAAACTTTCTCTCTCTTTTTCAAGAAAAAAGGTATAATTGCAGCACTTGGATTTTTATTATTCTATCGATTTGCTGAAGCACAATTAGTTAAACTTGCTTCTCCTTTCTTACTTGATGTTCGTGAGGTTGGTGGTTTAGCCCTTACAACTGGTCAGGTTGGATTTGTTTATGGAACGATTGGAATCATTTCATTAACTCTTGGTGGTTTATTGGGTGGTTTTGTTGCAGCTAAAAAAGGATTAAAATTCTGGCTTTGGTGGATGGTTATTTCGATTAATTTACCCGATTTAGTTTATGTTTATCTTTCTCACGCTCTTCCTGATAACTTTTTAATAATTAATCTTTGTGTTGCAATCGAACAATTCGGTTATGGGTTTGGTTTTACAGCGTACATGCTCTATATGATTTATATTTCAGAAGGAGAACATAAAACTGCACATTTTGCCATCACCACGGGAATAATGGCACTCGGAATGATGATTCCAGGAATGTTCAGTGGTTGGTTACAAGAAATAATCGGTTATAAGAATTTCTTTGTTTGGGTTTGTATTGCTACTATTCCATCTTTCCTCGCTGTGAAATTCATAAAAGTTGATCCTGAATTTGGTAAAAAGAAAGATAAAGAAACCTCGAATTAATTTAATTAAAATTAGTATTTACCAATTAAAACGCTTTATTTACGAATTGTGATTTTTGAGGGTCAACTCTCTCTTTTTTTATTTCAGGTTATTTTTAGGTTTTAATCTCTACTTATCTAAAATTTTTTTATTTTCATCAGGTTTCATAATTATAAATTAAAGTAAAATTAGGTTTTTGAATAATATTTGAGCGGAATAGATTTTGGAGATTTAGTGAAAATAGAATATTTAGATTGCGTAAAATTCATGATAAAAAAACCCGAACTTATTAGAACCAGTCCAATAAGTTCGGGTTGAAATTTCATAATTCAAATTCTTTATATACTCAAAAGAATCATTTCAAAATCATCAATTTTTTTGTTTCGCTGAAGACTTTATTTGTCTTTAGATCTTTTGCTATCAGTCGATAGAAGTAAATACCAGAACTTACCTTTTTACCCCGATTATCCGTTCCATTCCAACTTACACTATAATATCCAGCGTTTTTGGCTTCTTCCACCAAAGTCTTAACAAGTTTACCGTTTACATCATAAATGAGAAGCTGAACTTGAGAGTAAGAAGGAATGTCATAATTTATTTTTGTTATTGGGTTGAATGGGTTTGGATAGTTTTGATGTAATGCGTACTGCACAGGAATACTTGAGATAGAATAAACATCTTCAACTTTTGTAAAATAATTTGTGTCAGCGCAGTATCTTATTGATCTTATCAATAGTGAATCGCAATTAGCATCGCTGACCATTTCTAAACCAATTCCATAAAAAACAGTTTTCCATTTCTTCGATGGATTTTCAGATCTAACCGCACCGAGTCGAATTGTATCAGCAGTACCAGTTCCATAGTGAAATACTTTGAAACGTATTCCTAAGGCGTTAGGATGTAAATCCAGTTGGTCTTTCCCAGCGCCCGGCATTGGTAAGCTTAATCCATGTCCTATGTAATCATTTGTAAAGCCTCGCGCAGAGAGAGCTGAATTGTTCGTTACAAATTTCACTCCCATGTATTGAGAAATCAAAACATCATTTAAATCGGAAAATTCGGCAATATTTCTACCTGCAAGAATGACTTTATTACCATTTTCAAGTTGTTCAATTAGTAATTGTCTTTCGGCTGAAGAAAGATTCGAAGTCCCGGTTCCACCTGCTACCCAAAGAATAGTAAGAGGTTGAGAAAAAGCTGAATATAGATTTATTGGGGGGAACTCGCCTTTTTGCTGAACATCCCAACTAGAATAAGCAACTTGAAGTCTATTTAATGAATTTATGTATTTGTTTTTATTAGAGGTAATTGAATCGTTTAATACAACGAAAACTGAAGCAGGTTTAAGTTGAACGCTCATGTTTCTTCCACTAATTCCAACGAAAATATTGCTTAATGTAATTGTTCGCTGAAAAGGTGGATCTAAAGTTAAGACCATTCGATAATATTCATCACCGGGAATGTTAAACGTGAAAATACCATCTGAAGAAGTATTGAACTGAGCGATTTCTTTATTTTCAAGTTCAGAGATTAACTTGATATTTCCAGACACACCTTGTTGAGTTTTTTGGTTAATTAATCGCCCTGTGAAATTAACTAAAGGCTTTACATCAAGCATTGCATCGTAGGTTATGATTTGAGTATTTCCAATACCACCGGGCGGATTGAAATTTATTTCTGTGGAATCAGAGTAATATCCAAATTTTTGAATTAATACCTTGAAATTTTGATGCATCACCACAGTTCTATATTGTCCTGTTGAATCAATAGTAATTTCGTTTACAGGAATGCCAGGTATTGAATATCTACCTGTGAAAGGTTGTTCAACTGGGCCAATTATTGCGCCCCATGTGTTTATTAATTTTACTTTTGCACCGACTAAAGGAAGCGATGATGAACCATCCAAAATAGTACCTTGTAAGATCCAGACGGGATAAATTGAAGCGGCACCTAAGGCATCATCTAGATGCAGATTCCTTTTTGTTGTATCTCCACGGGTAATCGAATACCACATTACAGCATTTTGATTTGCTGGTCCACATCCGTTTGAACCAGCAGTAGGAGAAGGTGGTTGACCAGCGTGATTTAATCCTAAATGATGACCAAACTCATGTGTCATTGTTGATTTGAGATCCATTTTGTTTGGTTCACCATTGATTCCAGGTGGAAAATCTCTGCCGTTCCAAATCAGATCTGAGCCTACTGCCTGAAAAACTCCACCAACCGTTGTTGTAAAGGTACTTGAAAACGCTATAACATTTGGATCACTAAAATTTACACCTTGCATATCGATATATACTATATTAACTCCATCATTAGCAACATAATTTATGTTTGTGTTTACACCGCGTTGAAAAACAAAATAACAAGCATCAATATTTGTCCATTCATTCGCTGATGCTTCAATCACAGGCATGAACTCAGTTGGTGTTGATACGTGTAAATGGTAAATAAAGGGTAATCGTTGGGGAAAGTATTTTCTTGGTTGACCTGCTTGGTTTGTTATGATGCAAAATCCCCAAAATGCAAAAAGAGAAATTGCAAGTAATGTCGAGATTAATAGTTTATTCTTCATTGATTTGCCCTCCTATAACTTAGAATAACTTTTTACTGTATTAAGAAAAGTCTGAAGCTCAAATTCATTCCCTTTCTTTGTGGGGTCGTCAATCATTTTCTTTGTTACTGGATCGATTAAACCAACGTTATTTAAGTTATTAACGGCAAGCTTTTTACCATTTTCTTCATAAACACGAAAATGTCCAAGAACTATTGAGTGAATCCAATAAGCGCCTTTCCAATCGCGAAGGAAAAGGACTACTTCATTTCCAATTTCTAGTTTTGGGGTACCATCGACAAATTGCGTGATATAACCTACAGTACCACCCATTTGTTTGACAACAATTTTATTCGATTTATACTCGCCCTTGATGAGTTCTTTAATTTCAATTGTAGTGTATGTGTAAATTGATCTATCTTCCCATATTGAATAAGCCGAGATGACTTTCCCATAAACAATAACTTGCGATTCTTTCGTCATTCTATCCAGACTTATATATTCGACCACCAGGGCATGTAAACGCGCTGAGAAAAGTGATAGTAGAACAAAGATTAATAAATATCTACCTTTCATTTTAAACCTCGTTATTTGTTTCCGAAATTTTGATTTTAATTTGGTTATTGGGTTAATTTTATTATAAGCAAATAATTTCTAAAAATCCATTTACTTTACAATCAATTTAATGAATCGGGAAGGCTAAATAAAAGATATTTGAAACGTATAAGAAACATTTAACTTCTGTTAATAGAAAAGTATTTTTTGGTAACATTTTTAATACTTGATAAATCTCTTGTTTGGATTAAATAAATTATTGATTAGTCCAAAAGCTATGAACTGAAATTAATATCAAAACTGACTCTTTTAAGTTTATAGTTAAAACCACTTATTGACTTTATGATACTATCTTTTCATTTACCACGGTAAATTTTAAAGATTCGTTGAAAGAAACAGGTAATCAAATAATGAATGAAATCAACACTCAGGTATTCATTAAATTTTTATTTTTGTTCCTTATTTAAGTCAACAACTTAGAAATTTATTGCTCCTTTTGATTTATTCTTCCTTAACTTTGTATTAAATAGACATAATTTAAGATGAAACTATTAATCTTTTTATTATCCTTTCTCATTATCAACTTCGAAGTTAGCAATGGTCAATCAGCAATTGAAATTGTGAAAAGATCTCAAGATGTTTTGTATTCAAAAAGTAGTTATGTCGAAATGACAATGACGATTATAAAACCGAAGTGGCAAAGAAAAATAGGAATGAAAGTCTGGGCACTTGAACCCGATTATGCTCTAATTTACATTACAGAACCAGCACGAGATGAAGGTACCGTAACTCTTAAAAGAAAAAATGAAATCTGGAACTGGCTACCTTCGGTACAAAAAATAATTAAAATTCCACCGTCAATGATGAATCAATCTTGGATGGGTTCAGATTTTACAAACGATGATCTGATTCGTTCATCTTCGTATGTGGATGATTACACTCATAAATTATTAAGCGAAGAAAAATTGGATCAATATGATTGTTATAAAATTGAGTCTATTCCTAAACCTGAAGCGGGAATTGTGTGGAGCAAAGTAATTTCATACATAACTAAAGATGGATTTATGCAAATTAAAGTTGAATTCTATGATGAAGAAAGTAAATTGATAAAAATTTTCACCGGGAGCAAAATCAAAAAATTTGGCGATAGAAAAATTCCATCATATTGGGAAATGATTCCTATGGATAAAAGTGGAAATAAAACCGTGGTAGAATATCAAAAGGTTCAATTCGATATTAAAATCAACGAGTCATTTTTCACTCAACAAAATATGATGCGAGTGAAGTAATGCAACTTTTCATTTTGTTAGCATGGCGAAATTTATGGAGGAATAAAAGAAGAACAATCATAGCTTCGGCATCAATCTTTTTTGCAATTCTTCTTGCACTGATTATGCGCTCGATGCAACATGGTACATATAATTATATGATTGATAGTATGGTCAGAATGTACACAGGTTACCTTCAAATTCATTCGAAGGGCTACTGGGAAGAGAGAAGTTTAGAAAAATCAATACAAGTTGAGGAGAGTCAACTACAAAAAATTGGAAAGATAAATCATGTTAGTTTGGTTGTGCCGCGACTTGAAAATTTTATGCTCGTCTCGTCGGAAGAGATTACTAAAGTTGCATCAATATTTTCGATTTTACCTGAAATAGAAGATTCATTGTCAAAGTTAAAAAGCAAGGTAGTCACTGGGAGATATTTGAATAGTGACGATGAAGGTATTTTAATTTCTGAAGGTTTGGCAAAGATGCTTAATGTAAAAGTTGGGGATAGTATTGTTTTGTACGGACAAGGGATCTATGGAATTACAGCTGCTGCAAATTCTAAAATAATTGGAATAATAAGATTTGCTTTGCCTGAATTAAATAACACAATCGTTTATTTACCTCTGAAATATGGTCAGAATCTTTTTGGTATGGAGAATAGATTGACATCAATGTCCATTATGATTGATGATCTGGAGAAAATCAGTTTTGTTAAAAATGAAATAGAGAAATTGTTCGATGAGAGTTTTGAGGTAATGACATGGGATGAAATGATGCCAGAACTTGTCCAGGGAATCCAACTTGATAGTGTATCGGGATTAATTATGTTATTCATTTTGTATATGATAGTTACATTCGGAATTTTGGGTACGATTATGATGATGACGGCTGAACGAACGAGGGAATATGGAATTTTAATTTCAATCGGTATGAAGAAAAAATGGTTAATGCTTACATCTCTCTTTGAATCTATTTTTATTTCTTTAATTGGCGCGTTCTCTGGACTTATTGTTGCAATTCCTGCAATAATCTATTTCAGTAATTATCCAATAAGATTCACAGGCGAAGTTGAAGAACTTTTCTTAAAGTTTGGTTTTGAGCCTATAATTCCATTTAGCACAAATCCGAAGATCTTTTTCGCACATACTTTGATTGTACTTGCAATTGCAATGTTGAGTGCACTTTATCCAATTTCTTACATAAGAAAACTAGAACCAGTAAAAGCGATAAGAATCTAAATGATATTTCAAATTGCCTGGAAAAATATATGGCGCAATAAAAAAAGAAGCTTAATTCTCTTATTTGCTATTTGCCTTGGAATCTGGGGTGGAATTTTTACTAATGGTGTGTTTATAGGAATGTGGGAAACAACAATTGAGGCAGTCATAAATCGTGAACTATCTCACATTCAAATTCATCATCCTGATTTTAGAAATGAAAAACTCGTAAATCAATTCATACCAAATATCAGATTGGTGAGAGAAAAAATAAGGTCAAATCAATTCGTCAAAAATTTTTCTGAGAGGACAATTTTAGAAGGGATGATTTCATCTCCTGTTTCAAGTAGTGCTATAAAGATTTTAGGTATTGAACCAAATGATGAAAAACAAATAACATCTATATACAACGGGATTGTTGAAGGGAGTTATTTCGAAGAAGATAAAGCTAATCAAATTGTAATCGGGGAAAAATTGGCTGATAAATTAAAGGTAAAACTAAATTCAAAAGTGGTTTTGTCTTTTCAATCACTTGATAATAATCTTACTTCTGGAGCCTTTAGAGTCGTAGGAATATTTAAATCAGAATCGCTAATGTTTGATGCATCAACGTGTTTTGTAAAAAGGGAAGACTTATTGCCATTACTGGGTGCTGGTGATGTAATACATGAAGTTGCAATACGTGTAACTGACATTAATTTAATAGACTCTGTTAGAAATCAACTTCGTCGTGAAATGAAGGATTGCGTTGTTGAGGATTGGGAAGAGTTGGCTCCCGAATTTGCGATGACTCGTGGAATTCTTTATCTGGAGTTAAATATATTTATGGGGATTATCTTGTTTGCCTTGCTATTTGGAATTTCAAATACGATGATGATGTCGGTATTTGAAAGAATCAGGGAATTCGGGGTTTTATTAGCAATTGGGATGAAACGTATAAAATTATTCTCGTTAATAATTCTAGAATCGATTATGCTTTTATTTACTGGAGGATTGATTGGTGCGTTTTTGGGTTGGATTACCATTGAATTACTTTCTAACAGAGGTATTGATCTATCCATTGTTGAGGCCGGTTTAACTACTTATGGAATGCCACCAATTCTTTATCCGCAATTGCCTTTTCATATGTTTGTAAGTTTATTTTTAATGATGTTTATAACTGCCATGCTAGCAGCGGTTTCGCCAGCAGTAAAGGCTGTACGACTTAAACCAGCAGAGGCAATTAGAAGTTTTTAGTGCTTGATTGTTCTTTGAATTTTTTGGAGATGGGAAGAGATATCGAAAATTGTTGTCATTCTAAATTCGTATCAGGTTTTTTTTATTAAAATAAAGGATTTATGTAAAGCATCTTATGAGTTTCGGAGTCCCTTACTACAGTCATCTCGAACTTGTTTGGAAATCTAACGATACTAAGACAAATGCAGTATAACATTTTTATAGAGATGCTGAAACAAGTTCAATGTGACAATTTCTTTCAACAAATATTACAGGAGAAAAAATGAGTTTAATTGAAGTCATTGAAGTTGATAAAATTTATGATGAATCGAAAGTTCCTGTTCATGCATTAAAGAGTATCAATCTTAAAATAGAGAAAGGTGAATTTACGGCGCTTGTTGGTCCAAGTGGTTCAGGTAAAACCACATTGCTTAATATGATTGGTGGACTTGATAAACCAACTAAAGGTAAAGTAATTATTAACGGTCGAGATATATCTAAATTCAAAACAGATGAGATGATTGAATTCCGATTGAGAAACATTGGCTTTGTTTTTCAATCATTTAATTTGATTCCAGTACTTACAGCAAAAGAAAATGTTGAGTTTATTATGCTTTTACAGGGTGTTCCGAAATTAGAACGAGAAAAAAGAGCAATTGAACTTTTAAAACGAGTTGGGCTTGAAGATAAGATCAATGCCAGGCCATTTGAACTTTCTGGAGGACAACAACAGAGAGTTGCAGTTGCAAGAGCACTAGCTTCTCATCCATCTTTTGTATTGGCAGATGAACCAACGGCAAACCTTGATTCACATGCAGCGGAAGAGTTGCTTGATATAATGAACGAGTTGAATCAAAATTTTGGGATCACTTTCATTTTTGCAACACACGACAATAAAGTAATTACACGTGTTCAAAGAATTATCACACTTGAAGATGGGAAAATTAAAACTGATAATACCAGTAAGTAAACTCTATCTTATTATTTTTGTTTTAACAAGAAGTATTTATTCGCAGGATTTTTCATTAGGAGGCTACACAAAATTTTTGTTGAATTATGGTGAGTTAAACAACGAAAGAAAGTTTAATTCCTTTTTTCATTCCAGACTTAATTGTAAATATTATTTAAGTGAAAGCATAAATCTAAATGCTGGCATACGAAATAGAATTGTTTTTGGTGAAAGTCCAGACATCGTTTTTGGTTATTCTGGCAGTGAGTTTATAAAAGATGACTTAGTGAAGTTGGATTATAAAATCTGGGAAAAGCCAAGATCAATAAATCACATTGAAGTTGATAGACTTTATGCTGTTTTTCAATACAATAAATTTGATTTAACGATTGGTAGACAGCGTATAGCCTGGGGAACAAGTTGGGTTTGGAATATCATTGATTTGTTTAATCCTCTTTCAATTCTTGAATTTGATTATGAAGAAAGACAAGCGGTTGATGCTGTAAGAATTCAATTTTATTCTTCACCATTATCTAAATTTGATTTCGCTTTACGACCTTCCAACAAAAGAGATAATACAACAGCATTACTTCAGTATTATACTAATTTAATGGAATATGATTTTTTTGTTCTCGGTGGGATTCATAAGAGTAGATTTGTCTTTGGCGGTGCATTTAGTGGAGATATTTATGATGCAGGTTTTCGTGGTGAGTTATTGTATTTAGAAAATCCATTAAAAATTAAATCCGAGCTTATGACGGATTTAATTAACGAAAAACAAAACCAAATTAGTTTTGTCCTTTCTATTGATTACACATTCAAAAATTCACTTTATCTTCATAGTGAAGTTTTATTTAACAATATTGGAAGAACGAAAAACATTCAACATTATTTGTACGATGCACTTAAAATTGGTTTGCTTTCTCCATCACGATGGAATTTATTTTACCAAATTGGATTTAATTTCACTCCTCTAACTCGCGGAGATTTTATTTCACTTCATAATCCAGTTGACGGATCGTTTTTAATAATGCCCTCACTACATATTTCACTTTTTACAAATCTAGATTTCTCTGCAATCCTGCTTTTTACTCAAGGAGAAAATTTTTCTGAATTCGGCCATAAGATTAAACTGCTCTTTACAAGATTAAAATATTCCTTTTAATTGTATGAACAAATTTCCCTTTATCACCAAAAATTTCATTTTTGTCTAATGGATTTTAACTAAAAGTATTATTTCAAAATTATAAACAAAACCTCAGGCATTAGGAACTTTTTTTATTTAATACAAAGTCGGAATTTAATAATCAATTGAATTGTTCTTTCGAGTTATTTGTATTTCTCTCATTTAATTTAATTGCGAATCACTTTTGGCTCAAAAAAAAATTAAATTCTGGAATTGTTTAGGATTACTTAATTGTTTATTAATTAAACTTTCTTGTTTAATGAAATTCCAATTTTTTGAAACGTAACAAAATCTAAAATAAATTTTACCTAAATGAAAGTTTAAGTATGCGAAAAATAAAGAAACCGAAAGTGATCATAATTGGTGGTGGATTTGGTGGGCTCTCAGTGGCAAAAAAGTTATCAAACAAAAATTGTGATGTTCTTTTAATCGATAAAACAAACCATCATTTGTTTCAACCATTGTTGTATCAAGTTGCTACTGCAGGACTTTCACCAGCTTATATTGCTTTTCCTTTAAGAAGTATTTTTCGTAAAACCAATAATGTCAGAGTAATTCTTGGTGAAGTAAAAAGAATTGATAAAAATGAAAAGAAAGTTTATTTGAATGGGGAAAATTATTCTTATGATTATCTGGTTGTGGCTGTTGGTGCTGGTCATAATTATTTCGGAAATGAAAATTGGGAGAAAAGTGCGCCAGGACTTAAAACGTTAGAAGATGCACTTACTATTCGAGAGAAAATTTTACTTGCTTTTGAGAAAGCCGAGCGTACTGAAGATGAAGTAAAGAGGCAGAAGTATTTAAATTTTTTAGTAGTTGGCGGTGGACCTACAGGGGTTGAAATGGCAGGTGCAATTGCTGAGATAGCTAAAAAAACATTGATGCAAGACTTCAAACGCATTAATCCATCGAAAGCGAATGTATTTTTAGTTGAAGCAATGGATAGAATTCTTCCCACATTTCACCCAAAATTATCACAAAGTGCTTTACGTGATTTAAAAAAACTAGGTGTGAAAGTTCTACTATCAACAAGAGTAAAAGAGATAAGAGATGAAAAAGTTATCACCGATAACTTTACAATAGATACAGCAACGGTAATCTGGGCTGCTGGAAATAAAGCAAAACCACTTATCAATCAATTAAATACTGAGACAGATAAAATGGGCCGAGCTATTGTCAGTCAATTTCTTCAATTGAAAGAAGATAAAAATATTTTTGTTATCGGTGATTGTGCATGTTTTATCGATGAAAAGGGAAGAACCCTACCAGGAGTTTCGCCCGTTGCAATTTCTCAAGGTAGGTACGTGGCAAAATTTATTTTAAATGAAATGAAAGGAAGAGTTACAAAACCTTATCGATATTTTGATAAAGGAAATCTGGCTACAATTGGAAGGTCAAAAGCAGTGGCTGATTTTGGATGGATCAGATTTTCTGGATTTTTTGCATGGCTGCTCTGGGTTTTTGTTCATATTTATTTTTTGATCGGATTTAAGAATAGATTTATAGTTTTACTTGAGTGGATCTTTGCGTACTTTACCTATCAAAAAAGTGCAAGACTTATTGTTTCGCAGAAGTTAGGGTGATTTAATTTTACGAGTTCGGATAATGTTTTATGGAATTGAATTTATATTTCATTAATATCATAGAATTTTATGTTTTCTAATAGAATTATCTGGTTCAGGTTTCTGTTCAGTAATCTTCAGGACTGATTTTGTTTTCAAAGTTTCGGATGTAATCAACTTCGATGAATTTTAATCACATTGAATTGATGATTCTTTAAGAATGATAAGCTATAATATTTAATTGAACGTCTTGTTTGAAGTGATTGAATTATAGATTGCATTCTAGCTATAGATGCGCTAAAAAAACTATGAAAGTTAATAAAATTCGATCCATCGAAATTGAATGACAATTTCTTGTTTTTGATTTCAAATGCGGGCTTTTAATAATTTCAGGCTATTAAAAATCACAATTAGAGAAGAGCCCATATCTGCAAAAATAGCACCCCACATTGTCGCAAGATTCAAGAATGCTAGAACGATGAAAATTGCTTTAATACCAATGGAAAGAATTATATTTTGTTTGATTACTTGAGTTGTCTTTCGGCTTAATCTAAATAATTTGGGAAGTTTTGAAGTTTCATCACCAATGAGAGTAATATCAGAATTTTCTATCGTGGCGTCGGTCCCAATTCTGCCCATGGCAATTCCAATTGAAGCAGCTTTTAATGCAGGTGCATCGTTTAGACCATCACCAATCATTGCCAAAATTTTGTGTTTTGACTTCAGGTCCTTCACAAGATTAAGTTTATCATCTGGTTTCAACTCACCATAGTATTCGTTAATTCCAACTTCGCTGGCGACTTTTTCCACTATGTTTTTAGTGTCGCCACTTAAAATGTAGAAAGATTTTACTCCTTCCGTTCTTAATTCTTGAATGGTCGATTTCATACTTTCTCTTAGGTTGTCAATTAAAGCTATAATGGCAATGGGTTTGTTTTCTTCACTGATAAGTATAACTGTGTAACCAGATTGTTCAAGTTGTTCAATAATTTGTTTTTGAAATTCGTTTAAGTTTGATAAGAAAATTCTCGGTTGACCGATAGAATATTTTTTCCCGTTATAAATTCCAGTGATAGAGCCATCGTTAACCTTGAAATCATCAACTTCATATAATTCAATGTTTTTGTTTTTTGCATAGTCAACTATTGCGTCGGCAATTGAGTGTTCGGAGCGGATTTCTAATGCATAAGCTATTTGAAGTAGTTGTTCTTCAGGGTATGAATTAAGAGAAATAATCTTTTTAACTTTTAGATTACCTTCAGTTAAAGTTCCAGTCTTATCAAATACAAATGCATCTACTTTGTGTAGATTCTCCATGAAAATTCCACCTTTAACAAGGGCGCCCAGCTTCGATGCTTTAGCAAGGCTACTTACAACTGCAACAGGGGTAGAGATAACCAGAGCACATGGACAGGATATAACAAGTAAAACTAACCCTTTGTAAATCGCATCATTCAAAGGTTGATTCATAATAAAATGTGAAACTAAAGTCATAATAAAAGCAATCAAAATCACTACAGGCGTGTAATAGCTTGCGAAAACATCAACAACCCGTTGTAAATTTGAGCGAGATTCAGTTGTAGCGTTTTTTAAAAGCGAAATTATTTTGGAAAATTGAGAATCCTTAAAAGTCGAAGTAGCTTCGATTAACAATGTGCCTTTTTGATTTATCGTACCGGCATAACAAGGATCACCTTTTACTTTAGCAATTAATTTAGACTCTCCAGTTATGGGCGATTGATTGACAAAAGAGCTACCATCCACAACGATTCCATCAATCGGAATTTTTTCTCCGGGTTTTACAAGTATTTTATCTCCTACTTGTATATCCTCTGTTAAAATTTCAACGTAGTCATTTCCTTTTTTAACAAATGAAGTTTGTGGGACAAGAGAAATTAAATTGTGAATTGCGCTCTTTGCTTTTTCAATAGAGAAACTCTCAAGTTTGAGTGATATGACATAAAGAAACATCACAATTGCAGCTTCAAGATAATAATCAATCAATAAAGCACCTGCAACCGCAATTGACATTAAAACATTAATATCAATAATAAATTTTTTAAGAGAGAGATAAGCTTTGTGAAAAACTTTTAATCCGCCAAAAATAATAGAAAGTAAAAAGAAAACAATACTTACATTTTCAGCGAAGTCTAAATTTTCAAAAAGCATTCCAGTAAAAGCAAGTAGCCCCGAAATGATAATGAAAACAACTTGAGAAATTTTCTTTCGTCGATTTTTGGTTTGTTGATGAATTTTGTTAGGGTATGTTTCAGGTGAGAATCCAAGAGATGTGAGAGCTTTAATTAGTTTTCCTTCGTTTGTATGGTGAATGATAGTTAGACGATGATTTATTAAATCAAAACTTAAGCTGTCAATTCCTTCTATCTTTTGCAATTCCTGACGTATGATTCGCTCTTCATTGGAACAATCCATTCCTTCAACATAAAAAGTAGAAGTTCTACGTGAACCTTCTTTGTGAATTTGGAGTCCTAACTTATTTATTGTTTTTTCAAAGTCTTTTTGAGTCGTTTCATCAGAAATTTTTAAAGTAAGTTTTGAATTTTCAAAATCGTATTCGGCTTTTTTGATTCCATTAATTTTCAAAATCTCTTTTTTAACTACATCGGCACAGCCAGGGCAGTCTATTCCAACAACGTGATAGGATTTTTCAATTTCGTGTTTATCAGTTTTCATTGTTCCGAATTATCACTTTTCTTTTTGAAAAGATGTTCAAAATCACTTTTGGACTTTTTTACCACATACTTTGCATGTAATTCTTTTAGTTTCTGAAATGAAATTCTATCCAGATCTTCATCGTCTTTTGTGCGTTTCTCATACATCTCGAAATTGTATTTATCTTCTCGAGTCATTTTGTTCTTGTAATATTTCAATTCTTCGATTAATCTCTTTTGTTCAGTAATTTGCATAAAGTTTTTCCATCAAATTTGTTATTAAATTTAAGAAAAATGCCTGTCAAAGTAAGTAATGTTAATGATGAATAATAATCAGAAGAAAGAGAAAGAAATCGTTAAAGTTTTTTCATTTGCTTCGTTTTTGAATGACCTTGGTTCCGATATTATTTATCCCATCTGGCCCATTTTTCTTACTCATTATCTTAAAGCTAATATGGCTATCCTTGGATTTATAGATGGACTTGGTGATGCAGTGGTTTCAGTTTCTCAAGCATTTTCCGGATATCTTTCTGATAAATATCAAAAAAGAAAAATATTTATTTGGATTGGTTACTTATTTGGAGCTATTTCACGAATTGGATATGCTTTATCTCTGACGTATCATCCTGTTATATTTTTTAGGATACTTGATAGGGCAGGAAAGATTCGAAGCGCACCAAGAGATGCAATGGTTGCAGATGTTTCATCGGATTTGACTCGTGGTAAAAACTTTGGAATTCTTAGAAGCATGGATAATCTTGGAGCGGTAACAGGTATTGTGCTTTGTATTGTTCTTTTTCCAATTATTGGTTATAAAAATCTATTTATTCTTGCGGCAATACCATCATTAATTGGTGCAAGTTTAATCTTTTTCAAGTTGAAGGAGGAAACAGTCAAAACAAAAGCATATAAAAGCTACTCTCTTAAATCATTTGACAAAAATCTTAAGATACTTTTTTTCGTAAGTATTCTTTTTTCTCTTGGAAATTTTAGTTATTCATTTTTATTAGTTTTTGCTTACGAATTTAAATTCCCGTTTTACTCCACTCCCGTTTTATATTTGATTTTTACAGCTATTGCTTCACTTCTTTCTTATTCATTTGGCAAGTTATCTGATATCAAAGGAAGAAAAAATATTTTGTTTGTGTCGCTATTATTTTGGATGAGTTCGCTTTTGATTTTATTAGTTAATCAAAATTTAGTAGCTGTTATATTAGCTTTTGTTCTTTATGGATTTCACAAAGCGGCATTCGAACCTGTGCATAAAGCTTTTGTATCTGAATTATCGCCTTCTGAAATGAGAGCAAGTGTCATCGGTGGATTTCAAATGATGATGGGGATTTTTGCTTTTCCTTCATCACTTATTGCTGGAATTTTGTGGGAGTCAATTAATATTTTTGCACCGTTTTATTTTTCGCTTTTTTTAACTTGTGTTGCAACTTTATTAATATTAAAAATAAAACAAGTAGAAGGTAAAAATGAAAAAGTTGAGTTCTCTTGATCAAAAAATTTTGAACCACAAAGTTGAAAAAGTTTTCGATTTAGTTTCGAATTATGAAACGTATAAAATTTGGTTTCCGGAAAGTATAAAATTGAATTTAGTTAAGTCAACGCCAAATAAGATTGGTTCTGTAATAGAAATTTGTACAGGTTTTGTAAAATTTTATTGTGAACTTATTCGTATTAATTCGAATAAAGAACTTGTAGTACATTATAGTGGCGCATATGAAGGAAGGGGAATTTGGTATTTTTTTGAGAGTTTAAATGGTACTAAACTTATTTATGAAATTGATCTGGAGATAAAAAATCCTTTTGTTTTTTTAGTTTCTCTTTTTCTGGATTTAAGTCACATTCACTCAAAAATGATGACGAATATTTTTTTTAGTCTAGAAAAGTATTTAAATGAGTTATACAATGTTAACGGGAATAGTGTCAGTAATAATTCCAACACACAACCAAAAATTTTCACTCTCACGGGCAATTGATTCAGTTATTAATCAAACTACGATGCAGTGGGAACTTTTGATTATTGATGATGGGAGTGATGACAGAACAGAGAAATTTATCAAAGATTGTTTTCTTTTGAATAAAAAAATACGATACTTTAGAAGAGAGTATAATGGAATTGTTGCAGCAAAGAATTTTGGACTTAAAAATGCAATTGGTTCTTATATCACTTTTCTGGATCCTGAAGATGAGTTTTTACCATCGCATCTTGAACTACGATTGAGATTTATGCAAACAAATACTCATGTAGATTTAATTCATGGCGGAGCAGTAATTCTTCAAAATGATAAGATTAAATCATGTTCTTATTCCGAGAAAGAGACTGACCAGACGAAAACATTTCTTAAAAAATTTATTGGTTCCACAATCTTTGGAAAACGAAAAGTATTTGAGTTTTTGAGCGGCTTTCGAAATGTAGATGACTATGATAAGGAATTTGTAGAAAAAGCATTTGATTATTTTAATATTCAACGTATAGATTTTCCCACTTATATTGTTCATAAATTTCGTAGTAATGGATAAACTTCCCAAGAGTGAAAAATTTTTTGATATATCCGACTACGCTCGGCCACTTTCTCATTGGATAGTACAAATTTCCCTTAATACCAAACTCACACCAATTTATTTTACAACTTTTGCTCTTATCTCAGGAATTCTTGCAGCTTTAATGATTTGTTTTGATGTTAATAAGTTTGTTGTTGTATTTCTTATTTTCCTTAAAAATTTGTTCGATGCAGTTGATGGCGAGCTTGCACGGGCAAGAAAAAAACCTTCACTGGTTGGAAGATATTACGACTCAGTTGTTGATTTTTTTACTAATACAATTCTTCTACTTTCGATTATGCTGAAATATGATAAATCATTTATCGTATTTTTACTTGCTCTTGTTCTGATGAGTTTACAATGTAGTGTTTATAATTTTTATTATGTCCTCAAAAGGCAATTGGCCAATGGAGATAAAACCAGTAGAATCGATGAAAAGAAACTGATTAATATTTATCCTTATGATAATCTTTACTGGTTAAAAGTTTTACATAAACTTTATGTTATAATTTACAGCTGGCAAGATGACCTTGTTAGTTTGATAGATAAAAAAGCACTCGAGTTAAGAAATGTGCCAAATTATTTCATGACGTTAACCTCTATTCTTGCACTGGGGATGCAATTGCTAATCTTTTCAATATTAATTTTACTCGATTTGGATTTTTATATACTTGAAATCTTTATTATACCTTATACGTTTATGGCACTTTTAATAATTTTGATTCGAAAGCTTTTTGTGAGATAATCTTTTAAGTAAATTATCTTTCAGGTTAAAGAAAAGGTTTGTCCAACTTCAAAAATTTTCACTTGGGTTTTGTATTTAGGAGCGGAGGTTTTTAACCATTTAGTGGGCTCATCAAAGGGTTCTCTTCCGTGAGGGAAACTGCGGGCGTGCATTGGTAGAAAATATTTTGCATCAATTTCGTCTGCCATTTGCAGGGCTTCTTCAGGATTACAATGAGTAAAATACCATGGTTTATATGCACCAATTGGAAAGATTGCCACGTCAATTTTTTCTATTTTATATTCATTGAATAATTTTGAGTAAGGTGTGTCACCAGCAAATAACACTTTCTTTCCATTCATTCTCAAAATATATCCATTATAACTTCTACCATCTTTGAATCCCTTTGATCTGTCTTTTTCCCAGGGATATCGCCATCCAAAATGCTTCACTTGAATTCCTTCAATCTCCAGATTTTTGAAATAAAATTTTTCTTTCCAGTCAACTTCAATTATTTCTTTGAATGGTAAATCATCAAATATGTCTTTGGTACCAAAGGAAGTAACAACAGTTATTTGATGTGGATATTTGGTGGAAAAATATTTTAAAGTTGGATAGTCAAGATGATCAAAGTGAGCGTGTGAAATAATAATTAAATCTGGTTTGGGAATTTTTTCTGGTTTGATAGAGGGAGCAACAATTCTTTTTAAACCTAAATTTGTTATCAAAGCGTATGGACCTATTCGATGTGAGAAAACTGGATCAGTTAATATTTTTATACCATAGAAATTGATTAAATAAGTTGAGTGGCCAATCCAACAAAAATGTAATCCATTTTTATCCAATTCATCAAGATTTGGAGTGAATGGAGCTTCGCGCGGTTGTAAAGAATTAGAATATAAATTATTAAACAGACCATCAACAAGAAATCCAAGTCCACTTAGGGACAAAAGTTTTATGAAATTTCTTCTATCTAATTTCATATTCTCTAGATTTTAATATTTTTCTTCTCTACAATGATTGTTCTCACCACAATTGTCATAAGAATTATCAATCCACCAATGACTGCAAAGAAACTAGGTTTTTCACCGTGACCAAGATAAACCCAAACAGGATTCATCACAGGTTCAATCATAGCAATTAAGCCAGCTTCTACACCTTCAATTCGTTTTATTGCGTAAGTAAATATTGAATAAGCAAATCCAATTTGAACAATTCCTAAGTAAGAAATCATTAAAAAATCCTTTGTAGTAATTGAAAAATCGTCAACACCTGAAAAACAAATGATAGGTATTAAAATGTTTCCAACAAAAATAGAAGGTAGTCGAAACTTTTCATTTGATTTTTTTATGCCCAGTAAAAAGCCCGCAAAACAAAGTCCCGAACATAAGGCAATCAAGTTACCTTCCATATGAGAGGGAGAAATTTTTCCAACGAAGAACAAAGACATACCTACAAAAGCAGTCAATACAGCAATTACATTAATTTTTGTCAACTTTGTTTTTAAGATTAAAGGTTCCAGTATTAAAACATAAATGGGAGCTGTGTATTGAAGAAAAATTGCATTTGCTGCGGTTGTCATCTTGGTTGCCATGACAAATAAAATTAAAATGCCGGCATAGAAAAAAGCATTTATAAAAATTGCTAAGTTTAATCTTAAAACTTTTCTGTTGAAGAGTACTAATAAAGTTAAGGCAGTAAAGATGGATCTGTAAAATGAAAGAGTAAGCGCATCGACTGAGATTAACTTGATGAAGAGTCCACCGGTACTCCAGAGTAAAGCTGCAAGTATAATCGCAAAAACTCCTTTTTGATGCTCAGTAAATAAAGAAAATTTTTGAGTTGTAAATAATTTAATCCTTTTAATCATATTCATGTAAATACTTGTTTGGTTTTGGTGAAGATTAATTGTTATGCTCTGAGTAAAGGATAAGAAAGGGAGTCAAAAAATACAACTTTACCTGATTGAACTTAATAATCATGGTGAATTCATTAATTGGTAATAGAAACTGTATAAATCAAAAATAAGATTCTATTATTTTTTGGCTGATGTATAGTTTTCTAAGTCATAATAAATAATTTTTTCCGGCATTGGAAGTTTTACAATTTCCACTCCTGATTCTTGAAAGAATTTCACTCCCAGTGAGTCATGATATTCAGAAAACACGACGACTCGAACTATTCCTGCTGTAATCAAAGCTTTTGCGCAATTTGTGCAGGGCATATTTGTAACATAGGCGGTTGCACCTTTCACATTCACACCATGATTTGCTGCTTGAATCAAGGCATTGATTTCGGCATGAATAGTTCTGACGCAATGATTGTCCACAATCAAACAACCTACATCATCACAGTGTGGTTGACCCGGTAACGAGCCATTATAACCAGTAGCAAGAACGTATTTATCTTTCACAAGAACACAACCAACATGCATACGTGGACAAGTTGAACGTTCTGATGCAAGCATGGCAAGTTTTAGGAAATATTCGTCCCACGTTGGTCGTTTTCTATGCTCCATTTTTATTCCAAAGTTTAATTAGACAAATTTAATTAATTACTTTTTGTTCTTATAAATCACTGACCAGTAGAAGCAATTTTCATTCAAATCTATCCTGCAAAAACGTCAAAAGTTTTTCTTATATTTATATTTACTTTTAATTAAAATAAATTAAGCTGGTCAAAAATGTGTGGAATCTGTGGAGTTATTAGCTTTAAAGTTCCAGTCGATGAACAAGTTTTAATAAGAATGCAAGATGAGATGATTCATCGTGGACCTGATGATAAAGGATCGTATATAAACGATGAACGAAAAGTGGGATTTGGTTTTAGAAGGTTAGCCATTATCGATTTAACGCCTGCCGCAAATCAACCTATGTGCAACTCTGACGGAACGATCTGGATTGTATTTAATGGAGAAATTTATAATCACTTAGAGATTAGAAAAGAATTAGAAACACTTGGTTATAAATACAAATCAAGAAGTGACACTGAAACGATAATTTATGCTTATCAGGAATTTGGTATTGATTTTATTCATAAACTTAATGGAATGTTTGCTATTGCAATCTGGGATGAGAGAATTAAAACTTTAATTGCGTATCGTGATAGAATTGGTAAGAAGCCTTTTTACTATACTTTCACAAATAACAAATTCATTTTTGCATCGGAAATAAAAGCAATTCTAAAACATCCTGATGTTAAAAAAGAAATAGATTACGATGCGTTATCTCACTATTTAACTTTCTTAATTCCGCCTTCACCGAACACAATTTTTAAGGAAATAAAAAAATTACCAGCAGGACACAGATTAATTCTTAACATAGACGGAAATTATAAGATTGAGGAGTATTATGACGTTTTAAGTGAAAAGAATGAAGAATTAATTTATGATGAAATTGAAATTAAGTCGAAAATAGTCTCATTGCTAAGGCAATCAATAAAAGACAGAATGATAAGTGATGTTCCATTTGGGGTTTTCTTAAGTGGCGGAATTGATTCATCAACAAATGTTGCATTAATGGCAGAAATAATGGACAGACCTGTAGACACTTTTTCAGTGGGATATAAAGATATTGATGAATATAATGAGTTTGATTATTCACGAAAGCTAGCAGGGATCTTTAAAACAAATCATCACGAAATTTTAATTAATGCACAAGACGCTTTAGAGTTTTTTCCGAAGTTAGTTTATCATCAGGATGAACCAATAGCAGATCCGGTTTGTATTCCACTTTATTTTGTTTCAAAACTTGCCCGTGATAACGGAACAATTGTTGTGCAGGTTGGTGAAGGTAGTGATGAGCAATTTGCAGGTTACAACTGGATACTTCGTGAATTAAAAATTGCACGACTCAACCAAAATTTATTAAAAAATTTTCCAAAAATTTCTTTGAAAGTTCTTTATTCCCTAACCAGTAATATTTTAAGAAAATTAGGTAAATACCTTGAGTTAGATTACTTAAGAAGAATAAAAGATAAACAAGAAACTTATTGGGGTGGTGCTGTAAATTTTACAAACGAACATAAAAAATTTTTACTCAACTTTAATTCGGTCGATTCTTACGATGCATTAAAGAAGATTTACGAAAAATATGAATCAAAAAGTTCTGTGAATGACATCCTTCGTAAAATGATATATCTTGAGTTTAAAAATCGATTGCCTGAATTGTTACTTATGAGAGTTGATAAAATATCAATGGCCACTTCAGTTGAATCACGTGTGCCATTTCTAGATTATCGATTGGTAGAATTTTCTTTCAGAATCCCATCTTCCATTAAAATTAAAAACAATATCACAAAATACATTCTGAAAAAATCAGTCGAAGGAATAATTCCAAATGAAATAATTTATCGTCGAAAGCAAGGATTTGCTGCTCCGATGCACAAGTGGTTAAGGAATGATCTGGCTAAATTTTCAAGACATTATCTCTTAAATTCAAAAATTCACACGTTAAATCTTTTTAATAAAGATTTCATAAAGTTTTTAGTAGACTCACCACTTGCTGATAGATATGATTACGTCCATAACACCTGGAATTTATTAAATCTTTTTATGTGGTACGATTACTGGTTCGAAGGAAAATTAGTTGACTGATGGATTATATTGAAAAAATAAAATTGTTAAATCTTACTAAAACAGCGAAACAAACTATTGCACTATATCTTGCCCAGATTGGGACAATGTTTTTTGGATTTTTGTTTACCGTCTTAAATGCACGCTTACTGTCTAAATTTGAATTTGGTTCTTTGAATTTTTATGTGCAGGTCTTAATGACTATTGCACTGTTTTTTGAATTTGGTTACTTCACTGCTGGTTCGAGATTAATTGCATTGGAAAAAAATTATGCAAAAGAAAGAGAGTTCGTTGGTGCACTTTATTTCTTAGGATTGGTTATCTCGATTGGTTATGTTTTTACACTCTTAGTTTTGTCTTTTTTTGTGGATGATATATTTAAGTCTTCCGTAAAGAATTTAATTTTAATTGGTCTAATTCCATCCATTGCTTTTCCATTTCAATTTTTAATACAATTGGTTTTTCAGGGAAGTAATGAAATTCTAAAACTTTCGGTTTACACTCTATTTCCAAGAATGCTTTATTTCTTTTTCATAGGCTTTGCTTTTCTGTTAAACTTTTTCAGTCTCAGTGTGAGTTCATTATCATACGTTCTTTCTTTTTTTGTCGCAACTCTCTTTACAATTTTAATCTCAAAACCGAAGTTCACCGCGTTAAAAGAAAATCTTAAAAAGATTTTTTATGAAACCAAGACATATGGTATTAAAGTTTACTTTGGCAGAATAGCTGGAATGTTGGGTTATCAATCGAACGTTCTTCTCATACAATATTTTGCTGCGGAAATTCAAGTTGCTAATTATTCGCTTGTTAATTTTTTCACCACACCAATTTCCGTGTTCAGTCGATCCCTTTGTACTTCTCTCTTTAAAGGTTTTGCATACCAGGAAAAGATACCGAAACGAGTTTTCAAGATTAACTTCTTATGGCTTTTTTTATCAAGTGCACTCTATCTTATAATAGGTGGTTTTATTCTAGAATTACTTTTTTCAAAAAAATATGCTGAAGCAATCCCCTTGATTCTACCACTTATTGGTGCAAATTTTTTCATGGGCGCTTTTCAACCTTATAATTTTTACTTGAGTGCTAAAGGTGAGGGGAATTATTTGAGAAATACAGCTATAGTTTATTCACTTTTAGCTATTATTCTTAATCTAATATTCATACCAATTTATGGTGCAATGGGCGCGGCGTATGCAACTTTTGCTTCTATCATTATAAATTTTCTTTTACATCGTCATTACTACAAAAAAATATTGGAGAGAAAATGATAATTGATCAAAATTTAGTCATTGAGAAATTTACAAATAAGTTAAATCCTGAAAATGTTGATGATGTGCGTAACGACTGGCATTATATGTTTCAGTCTAAAATGAAAGTTGATTATCGCTTAATTTCTAAGATTCCTGGAGGATTGAAAGATAAAGTGGTTCTTAATATTGGAACATATTTCCCCATTGATGAAATATATTTTGCATCGAGTATAAAAAAAATGTATTCCATTGACATTGCGCCAGTGATTGTAAAAGTAGCAGAAGAAATAGCCGATAGAGAAATTCATCCGTCCTTTAGAAGCAAAATTATATTTCAAGTTTGTGACGCATCAAATCTTCCCTTTGAAGACCATTACTTTGACGTTTCATTTTCATTTTCAACGCTTGAACATATTCCCGAAAAAGAAAAAAGAGAAAAAGCTTTTAGTGAGATTGTTCGTGTAACCAAAAAAGGTGGATATGTGATTATAACTGTTCCAAATAAATTAAATTTTGGAAGATATGTCAGAAGTTTAATAATGCAAAAGATAGGCGTTAGTCCTTTTGGTTATGAGCATCACTATACACCTTTGGAATTAAAAAAAATTCTTATTCGTAACGGAGTTGATCCATTGTTTTATTGTTCCAGTGCAGGTGACTTATCGGGAGTGATGTTTAGAGTGCATGATTTTGTTGTTAGTCCTTTTGGCCATAGAATGGGCTGGATTGGAATTAAAAAATAATTGAAGTGAAATATGGACTTATTCAATAAAGTAAAAATTGCTTACATACATTTTATTAGAAAACCTCTCTTCGTTTTATTAATTAAAACTAACTTCATCAAAATAAAAAAACTAAAACCTAATTTTTTTTTCGATTCAAATGATTACTTAAGTGAAGAGTTCCGAAAAGCTTTATCTTCAATAGAAGATGAATCTAAAATTTTAAACGATGCAGATCTGGTTTTGCAAAACAATTTTCAAACACTTGGTTCTGACGTTTTATACCTGGGTGACAAAATAAACTGGCATTGTGATTATAAGTCAGGGCGTGTGTGGGAAAAATTATTTTATACTAAAATTGATTCAAAGGCATCGATTAATAAAAGTGATATTAAATTTCCTTGGGAATTGAGTCGATTTCATCAATCTCTGTGGCTCGCCAAAGCTTTTGTTATTACTAAAGATGAAAAATACTCAAAAAAATTTTTTGAACTGGTTGATAACTGGATAGAGGAAAATCCTTTTTGTTATGGAGTGAATTGGAACTGTCCCATGGAAGTTGCAATCCGAGCTGTTAACTGGATTTTAGCCCTCCATATTTTCAGGTATTCAAAATTTTTTGACGATGTTCTTGCTAATAGAATTTTTGAAGCACTTTATCTTCATGGAATATTCATTCGCAATAATCTCGAGTTCGGAAGGAGAAATGGGAATCATTATCTAAGTGATTTGATGGGGCTTGTTTGGATTGGAGCTTTTTTGGGGAAGTACAGTTTCGGTAAAAAGTGGATGAAATTTGCACGTAGGGAACTTGAAAAAGAAATAAACATAGAGGTCTATTCTGACGGTGTAGATTATGAGAAATCAACTTATTATCAAAGATTGGTTACGGAGATTTTGTTTCTTTCCTGGCTTGTTTTGAATATAACAGGAATGGTTTTATCCCGTACTTTTTTTGATAAACTTAAATTAATGTTCAATTTTATTTCGTCATACATTATTGAAGATGAAGTTCCAAATGTTGGTGATTGTGATGATGGTAAGGTGATTAAATTTTCTTTTGATGAAAAAGTAAGTGAAATGAGAAACTTTCTTTCGTTAGGTGCTGTAATTTTTTCAGATAGTAGATTTAAATCAATTGCAGAAAAACCTTATTCACTAATTCTATTCCTTTTTGGTTTAAGTGGTATTGAAAAATTTAATTCGATTGAGAATGTTGTTGTAGAAAAGAAATCTTTTGTTTTTCCTGATGGTGGCTTTGTAGTTCTTTCTTCAGAAAACTTCAAACTATTTTTCGATGGTGGTGACATTGGAATGAGAGGTTGGGGAGGACATGGCCACAATGACCTTTTAAGTTTTGAACTTGCTTTCAAAGAAAAGAGATTTATTGTTGATTCAGGAACATATGTTTACACTCCTGAACCTGAAATTAGGCAAAAACTTCGATCAACCTTTTCTCATAACACAATAATGATAGATGAAATGGAATTAGCAGAATTCTTAAATCTTTTTAGAATTAAAAAGGACTTTACTCGACCAAACTTAAAAGTTAAAAAGTTAAATGAAGATAATTACACTGAAATAGAGTGTGAACATTTTACTTATGCAAGATTACATAATCCGGTTGTAGTAAGAAGAAGAATTGTTCTGTACAAGGAAAATGAAAAAATATTAGTTGAGGATGAATTAAATGGTAATGGTGAACATAAAGTAGATATCTTCATTCATTTTCATCCTGAAGTGAAAGTTGAAAGAATTGATTTTTCTAAATTTAATATTGAGCGCAATAACTTAGCTTTAGCTATAGAATTTATTTCCGTTGAAAATTCAGAAATCAAATTAGAGGATTATATCTACTCGGAAAGTTATGGCAAACTAACAAGCAATAAACGCATACATCTCTCTTTCAAAAAAAATATCACTTCTGAAAAAATTCTAACCAATATTTATCCAATCTAGACGAGAATGTTCTCATGGAAATTGCAGTAATTGGACATCCTTGTTATGACATAATTCATAAAGGTGAAAGAGAGATTCACTCTTATGGTGGCATAATATATAGCCTTATTGGTTTGATTTTAATTTCTAAGCCAGAGGATAAAATTTATCCAATTTTTCAAATCAATTCAGAACATTTTGCTAAATATTTCGAGATTATAGAAAATTTTCCACAGATCGATTTTAAATTTATTGAGAGAAATAACTTGCCAATTAACACGGTTAACTTGTTTTTTCAAGGTGAAAATTTACAATTCGAGTGTTATAAAGAGAAACAAAGTAAGATTAACGTCCAAAACCTCATGAAACTTTCAATTAACACTAATTTTTATGTTAATATGATAAGTGGCTTTGAACTAGAAATTGATGATTTAAAGTTCATTAAAGACAATTTTAATGGTAAGGTATATTTTGATTTTCACACGCTGACTCGAGGAATTAACTCAGAAGGAAAAAGATTTTATAGACCATTGAATGATTGGCTACAATGGTTAGACCAATGTGATGTGGTTCAAATGAATGATACTGAGCGGAAAAGCATTCCACCAGTTGATTTAACCGAGGAGCAATTTGTTCATGAAGCATTGCAAACGAATTTGAAGGTTGTCAACATTACGAAAGGTAAGGAGGGGGCGGTCACATATTATAAAGTTGATACTAGAATAGAGAAGATTTCTATGAAACCAGAGCAAACCTTGAGTTTCAAAAGTAATGTTGGATGTGGTGATTTGTTTGGGGCAATTTTTGCTTATGAGTATTTTCGTGGTGCAGAGATCAAAGATTGTCTAAAACGTTCTGTTTTAATTTCCTCTAGAAGGGTAGAAATAGAAAGTCTTCAAGAAATTCTTACATTGAAAAAGTTGTTGTAGATTAGATTTGTTGGAATTACTGAGCGAGCATAAAATTTGAGCTTAATCTGAAAAGAAAAAAATAATTTATGATGAATTTGATCAAAACAAGAATTCTAATTTTTGGATGCAACGGCTTATTAGGTCAAGCATTAGTTAAGTACTATTCAAAACGAAAAGATGTAGAACTTCACCTTGCTTCAATTGAAGATGCTTTTGTTGGTAATCATCAATTTACATACACTAAAGTTGATATTACAAAACGCAATGAAGTTAAAAGATTAATAATGGACTTCGTTCCTGATTACATTATAAATGCGGCAGCATATACTGATGTAGATGGATGCGAAGTTAATAGAGAGCTTGCCTGGAATGTTAATGTAAATGGTGTCAAATATATAGTCGAGGGTTGTCGAATTGTTGATGCAACTTTAGTCCAGCTATCGAGTGATTTTATCTTTGATGGATTGAACGGTCCATATCATGAAAATGATAAACCAAATCCAATCTCGTATTACGGTAGAACTAAATTTGCCAGTGAAAATGAAATTAAAATTGGAGGAATTCCTTATTTAATTATCAGAAGCAATGTTATTTATGGATCTCAAAAAGGAGTAAAGAAAGATTTTGTTGAATGGGTCGTTGAAAATTTAAGTCAAAGAAAAAAAATTAATGTTGTAACAGATCAAATTAATAATCCAACCTATGTCGAAGACCTTGTCAATGGTATTGCATTAGCTATTGATAAAAAGAAAAATGGAATATATAACATTGGTGGATTAGAATTATTGAGTCGATACAACTTCGCCTGCAAAATTGCAGACGTCTTCGAACTGGATGGAGGTCTCATAAATCCTATACTTACAGAACAATTAAATCAAAAAGCGAAGAGACCACTTAAAGGTGGATTGATCATTTTAAAAGCTCAAACAGAGCTAGGTTATAAGCCACACACAATCAAAGAAAATTTATTTGACTTAAAAATCAAACTTGGACTTTTTTGAATGAAAGATATTTTGAGGAAATACGATACTTTTATTTTTGATTTAGATGGAACTGTCTATCGTGAGTCCCGGCTTATTGATGGTGCTCTTAAACTTTTTAATGTACTAAATCAACTGAATAAAAATTATCTATTCATCTCTAATCGAACTACTTCAACACCACTTGAATATAAAATTAAACTCAAATCTTTCGGAATAGAATGTGAAGTAGATCAAGTAATAACTTCAGCTGAAGTTACAAAAGATTTTTTAATTCGCAATCATCCTTCGAAGAGAGTTTTTGTTATTGGAGAGGAAGTTTTTATTAACTACTTGAAGACTGGTGGTGTAAAAATTGTAAATAATAAAATCGATATCGTACTAGTTTCTTTAGATCGAACATTAAATTTTAGAAAAATTTGGATAGCTCAAAAGGCACTTAAAAACAATGCTGAATTTTATTCAGCCAATATTGACATGACGTGTCCAATTGAAGAAAACGAAATTCTTGACGCAGGTTATACAATTCTCGCTTTAGAAAAATTAACTGGTAGAAAATTGGAAAAAAATTTTGGTAAGCCTTCACATTACATCTTCGAAAAAGTTTTTTCTAAAATTCACACTGAAAAAGAAAAATGTCTGCTTATTGGAGATCGACTCGAAACTGATATTCTAATGGCAAATCAAAATCAAATTGATTCTGCTTTGGTATTAAGTGGAGTAACAAAATCATTTAATAACAATTCCTTAATTAAACCAACTTACGTTCTTAACCAAATTTCCGACATCATAAATTTATGATTCATATCACATATTATGACGTTTAATTTCAAAAAGAAATATTTTTTCTCCTACTGTTTTCTTTAATTCTACCAAGATCTTCTCAATTTCCTGGACTTGACAAATTCATAATGTTTTCATAAAATACCATACAAATGTATGGTATTTATGTTCTAACCTGATGAGACTATTTGATAAGTGTGAATCTCATGATCGGGCGATTTTGATTATATACTGACTGGTCTATTTGTAGAAAAATGATTTTAAATCAGGAAGGTTTACTTGAGGTAAGATGTGAATAATGCCGGAAAAATCTTACGAAACATAGGAGTGGTAGATTATGTTTTTCCATTTAGACCTTGATGCGTTTTTTATTTCTGTGGAGAGAATTCTTGATCCACAAATAATAGGTAAGCCTGTAGTTGTTGGTGGAGATCCTCATGGACGTGGAGTGGTGGCAGCATGTTCTTACGAAGCTCGCGAATATGGGATTTATTCTGGGATGCCAATTCGCAAAGCCTATCAACTCTGTCCCCATGGAATTTACCTTCGTGGGCATTACGATGAATATGTACGATATTCAAATGTTGTCAGAAGAATTCTCGAAAACAAATTCCCACTTGTAGAGCAAGCATCAATTGATGAATTCTATCTAGATTTTACGGGTTGTGAAGGAATCTATGGGCATCCGTACTTTTATGCTTCACGAATTCAAGGTGAGATAAAACGTGAACTTGGACTTCCGTGTTCGATTGGAATTGCATCAAACAAGTTTGTTGCGAAAGTTGCTTCTGATTACGCAAAACCGGAGGGAATTACATTTGTTGTTCCTGGCCGTGAAGCGGAGTTTCTTGATCCACTTCCAGTGGAAGCAATGCCAGGCGTTGGTGAAGTAATGAAACGGGAATTGAACGACCGTGGGTTTTATACAATTGGTCAAATTGCCCGAACGCCAAAGTCTTACTTTCAGATGGTTTTTGGTAAGTGGGGTGCTGTGATGCATTCCCATGCATGTGGAGAAGGAAGTAATTTGATTTCGATTCATTACGAACAAAAAAGCATAAGTCGTGAAACAACTTTTCAAACAGATACTACGGATTTTGAGTTTGTTGAAAAAACTTTGCTTGAGCTCGTAGAAGATGCGGGAAATGCCTTGAGAGCTGAAAACTATATGGCAGGAACAATTTCTGTGAAGTTGAGATATTCTGATTTTGTTACCGTTACTAGAGCAAAAACTATTTCTGAAGTAACTGACAATGATAAAGTTATCTTTAAAGTTGCGTTGAATCTCTTACACAAAGCGTGGACAAGAAGAGTTTCAATAAGACTTGTAGGAATTCATCTTTCTAATTTTGTTATAACAACTGAACAGGAAAAACTTTTTCCTTCGTTGGAGGAAAAACAAAGAAGAGTTTTAAGAACAATTGACCGATTAAAATCAAAGTATGGTTTTGAGGTTATTCGATTTGGCGTTGCATAAGAATGAATTTGTAAACTTAAATGGAATTATTCGATTGAATGATTATTAACAAGCTTTTTAACACGTTATTTGCGTGTATAAACTTAAACGACAAAACATTAATTAAAAATAGAAATGAACAGAATGAAAAATAACCAAACACCGCAAGTTCGAATTGGAACAGCTGGATGGTCTTACAAAGATTGGGTTGGCCCATTTTACACACAACAACAATCAAAAGATTATGACTGGCTAGAATATTATTCCCATTATTTTAATTGTGTTGAAGTCAATTCAACTTACTACACATATGTTTCGCCTGCTACTGTTCGCGGCTGGCTTAGAAAAATTTCTGATAAAGATGATTTCTTTTTTACTCTAAAACTTCATCAAGACTTTACTCACAAAAGAAAATTTACATACGAAAACATCAAAACATTCTCAAAAAATCTGGAGATACTTAACAAAGCAAATCGACTTGGCGGAATTTTAATTCAATTCCCTTATTCTTTTACAATGCATGATACGACTTTGGAGTACATTCATAAACTCAACGAAATTTTTCAAAACTACAATCGATTTGTTGAGTTAAGGCATCGGTCGTGGAATGACCAGAGCGTGTATGATTTTTTCAGGTCCTTAGATTTAACTTTTTGCACAATTGACCAGCCACAAATCGGTAATGCAATTCAGTTTGAGCTAATTGTAACAAATAATAGGGCATACATCCGGTTACATGGGCGAAATAAAGATGCCTGGTTTAATTCAATCCGTAATTTTGGAAAAGAAAAGAAAATTGATAATCCTGATGAAGCATATCGTCAACAAAGTTTAAGATACGATTACCTTTATTCACCAGGAGAAATTGTTGAGATAGCTCAGAAAGTGAAGGAAGTTTTTGATAAGGTTAAAGAAGTTTATATCATTATGAATAATCATCCACAAGCAAAGGGAATTGCTAATGCTTTCGAGTTAATTCATATGTTAACAATCCAGATGAAAACCAAAATTCCAGAGAATCTGGTTAAAACTTATCCAGTTCTTAGTCGTTTTGCTCAGAATGAAAAAATGGGATGAAAAACTTTACAAATGTTGCTTAAAGTGTGAGAAGAGGAAATGAATAAAAATTTTGAGGTAATTATGGCACGTCAATTAACTGAAACACAAAAACGAATTCTTGATTTTATTATCGATACAATTTCACGGAAACACAAACCGCCCACACTAGCCGAAATAGCCAATTATTTTGGATATAAAAATCGTTCAACAGTTCAGCAACACTTAAGAGCTCTTGAGCAAAAGGGCTTCATAAAACGAGATACTAAAGTTGCCCGTGGAATTGAATTGACAATTTCCGACAAAATATTCATTCCACGACCTGTTCTTGGTGAAGTTGCTGCTGGTAATCCACTTGTAATTTATCCCGATGCAATCGATACAGTTGATCTTCCTACAATTGTTAAAATGCCTAAAGACTCCTTCCTTTTGCGCGTGAAAGGTGATAGTCTAAAAGATGCTTATATTTTTGATGGAGACATTATAATTGTTAATCCTAATGGAGCTGTGAATGATGGCCAAATAGTGGTTGCTGTTCTTGATGATTCTGCAGTAGTGAAAAGGTTTTATCGAGAGAATGGAAAAATAATTCTAAAATCTGAAAACAAGGCGTACAAACCAATTGAGATAGATGTTAATTATGATAGATTTAAGATTGTTGGTGTAGTTGTGGGAGTTTATCGAACTATGAAAAAACTAAAATGATACCAATGATATCGATGCTATAATATTAATTCTAAATCAAAAAGTTTTGAACCTGAAACTTACATTAAAGTTAATTTAATTAAACTTCATCCTGAATTTTTGTAAACAATTCCTATCCACTCATCTTCTTGCATCTTATCAACAAAGGCGAAATTAAGTGAGGAATAAACATTTTCAATATCATTTCCATCTTCAGATAAAAGCCCTGATAAGATAATAATTCCACCAATTTTTGTTTTAATTTTAATTTGATTTGCTATTTCGATTAAAACATTTTTCTGGATGTTAGCTAAAACAACGTCGAAATCATTCTCCATCAAATTCTCAATTGTTCCTGCAAAGAATCTACATTTTTCCAGAACATTATTCATTCTTAAATTTTCAATGACGTTATCTTTTACATCCTCATCAATATCTAAAGCTATTGTTTCTGAGGCACCAAGTTTTGCACTTATCACTGCAAGGATTCCACTTCCAGTTCCAACATCAAGAACTTTATCACCGGTTTTAATGTATTTTTCGATCAAACGAATCATAAGTCTTGTTGTCTGATGATGTCCCGTTCCAAAAGACATTTTAGGATCGATAGTGAGAACAATTTCATCACGGTTTGCAGTGTAATCGGCAAATGACGGTTTTATTACAATTCGTTCTGTTACTTTTATTGGTTTAATAAACTTTTCCCATTCTTCGTTCCAATTTTTCTCATCGACTTCATCAACATTAAGTAGAAAATTTTCCAAAAGATTTTCCTTGATGAGTCCAGATAAAAAATTTTTCAAAAACAGTTCATCTTCTTCCTTGAAATTGTTCAAGTAAAAAATTAATTCATCTTGAGTTTCTTCAATTCCGTTACAATCAAGTAAGTAACTTGCACCAGAAATTAATTCAGGTAAATGTGGTACGGATTTTATGGTTATCTTTTTGAATTTTTTGTCTTTCATAATTCCCTAAATCTAATTGAGTAAATTAAATGAGTCAAAAGTTGACCTACTTCACCTAAAGTTTCTTTACTTATATTTTCAATTGTATCGTTCTGAGTATGCCAGTAATTTCTTCGTGGGTTTGGTGTATCAGCTCCAATAAGATCAGCGTCAATTATATTAATAATTTTGATTCCAGAGAGCCCGAGTGGAATATGGTCATCATAAACTGGAACTGATGAATCATTTGAAAAAGTTTTTAGTCCCAGTTTATTAGCTAAACTCCAGACGAGATCCACCACATCAGAAGCAAATTGAATAGAATTAGGTTCTCTTTTGAAAACTGCCTCTTTGTCTCCAACCAAGTCAAGTAAAATAGCAAAAACAGGTTTAATATAATCAGGTTTATTTTGAACGAAATATTTTGCACCAAGGGAATAGTTTAATAAGTCTCCTTCCTTGCCATAATCTTCTGCGTCGAAGAGCACAATATCAATTCCGATATTTAATTTATTTTCACTAAAGATTTTTGCCAGAGAAAGTAAAACGGCAACACCACTGGCGCCATCATTTGCACCAAGAATAGGTTTTGACTGATTTTCTAAAACAGGATCTTTATCACTTCTGGGTCTTGTATCCCAATGTGCACACAATAATATTCTATGCTTTGCTGGTATATTAAAAGATGCGATGATATTTGAAAGATGTAGAATCTCACCATCGTATCCTGGATAAGTAAAACTTTGCATGAAAGTTGTGTCAGCAAATTTTTTTAATTCATTAAATAAAAATTCTTTTGCGAGTTTGTGTCCTATTGAGTTTGGATTTCGTGGGCCAAATTTCATTTGCTCAACGATGTATGAGTATGCTAAATTTTTATCAAATTTCGGTATTGTTATCTCTTCTTCTATATTAAAGATAGTAGATTTTGCTAATGGTTGTTGTCTTTGTTTCTCACAGCTAATAGTGAGTATTAATAGTGTAACTAGTACAAATTTAAAGACGAATTTCATTGGTCATCCATTTTTTTTAAAGATAAACTTTGAATTTTAATTTTTAGAGCGATTTGAGTATTTGAATGAGTTTAGTTGGTACACCATTTTTTAAATATTTTACAATTATTCAAGGACTATAATTTTCGCTTAACCTTCTGTTAACAATTTCTTAACACAGTTATTACTATTTTTATAAAAAATCAGAGGTAAAAATGGTGCGGAAATTAATTGCATTTTTAATGGTCATTGTTTTGTTTGTAGTATCATTTTCAAATTCGCCCATCACAATAAAAGGCTCGGACACTATGGTAATTCTTGTTCAGAGATGGGCAGAAATTTATATGAGAAATAATCCAAATGTGGTAATTCAAGTAACTGGTGGTGGCTCTGGCACTGGAATTTCGGCTTTAATTAATGGCACAACTGATATTTGTAATTCTTCTCGTCCGATGAAAAAAGAAGAAAAACTAAAGTTAAAAGAAAAGTACGGAACACCTGGAGTTGAAGTGAAAGTTGCAATTGATGGACTTTCAATTTATGTAAATCAACAAAATCCCATTAAAGAATTAACCATTCAGCAGGTTAAGGATATTTATACTGGTAAGATTAACAACTGGAAAGAAATTGGTGGCAAAGATGCAAAGATTATTCGTTATTCTCGGGAGAATAATTCAGGAACATATGTCTACTTTAAAGAAGAGGTATTACAGGGTGAAGATTTTGAGCCTTCCACTCAGAATTTGCCTGGTACCGCAGCAGTAATTAATGCAGTTTCTAAAGATATAAATGGAATTGGTTATGGTGGTGCTGCGTATGGCAAAGGGATTAAGGAATTAAAAATTAAAAAAGATGCAAAATCACCTGCCTATGCTCCAACAAAAGAAAACATCAGAAAGAATCTGTATCCTATTTCGCGATATTTATACATGTATTTGAGACAGAGACCAACAGGTGAGATCAAGAAATTCATTGATTGGATTTTAAGCCCCGAAGGTCAAAATATTGTTGAAAGTGTTGGTTATTTCCCAATTAGATAGTTCTGAAGAACTAAAATTATGGAAGTAAAACAAGACTCATCTTTACTTAAACGAAAATTTCGTCCCACTGAATTTATAGCGGAATTCTTCATCAAGTTAATTTCTTTTTTTTCGTTTATCGTAATCATTTTAATTTTTGTTTTTGTATTTCGTGAAGCTAGTCCAATTCTTACTTACACTCCCACGCTTCAAGAAATTCCCGAGGAAGAATTATTACAGGAAACCTATGGTGAAGAAAGTTTAGAAAACTTGAATATCGGTCCAAGAAAAACTTTAGAAGAACATCAAGTAGAATTAGAAAGTGAACCGAAATCAATCTGGCAAAACATTTTCGGTTTAAGATGGGAGCCAATATCAGCACAACCTAAGTACGGAGTCATACCGCTTATTCTCGGTAGCCTCAAAGTTACTTTGATAGCTTTATTATTTGCTACTCCAATTGGAATACTTTCTGCACTATATACATCTCAATTTGCGCCGAAGTGGTTAAGGGAAATTCTTAAACCTTCGATAGAAATTCTTGCTGGCTTTCCATCAGTAGTAATCGGATTTTTTGCATTGATTGTGATGGCATCTTTCTTTCAAGAAATTTTTGGTTACACTTACCGATTAAATGCTTTCGTAGGTGGGCTTGCGATGTCACTTGCTGTTATACCAATAATTTATACAGTTACCGAAGATTCTCTGGCAGCCATTCCAAAAAGTTATATCGAAGCAAGTTTAGCATTAGGTGCAGAACGGTGGCAAACTGCATTATTTGTTGTGTTGCCTGCAGCTACACCAGGAATTTTTGCAGCAATTCTTCTTGGATTTGGTAGAGCCTTTGGTGAAACAATGATTGTCTTAATGGCAACAGGTAATGCAGCACTTGCGACACTTTCAATTTTTGATCCTGTCAGAACTATGGCAGCAACAATTGGTGCGGAGATGGCTGAGGTTGTTTTCGGCGAGTTTCACTATAATATTTTATTTTTCCTGGGAGCAATACTTTTCATCTTCACATTTGCATTAAATGCAATTGCAGAATTTGTTGTTCGCAATAAATTGATGAAAAGGTTTAGTGGCGGAAAATGAAAAGGTTCAAAAAAATTCTCGGTGGATTTAGCATTTATAGTATTACTTTCATCTCATCTTTTTTAATTCTCTTGATTCTTCTTGTAATAATGATAAACATTATTCGTGGCGGATGGAGCAATTTAACGTGGGAATTTCTAACAACTCCACCACGTGAAGGAATGACAGCAGGTGGCATCTTTCCGGCTATTTTTGGTACTTTTTTTCTGGTAATTATTATGTCAATCTTGAGTGTTCCAATTGGTATTATCTCTGCAATTTATTTAAGTGAATATGCGTCGAGTGGATCTATTTTTGTTAAATTGATACGATTTGCTATAAACACTCTAGCTGGCGTACCTTCAATTGTTTTTGGATTGTTTGGTTTGGGATTCTTCATTCAATTTGTTGGGAAAGGATTAGATTCAGTTCTCTATGGAAATGCTATTTTGAAGTGGGGGCAACCAAATGTCCTCTGGGCTGGAACAACTTTAGCACTTTTAACTTTGCCCGTTGTTGTAGTTTCGGTTGAAGAAGCAATAAGAGCAGTTCCGCGAGATTTACGAGAAGCCAGTCTGTCTCTCGGTGCAACAAAGTGGCAGACTATAAAAAAGATCGTAATCCCAAATTCACTTACAGGAATTTTAACTGGAACCATACTTGCAGTAAGTCGTGGGGCAGGAGAAGTCGCACCAATTCTTTTTACAGGAGCTGCATACTTTTTGCCTTACTTACCTTCTTCACTTTCTGACCAATTTATGAATTTGGGTTATCATATCTATATAATGAGCACACAATCTCCAAATGTTGAAGAAACTATTGGAATACAATACGCAACAACTTTAGTTCTTTTGCTCTTGACTTTCACATTGAACTTCACTGCTATATTTTTGCGATACAAAGTTAGAGAAAAATTGAGAACTGGACGTTAAATGGAAAACATAAAGATAAAAACTCGCAATCTGAATTTTTATTACAACAAAAAGCAAGCTCTGTTTGATATTTCCATGGATATTCCGGAAAAGAAAGTTACTGCACTAATTGGCCCATCAGGATGTGGAAAATCAACTTTTTTGAGAACTTTAAATCGTATGAATGATTTAATTGAAGATATAAAAGTTGAAGGGGATATTTTTATTGATGGAGTTAATATTTATAAAGACAATATTGATGTAGTTGAGTTGCGAAAAAGAGTTGGAATGATTTTTCAAAAGTCTAATCCATTTCCAAAATCTATTTATGATAATGTGGCGTATGGTCCGCGAATTCAAGGTATAAAAGATAAAACCACACTTGATGAAATTGTTGAACGAAGTTTACGTCGTTCCGCTTTGTGGGATGAAGTTAAAGATGAACTCAAGAAAAGTGCTCTTATGCTTTCAGGGGGACAGCAGCAGAGATTATGTATTGCCAGAGCGCTTGCGATAGATCCAGAAATTTTACTTATGGATGAACCAGCTAGTGCACTCGATCCAATTTCAACAACCAAGATTGAAGATTTAATTTTTGAACTAAAAATGAATTACACTATTGTAATCGTAACCCACAATATGCAACAGGCAGCACGAGTAAGTGACTACACTGGATTTTTTTATATGGGAAAACTAATTGAATTTGATGAGACGAGAATTATGTTCACTTCTCCAAAAGAAAAACAAACTGAAGATTATATTACAGGTCGGTTTGGATAGGAGGATTTATGCAAAAACATTTCGAACAAGAATTAGAGTCACTTAAAACTAATATTGTTAAAATGGCTAGTATTGTCGATGAAATGGTCGAAAATGCTCTAACAGCATTGGAAACATCTGACTTAGAACTTTGCAAAAAAATCAAAGCAAAGGATCGAGAAATAGATGCTTATGATAATCTTATTAAAACTCAATGCGAAAATATTTTAGCTCTCTTTCAGCCATTCGCTGTTGATTTAAGATTTATTCTTACATCACTTATGGTGAACAATCAGCTTGAAAGATGTGGAGATATTGCTGTTAATATAACTCAAAGAGTAAAGCCACTCATTAATCATTATGACCTTGTAGTGGAATCAAAAATTATTGATATGGTTAAATTCTCCAAACAAATGTTTAAAGAAGCCATCGATTCATTTATTAATCGTGATCTTGAATTAGCAAATAAAGTATGCGGTGAAGATAATGTGGTTGATGGTTACAACAAAAATATTTTCTACTACTTAATTGATAAGATGAAAGAAAAACATGAACTAATTGAACCAGCTTCTCATCTTATGATTTTATCAAGACATGTGGAAAGACTTGCAGATCATTCAACAAACATTGCAGAAGATGTGATTTTTATGATTAGTGCTGAAATTGTCTCTCACAAACACAAATTGATGAAGTGGGCTGAGAAGGAACAATCAAAAAATCAATTAGAAACAGAAGAATAAAATTTACTACTAATTCTCTTTTCCTTTCTCAAAAATTTCTATCCATTCTCTTATTTCACTGTTGGGAATTTTACCATCAAACTTAGGATTGTTTGTTTTCTTTGATTTGCTAATCGATTTTAGAAAAATTTCTGCAGATTGAACCTGAGCTAAATTTATTCTCGCATAATTCTGAATTTCATAATCGGATGAGACAACAATTAAAATTTTTTTATTCTTTTCATTGTCTATCGTAATTCGGATTGCTTTATCAGCTGGATGATTCTTTGCAAATTTTACGAAAACGTTTTTGCCCACACGGGAATATGATTTTACATACTCAAATCCATCAAAAAAAATAATCGCTTCGTTCTTTGAATTAAGCATGAAATCATTTACTAATGAAATTAAAGTATCTCGAGCAAGAAGTTTGTCTTTCTCAAATAAGCTTTTCAGGTTCTTATCTGCGTGAATAATGTTATTTCCATCAATTAAATATTTCCTCATGCTTACCTTGCGTAAATTCCACCTTGCTTTGTAATCTTTAAATCTTGCAGTTGTGGTGCCTTAACTTTTATCTCAAGCCTGTATCCACGATAATACCCCATTGGAGTCCAATCAAAATTCAGGTTCCAGCAGTGTAAATCACGGGAAATTCTAACTACTGTAGCAGTAAGTTCCTTATCTGAAAAATCATATCCACCATTTATAGAAAACTTCCAATGATCAGTTAGGTTGAAACTTAAAGAGTAGTTCAAATTTATATTTTTAGTAACAAAATCCGGTGTTGGTTTACTCAAGTAATAAGAGAGACCGAGTGATAAATTCCATGGTATTGTATAATCAGGGATGTCGTTTTGGCTCATCGTCTGCTGAAATACTGGATTTGCTACAGAAGTCCCTTCAATTGTGTCCTTCTCTGTCTGTTTTTTTGATTTGAGCTGTTCACCTGATAATGACATGCTAAAGCTTAAATTAAAGTCAGAAAGTCTAAGAAAGCCGATTCCTTCAGAGAGCAGCAATTTATTTACCCGTTGTTTCTTTTCACGATCATATACATAAGGGTCATAACTCATTCCACCATTTATTGATAGTAAATTTGCCACATTAGTGTAAAAGTTTATGTTCAAGTTTGAAAGTTTAAATTCACTTGCTGCAAAATTATAAGATATGTTTCCACTTAAATTGAGAAGTTGAATTTTCCTTTCTTGTTGTGCTGTATCTCTTTTTGAGGGTTTCAGTTTCATTTCAAAGTTATTACCTATATTAAGTCCAATGCTTTGAACTTCTCCAATACCGGGACCACCAAAAATTTCTCGTTCATAGTAAGAATATTTTACAATGTTTCCTTTTGAGTTAACGTAAGTTCCGTAGTATCCCCAGAAGGGTTTTGAAAAATCAGGTTGATAGTGGTAGCTTATAGAGGGAGTGAGTGTGTGACGAAAAGCCGTTACTCCTAACGCATCAGGTCTAAGAATTCCGTAAAGTTTGGTGTTTATTGATGTACTGTATCGAAAGGTTCTCACAGCACTAATTCTTCTGACATCTCTTGTAACAATTGAATCTTCACCTCGATAGTTAATATATGCGAGCTTTTCAATTTTTTTGTTATACCATAATTCGGAATAACTCAACGAGTTTGTAATATTGAAATACTTTAATTTGCTTGAGATGAAGGCGGATGCATTGTGACTTATTCCACCACGGATGTTGATATTTCGATTGACTATATCACGTTTATTTAGAAGCTGGGTGCCGTAGTTTATTCCTATTTTTTCATACCAAGCCTCTTCAAGCAATCCACCTTCTTTGATTTTTTTCTTTATGTCTTTTTTAAATGGATATATTGGTTGAAATGATAACTGAATGCTTGGTAAAACTTCAGATATATTCCCACTTCTTAGATTTTGATTTCTGCTGTAATAAACTGAAAGATTAATCCCTTTTTCCTCAAAATTTTTTGTGAAACTTGCAGAGGAATTTACCTGATCATTTAAAATTTCAGAAATGGATGAGCTTTTGTTTTGAAAGTAATTATTTGATAAAAAGTTTAAATTGATATTAAGACGAGTGGTTGGACTTATTTCTTGATTGTGATAATAAAAAATTCGGTATTCCTGCCGTCTAGAATAATCTGGATCAGTTGGTTCTCCATAATCGTTATCGACGTATGATAATTCTAACTGCCCATTGTAATTATATCTTTTCACATATCTAAAACGTGAATTAATAGAGTAACCTCCTTTCGAATAAAGATCACCAATCAATGCTAAATCGACGTAATCATTTATAGCCCAAAAATAACCGAGATGGGAAAGATATCTTCCTAAATCCTTACGATATCCAAACGCTGGCGAAATTATCCCACTTCGCCTTCCTGATTGATTTGGAAAAACAGCAAAGGGTAAAGGAAATGGAAAGGGAATATCTGCTACGTAAAACCAAATCCATTTTGCTATGATTTGCTCTTGATGAATAACTTTCATCTGCGGGCTATAAAAATAATAATGTGGCTCAGAGGCATCACAAGACGTATATTGACCATCACATACTAAATAAGTTTTACTTTCAATCTTTTTGATTTTTTTACCATAATATTTTTGTCCATCACTTTCCGATTCAGCATAGGATATTGAACCTTGTTGAGTTTGAAAGTTATAACGAATTTCGGTACCACGATATTCTTCACCTGCATCTTTAAGAATTGGTGGATTTATCAAGATTGTCTTTGCAGTATCAATTGAATCTCTACCAATTATTCCTTTAGCTTTAAGTAAACTTATGTTCCAATCAATATCAATATTTTCAGAATTCAACTCCATTGTTTTATACTTTATCTCTGATCTACCATAAAGGAACATTTTTTTGTTTGTAATATCATAGATGATTGAATCATAGGAGGAATAATAAATTATATCATCAACAGATGATCTTTTTTTGACTGTATCTATTGTAGCAGTTGTATCGGATTGAGAATATATAAAACTGTGAAGTGATGAGAGAAAAAGTAAAATAAGGAAATTTTTAATTTTCATTTTTGATATAATTGTGAACTTAATACTAACGATGCAGCGCCAAAGATTCCAGATTTGTTTTTTAATCGTGCCTGGATAACTCTCACGTCTCTAACGATATCATGAATGCCATGATTTTTAATTGATTGTTTTATTGCATCTAGTAAAGTTTTTCCTGCACCTGATGTTCCACCACCAATTATAAATGTTTTAATATCGAGAGTATTTGCAATATTTGCTAATCCAATACCAATGTAATAACCAGTTTCCTTTAAAATTTTTATGGCAAGTTCATCACCTTTTTTAGCTGCCTCATTAATTATTTTAGGCTCGATAGCCTCTAAATTATGATCAACTAATTTTAATATAAGTGAATCAGGATATTCATTTAGTTTTTGAATAGTTCGTTGTTTGATGTAGTTATTACCTGCGTAAGCTTCAACACAGCCGTGCTTTCCACACTTACATTTTGGTCCAGAGTAATCAATTGTGATGTGCCCAATTTCTCCTGCTCCACCACTTTCACCACGGAATAGTTTCTTGTTGATTATAATTCCACCACCAACGCCTGTTCCAAGTGTTACCATTATGAAATTTTCAAGATTATTGCCAGAACCAAAATAAAGTTCTCCGAGAGCGGCACAGTTTGCATCGTTATCAATAAAAATTGGTAGTTTATACGACTCCAATGATTTTCTAACTTGAATTTTCTTCCAATTTCTAAAGTTTGGTGCTGATGTTACTATTCCTGTTTCAATATCAACTTTTCCCGGGAATCCGATGCCAATACCAATAAAATCAGACTTTTTATAAACTTCAAAAATTTTTTTTACACCTTTATTGAGTTGTGAAAGAACTTTACCCGGATTTTCGTAAGCTAACGTTGGTAACATATATTCAAAGATTATCTTATTATTTTTTACCACACCAAATTTTATTGTGGTTCCACCGACATCAATTCCAAGTATAGTTACTTTGCTTTTCATTCACTAACTCGCTTAAATGTCATGCAAAAATAATTAAAAAGCTTAAGAATTAAGGTATGTACTTTACAAAGCTATTTATAAATTTTTATTAATGTAGAGGAGTTGACAAAAAATCAGATTAACAAAATCTAAAAGTTCGGTTCTCTATCTATATCGGGGAATTGGTTTTGACCAGCCAGATTCGAGACTTTGTAATTCAATGCAAAATCCAATTCTGGATTTTCGAATCTTGCTGCGTTTGGAATGAAAACGAGTGGGAATTCTGCTGTTGGACCATTTCTTTGCTTGGCTATGATGATTTCAACCAGGTTACGAGTATTGATTTCATCTTCTTCGACAGAAGTTTCGGGGCGATGAATAAATGTAACTATATCAGCATCTTGTTCAATTGCACCAGACTCACGTAAATCTGATAGAATTGGTCTTCTGTCTCTTCTTGCTTCCACCTGTCGATTTAACTGTGCTAATGCTACCACTGGAATATCTAACTCTTTTGCCAAGCTTTTTAGACCACGCGATATAAAAGAAATTTCCCGTTCACGAGTCTCTGAGTTTGCAGGTCCTTGCATTAACTGCAAATAGTCAACAAAAATTATTTTAACACCTTCTTCAACAATCATTCTTCTGGCTTTTGCACGCAATTCAAGTAAACTTAAGGCGGGAGTATCGTCAATGAAAATATTGTAATTAGAAAGAGCACGAATCGCTTTCATTAAATTTAACTCTTCATCGTTATTTAATCTCTTCGAACGAAGTTTTAGCATACTTATGCCACTTTCCATCGAAAGCAAACGCAAAATGATTTGCTGAAGGGACATTTCAAGACTGAAAAATCCTACCGGAAGTTCCAAATTTTTAGTAATGTTTCTTGCTATGGAGAGAGCCAGGGCGGTTTTACCAACGCCCGGTCTTGCTGCTAAAATTATTAAGTCCGAATTGTGCAGGCCGTCGGTTAGTTCATCAAATTTATAAAATCCTGTGGCAATACCTGATATTTGTTTATCTCTTGCTTTGTTTATGATTTCAACTGTTGAGGGTAAAATGCTTTTTATTGAGAAGTAAGTTTTTTTGTATTTGTTCTCAGAAATTTCAAATATTCCACTTTCAGCTTCATCTAGAATTTCAAATGTATCTTTTTGATTCTCATAACAAAGTTGCGCAATTCTAAGTGAATGATTGATTAATTGACGCAACATATATTTCTCTATTAAAATTTTGCAGTGCTGATCGACGTAGGCCTGACTTAAAATATTGTTTGATAGGCTTGCAATATATGCAGCACCACCTACTTCTTCTAAGTCGTTTCGTCTGCGAAGTTCTTCTACTACAACTAAAGTATCGACTTGCGTTCCAAAGTTGTATAATGCCTTTATTATTCTGAATATTTTTTGATGCGCTTCGTAATAAAACACTTCTTCATTTTGAATAAATTCAATGACTTTACTTAGTGAATGAGAATCAGAGAGGGCGGCTCCTAATACACTTTGTTCAATATCAAAGGCATGGGGTAATTGAGTTTGATGAGTATCTAAGGTGATTTTTGTTTGAATTTTATTTTGTTTTGACTTAGCCATAAAAGCTTAACTATAAAACTTTTTTCTTCTCTGCTAAACTTAAATAAAACTCTTTCATTATTTCAAGATCCTTCTCAAAATCTCTTTTCCAATTGGGATTACGTAAAATTGCAGCAGGATGAAAAGTTACAAAAAAGGGAATATCATAGTAATTAAAAATATTCTTTCGAAGATTTGATAGTGTCTCATTCTTCTTCAATAACGTGTTTCCAGCAATTCTACCAAGTGCTACAATTATTTTTGGTTTGATAAGACTCAGTTGCTTAAGCAAATACGGTTCGCATTTTTCAACTTCGGCTGGTAGGGGGTCTCTATTATTAGGCGGTCGACATTTTAAAATATTACATATGTAAACTTCGTCTCTACGAAAACCTAGAGTCGATAAAGTTTCAGTTAAAAGCTTTCCAGCTTTCCCAACGAAAGGTTCGCCTTGTTCATCTTCATCTGCACCTGGTGCTTCGCCCACAAAGACTATATCAGCATTTGGATTGCCCACTCCAAAAACAAAATTCTTTCTCAAATTGCCTAATGAGCATTTAACACACTTATTAATTAATGAATCTAGTTCTGAAAGAGATTTTGCTCCTACAAATGGTTCACTAATTTTTGATAGAAAAGAATCAATGAATTGAGTATTAAGTTTTATTTGTTGATTGATTATTTCTAAGAATTTTTCAGGAAGATAAATCGGAACGTTCAATTCTGACTGATACTGAAAAAAATCTTCTATTTTTTTGAGAATATTTTCCAGATTAACTTCCATTCTATGTTGATTTATAAATCTTTTATTTCATTTAAAATGTCGTTTGCAATGTCAAATTTAAATTTTAATGGAAATGATTTTACTGTTCCATCTTTTCTCAAAATTGTTATTTTATTTGTATCAACTTCAAAACCAGCGCCTTTTTCCAAAGGATTATTTACAATAATCAAGTGCAATTTTTTCTTTTTCATCTTTTCAAAAGAATTTTCAATTTCGTTTTCCGTCTCGACAGAAAAACCAATCAACTTTTGATTTTTCTTTTTAAATTTCGATACTTCAAGCAAAATGTCTTTATTTTGTATTAATTCAATGAAAAACTTTTCACTATTTTTTTTGATTTTTGATTTTGAAACAATTTTTGGTTTAAAATCCGAAACAGCTGCAGCAGATATAAAAATTTCATTTCTTTTAAATTCTTGAATAACCGCCTTATACATTTCCTCTGCTGTTACAACGTGAATTACTTTAATTCCATTGGGATATTTTAACTGTGTTGGACCAGTTATAACTGTAACATTTGCTCCACGATAGAATGCTGCGCAAGCAAGTGCATGTCCCATTTTCCCACTGGATCTATTTCCGATAAACCTGACGACATCTATGGGTTCATATGTGGGACCTGAAGTAATTAGGATTTTTCTTTTTAACAAGTCTTTATGATACCCTGATAAAATTTTTTTAATGTGATTCAATATCTCATCAACTTCAGCCATTCTACCAAATCCGGTTAAACCGCTTGCTAATTCGCCGTATTCTGCTTCTGTGAAAAATACACCTTTTAACTTTAAATCATTTATGTTTTTTTGATTTTCAAAGCTGTTATACATGTCTTCATCGGCAGCTGGAGCGATAAGCAATGGTGAGCGTCTGGCAGAAACAAGTGTTGTAAGAGCATTGTCAGCAATTCCGTAATTAATTTTTGAAATCGTGTTAACAGTAGCTGGTGCAATTACAAACAAGTCAGCCCAGAGTGCTAGGTCAATATGCCATGTTGATGTAGCTGTATTAGATTTTTTTTCAGGAAAAATGTTAACTATAACCTCGTTACGAGATAAAGTAGAAAATGTAAGTGGGCTTACAAATTCACAGGCAGCAGGTGTCATAATAACGCGAACTTCTGCACCGTGTTTTATTAGTTCACGAACTAGGAAACAGGACTTATAAGCGGCAATCCCGCCGCATACCCCTAAAATTATTTTTTTATTTTTAAGTATTTCCAATCAAATTACTTAGTATATCTATATACAATTTCGCCTAGAAGTAGTTTTTCAAGAGCTTGTTCTGTTGCTTTGCCTCTTAATTCAAATTCTTTACTGATTCGAATCAAATCAGGATTTTCTACTTCCTCATGGTCATCCAACTGTACCTGAGGTGGAAGCTCCGAAAGTCGCTTGTTAAATTCGATTTTTTGTTCAGCCGAAATCTGACGAGCTTTTTTTGCAGTTACAATTATCGCTTCGTAGATACTCTCAGCATGTTTTTCTATTTCTTTAATCTCAAGCGGTTTTAACGGCATAGTACCCTCAAATTATTAATATTCTTTAATCTCTACTTAAAATACAAATATAAAAAAATCTTAACTTTTTATTTGCTAATTGATATTTAACAATCTTCAATTGTTTTTTGAATTATTTGATTCACCTCACTTATAGCATTATTCAAATTATCATTCATTACTAGAAAATCGAAAAGTTTAGCCTTCTCCATCTCTATCTTTGCTCTTTCAATTCTTTTATGCAAACTTTCTGAAGTTTCGGTTTTCCTAGTTTTTAATCTATTCTCGAGTTCTTCAATGCTTGGAGGAGCAATAAAAATAGTAATTGTTTGAGGATATAGTTTTTTAAGTTTAAGACTACCATTTACATCAAGTTCAAAAAGAATATGTTTATTAAGTTTTTTTGCTCTCTCAATTTCTGATTTCAAAGTTCCATAATAATCGCCATATATTTCTTCCCATTCAATAAATTTGTCATTTTGAATTTTGTGCTCAAACTCTTCACGTGTCAGGAAAAAATAATCAACTCCGTCAATCTCATTCAATCTTTTTTCTCTTGTCGTAGCAGATATGGAAAAAATTAATTTATTCTGATTTAATTTTAGAATTTCTTGGATAATGCTTGTCTTACCTGTGCCGCTTGGGGCTGAGATTGCGATTAATTTTTTTTCGTTACTCAATGTTCTGAACTTGCTCTTTTATTTTTTCAACTTCTTCTTTAATTATAACAACACACTTGGATATTTCAGCACTTGCGGATTTCGAAGAAATCGTGTTGGCTTCTCTTAAAATTTCTTGAGCAATGAATCCTAATTTCCTGCCACTTGGCTCTGGACTGTTTATTGATTCAATAAAGAATTTGATATGACTTTTTAATCTTACACATTCTTCCGTAATATCCATCTTATCTAATAATAGCACAAGCTCTAATTCTAGTCGTTCTTTATTAACTTCAACATCTTGTAGTAATTTCTTTGCTTTTTCTAATAATCTTTCGAGTTCTTCTTTTTCTTTTTCCGACCAAATCGATTCAATTTCATTAACTTTAATTTCAATTATCTTGATCCGGTTTAATAAATCTTTTTCAAGTTCTCTACCTTCATTTAATTTCATTTCCTTTGTCTTTTGCAAAGCTATTTCGAGACAATCGTAAAGATTTTGGAATTCTTCATCAGAAAGTTCTTCCTCTTTGTACTGAAAGATTTCAGAGAATTTCAGGTAATGTTCGAGTTTTATTTGTTCCTTTGATTTGGTTATTTTTTTGATTTGCTTAAGTAGTTTATTCAAGTACCTTATTACTTCTTGATTTATTTCAATGGGTAAATTAATCCCATCAAATTTTTGAATCGTAGCAGAAACCATAACACGACCACGGGAAATGTACCTTCTTATAAGTTCCCTGATTTCATTTTCCTTTTGTAAATGGACACGTGGAATCCTGATTGAAAACTCAAGGAACTTACTATTTAGCGTTTTAACTTCACAAGAATAGGAAATGCCATTCATTACAAATTCAGCATTTCCAAAACCTGTCATACTTACTATCATTTGATTTGCCGATACTTAATTAGCAAACTTAAGTAAATGTTACTTAATCAAAAAGTTAGGATGAATGATGTATTTGATCAATTGGAAGTTTTTGATATCATTTTTACAATACAAGGTTGATCTTCTGAAAATTATTTTGATTTAAAGATATATCAAGTACCTATCTGATTAAAAATGTTTTAGTTTGATGTTAACTTTTTTAGTGCTATATGAAATGTCCTTTTGGTGGTTTACTAATTAAATTGGAATAAATTTTTATTTTGTTTAATCGCTGGAAGTTATGGAACAACAGTAAAAATGCTCTTGTAAAAATATTCACGATATTATAATTTTGCAGCAGTTCTTTGCGGAAGTGGTGGAATTGGTAGACACACCATCTTGAGGGGGTGGCGCCGCGTAGGCGTGCGGGTTCAAGTCCCGCCTTCCGCACTAATTTTATTGTAGAGTTAAGTTTTCCCGTTAAATTTATAAAAAGGAGATAGTTATGAAATACATAAAGGCTCATCTTTTATTGTTTTTATTTGTAACAGTAATTTTTGCTCAAGATATGAACCCGGATGCAGCAAAGTTTTATAATGAAGGAAATCAAAAATTAAAAGAAGGAAATATCGCTGCAGCTATTTTAGCATATAACAAAGCACTTGAGATACAAAAAGATTATCGTATTCTTTATCAAAAAGGTATTGCTTTAAGAAAACAAAATAAATTAAGTGAAGCATATTCTGACTTAAAACAAGTAATTGAATTAAAACCGGATTTTGATTTGGCTTACAATGCACTTGGTACACTTGAATTTACTCGAGGAAATTATGATGAAGCAATTAATCACTTTTCTAAAACTCTTGAACTGACAAAAAATGCACAATTAAAATCTCAAGTTGAGAAAAATATATCGCTCTCTTACACAAAACTTGCTGATATTAATCTTAAAAATTTTGAGTACGATAAAGCAATTGAAAATCTAAACAAGGCTTTAAAATACCAGCCTAAAAATGATGCGGCTTATCTTGCTCTTGCCCGTTCATACATAGAAAAAGGGAAATACGATGATGCGATTTCTGCAGCTGATAATGCCCTTAAATACAGAAGTTCTATTCCAAAAGGTGGGATATATTACTATAAAGGTTTAGCGTTAAAATTTTTAGGTAAATTTAGCGAAGCAAAAGTTGCCTTTGAAGAAGGTAAGAAGGATCCTACCTATAGACAAGTTTGTGATTACGAGTTGAAGAACCTCCCTAAACAATAAAATCCTCTAGCCGCCTCGAAAAGAGGCGGTTTCAGTTTTAGATGCTTTTATTTGTTATTATCAATAAGGCAAGTTATTTTCTAAAAATTTATGAAGGAATATACTAATTTATTAATTCTCTCTGGTATTACTATTCTTCTAATTGTTTTGTTGGAATTCTTAGCTAGAAAAGAGGTTATTTCTAAAATAGTAGCTAGAAAAACTCTTCATATAACAACCGGGTTTGTTGTTATACTTGCAACTTTTTTGATCAATTCTTTCGGAATTATGGTTTTTATTGGACTTGTTTTTTCATTATTAAATTACATTTTAATCAAAAGAAAAATATTAAAACAAATTGACGGTAATCTGACAACTCATTTGGGAATTTTTTATTATCCTCTTGCTTTTTTGATTATTGTTCTGATTTTCTGGAATGTAAACAAATATATTCTTGCCTTTAGCTTTTTTATTTTTTCGATTAGCGATGCTGCCGCTGGATTAGTTGGTACAGGTGCAAAAATTAAACGTTATCTTAAAATACACGGTGAACCTAAAACTTTTAATGGTTTATTTGCCACAATTATTTCGAGTTTACTAGTACTGATTTTCCTGAGGTATACGTTCTATGATTATTTGAATTTTATTAAGTATGATTTTTTAAGTTTTTTATTTCTTGCTCTTATGACTTCAATTATTGCAGGAATAGTCGAGGCATTAAGTTCAAAAGGCACAGATAATCTTTACTTACCTGTAGTTTTAGCCTTCATAGGGTTTATATTTTTTCATAAAGGAATTGATCTCCCTAATTTCTTATTAGCTTCTTTTCTTGCCTTTTTAATTTCATTGATATCATTGAAATATAAATTGCTTTCTTTAAGTGGATCGTTTGTAACCTTTATTCTTGCCTTGTTCATTTTTGGTTTGGGAAGCTGGACGTGGACAATACCGATTTTAACATTTTTTATTTTATCTTCTGTTCTTTCTAAATTCAGCGAGTTTTATCGAAGTAAAGAATTAAATGACGTTTTTAATAAAGGAAGTAAGCGTGATATGTTTCAAGTTCTTGCTAATGGTGGCGTTCCTTTGATGATTAGCTTATTGAATTATCTTTTTCCTGATTTAACAAACTGGTATTTCATTTATATCCTCTCCATTGCTATCGCAATGGCTGACACATGGTCAACAGAAATTGGAACTCTTTTCGCTAAGAACATCTTTTTAATCACAAATTTCGCTCGGGTTGAGGCAGGTATTTCTGGTGGAATTTCGTTAGTTGGTACTTTGGGTGGGTTGCTGGGATCAATTACCATTACTTTTTGTGCAATGCTTTTTCATCAGTTTCTTATAAGTGATCTTATTATTATCAACATCTTTGCAACTTTAGGAAATTTGTTCGATAGTTTTCTTGGTGCAACACTTCAGGTGACTTATCGCTGTAAAAAATGCTGGAAAATGACGGAGAAATTAATTCATTGTGACTCTTCAACTGAATATTATAAAGGATTGACGTTTATTAATAACGATTTTGTGAACTTCTCATCAGTTCTTTTACTTAGTAAAATCTATTTTCTATTTTTGATTTTATGAAACGCCTAATTGTATTATTACTTCTGTTAATTTTTTTACCATCATACTCTCAAGTTAGATTTGACCTATACGAAAGAGCGATAAACCTTTATACTCGAGGTCATCTTAGTGAAGCATATAAAATTTTGGAAGAGTTAAAAAATGATGAATCCTTCTCTATAGAGAATCGGGCACAAATACATTTTCTTCTAGGTGAAATTAAGTTTAGACAGAATGAATTTTTCGAGGCAAATCTTGAATTTGAAAATTATCGAATCAAATTTCCACATGATAGAAATTATGATTTAGCTCTTCTTCGTTTAGGTCAAATTAATCATAAAGCTGGGAACTATAATGTCGCTAAAAATTACTTACAAAAATTTATCAATGAGCTGACTTTCAGTAAATATTATGGACTTGCTTACTATTGGCTTGGTGAAGTTTATATGGCATTAAACGATATTGTTGCTGCAGAAAGATGTTATCTGGAAGCATTAAATAATTCCAAAACAAATTCAAAAATTGATCATACTCTTTTTTCTTTAGGTTTCGTTTATGAACAAAAAAAACTTTACGACAGAGCCGAAATTTACTATGATAAGCTTTTAAATGAATTTCCTGAATCTCAAATTACTCCAATGGCGTTGGTACGAGTAGCGTTCACATATTATAATCTAGGTAATTACCAAAGAGCAGTTCAAAGATTAACAGATCCAAAAATCAAACAACTCTCAAATCTAGACCTTGCAGAGGCTTACTATATTCTTGCTAATAGTTATTATAAATTGGGGAGATTTTACGACGCTCAAGTTGAATTTCAAAATGTTATTAATAGATTTCCTAATTCAAAAATGGTGAGACCATCTAAATATGGTTTAGCATGGTCATTTTATCAACAAAATAGGTTCGAACAAACTCATCGAATATTAAAGGATTTAAGTTTAGGCAATGATTCATTAGCTGAAAGATCAAGCTATTGGCTTGGTTACATCAGTAGAAATATGAGTCAAAATATCCAAGCCATTGAAGAATTCAAATCATATATTGAAAAATATCCTGATCACATATATTCTACTCATGCAAAATATCAAATTGGAATCATTTATTTTGAATTAAAGAGATTTCAAGTTGCTGAAAGTTATTTATTGAGCTTATTAGAAGATTCTACGGATGACACGATTAAATCGAATTCAAACATTGTTCTTGGTGCAATTGCTCTTGAAAGAAAAAATTTTGCCTTGGCGAAAACTCACTATGAAATTGCTATTAGTCTCCTTAATGAAAATAACAATCATTATACCTTAGCTCTTCTTGGACTTGCAACTGCAAATTATTACTTGAACAACTTCGTAGTAGCTACTTCAGTTTTGAATAGAATTTTAACGCTTAAAAATCCGGGAGAAATAGACAAAGTAAGATTTTATCTTGCCGAATGTTTATTTGCTCAAAACAAGTATAGTGAGGCCATAAAAAACTATGAGCAGGTTATAAAGACAACTCAGGATGACGACCTTAAAGAATTATCTTTGTATGGAATTATATATTCGAATTTTAATAGAAAAGACTATTCGAACGTAGTAAAATATGCTCAACAGTTTTTAGAGAAATTTACTTATTCTCCTTTATTAAATGAGGTAAAGTTGCGTCTTGCTGATGCTTATTACGGGTTGAAAAACTTTAAAATGGCTATTGAGATTTATAGGAGTTATTTTTCGGATCCAGAAGCAAAGTCAAGTGATTATGTTTCGTATCAATTAGCTCAGGCATTATATCGTGCTGGAAATTTAGATGGAGCAATCCACGAATTAATGGAGCTCTTAAGAAAGTATCCTTTCTCAAAATACGCTGATGAAGTTCAATACTTAATTGGTTGGATTAAATTTAAATTAGGTAAGTACGATTCAAGTATAGAAGATTATCAAAAAGTCATAGTAAATCATTCTATGTCCCCGATTATACCCTTAGTCTATTATTCAATTGGTGATGCATATTTTAATCAAGGTAAATATGATAAAGCAATTGAAAACTATAATATTGTTTTAAGGGATTATCCTAATTCAGATTTTGTAATTGATGCAATAAATGGTATTCAATATGCGTATGTTTCTCAAGGTAAGATTGAAGAGGCTGCTGATGCTATTACAAAATTTGTATACTCCAATCCAAATGTTAAAAACCTGGACAGGCTTTTAATTAAAAAAGGAGATCTGTATTTATCTCAGAGAAGATTTCAAGAAGCTATTGCAAGTTATCGTGAGTTTATCTCTTTCTTCCCGACAAGTTCATTAGTAACCATTGCATATTATTCAATTGCCAAAGCATTCATTCAACTTAAATCGTATGATGATGCACTTTATAATCTTTCAATAGTTATTCGAAATTATTCTGGAGATGAGTTAACAGACGATGCCATTCTGGAAACGGGAAATATTTTTCGTTTGAAAGGGGATTTAGATGCTGCTATTAAGAGTTATCAATCGCTCATAAACAATTATTCACAATCAAATTTAGTGGCGGAAGCAAATTATTGGTTAGCAAAAAGTCATTTAGAACAAGGTGAAGTAGCTCAAGCAAAAATTATATTCGATAAAATAATTAAAACATATCAAGAGTCGGGTTTTTATTCCCGAGCTTTATTTGAAATTGGAAAATTGGAAAGGGAAGTTAGACCTGATTCAGCAATTAATTATTTTAAGAAGGTGGTTGAACTACGTAATGATGAATTTGGTGCAGAAGGTCAATATCTTATCGGTGAAATTTATTTTAGACAAAAAAAATATAACGACGCTATTTCAGAATTTTTGAAATTAAGATATGCTTTTGCTGGACACACTGATTGGTTAATAAAGGGCTTTTTCAAAATTGCTGAAAGTTATGAAGCTTTGAAAAACAAGGTGAAAGCGAGAGAATTCTATAATGAAGTTATTAAGTTGGATTCGAGTGGTCAACTTGGTAAAGAAGCAAAAAATAGGCTGAGGCGTTTAAGATGAAAAAGGTTTTAGTCTTACACTTAGTTTTATTTTCAGTATTATTCACACAACAAGATACCGTTAGATCCAGAATTCCAGAAATAGAGCTTCCTGATTTTGTTATAACAGGTCAAGCTCAAGTTGATGTGCCTGTTCAAGAAAAGGCAACTCCAGAATTAATTACTCCATTATCTCCAGAATTTATTTTATCTCGAATAGGAGTAGAGGATTTAAAACTTGAAGGTTTAACAGACCCAACAAAATTACAACCATCAATATTAGATACTTCAAAAAAATATTATGCTAGGGCTAAATTGGTTGCTGGTTTGTATTCATTACCAAAAACCGAAGTTTTCTATTCTGGAAAGATAAGTTCGGTTGATATTAATTTTGGTGGAGATTTTGAAAACATTCGTGATTATGTAAAGTATTCAAGGCATTCGTTATTAAATTTAAATGCATTAGGTTCGTTAATAATTGAAAAAGAAGGAGAACCACCAGCCCGTTTAAAGTTACGAACTGATTTTACTCGATTCAGTTATTATAACTTCAAGGCATTGAATCCTGATTCAGTTGGAAAAGAAGTTAATTCTAAATTTCAAATTAAATCTGAATTTGAGAATCTTTTTTGGAGAGAATTCAACTTATCTTTGGGTGGGCAAATTGAATATCAAAGTTTAAGTAGAAGTGGATTTTCATTCTTTACTTTTTCACCTTATGGAAAGTTAAAATCGACATTTGAACATTTTGAAATAACTGCAAACGTAAATCCATATCTCTATAAAAGGTCAACTTGGAAAACATTCAATACCTTAATTTTAAATGCCAATGGAGAAATGTATTTAAGACGGTTACTTAAAATTATAAACATTATTATTGGCCTGGATTATCAATCTGAAAGAGATGATGGTAAGCAATTTTTAGCTCCAAGTGCAAGTCTTGGTATTGGATTAAGTGATTACTGGTCACTTTCACTGTTTTATTCAAACAAATTGTTAAACTACACACCTTCACAACTTTGGAAAATAAATCCTTATTTAGATACAGTTAATTACAATTATTCAATTGAAAGAATAAAAAATAAATTTGGGTTTAGCACAATAATATATTTTACCCATTTAAGTAACATAAAATTGGAATTTGCTCGTTATGATGTGGCGGGTAAAAATATTTTTATTCCCAAAAATTCTGTGCAGGGATTTTTTAATATAGTAAAACGTAATGTTGAAGTATTAGACTTGAATACAAGTCTCTTTATTGATTTAAACAAGTCAGGTAATTTCATTTTGAATATTAATTATATCTCTTCAAAACTCAAGGATAACACGAAAAATACACCTCACACACCAAACCTAAATCTAAACTTAACTTATACGTATAAATTTGAATTTCCACTTTATTTAAGATTAAGTTTTTTGTATTATTCACGTAGTTATGCAGATATAAACAATCAAATTAGTATTGACCCGACACTGAATTTGAGCATTGGTTTTAATTATATGATTTCTGATTTAATTGATTTGGAACTTGGACTAAACAATATATTGAACAAAAATAACGAACGATGGTTTAATTATTTACAAAGACCTTTTGATTTTGAGTTAATTTTAAAGTTGAGGTTTTAATGACAAAAGATGATTTAAAAAAAATTATTTCTAGCGAGACCAACCTTACTCAGAAGAAAGTTGAGGAAATAATTGAATGTATACTCGATACGATAATCGAAGTTGTTAAAGTAGATGGTTCAATTACATTTAATAATTTTGGTAAGTTTGAAAGAAAATTTAAAAAAGAGAAGCGTGGCATTAATCCTCAAACTGGTGACTTAGTGTTATTACCTCCTAAGGAGGTTTTTATTTTCAAACCATCTAAAAATATTTTTAAGACTGAAGAATGAACAAGATTGAATTCATTGAAAAAGTAAGTACAAAAACAGGTGCCAGTATTAAAGAGGTAGAATTAGTTTTTCAAAAACTTATTGAGCATATTATTGTTGCACTTAGAGATGGTGAAAAAGTATTTTTATCGAATTTTGGAACCTTTCTACCCAAAATTACTAAAGCTACAAAGAGATATAGTGCCCTTCTTGGTAAAGAGATTGAAATACCAGAGAAATTTACTGTAAGATTTTCACCTTCATCAAAATTAGCTAAAGAAATAAATATTAAATACGCTGCTGAAGAACCTAAGATTTTGAAACCAGGCTCAGAAAGAGAAATAGAAAAGAAAATTTCTATTATCTCACCTGAGATGGAAAAAGAGAGAGTTACCGAAGCAGAGATGGGTCCTGAGGAAATTTCCCTGGAAGAAGAAAAAGTTGGACTTTTCGATTTCGAGGGGGAAGTATCAGACGAGTTGAGCATAGGTGAGGAGATTTTGTCATCCATAGATTCAACTGAAAAAGATGCTGAAAAGGGGTTATTAGAAGAATTAAAAATTTCTGAAAAAGATTTTACAACTAAAAACGAGGAGGTAACAAAAATGCCAGATAAAGGCACTGAAAAACCTAAATTTACATTTGGGGAAGATTTAACATCCGGATCAGTTGGATCTGGGTCTTATACACCTCCACCGAATTTATCTTCGATGACAAGTTCAGATTTAATTAGACGAGAAGGATCACCAGCTTTGTGGATCACTTTAGTTTTACTGTTTCTTGGAATTATTGGCGTTGGAATATATTGGGCATTAAGCACTGATGTAACACAAATAAAAAAAGAACCGGTGATTGAAAGAAAAAAAGAAACTGCACCACCAGTAGTAGTTGAAAAACGTCCAGTAAGTCCAGATCAAAAAAAGATTATAATTGCTCCTGATGAATTTGCCCAAACACCATCTGAAAGCGAGTTAAAAGAAAAGCGAGGTATGATTATAGAACAACCGGAAACTGAAAAAGTTGAAGAGAAAGCAACTAAGAGCCAGGATTTGACTAAAAAAGAAACCACAACTACGTCTAAATTAATTTCAACAGTTGAACCTAAAAAAACGCCTATTAAGCGTAAAGTCGTAAAAGAAAGAGTTGCTTCTACTAGGAAAGCACAAGCTCAAGGCGACTTTTACATACAGGTAAGTTCCACAAAAGATGAAAAGTTTGCCCTTTCATTTGCAAGAAATTTGAGGAACAAAGGATATCGATCATTCGTTGAATCGGCAAACGTCCCAGAATTTGGTTTGATGTATCGTGTTAAAGTTGGCTATTACTTAAATGAAACTGACTTGGAGAAAGATTACCACAATTTAAGATTGTTACTAAAACGAGAAGATATTTACGTAAACAGGAAATAGAAATAGGAAATATATATGGATTTACTTTCTGGTTTCTTGAAAGGAGGGCTGCTTATGTGGCCCATTCTTTTATGTTCGGTAATAACTTTCGCAATTGTTATCGAAAGATACTTTATATTAAGACAAGCATCTGTAAACGTTCCACGATTTATGATTCAGATTCGTCAACACATGAAGAAAGGTGACATTGTCGAAGCGATCAACTACTGTTCTGAATTTAACTCACCAATTGCCAATATTGTTCGTAAAGGACTCACAAAGTATCACTTTGGAATGGAAAGAATTAAAGAATCGATTGAAAGTGCTGGTAAACAGGAAATTTATAAATTGGAAAAGGGTCTTTCAATTCTCGCAACCATCTCAGGTGTAGCTCCGCTTTTAGGATTTCTCGGAACGGTAACGGGAATGATCTCCGCTTTTATCAAAATAGAAACCCTCGGTGGAAATGCTTCGCCTAGTGATCTTGCCGGTGGAATTTGGGAAGCGTTAATTACTACTGCTTTTGGTTTGTCAGTAGGAATAATTGCCTATCTATTCTATAATTATTTTGTAACACGCATAAATAAACTTATATCTGAAATGGAAATTACTTCTACAGATTTCATTGATGTACTTTACGAAAAAGAATTTGGTAGAGTTAAACATGAAGTTTGAATCAGAGAGAAAATTGCTCACCGCTTTTAATTATTCTTCATTAACAGATATAGTGATGCTTTTGCTCATCTTCTTCTTGCTGACTTCTCAATTTGTAATTACAACGGGTGTACAGGTTAAACTTCCAAAATCTGAAACTTCAGATACTGTAAATGAAAATCAGTTTATTGTAACAATTACTAAAACAAATGATATTTATTTCGGTAGTGATAAGATAAGTCTTGCTGAACTTGGTGAAAAAATTTTACAGCAAAAAAATCAGCTTGATAAAAATTTAGTCATTAAAGCTGATAAAGAAGTATCAATAGATATATTGATAAAAGTAATAGATATTGCAAAAGGAACGGGGGTTAATAAGTTTACAATTGCGACCGAAAAAGAAACGCTATGAAAAGATTTTTTACAGATCTTAGATTCACATATATTGCTTCTTCTTTTCTTCATGTAATTCTATTGATAATATTTTCTTTTATTACACTTGGAACATTACCGGTAGTACCCGAATACGTCACAATTGATTTTGGAGCACCGGGAAGTGGTAAGCCGGGTTCAGATCCTCTTATTGCTCAAAAGGAAAAAGCCATAGATGATAAAAATGAATCTATTGAGAAAAAAGAGGATAACATTGAAAAACCCAGAGTAAAACAAGAATTTGATGAAATCTTAAAGAAAAAAGAACAGCAGGAAAAGAAAAAGGAGAAATTCGAACGAGTAAATCAATCAGAAAATTTGAGTAATAACATTTCAAAAAATCCAGCAGGTGAATCGCCCATTGGTTCCAGTGGATATAGCTTTGATTGGGGTGGTCGTGGAACGAGAAAAATTTTAAGATGGGAGAAACCCAAATTTCCTCCGGGTGTTCAGAAAGAAATAGACATCAAAATTAAATTTACAATTTTACCTGATGGTTCAGTAGTTTCACCCATTCCTTTAATTAAAGCGGACACTCAACTTGAAGATGCTGCTATTCAAGCACTTAAGACATGGAAATTTGAGTCTTTAAGACCAAACCAAATTCAATTTGAACAGCAGGTTATTATCACTATACCATACAGGCTTGAGTAATTTATAATAGAGGCGCTTTTTCTTTTTTTAATTTTCCCCTGAAGTAATTATTGTAAAAGAAATATTCAAAAATGGTGACTATTGTAAGTGAAATTGTATCACGATTATAAAATTTTCCTAAACCTTCGGTCGGAAAAATTAATGACGCAATCAAGTAAGAAAGTGTCCATCCAACTGAAAAAATAATTCCCACAAATATTAGTATTAGAAAAGCTGCACTTAGACCTTCTTCCTGCCATCTTTTTGTAAATACATATAAACCAAAAATCAAATGAATGTAGAACAAAAATACTGCTATCATAAAAATTCTACGTTTATTTCAAATAATTTGATTTCTTCTTTTAATTCCTGAAACTCCTATAACTCCTCCAATTGAGGCAAAGATGGAATAAATAATAGAAGCATTAAAAAATATGGATAGACTTAACAATAAACTAAAACGTTTTTCATCTATCTCTTTTGAAATTTCATTTAGTATATCAGGAATTGGTAGATTATTAAAATTTTGTTGGATAAATATAATTGCATCATTAACGGGATTAGTTTTTGATACAAAAATTAGAAGTGATTGAAAAATGGATTCGAAAAATCCAGCAATAATCCCAACCATTATTCCAATTGATATTCCATCTGATCTCTTTAATTGAAACTCTGCAAGGTTTTTAATTTGCATATGAAAAAGAGTTATTGCTACAATTCCTGCAATTGGAGCAAATAGACAACAAGTTCCAATTTGAAGTAAAGGAATTATTGATATAACCGCTAAAGAAAAGCCTGTCACAAGGGCAGGCAAGAATTTTTTCTTGAACATAAAACTTAATCCTTTGATTCAAAGTTTGCTAACACTATTAATAAAGCAAATCCAGATAAAAATCCGGTTATAAACCGTACAAAATTACCGGAATCTACATTGAATAAAAAATTTATAAACCAGTCAATTGTTATTGGAACTAGAAATATAACTGAAGTCTTTACATCAATTTGAGAAAATATTTTCTTCAGCCTTTTGCTTATCAAAACAATTATGTTTGTAATTACGATTCCAGTGTAAATTCCTGTACATCTTGAACATATTAACATTTGATTCTCTAATAACTTGTAACTTCGATCAGGATTTTGATGACACACATAAGAAAAAGAATTAATTAGACTGATTTTTATTGCATTTGATGGAATTAAAAAGTAAGTAGTTGCAAGCGAAAGTAAGATTAAAAATGTTACTGGTATAAAAATATCAGAGCATTTGATATTCTTCATATAAAGATTTTAATTTGAATATATAATCGATTTATCAAATATATTTTTCCAACCAATCACGAAAAGAATGTACTTGTTCAAAATGAAGTGGATTCATTTTAATAACTTGATATTTTGCATAAGAATCCCACACAACTGAAGCTATTTCTACACCGGCTTCACGCGCCGCAAGAATATCGGCAATTGAGTCACCCACCATCAATACTTCTTTTTTTTCAAACTTAAATTTTTCTAAAAATCGTAGAATTCCCTCAGGGGAGGGCTTGTGTTCTATCACATCATCTCCTGTAATTATCATATCAAAGTAATGCATTATACCCAGAACTTCTAATGTTATTTGAGTGGTATTTCTTCCTTTGCCAGTAAAAATTGCAGTGATAATTTTTTTTGACTTTAGAGTTTCAAGAATATCTACAATGCCAGGATATAAATCAGCCATTCTTGGATGATTATCTCTATAGAACTTGTAATAATCATGATAAACTCTCTCAAAGTTTTCTCCATTATATTTCTCTTTCAATATTACATCTTCAGGTGGACCAAACATTGCAATTATCTCTTCATCAGAATAAGTTTTATTCTCATATTTTTGTGCAATATGATTAAATGTTGCAAAGATAAGTTGGTTAGTCGAAGTTAATGTACCATCAATGTCGAAAATAATTCCTTTGAATTTTCTTTCCATAATTCATTTAAGTTTAATTCTAAAAATATCTCCATCCATGTTTGAAATTATAAAAACGTTTTTAGATACTGGTACAATGTTGTTTAATCTAGAGTAACCTAAATTAAATTTAGTAATCAAGTGACCATCTTTTGAATCGAGGATGTAAAGAGTTCCATTCTTTGCGGGAATAAATAGTTTATTTTGTGCTTCAAATAAATTAACTGGATTAGTGTCCACACCATAGCCAATTCCATTTTTCCAAAGAAGTTTTGGGATTGAATCAATTAATGATAAAGCGAAGATTGTATCAATTACTGATTTAATAAATATTACATTTTTTTCCTGGTTAATTCCAATGGATTCCCATGCGTTATATTCATTACTTCGCCAAATTGTTTTTCCTGTATGAATATCAATTGCTGAGATGAATTTATCGGGCGTGGAAATAAAAATTCTATTTTGTTTATCAATTACGGGAGAGCATGCAGCTGGTGAATAGTAGAAATTTTTATATTCGGTCCATCTCCAATAGTATTGTAATGTCTCGATAAAATAATCCGGTATTGAGTAGAGATAGTTATCCCATGATCCTAAAATAATTTTATTATCAATGTATAGCGGAATTGCCTCAAAATTGAGGTCAGAAACTTTCTTTCGCTTTATTTCAAAATTTTCAGGATTTATGTAATTAACATAACCATCATTTGAAAACACTATTAGAAGATTTTTTCCTTTGTTTATTACGGGTGAAGCGATGATTGTAGAATTAACATCTATCTTCTTTAAGATGTTTCCATTTTTTCTATGAAGAAAATAGATAAAACCATTCGTGCCGCAAACTATGACTTGATTTTTATGAATAGATGGATTGGCAAAAAAAGAAGTGTGAAAAGTTCTTTTCCAGATCAATTTACCTTTTTGATTAATTGCATAAACATTTCCATCTAAATCGGCAAAATAAATCAAACCATCTTGAATAACGCCGGTTTTTACCAAAGTTGATTTTGTATCAAAAATTTTGTGAACATCCGCGTTACGGTGCCTAAAAATTTTCTTGGTTAAGTAAACATGCTTAGTTTTATTTGTTATCATGATCGAATTTTTATACCAAGGTTTTCTTTCAATCAAATTAACTTCTTCAATAAAAATGCTATCTTCTTTCAATGTAACAAGGTTGTACCCGGGCGTTTTGTTTCCTCTTAATGCTGACCTCCCCATTGCACCATTTATACCGTAAAAATTGTATTCACGATTTGCATGACCATGTCCAACTAAGATGAAAGCATAGTCAAACTTTTTTAGTCTATTAATGATTTCAAACGAATTATCAATATCATTATCAAGTGGATGATGAACTGCTAAAATGATTTTTGAATTCTTCGGAAGTTTTTCAAGTTTAGCATTTAACCAGATAAGTTCTTCAATTGGAATGTGTCCGCCACCACCACGGAGTGGAATTCCACTGTTAAGTCCAATAAAAACATAATCTTCATAAATAAAATAAAATCTGTTTTCACCAAATAAATTTTTAAACAAAGTGCAACCCGATTCGCTCCATTTAGTATCGTGGTTTCCTGGAATTATGAAATATGGTTTAGTTAATTCTGTTAAAATTCTTTTTGCTTCAATCAGTTCGGAATTTTTTCCTTTTTCTGTGATGTCACCTGTTAGTATGGTAAATTTAACGTCACGTTTATTTAAATCCTGGATAATTTCAATCACATCATCTGTAGCATTTGGTGAACCAATATGTGTATCAGTAATCCAAGCAAATTTTAATTGTGGGAACAGATAGCAGGGAATAAAAAGTAAAATTGAAAAAGTTAATCTAAAAGAAGTTTTAATTTTCATATTTAAAAGCATTTTTTCAAAAATATGAAATGTAAATCTGCTTCGAAAAATGAGTATTTTCAATCATTGAAAAAACATAAATTCAATCGTTATATTGAATTTGATTTTTTATTTTTTTATGAAGAAAGCATTTCATGAAAAATTTTACTTAGTAAAGTGATGAAGTTACTATGCCAAATTTCAGGAACTTTTGCATCATAGCCCACATAGACCACGGTAAGTCGACCTTAGCTGATCGATTATTGGAGAAAACAGGTACAATTTCTGAAAGAGAACTTGTCGATCAAGTTCTCGATGATATGGACCTTGAGCGTGAAAGAGGAATAACAATAAAATCTCACGCTGTTCAAATGAAGTATATTCATAAGGATGGAAAGGAATACATTCTTAATCTAATTGATACGCCCGGTCATGTTGATTTTACTTATGAAGTTTCACGTTCTCTTGCAGCGTGTGAGGGAGCAATATTGGTTGTGGATGCTTCTCAAGGAGTAGAAGCTCAAACAATAAGTAACCTTTATATGGCAATTGATGCAGGACTTGAGATTATTCCAGTTATAAACAAGATAGATTTACCCAGTGCTGATATTGAATCGGTTGCTCAGCAAATAATGGACTTAATTGGTTGTAAAAGAGAGGAAATAATTCTTGCATCAGCTAAACAAAAAATTGGCATTGATGAAATTTTGGAAGCAATTGTTGAAAGAATTCCTCCATCAGATGAGAGGAGTAATGAACCATTACGTGCTTTAATATTTGATTCAAAGTATGATCCTTATAGAGGAGTTGTCACTTACATCAGAGTTTTTGATGGTGAATTAAAAGAAGGTCAGAAAATTAAATTCTTCCGAACAGCAAAGACATTTTTGGCTGAAGAAGTTGGAGTTCTTGGACTCAAGAGAATCCGTCGTGGTTATCTTGAATCAGGAAACGTTGGTTATTTGATAGCAGGAGTTAAGGATGTTCATGATACTAAAGTTGGTGATACTATCACTACTTACGACAATCCTGCATCTGAACCACTTCCTGGTTACAAAGAAGTAAAGCCTATGGTTTTTAGTGGATTATATCCCACAAACAGTGATAATTATCAAGAATTACGTGATGCTCTGGATAAATATGTGCTAAATGATGCTGCATTAACTTACCAACCAGAGACTTCAGCAGCACTGGGTTTTGGTTTCCGTTGCGGTTTTCTTGGCTTACTTCACATGGAAATTGTTCAGGAACGACTTGCAAGAGAATTTGATCAGGATATTATAACAACAATTCCAAATGTAGAATATCACGTTACAAAACGAAACGGTGAAAAAGTAATTGTTGAAAATCCTGCTTTGATGCCTCAGCTTGGAGAAATTGACTTTATAGAAGAACCATTTGTTAAAGCACAGATAGTAACTCCTGCTGATTACATAGGTGGCATAATGAAACTTTGCATGGATAGAAGAGGAATTCACAAAAGTACCACCTACATTAGTACAAATCGAGTTGATATGCAATACGAACTTCCGCTTTCAGAAATAATATTTGATTTTTATGATAAATTGAAATCCATCTCACGAGGCTATGCATCTTTCGACTATGAATACACTGGCTACCGTGAGTCTGATTTAGTCAAAGTAGAAATTTTGCTCAATGGAGATCCTATAGATGCCTTTTCTTTTATTGTTCATCGATTAAAAGCATATGAATGGGGAAGAAAACTTTGTTCAAAGTTGAAAGAATTAATACCAAGACAACTTTTTGAAGTTGTGATTCAAGCAGCAATAGGAAGTAAAGTCATTGCTCGTGATGTGATTAAACCTTTAAGAAAAAATGTTCTTGCTAAATGTTACGGTGGTGATGTGACTCGAAAAAGAAAGTTACTTGAAAAACAAAAAGAAGGGAAGAAGCGAATGAAACAAGTAGGTAATGTTGAAATTCCGCAAGAAGCTTTCCTTGCAATTTTATCAATGGAAGATCAGTAGAATATAACAGGGATAAATTATGGAATGGCTTAAAAAACTAGTCGAAAGAATAAGGGAAAGAAAAAGATTAAAGGAAGAATATAAAGCACAAAGAACTATAAAGGAAAAATTTATTGATAATTTAAAGAGTCTTTTGTGGGCATTCGTTGTTGCAATGATTTTAAAAATTTTCGTGATCGAAGCTTATACAATTCCAACAGGTTCAATGGAAGATTCACTTCTACCGGGTGACTTTTTATTGGTTACAAAGTTTACTTTAGGCTCAACGACCCCTCGCTATATTCCGTTTACCAGTATTGCTCTTCCATATTATCGATTTCCAAGATTAAGAGAAATTAAACGCGGTGATGTAATTGTCTTTGAATATCCGGGTGATAGAGATAAACTCAAAAGTGATGTTGTGATGAATTATGTTAAAAGATGTGTTGGTTTGCCTGGTGATACTATAACAATTGTTGATAAAGTTTTATATGTAAACGGAGAATTGTTCCCGCCTCCACCTAAAATGAAATTTCTCAATCCTATTCCTACACCTAATCGAATAGGAAATCCTTATATATTTCCAAGATTTTCTAATTTCAATGAGGATAACTATGGACCTCTTTACGTCCCTAAAAAAGGTGATACAATTACTCTATCGATTAATAATATCGAACAATATCGTACTTTAATAGACCGTGAACAAGGAAGAAGAGCTGTAAGCATTTCAGGTAATACAATACTTATCGATGGTAAACCAACGGATAAATACGTGATTAAAAAAGATTACTATTTTATGTTAGGTGATAATCGTGATGACAGTGCAGATAGCAGATTTTGGGGATATGTTCCAGATGACCTTATAATTGGTGAACCTTTAATAATTTATTGGTCATGGAATCGAGATTTACCTTTGTTACCAGATGTAATTAGAAAATTATCTTCTATCCGATTAGAAAGAATAGCAAAAATCATAACAAACTGAAGTTTAACTATGAAATTTTACTTGAAAATTATTTTTAATGTCCTCTTTTTATTATTGCCTGTAGTTGCTTTTACCCAAACAAAGTATCTTATTTATTTCAAAGACAAAGGCGAAAGTGATAAAAAATATTTCAAAAAAGAAATCATTGAAGCTGAACTCTTAAAAACTTTTTCTAATAAGGCAATTGAAAGAAGAAAGAAAGCTTTAGGTAATGAAATTTTTTCTTACGGCGATTATTTTATTTACAAACCTTACATCGATAACTTAAAAGAGTTAAATGTGCAAATCGTTCACGAATTAACATGGTTTAATGCAGTATCTGCTTATTTGGATGAAAATCAAAAACAATTAATTTCAAGTCTGCCTTTTGTGGAAAAAGTGGAAAAAGTAAAAGTTTTTAAGTCATCATATAGAGACGAATCAATTGCTCCATTATTTGAATTAAACAAATTAACGAATAATTATGGACCATCTTTTGATCAAAATAATCTTTCTCAAATTCCTGAGGTTCACTCACGGGGAATAAGAGGCGAAAATGTTTTGATTGGATTACTTGATACAGGTTTTCGCTGGAAAACTCATGAAGCTTTAATGAGTACCAAAGTTATCGCTGAATATGATTTTATATTTGGTGATTCCATTACAGCTAATCAACCAGGTGATGTAGCAGGACAGGATGCTCATGGAACTCAGATTATGAGTATAGTTGCAGGGAAAAAAGATGGTCGTCTTATTGGTGTTGCTTATGACGCAAATTATATTCTTGCAAAAACCGAAGATATCAGAAGTGAAAGGCGTGTTGAAGAGGATAATTATGCTAGAGCATTAATTTGGATGGAACAACAAGGAGTTGATGTGACAAGTAGCTCACTAGGCTATAGTGAGTTTGATGATCCAAATGAAAGCTACACATATCAAGACATGAACGGTTCAACTACAATTGTTGCCAGGGCAGTTGATTCAGCATTTGTTCGTGGTGTTGTTACAGTAACAGCAGCTGGAAATGAATTTATGAGTCCTTGGAAATATATTGTTTCTCCTGCGGATGCTCGTTATGTGCTAGCTGTTGGGGCAGTTTCGTCTTCGTCAATTATAGCGCCTTTTTCTTCGCGTGGTCCCACTAGTGATGGAAGAATTAAACCTGATGTTTGTGCTATGGGAATGTCTGTTTACACGGCAACAACTAATGGTTTTGCATCTTATAGTTATGCATCGGGTACTTCTGCTTCAACACCAATAGTAGCTGGAATTGTAGGACTTTTAATTTCTCATTATTCAGAAATCAATCAATATCAAGTAAGGGATGCGATTCGATTAACAGCAAGTCAATCTGATAAACCTGATACTGTTTATGGTTGGGGAATAGCTCGTGCAAAAGAAGCGTTGTCTTTTCCTTTAATTGTGAAACGAAATGATGGTTACTATTTGCTTAAAACGATCTTCGAAAATCAGACAATAAACAAATTAAACGTTGTTATTTTTTCTGAGGATAATAGTATCTATAAAGAAATTGAACTGTTAGATTTAGGTAATAATTTTAAGTTTGAAGTAAAACTACCAAATGAACTAAATGAAGATGATGTATACAAGTTTTATTTTACTTATCATACACCAACGCGTACGGTGAGAATTCCTGAAAAAAGTGAGTTAAACTATTCATTCCATTTATTATCTAAAAAAGTTTTTGCACCTAGAAAGAGTTTAAACGTTGTTAGAGATTTTGTATTGTATCAGAATTACCCGAATCCATTTAATGGTATAACCAGGTTTAGATTTGATTTACCTACTCAGCAATGGATTACACTCGAAATTTATGATGTCCTTGGAAGAAAAGTGAAGACACTATTGAAAGATGTGGGTGTAAGTAGAGGGAATAACCACGAGTTTGTTTGGGATGGAACGGATGACACTGGACGGGTGCTTTCTAGTGGAGTTTATTTTTATCGATTTTTATCGCAAGACTACAACGTTACCAAAAAATTAACCATTCTAAGATAAAATAGCCATGTTAAGTTCATGTACGAAAGCGGAAATTTTTATTAATGAATTCAAGAGCTTTTCAAACAAACAACTTCATAATGAGTTGGATATATCCAGGATAATAGAAACAATTTTCAAGATGGATAGATTTCAATTATTGGAGGATATTGCGTTTATTTCCAAATATTGTTCAGGGATTTATAATTTACTTCAAGATCGTAATCTCGAAGTAAAAGAAGAATACTGGAAAGATCTAACTCAAAATTTTTCTGAATCTATTGAAACTTTTAAAACAAAATTGAAAGAAGTTATACACAATTTTGAGGAAATGGAAAAACTTTCTTTTGAAACTAGATACTTTGAAATGCATCACGCATCTTTCGGAAAACTTCTTTCATTAATTGAAGACTTTACAGAATTAAAACTGTTTCTCAATGCACGAAAAAGATCTCATTAATCAAAAGATATCACCTTCTAAATTAACTGGTTCAATCAATTGATTTAATTCTTATAATAAAATCTTAGAGACCAAAGAAATCAATGTTGTAATCGTATCATTGAATGTTCCTTATTAAAAATTAACATCTTTAACGCTAAAGCTTCCCGATTTAGTCATTTGAAAAAGACATAATTATTAATTAAAATGAGTAGATAAATATTTCAAATAGAAAAATACGATGGACAAGATTATCATTCGAGGTGCACGTGAACATAATTTGAAAAATTTGGACATAGAGATTCCTCGTGATAAATTTATCGTAATTACGGGTCTTTCTGGATCTGGTAAGTCTTCTCTTGCTTTTGATACGATCTACGCGGAAGGACAGAGAAGATTTATAGAATCACTTTCTGCATACGCTCGACAATTTTTAGGAGATTTGGAAAAACCAGATGTAGATTTCATCGAAGGTTTAAGCCCTTCGATTTCCATCGAACAAAAATCTACTTCAGCCAATCCACGTTCAACTGTTGGAACAATCACTGAAATATATGATTTTCTACGTTTGTTATTTGCTAGAGTGGGTACGCCCTATTGTCCTCAGTGTTTTAATCCCGTTGAAAAAATGAGCGGTGATCAAATATATGAATCAGTGTTGAGAGACTTTTTTGGTAAAAAGGTTAACATCTTAGCCCCAGTTGTGCGAGGAAGAAAAGGACATTATCGTGAATTGTTCGAAGATATATTAAAAGATGGATTTATAAAGGCTAGAGTGGATGGTGAAATTTATGAAATAACCAAAGGAATGCAAGTTGAGAGATACAAAATTCATAATATTGAAATTTTAATCGATCGTGTTGAGATTTTAAGAAAATCAGAAAGAAGAATCCGGGAATCACTGGAATATGCCTTGCTTTATGGAAATGGAGTAGTAATAATTTCAGATGATGAAAATGAAAAAATTTATAATAAAACTCTCGCTTGCCTTCGTTGTGGAATAAGCCTATCTGAGCCTGCACCCAATTCTTTTTCATTTAATTCTCCATATGGGGCCTGTCCTTCCTGTGAAGGTCTTGGAGTTACAAAAACAGTAAATCCAGAATTAGTAATACCAGACTTAAATTTATCTATCAATCAAGGAGCCATTGCGCCCTTCGGTAAACCAAGAGAAATGTGGTTTTTCTATAATTTGAGTTCACTGGCTGAAACTTGCAATTTTGATTTTAATACACCATTGAAGGATATCGCAAGCAATATTCGTCAAGTTATACTTTTTGGTTCAGGGAATAAGAAATTTGAGTTTAAGTATAAATTGGCAAGTGGGGATTATCTAACATCGCCTCATTCGTTCGTTGGAGTCATTCCATTTTTACAAAGAGTTTATAGAACAACAGCCTCCAGGAATATTCGTCAATGGGTTGAAGCATATATGACAGTTGAAGAGTGCCCCGATTGTAATGGTTATCGATTGAAAAAGGAATCTTTAAGTATAAAAATCAATAACAAACATATTGGTCAACTTGCTGAATTATCAATTAAAGACTTAACAGAATTTTTCAACGAGTTAAGATTTGAAGGTAGAAATGCAGAGATAGCTCGGCCCATTTTACGTGAAATTAAAATGCGTCTTGATTTTTTGATGAATGTGGGACTTGATTATCTTTCATTAAATAGAAATGCAGCAACTCTTTCAGGTGGAGAACTACAAAGAATTAGATTAGCAACACAAATAGGTTCTCAACTTACAGGTGTACTTTACGTTTTAGATGAACCGAGCATCGGATTACATCAACGGGATAACATTAAACTGATTAACAGTTTGAAAAAGTTAAGGGACTTAGGCAATACAATTATAGTTGTTGAACATGATGAGGAAACAATTATTAATGCAGATTATTTGATTGACCTTGGACCTGGAGCTGCGCAAAATGGTGGGAAAGTTGTAGTTCAAGGATATCTTGAAGATTTAATGCGTAATGATAATCATGAATTAAATTCGATTACTTTAGATTATCTTTTTAATAAAAGGGAAATTGGATTTAATATTACTCCAAGAATTGGTAATGGTAAGTATCTTATTCTTAAAGGTGCTCGTGGTAATAACCTTAAAAATATTACGGTCAAATTTCCACTTGGAAAATTTATCTGTGTGACAGGTGTTAGTGGTTCTGGAAAATCTACTTTAATAATTGACACTTTAGCTAAAATTCTTTTCAAAAAATTTTATAACTCAAAACTTGTACCTCTTTCTTATGACTCAATTGAAGGTCTTTCAGAAATTGATAAAGTGATACAAATTGATCAAACACCCATAGGAAGAACACCCAGGTCTAATCCTGCGACCTATACCACACTTTTCAACCTGATTCGTGATTTGTTTGCCGAATTACCTGAATCAAAAATTCGTGGATTTAAAGCAGGGAGATTCAGTTTTAATGTCAAAGGTGGTAGATGCGAAAAATGCGAAGGTGATGGTCTTAGAAAAATAGAAATGAATTTTTTACCAAATGTTTATGTACTCTGTGAAGTTTGTAAAGGTAAAAGATACAATAAAGAAACCCTTGAAGTTACTTACAAAGGAAAATCTATTGCAGATGTTCTCGATATGACGGTTGAAGAAGCTTTTCATTTCTTCGAAGACCTTCCACGCATAAAAAGAAAATTGCAAGCTCTTTGTGATGTTGGACTTGGTTATATTAAACTGGGGCAACAAGCCACTACTCTTTCTGGAGGTGAAGCTCAACGAGTAAAACTTGCTGCTGAGCTTTCAAAAGTTCAAACCGGGAAAACACTTTATGTTTTTGATGAACCTACAACAGGTCTTCATTTCGAAGATATTAGGATTCTCTTGAAAGTTTTAAATAATTTGGTTGATAAAGGAAATACAGTAATAGTTATTGAACACAACCTGGATGTTATTAAATCGGCAGACTGGATAATTGATCTTGGTCCTGAAGGAGGTGATCTTGGCGGATACATTGTTGCTGAAGGTACTCCATTAGAGTTAACTAAAATAAAAGCCAGTTATACTGGACAATTTCTTAAAAATAAACTAGTTATAACAAGTTAAAAGGGGGAAATATGAAGAAAATCATTTTATTTTCTCTTCTGATACTATTGCCAAATTTTATTTCTGCTCAATCTAAAAAATTTATTGGTGTAAATCCCTTAGGTTTATTTTGGGGTGTATTGAATATTCAATATGAATTTCATTATGATAAAGATAATTCCATAGCCATAAGAGGTAATTTTGTCGGTTATAGTATTGGTTCTTTTTCGAATAATGCACTTGGAGCTGGAGCTTCTTATAGATGGTATCATGATAAAAAGCCAATAATTGGTTTATTTTATGGCCCTTCAGTCGACTTACTAATTTGGACAGCTGAGGAAAAAAATAAAACTTTACCTGAAACTCATCAAAGTTTATTTTTAGGATTAGGTGGTGAGGTAGGTTATAAATGGAACTTCAACCAATTTGGTGTAGAATTGTTTGGAGGTTTGAGATATTATTTGGGACATATTTCGAATTTGAATTTTGGTGGCGCATCATTAATCGCAGGAGTTAATTTAGGTTATATTTGGTAAAGTAAAGTCATTCTATTCAAATTATAAAAAAGAGAATTTCAATGAGTAGATATGATGATTTTCATGAATTTCGAAATAAGATGAATCAGAAAATTCTTGAATCTGGATTTTCTGACTTTAAAAAATTTTTTGCTCTTGATTCAAAAGCATATCACGAAGGAGCTATACCAAAAAAATATAAGGAATTAATGGGGCTTGTTGGGTCAATGGTATTGAGGTGCAATGATTGTATTTTCTATCACATTGAAGAAAGTATAAAGGCTGGTGCAACTAAAGAGGAATTATTAGAATCGCTAAACATTGCTCTAATAATTGGAGGATCTATAGTAATACCTCATCTTAGATATGCTTTTTCAATTATTGATGAAATTTATGAGCGAGTGAAATGAAAGTTATATCACCTGCAATAATCGTTACAATGAATGCTAAGTATGAGATACTTCGAGATCATTCATTGTTAATTTCTAAAAACAGAATTGTTTCAATCGAAAAAACAAGTGCTTTAGAATCAAAAGCAAAAGAATTTGGTTGGGAACTATTCCAATTTCCTGATTTAATATTAATACCTGGTTTCGTCCAAACGCATATTCATCTTTGTCAAACTCTCTTCCGTGGGTTAGCAGATGATTTAGAACTACTCGACTGGCTGCAATTAAAAATTATGCCATATGAATTCGCTCATAATAAAGAGTCAATGAAATATTCAGCCCTCCTTGGAATATCTGAATTGATTAGATGTGGAACAACTACAATCCTTGATATAGGTAGCCTGAATCATTCAGATGTAATCTTTGAACAATTACAAATTACTGGAATGCGTGCATTTCATGGCAAAGCAATGATGGATATAAACACACTTTATTCTAAACTTTCTGAACCAACAAAAGATGCTATCCGAACTACAGAAGAACTTGCCAAAGAATTTCATAACAAAGCTGATGAAAGAATTAAGTATGCTTTTTCTCCAAGATTTATTCTGTCTTGTTCAGATGAGTTAATGAAAACTACCAAAGAGCTTATGAATGAATTTCCGGGGACTTTATTTCACACTCACGCAAGCGAAAATCGTATTGAACTGGAAAATGTTAGAAATCGTTTTGGTAAAGATAACATTGAAGTCTTTGAAGAACTTGAAATTTTAGATGATAAAAGTTGTATTGCCCACTGTATCTGGTTAAATGATAAAGAAATAAACCTAATGAAACATAGGGAGGCTAGAGTTCTTCATTGTCCATCGTCGAATTTAAAGCTCGCCTCTGGTATTGCTAAGATTCCAAGATATCTTAATGAAGGAATTTCAGTATCCTTGGGTGCTGATGGTGCACCTTGCAATAATTTTCTAGACATTTTTATCGAGATGAGGATGGCATCTCTTATTCAAAAACCCTTTTATGGGCAAGAGGTTATGAACGCAAAACAAGTTTTTGAACTATCCACGTATGGTGGTGCAAAGGCTTTGCATTTAGAAAAAGAAATTGGCAGCATTGAAGTTGGTAAAAAAGCTGATTTGGTCTTACTTGAAGTTAATAATATTCATAACGCTCTAATTTTTGATGAGGATAAAATCTATTCGACAATAGTTTATACTTGCGACCATACTAATGTTAACAGCGTAATGATTGACGGCAGATGGGTTTATCTAAATAGAGAATATACAACTCTTGATGTAGAGCTCGTAAAGGAAAGAGCCAGAGAAGAATTAAAAAAATTATTAAATCGTGTAAACTGATAATATTTATGAAACTTCTTTTTGCTTCAAATAATCCTGATAAAATCAGCGAAGTCAAAGAAATTCTGCGAGACTTACCAATAGATTTAATTACCCTTCAAGATATTAATATTGATGTTAAAATTATTGAAGATGGTAGTACTTTTGAGGCTAATGCAAGAAAAAAAGCTACCACAATTTTTGAATTAACTAAAATTCCAACCATTGCAGATGACTCCGGACTTGAGGTTGAAATATTGGAGGGAAAACCAGGTATTAACTCTTCAAATTATTCTGGAGAAGAACATAATTATGACAAAAACAACGCAAAACTTTTAGAAGAATTAATAAGAAAACCCAAACCCCATAGGGCTAGATTTGTTTGCGTAATTAATTTAAAATCAGAAGACGATGATGAAATCTTTTTTGGTGAATGTAAAGGTGAAATTGTTGATGAACCACGTGGTAAAAATGGTTTTGGCTATGATCCTTTATTTAAACCAGATGGATACGATTTAACTTTTGCTGAACTTCCAATTGAGGTTAAAAACAAGATAAGTCATAGATATAATGCATTAGAAAAGTTGAAAGAATATTTAATCTCCAAGAATAAATTGAGTTCTTAAGTAATTGTATTTTTCATAAATGAGTACACGTTCGCTAACCTTCTTTAATTATTGTAATTAGAATACTGAATAGTTAATTTTATAAAAAAGGCATTATTAATGTTTGGCAAGGTATACTCTGCTGCAACTTTTGGAATCGATGCTTTAATAGTGGAAGTTGAAATACACATTGAGAATCAACTACCCAATTTTATTATAGTAGGTTTACCTGATAATACTGTGAAGGAAAGCAGGGAAAGAGTCATAGCAGCAATTAAAAATTCAGGTTTTACCTTTCCAAGTAAAAAAATTACAATCAATCTTGCTCCTGCAGATGTAAAGAAAGAAGGGAGTGCATTTGATTTACCTATTGCTCTAAGTATTCTTCAAGCTAACCAAAATTTTGAGTTTAATAATCTCTCTGACTATTTAATTCTAGGGGAACTTTCTCTTGATGGTTACTTAAGACCAATCCATGGAGTTCTTCCAATATGTATAAAAGCTAAAAGTGCTGGTTTCAAAGGTGTTATTCTACCTGAGAAGAATGCTATTGAAGCCAGTATTGTGCATGGTTTAGATATTTATTCAGCAACGAGTTTGACACATTGTATCGAAATTATAAACAATATAAGTAACTACAATCCCGTTAAGACTGATATTAAAAAGATTTTTGAAAGTTTAAGTGAGTATCCTGTTGATTTTTCTGAGGTTAAAGGTCAAGAAAATGTTAAACGAGCTTTAGAAGTTGCAGCAGCGGGTGCTCACAATATTTTAATGATTGGTCCACCTGGCTCAGGCAAAACAATGTTAGCTCGAAGGCTACCTACTATCCTTCCAACTCTTACTTTTGAAGAAGCTTTAGAGACTACAAAAATACATTCAGTCGCTGGCCTATTAAAACATGATAGTCCGATTGTTACTAATAGGCCATTTCGAAATCCCCATCATACTTCATCAGATGTAGCTTTAATAGGGGGTGGTACTTATCCTAGACCAGGTGAAGTGTCACTTGCCCATAATGGAGTTCTTTTTCTTGATGAGCTACCTGAATTTAAGAAAAACGTTTTAGAAGTTTTACGTCAACCATTAGAAGATAGAAAGGTTACAATTAGTCGGTCAAAATTGACTTTAGAATTTCCTGCAAACTTCATGTTGTTAGCGGCATTGAATCCATGTCCATGCGGTTATTATACCGATCCAACCAAAGAATGTACATGTACTCTTCAACAGATTCAAAAGTATGTTGCAAAAATTTCTGGGCCATTATTAGATAGAATAGATATTCATGTGGAGGTTCCTGCCGTGAAGTTTAAAGAATTACTCTCATCATCTCAGGGCGAAAGTTCAAAAACAATTCGTGAAAGAGTGACTCGTGCAAGAGAAATTCAATTAAGAAGATTTAAGGAACATCCCGGTATTTATTCTAATGCGAGTATGAATTCAAAGCTTGTAAAAAGATTTTGTGTTATCGACTCTATTGGAGAAGAACTTCTTAAAAATGCAATTACAAAACTTGGGCTTTCAGCTAGAGCTTATGATCGAATTCTAAAGGTTTCAAGGACCATTGCTGATCTTGATGGAAGTGAGAGAATATTGCCCCATCATTTAAGTGAAGCAATTCAATATAGAAGTCTTGATCGGAGCCATTGGGGATTACTCTAATATTTATAAAAATTGTAATATGAATCTCGTTATTAGTTAACTTAGTATCAATTAGTTTTATTAACTACTAAATTTAATTTATTGTAAGTGAGATTATCTCTTTGATCAATTTAATGTTTCCAAAAACTTTACGTTTCCATAACGAGCAAATTATTATCACCTAACTTATTATAAACTATTAATACATTAAATAGCACACGCTAAACAAGTACTATTTTACAATGGTTTTGGAGAACTGACTTTTTTATTAATCAGATCACATGAATGTGATAAAAAATAAAACGTGATTATTTTTCAAGAATTCATTTGGGATAATGAAGAATCTTTATATTTATAGTCCTATACAGTTGATTCACTTAGATCTTTGAAAGTTTTTTTAGCTAAAAATTTTCTTAATCCTTTTGGAATAAAGTAAATTAAAACAGAATTTAACTTGAAAATAACTACTTCTCTTCAAATAAATTATAAAACTTAAATTATTTATTGATTTTAATGTTTGACTGCTTAAAGCACGTGATCTATACTTTATTAAAATTGTCTTCTATAAAATATAAGTAACTCGTTAAATAAAATTTTCCAGAATTTAATTCGCATAAACTTTTACTCGATTAAAAAACTAATTTTTGATTTAATATTAATCTTTAAATGATTAGAGGATTCTTAATTGCAAGCTGTTGAATACTATATAGTATTTTTCATTATTAATTTAAGGTTCAATATTAAGTTAGTGTTTTTCTTTACAAGTTTTTCTGTTGTGCTTATCACTTTTTCGCTTTAAAATTACTATTAATAATTAAAAAACTAGAAAATTTGATATCGAATATTGACTTCTTGCACATATTGATTAAAATAACTATAATTGCAAGCTAAGATGTGGAATAATAATGGGTAGACGCCGGAGTTGGAGAGCCGGGGCGGACTGTAAATCCGTTGGCTTAACGCCTTAGGGGGTTCGAATCCCTCGCTACCCACATTAGTTCTTTTAAATTTTTAGTCGAGTCTTAAAACTTGTTAATATTATTTCAGAAGTGTTTTGATTTTATAGTAATGCGGGAGTAACTCAGTTGGCAGAGTCACAGCCTTCCAAGCTGTTGGTCGCGGGTTCGAGTCCCGTCTCCCGCTCAAGCTAAATTAAATTTAAATGTGAACGTAAGTTTTCAAATGATCGGAAAATCTTTTGTAGAAATAATTGCTTGCGTAGCTCAGTTGGTAGAGCACTTCCTTGGTAAGGAAGAGGTCACCGGTTCAATCCCGGTCGCAAGCTCTAAATTTGAGAAGTTGAAATGAGAGAAATTATTACTTTAGAATGTACCGAATGTAAAAGAAGAAATTACACCACTACAAAAAACAAAAAACTCCATTCAGGAAGAGTAGAGTTCAAGAAATACTGCAAGTGGTGCAATAAACATACAATTCATAAAGAAACGAAATAGGCATACGTCTGTAGCTCAATTGGTAGAGCAGCGGTCTCCAAAACCGCAGGTTGGGGGTTCGAGTCCCTCCAGACGTGCTAATAGAGGACTTTTACTATGAAAGAAAAAATTATCAACTATTTTTCCGATGTCGTTAAAGAAATGAAAAAGGTTAGTTGGCCAACTCAAGAAGAGTTAAAAGGGTCAACTTCACTTATTATAATAACTTGTCTTATTCTCGCAGTGTTTGTTTATATAATTGATCAAATCTTAACAAATATCTTTAAGGGGATTTTTTAGAATGGTTTATCAATGGTATGTTTTGAGAACATTTTCTGGGCATGAGAATAAGGTTAAAATTGCTATTGAGAAGGAAATAGATCGTCAAAATCTTCAACCATACATCAAACAAATCGTTTTACCAATAGAAAAGGTTATTGAAGTAAAAGAGGGTAAGAAAAAATCTAAAAGTAAAAGTTTTTTCCCTGGGTACATTTTAATAGAAGCTGAACTTGATAAGAAAGTTATTGATATTATCTTGAGTGTACCATCTGTAATGGGGTTTTTAGGGTCAAAAAACAAACCTCAACCTCTGCAACCCCAAGAGGTCAAAAGAATTTTTGGAAAAATTCAAGAAGAACAAAGTGGTGAGAGACTTGAAAATCCTTTTAGAGTTGGTGATCCAGTGAAAATAATTTCTGGTCCATTTAACAACTTTAAAGGAACGGTAAAAGAAGTGAATAATGAAAAACTAAAATTAAAAGTCGAAGTAAGTATTTTTGGTCGAAAAACTCCTATAGAAATCGATTTTACTCAAGCAGAATTGGAAAAATAAATTGAGAGAATAATATGGCTAAAAAAGTAGTTGGTTATATCAAGCTACAAATACCCGCTGGACAAGCAAATCCTTCTCCTCCAGTTGGTCCGGCATTAGGACAAAGAGGGGTAAACATCATGGAGTTTTGCAAACAATTCAATGCAAGAACTCAAGATAAGATAGGTTATATAATTCCAGTTGTTATTACTGTTTACTCTGACAAGTCCTTTACATTTGTTACAAAAACTCCTCCAGCATCAACTTTATTATTAAAAGCAGCTAAATTAGAAAAAGGTTCTTCAGAGCCTAATAAAGTTAAAGTTGGTAAGGTAACTAAAGAACAAATTAAAGAGATAGCTTTATTAAAGATGTCCGATTTAAATGCAAATTCGATTGATGCAGCAATGAGTATGATTGAAGGTACAGCTAGAAGTATGGGAATTACTGTAGAGGCATAAAATAAAAGTAGGTTAAATATGAAAATAAGTAAAAGAGTACAACAAAATCTAAAAAAAATAGAAAAAACGAAAGAATATAAAATTGTAGAGGCTGTTTCTTTAGTTAAAGAACTAGCGAATGCAAAATTCAATGAATCGGTAGACATCGCAGTAAAATTAGGAGTAGACCCAAGACATGCCGATCAGATGGTTAGAGGTACTGTTGTGTTACCACACGGTACTGGTAAAATGGTAAGAGTTTTGGTTTTGACTCGTGGACCAAAAGAGAAAGAAGCTGAGCAAGCGGGAGCTGACTATGTCGGATTTGAGGAGTATATAAAGAAAATTCAAGAGGGTTGGCTGGATTTTGATGTTGTAGTAGCTACACCCGATGTTATGCCTGAGGTTGGTAAATTAGGGAAAATTTTAGGTTCAAGGGGGCTGATGCCTAATCCCAAAAGTGGTACTGTCACTATGGATGTAGGTAAAGTTGTTCAAGAATTAAAAGCTGGTAAGATTCAATTTCGAGTAGATAAAGGTGGAATAATTCATGCATCGGTTGGAAGAGCATCATTTGAACCTGAAAAATTAGTTGAGAACATCAAGACACTTTTAAGCACGATCTTAAAACTTAAACCGCCCTCGGCTAAAGGACAATATGTAAAATCAATCTATCTATCAAGTACAATGGGTCTAGGTGTTAAGATAGATAGAACTGAGTTAACAAATTTATAAGTGACTATTACGCACTCTTTGCTTCAAAATAATACAATAATACTAACGATAGGTTGTAAGTATGAAAAAAGCTGAAAAAGCAGAAATAATTGCAAGCGTTGCTGAGAAAATTAAGGATTCGACAGGTTTGTATTTGTTAAATTTTCAAGGTATCAACGTTCAGGAAGCTAATGAACTACGACGTGAGTTTCGTAATTCGAAAGTTGAATATCGAGTTATGAAAAACACTCTTGCAAAGCTTGCAATTGATAGAGTAGGTAGATTTGAAAAAATCAAGGATTATTTAGTCGGTATGACGGGAATTGCATTTACATCTGAAGATCCCGTTGCACCAGCTAAAGTCATTAAAAAATTTAGAGAAAAGTATAATAAACTTGATTTAAAAGCTTGTTATATTGAAAATTCGTTTTATCAAGGTATTAAACTTGATGAAATAGCATCTCTTCCCTCCAAACCAGAAGTTATCGCAGGAATTTTGGGAAGTCTCCAGTTACCAATTTCGGGGGTTGCTGGGGTAATTAATGGAGTTATGCGAGATCTGGTTGGAGTTCTCGATTCATATATTAAAAAAAATGAAAGCAATTAAATAAATAATTAGGAGTAAATATTTATGACAGAGAAAGTAGCAAGCCTGGTTGAGCAAATTAAAGGTTTGACTTTAATTGAAGCAGCTGAATTAAAGAAAGCATTAGAAGAAGAATTTGGTGTGACGGCCGCTGCACCAGTTGTAATGGCAGGAGCTCCAGTTGCAGGTGCTGCAGCAGTAGCTCCAGCACAGGAAGAAAAAACTGAGTATACAGTTATCTTGACTGAGGCGGGTGCTCAAAAGATTAACGTAATAAAAGTGGTTCGTCAACATACTGGTCTAGGTTTGAAAGAAGCTAAAGATTTAGTTGATAGCGCTCCAAAACCTATTAAAGAGGGTATTAGTAAAGAAGAGGCTGAAAAGATTAAGAAAGAGATTGAAGAAGCTGGCGGAAAAGCTGAGCTTAAATAAATTCAGTTTTATTTTCACCTTTTTGGAAAGTGATGGGTTGTCTTCAGCTCATCATTTTCCATTTTTATTATTAAAGTTAGAAGTTCAATAAGTATTGGAGATGTGAAAGTGTCAGAAAGAATTTCATTCTCGAAAATTAAAAGTGCAATTGAGGCTCCGGATTTATTAGCAGTTCAATTGGGATCATTTGAAGATTTCCTCCAGTTGAATTTACCACCTGATAAAAGAGAACCCAAGGGATTGCATGGTGTTTTTCTACAAAATTTTCCGATCCTGGATGCAAGAGAGAATTATCGATTAGATTTCATCGAATATTACGTAGATAAACCAAGATATACTATACAGGAATGCCTAGAAAGAGGACTAACATATGCCGTTCCTTTGAAAGCAAAATTGAGACTATCAATTCGAAATTTAGATACACAAGAATTTAAACAAGCAGTTGAGCAAGATGTATATCTTGGTAACTTACCATTTATGACACCAAAGGGGAGTTTTATAATTAATGGTGCAGAGCGAACAATTGTAAGTCAACTTCATCGGTCTCCTGGAGTTGTATTCTCTGAATCCATGCATCCTAATGGAACGATGATTTACACCGGTCGTGTGATTCCATTTAAAGGATCATGGATTGAATTTGCCACGGACATCTCCAATATGATGTATGTTTACATCGATAGAAAGAAAAAATTTCCTGCAACAACATTACTTAGAGCAATTGGTTACTCATCGGATGAACAAATTCTTGAGATATTTGATCTTTTAGAAGAAGTTGACATAATTAAGGGTGAGATTAAGAATTACATCGGAAGGAAAATTGGTTCAGATTTAATCGATATTACTACAGGAGAAATTTTTGCTACCAAGGATGCAGAATTTACAGAAGAAATCTTAAATCGAGCAAAAAAAATTGGAATAAGGAAAGTAAAGTTTATAAAAGAGGTTGATTCGATAAATGGACATTTGATTTTAAATACACTCGCAAACGATATTGCTCATGATGAAGAAGAAGCCTTGGAGGCTATTTATAAACAACTTCGTGCAACAGAGGCTCCAGATTTAGAAACAGCAAGGGGTTTGATAGAAAAATTATTCTTTAATCCGAAACGATATGATTTGGGAGAAGTTGGACGTCATAGAATGAATGTCAAGCTTGGACTTAACATTCCAGATGATCTAACGATTCTTACAAAAGAAGATATAATTGCAATTATAAAGTACTTAATTGATCTTAAAGATAAAAAATTGCCCGTTGATGATATAGATCACTTAAGCAACCGAAGAGTTAGAACAGTAGGCGAACAACTTACTCAACAATTTAATACAGCTTTTGCACGATTAGCTAGAACAGTTCGAGAAAGATTAAATATTCAAGAAACAGAAAATTTTGGTCCTCAAGATTTAATAAATGCTAGAATAATATCAAGTGTTATTAATTCTTTCTTCGGTACAAACCAATTATCGCAATTCCTTGATCAAACAAATCCATTAGCTGAAATTACGCATAAGCGAAGATTGAGTGCTTTAGGTCCTGGTGGTTTAACTCGAGAGCATGCAGGATTCGAGGTTCGTGACGTTCATTATACTCATTACGGTAGATTATGTCCTATTGAAACACCTGAAGGTCCGAATATTGGTCTAATTTCATCCTTATGTATTTATTCACGAATTAATAGATATGGCTTTATAGAAACTCCATACAGAAAAGTTAAGGGTGGACAAGTTACTAATGAGATTGAATATCTGACTGCTGAAAAAGAAGATGAAGTTCCTATTGCTCAGGCTAGTACGTCAATTGACGAAAGAGGAAGATTTGTACAGGAGAGAATACTTGCAAGGATGCGTGGTGACTTCCCTGAGGAATTTAATGAAAATATTAAATACATGGATGTAGCGCCTAATCAAATTGTTAGCCCTGCTGCATCTTTGATTCCGTTCCTCGAACATGATGATGCAAACCGTGCTCTAATGGGTAGTAACATGCAAAGACAAGCAGTGCCTTTACTAAAGACAGAAGCACCGTTAGTCGGTACAGGAATGGAAGCAAAAATTGCTCGAGATTCAAGAGCGTTAATTTTAGCAGAAGGTGACGGCATTATTCTCGAATGCGATGCAAATAAAATTGTCGTTGAATATGATATGACAGAGACTGAGCGATTGACATCCTTTATAGATAGAAAAATTAAAACTTATTTTATGACTAAGTTCTATAGAACAAATCAAGATACATGTATAAATCAAAAACCTTTAGTAAAAGAAGGTCAAAGAATTAAAAAAGGGGAAGTTCTTGCTGATGGTCATGCTACCGATAATGGTGAATTAGCTCTTGGAAAAAATATCTTAGTAGCTTACATGCCATGGCGCGGTTATAATTTTGAAGATGCAATTATACTTAGCGAAAGGTTAGTTAAAGAGGATGTTTATACTTCAATTCATATTGAAGAATTTGAATTACAAGTAAGAGAAACAAAGCGAGGCGAGGAGGAATTAACTAGAGAAATTCCAAATGTAAGCGAAGAAGCTACAAAAGATTTAGATGAAAATGGTATTGTTCGGGTGGGTACTGAAGTGAAAGAGAATGATATATTAATTGGCAAAATTACCCCCAAAGGAGAAACTGATTTAACCCCCGAAGAAAAGTTATTAAGAGCTATTTTTGGAGATAAAGCTGGAGATGTTAAAGATGCTTCCTTAAGAGCTCCAGCAGGTATGCGTGGAGTTGTAGTTGCAACAAAGTTGTTTAAAAGAAGAAGAAGAGATGCAGAGGGTAGAAAAGAAGAAAAGCGAATTATTGAAGAACTTGAAGCTAAACATAACGAAGAACTCTTCAAATTAAGAGAGAAACTAATAGATCGACTAACAGAAATTTTAGAGTCTGAGGAATCAATTGGTGTTAAGTTCGTTGATGGTTCATCTGCAATTCGTGGCGGCACACAATTCAGACGAGCGATATTTGAAGCACTTGGTGATAAACTAGATGAATTAGATTACGAATCTGAATGGACTGAAAACAAAAGAAAGAATTCATTAATAAATAAACTTTATCAAAATTATTTTGTTCAGAAACAAGATATTGCCGATAATCTTAAACGTGAAAAAAATAAAATTCAAGCGGGTGATGATTTACCACCTGGTATTTTGCAACTGGCAAAAGTGTACGTTGCAAAGAAAAGAAAAATTACCGTTGGTGATAAAATAGCAGGAAGACATGGGAATAAAGGTGTTGTTGGAAAGATTGTTCCCGTAGAAGATATGCCTTTCTTGCCTGATGGAACACCTGTGGATATAATTTTAAATCCATTAGGTGTACCTTCAAGAATGAATGTTGGACAATTGTTAGAATGCGCATTAGGTTGGGCAGCTTATAAATTAGGTGTGAAGTTTGCTACACCAATTTTTGACGGTGCTACGTGGGAAGATATTCAGAATTATTTAGTAAAAGCAAATTTGCCCATGAATAGTAAAATAACTCTTTACGATGGGAGAACAGGCGAACCATTTGATAGAGAAGTGACAGTTGGCGTTGCTTACGTGATGAAATTATCACATATGGTCGAAGATAAAATACATGCTCGTTCAATTGGTCCGTATTCATTAATTACACAACAACCACTTGGTGGAAAGGCTCAGTTTGGCGGTCAAAGATTTGGTGAAATGGAAGTATGGGCACTTGAAGCATATGGTGCGGCACATACGTTACAAGAGATGTTAACGGTGAAAAGTGATGATGTAGCTGGACGCGCAAAAGTTTATGAAACTATTGTAAAAGGGGAAAATTTCCCAGAGGCTAATATTCCAGAATCATTTAATGTGCTTGTTCGAGAATTACAGGGTCTATGTTTAGAAGTTAATGTTGAAAATGAGTAAAAATTTAACAACAAATTGAGAGTTTGAAAAATGACAACGATAAAATCATTAGAAACACAAACTAGAACGATTGCTAAGATTACAATTAGCTTGGCAAATCCTGATAACATATTAAGAAGATCTCATGGTGAAGTTACAAAACCTGAAACTATTAATTACAGATCGTTTAGACCCGAAAAGGATGGATTGTTTTGTGAGAAAATATTCGGTCCTACACGTGATTGGGAATGTCACTGTGGTAAATATAAGAGAATTCGTTACAAAGGTATTATCTGTGATCGTTGCGGTGTTGAAGTTACGACTAAATCAGTCCGACGTGAACGCATGGGGCATATCTCCCTTGCTGTTCCTGTAGTCCACATCTGGTTTTTCCGCTCTCAACCGAGTAAAATAGGTAATCTTCTCGGTTATACTATTAAAGAGTTAGAAAAAATAATCTACTATGAGACTTATGTTGTTATAAATCCAGGCCCGACAGGATTAAAAGAAAAAGATTTAATAACAGAAGAACAATATTTAGAAATTTTATCAACTCTTCCACCTGATCATTATAAACTAGATGATGATGATCCAAGAAAATTTGTTGCTAAGATCGGTGGTGAAGCTATTAAAGCACTTCTAAAAAAGATTGATCCTGAAGCATTAAGTATTGAATTGAGAACTCAACTTAAAGAAGAAACCTCTCAGCAAAGAAAACAAGAAATTTTAAAGCGACTAAAAATAGTAGAAGCATTCAAACCTCGAGAAGGTGCGCCTGAAAATAGACCTGAATGGATGGTTGTTGAAGTTGTTCCAGTTATACCACCCGAATTACGTCCTTTAGTTCCTCTTGAAGGTGGTAGATTTGCTACCAGTGATTTGAATGATTTATATAGAAGAGTAATAATTCGTAATAACAGATTAAAAAGACTAATCGACATTAAAGCACCTGAAGTAATTTTACGTAATGAGAAGAGAATGCTTCAGGAAGCTGTTGATGCATTATTTGATAATTCACGAAGAACTAATGTAGTTCGAGTTGAAGCAAATCGTCCTCTTAAATCTTTATCTGACATACTAAAAGGAAAACAAGGTCGTTTCCGTCAGAATCTTTTGGGTAAGCGAGTAGATTATTCTGGGCGTTCAGTAATTGTTGTAAATCCTGAACTTAAGTTGCATCAGTGTGGTCTAAATCGAGATATGGCGTTAGAGCTTTTCAAGCCATTCGTTATTAATAAATTAATTGAAAGGGGATATAACAAAACTGTCAAAAGTGCCAGAAAGGTAATAGATAGAAAAGAACCAATTGTTTGGGAGATTTTAGAGAAGATAGTTGATTCTCACCCTGTTATGTTGAATCGTGCTCCTACACTTCACAGGCTTGGTATTCAGGCATTCCAACCAATTCTTGTAACTACAAAAGCTATCGAAATACATCCAATGGTTTGTACAGCTTTTAATGCAGACTTCGATGGCGATCAGATGGCTGTTCACGTTCCATTATCACCTGAAGCAATACTTGAGTGTCAATTATTACTACTTTCAAGTCATAACATTCTTTCTCCTCAAAATGGAAATCCAATTGTAATTCCAACTCAAGATATTATTCTAGGTTGCTATTATTTAACAAAAATTAAAGATGGTGATAAAGGAGAAGGTAAGTTATTTAGTTCACCCGAAGAGGTAATTATTGCATATGAAAATAAAAAAGTTGGGTTACACGCGAGAATTAAAGTTAGAGTAGATGATGAAATTATAGAAACTTCAGTTGGACGCGTCATATTTAATAGTATTGTACCACAGGAGATGGGTTTTATTAACGAGTTGCTTGTTAAGAAAAATTTTGGTGTTTTGATCGGAAAAATGTTTAGGAAGTTAGGAAACGTTAGAACAGCTCAATTTCTTGATGACTTAAAAGATATCGGATTTAAATATGCAACTCTCGGTGGTATTTCGATTAGTGTTGAAGATATGATTGTTCCTGCGGAAAAATGGCAACATATAGAAAAGTCAATCAAAGAGGTTAAAAAAGTTTTCAACCAGTGGCAGGAAGGTTATATCTCTGAAGGAGAAAGATATAATAAGATTATTGATATTTGGACACATACAACGAATAATGTTGCTGATGCGTTAATGGATAGACTTAAAAAATCTCAAGGTGGATTCAATCCACTTTGGATGATGATTGACTCTGGTGCCCGAGGTTCTAAAGAACAAGTTCGACAGCTTGCTGGTATGCGTGGATTGATGGCAAAACCGCAAAAGAGTTTAACTGGTCAAGCAGGAGAAATCATTGAAAATCCAATTGTCTCGAATTTCAAAGAAGGGTTATCGGTTGTTGAATATTTCATTTCCACGCACGGTGCAAGAAAAGGTTTAGCTGATACGGCATTAAAAACTGCTGATGCGGGTTATTTGACAAGAAGATTAGTAGACGTTGCACAAGATGTAGTTGTTACCTCTTATGACTGCGGAACAGTTAGAGGCATAGAAGTAACAGCTCTAAAAGATGGTGAAGAAATTCGTGAGCCACTTTCAGAAAGAATTTTAGGTAGAACTGCTTTACATGATATCTATGATCCTTTGACCGATGAATTACTTTGTGAAGCCGGTGAATTAATTACTGAAGAAATCGCCGAAAAAATTGGTGAAACAGCAATAGAGTCAGTTGCAATAAGAACAGTTTTAACGTGTGAAAATGTTCGTGGAGTTTGTGCAAAATGTTATGGAAGAAATTTAACTACTGGTAAACTTGTGGACGTTGGAGAAGCTGTTGGTATCATTGCAGCTCAATCAATTGGTGAACCAGGTACTCAGTTAACCTTGAGAACCTTCCACATTGGTGGTGCGGCTAGCCGAATTGTGGAAACATCTCAAATAACTACACGTTTCGAAGGAAAAACTCATTTTGAAAATCTTAAATATGTTGAGAAGGTTAATGAATTTGGAGAAAAAGTTAAGGTTGCTTTAACACGAAATGGTGCAATAGCTATAATTGACAACGATGGTCGTACTTTAAGACGATATGAAGTTCCATATGGTGCTGAAATTTTAGTTAATGATAATAGTTATGTTAATAAGGGAACAATACTTTATAACCACGACCCATATAACGCCGTAATAATAACTGATAAAGATGGTGTTGTTGAATTTCAAGACATGGTGGAAAATGTTACATTCAGACACGAAAGTGATGAGCAAACCGGACATATTCAGCAAGTTATAATTGAGTCTTGGGATAAATCTTTAGTTCCTCAAATTGTAATTAATCAAAATGCTGAGAGGGTTGCTTCATTCATAATTCCTGTAAAAGCTCATCTTAGTGTAAGAGAAGGACAAGAGGTTAAAGCTGGTACGGTCATAGCGAAAATTCCAAGGGAAATTGGTAAGTCCAGAGATATTACTGGTGGTTTACCCAGAGTTACTGAATTATTCGAAACAAGAAAACCTCAGGACCCAGCAATAATTGCAGAATTCGATGGCGTAATAACTTTCGGTCAACAAAAGAAAGGAACTCGCGATGTTATTATAACTTCTGTAGATGGATTGACTACCAAAACTTATTCTATTCCTGTTGGTAAACACGTTTTAGTTCAGCCTAATGATTTTGTTAAAGCTGGTGATAAACTAACAGATGGTGATTTAGATCCCCATGATATATTAAGAATTAAAGGTGTTAGTGCAGTTCAGGAATATCTTGTTAATGAAATTCAAGAAGTCTACAGATTACAAGGTGTTAAAATAAATGATAAACATATTGAGATAATTGTTAAACAGATGTTACAAAAAGTTAAAGTAATAGATCCAGGGGATACACGATTCTTAGAGAACGATTTGGTTGATTGGTATGTATTTAATGAGGAAAATGAAAAAATTAAACAATCTGTAGTAGTAATAAATCGAGGTGATTCAAGACTTAAGAATGGCCAGGTTGTTGAAAAAAATAAGGTTAGGGACATTAATATTGAGCTGAAGAAGAGAAATAGGAAGTTAGTTGAATTCCGTGATGCTCAACCAGCTACATCAGAAAATGTTCTTTTAGGTATTACGGCAGCAGCACTTTCAACTGAAAGCTTTCTGTCAGCTGCGTCATTCCAAGAGACAACTAAAGTATTGACAGATGCGGCAACCGAAGCAAAGACAGACTATCTATTAGGATTAAAAGAAAATGTAGTTATAGGACATAAAATTCCGGCTGGAACAGGATTGAAAAAATTTAGAAACATTATTTTAACAGCACCCGAATTTGTAACACAAGAAGAAAAAGTTAGTACTAATGAAAAAATAAGAGCGAAAAAGTAAGTTTCTATTGACTAAAAAATATACGAATATTATATTGCAAAGCTAATTTTTTATAAAACGGAGATATAGATTTGCCAACAATAAATCAATTAGTAAGGTTAAATAGACAGAAAGTTAAAAGTAAAAGTAAAGCCCCTGCCCTTCAGCAATGTCCTCAGAAAAAAGGGGTATGTACACGTGTTTACACTACAACTCCTAAAAAACCAAACTCTGCTTTGAGAAAAGTAGCACGTGTGCGACTTACTAATGGTTATGAAGTAACAGCTTATATACCGGGTGAAGGTCATAATTTACAAGAACACTCAATCGTTCTTATACGTGGAGGAAGAGTTAAAGACTTACCTGGAGTTAGATATCATATTATTCGTGGAACTTTAGATGCTGCAGGTGTTGAAGGACGTAAGCAAGGTAGATCTAAATACGGTACAAAAAAAGTAAAAACAGCAAAAGTAAGTAAGTAGTTATGAGAAGAAGACGAGCGGAAAAAAGAATATTACCACCGGATCCAATCTTTAATGAGGTATTGGTTACAAAACTTATTAATTTCGTTATGAGACGAGGTAAGAAAAATGTTGCCCGACGACTCGTTTATGGTGCTTTTGAAATAATCAAACAAAAAACGCAAAAAAATCCTGTGGATGTTTTTCTAAAGGCTGTCTCTAATGTTCAGCCTATGATTGAAGTACGAAGTAGAAGAATAGGTGGTGCTACATACCAAGTACCTACAGAAGTTAGGCCTGAACGTCGAATCGCACTTGCATTAAGATGGATAATTAACTTCGCAAGAGATAGGAAAGATAAATCATTTTCCAACAAATTAGCCGCCGAGATTTTAGCTGCCTATAATAACGAAGGCGCTGCAATTAAGAAGAAAGAAGATACTCATCGAATGGCTGAAGCTAATAAAGCATTCGCTCACTTTAAATGGTAAAAAGTTGACTTAAGTTATGCCTAGAGGTTTATCAGTAGATAAGTTACGAAACATTGGAATAATGGCTCATATAGATGCCGGTAAAACTACTACAACAGAAAGAATTCTGTTTTATACTGGCAAGGTATATCGTATGGGAGAAGTACACGAAGGTTCAGCCACGATGGATTTTATGGAGCAGGAGCGGGAACGTGGTATTACTATAACTAGTGCTGCAACCACTTGTGAGTGGAAAGGGTATCGAATTAATATTATTGATACACCTGGTCACGTTGATTTTACAGTAGAAGTAGAGAGATCGTTAAGAGTTTTAGATGGAGCAATTGCTCTGTTCTGTGCTGTTGGTGGTGTGGAGCCACAATCCGAAACAGTTTGGCGACAAGCTGACAAATTTGGAGTTCCAAGGGTTGCGTTTGTTAACAAAATGGATCGTGTTGGAGCAGACTTCTTTAATGTTATTCAAATGATGAAGGATCGATTAGGTGCGAATTCAATTCCGGTTCAAGTACCAATTGGCGAGGGAGATTTATTCACGGGCGTAATTGATCTTGTAACAATGAAAGCTATTATGTATACAGAAGATCCACTTGGCACTAAGTATGAAATTTATGATATACCTGCAGACCTTGTAAATTATGCAAAAGTAAATAGAACTAAATTGCTCGAAGCTGTTTCTGATATAGATGACACGCTTCTTGTTAAATATCTTGAGGGTGAAGAAATTACCGAAAAAGAGATTAAAAACGTAATCCGCAAAGCAACAATAAAAGGAACCATTGTTCCAGTTTTGTGCGGTTCAGCCTTTAAAAATAAAGGAGTTCAATTATTACTTGATGCTGTGATTGATTATTTACCATCTCCGATAGATCTACCAGAAATTGTCGGTCATCATCCTCACTTGAATGATTTTGTTACTCGAAAATTGACGGAAGATGAGAAATTTACTGCATTGGCATTTAAGATCATGAGTGATCCGTATGTTGGAAGACTAACATTCTTCCGGGTGTATTCTGGTAAAGCAACGACAGGAACTTATATATATAATTCTACAAAAGGAAAAAGAGAAAGAATTGGTAGACTTCTTCAAATGCATGCTAATCACAGGACGGATATTGAGGAAGTTTATGCTGGTGATATAGCAGCAGCTGTTGGATTAAAATTTACTAAAACGGGTGATACGCTTTGTGATGAGAGTGATCCGATAATTTTAGAACGAATGGAATTTCCAGAACCAGTTATTCAGATCGCAATTGAACCAAAAACTAAAGCCGACCAAGATAAATTATCTGAAGCATTAAACAGACTTGCAGATGAAGACCCCACTTTTATTGTTTCGTTTAACGAAGAAACGGGACAAACATTAATTTCAGGAATGGGAGAGCTTCATCTTGAGATTTTGGTTGATAGAATGAAGCGTGAGTTTAATGTTGAAGCAAATGTGGGTAAACCGCAAGTAGCATATCGTGAAACAATTAGTAAGAAAGTTCAAGCAGAAGGAAAATTCATACGGCAAACAGGTGGTCGTGGAAAATATGGTCATGTGTGGATCGAAGTTGAACCGAACGAACGAGGAAAGGGTTACGAGTTTATAAATAAGGTCGTAGGTGGAGTTATTCCGAAAGAGTATATCCCGGCTGTATCTGCTGGAATTGAAGAAGCCATGAGAAATGGTGCTCTTGCAGGGTATCCAATTGTGGATGTAAAAGTTACTTTGTTTGATGGTTCTTATCATGAAGTTGATTCTGATGAAATTTCGTTTAGGGTAGCTGGATCAATCGCATTTATAGAAGCGGCTAAAAAGGCTGGCCCAGTTTTGCTCGAACCATTTATGAAAGTTGAAGTTGTAACTCCCGAAGAATATCTTGGTGATGTTATGGGAGATATAAATTCAAGAAGGGGTAAGATTGAAGGTTTTAGTGCTAGAAAAGATGCACAGGTAATTCGAGCGTTAGTGCCTCTTGCAGAGATGTTTGGGTACGCGACTATTTTGAGGTCTATGACTCAAGGTAGAGCGATTTATACAATGCAATTTTCACATTATCAAGAAGTTCCAAGGCATGTTGCCGATCAAATAATTGAAAAAACAGTTGGAAAAGCAGGAATCATTACATAAAGTTTAATATCTAAAAAGGAGACTCAAAATGGCAAAGGAAAAATTTGACCGCAGTAAACCTCACGTTAATGTTGGAACTATTGGTCACGTGGACCATGGTAAAACAACTTTAACAGCGGCAATTACAATGGTACTTGCAAAGAAAAATCTGGCACAAGTTAGAACTTTCGATTCAATCGATAATGCACCAGAGGAAAGAGCACGTGGTATTACAATCGCTACAGCACATGTTGAGTATCAATCTGAAAAAAGACATTATGCTCACGTTGATTGTCCAGGGCACGCTGACTATATAAAAAATATGATTACTGGTGCTGCTCAGATGGATGGTGCTATTTTAGTAGTCGCTGCAACTGATGGTCCTATGCCGCAAACAAGAGAACATATATTATTAGCTAGACAAGTTGGCGTTCCGGCAATTGTTGTATTTATGAATAAAGTTGATGCTGTTGATGATCCAGAACTATTAGATCTTGTGGAAATGGAAGTTCGAGAATTGCTCAGCAAGTATGAATTTCCTGGCGATGAAATACCGGTAATTCGAGGTAGTGCTTTGAAAGCTATGGAAAAGGGTTTACAGCCAAATTCAACTGTTGATGAAAATGAATTTAAATGCATTTTTGAATTAATTGACGTTCTTGATAACTATATACCTTTACCACAGCGTGATATTGACAAGCCATTCTTAATGCCAATTGAAGATGTTTTCAGTATTACAGGACGTGGTACCGTTGTTACTGGTAGAGTTGAAAGAGGAAAAATTAAACTTAATGAAGAAGTGGAATTAATTGGTTTAGGTCAACATAAGAAAACTGTAGTTACCGGTGTAGAAATGTTTAGGAAAGAACTTGATGAGGCAATTGCTGGAGACAATGCTGGATTATTATTAAGAGGTATAGGTAAAGATGAAGTAGAAAGAGGAATGGTTATTGCAAAACCAGGAAGTATTACACCTCATAAGAAATTTGAGTGTGAAGTTTACGTTTTATCAAAAGAAGAGGGTGGTCGTCATACACCATTTTTCTCTGGTTACAGACCACAATTTTATTTCAGAACTACTGACGTAACGGGAGTTGCGCAGTTACCTGAAGGGGTTGAAATGGTTATGCCAGGGGATAACGTTAGACTAACAGTTGATTTAATTTATGAGATAGCAATGGAAGAAGGTTTGCGATTTGCAATTCGTGAGGGTGGTAGAACGGTTGGTGCAGGTGTTGTTACAAAAATTCTCGAATAAATGAATATAGCAATTAAAATTTGTAGGAGATTTAAGACGTGCAAAGCCAGATGATACGTATTAAGTTAAAATCATTTGATCATAGTCTCTTGGATAAATCTGCAGAGAAAATCATCAAAACAGTTAAAAGTACAGGGGCTACAGTCTCAGGTCCTATTCCTTTGCCAACAAAAAGAACTGTATATACTGTTCTTAGATCTCCTCATGTTGATAAAAAATCACGTGACCAATATGAAATTAGAGCACATAAAAGATTGATAGATATTTTTAATTCAAGTAATAAAACAATTGATTCACTAATGAAGCTCGATATCCCTGCGGGTGTTGATATCGAAATAAAAGTTAATGTTTAGTTGGAGTAAATTAATGATTGGCCTTTTAGGAAAAAAAATTGGAATGACAAGAATCTTTGATGAAAATGGAAATGTTATTCCAGTTACAATTGTCGAAGCAGGTCCATGTTTTGTCACTCAAATTAAGACCAAAGAAAATGATGGTTACTGTGCCACTCAGTTAGGTTACATTGAAAAGAAATTAAATAGAACTAACAAACCACTTCTTGGTCACTTTAAAAATGCAAATATTACACCAAAAAAATTTTTAGTTGAATTTAGAGATTTTGACCTTAAAGATCTGAAATTAGGCCAAGAACTGAAAGTTGATATCTTTAATGTGGGAGATAAAATATCAGCTCAAGGGATATCCAAGGGTAAAGGATTCCAAGGAGTGGTAAAAAGACATCATTTTGGTGGTGGACCTGTTTCTCATGGTCAAAGTGATAGATTAAGAGCTCCTGGTTCCATAGGTGCAAGTTCATTTCCGAGTAGAGTGTTTAAAGGACAGAGAATGGCAGGACGTATGGGTGGAAATAAGGTAACAATTAGAAATCTAAAAGTCGTAAAAATTGATCCTGAAAAGAATTTAATTTTTATTAAAGGATCTATTCCAGGTCACATTAATGGTTTAGTGAAATTGATGAAGAAATAAATATGAAACTTGATATTTATAAAATAGATGGAACAGTCTCTGGGCGTCAGGTAGAGCTTAATCCTGATGTATTTGCAATTAAACCAAATAATCATGCTATATATTTAGCAGTAAAGGTTTATTTGGCTAATCAAAGGCAAGGGACACACAAAACAAAAGAAAGATCTGAGGTTAGAGGCGGTGGCCGAAAACCTTGGCGTCAGAAAGGTCGTGGTACTGCTCGTGCAGGCACCATTCGTTCACCGTTATGGATTGGTGGTGGTACTGTCTTTGGGCCCAAGCCACGGGACTATTCATTAAAACTTCCTAAAAAAGTAAAAACTCTTGCCAAGCTTTCAGCTTTAACTTATAAAGCTCAAAATAATCAGATAATGGTGGTGGAAGATTTTACATTTCCTGAACCTAAAACTAAACAAATGTATAATGTGCTTGAAGCTCTTAAGCTTGACCAAACTAAAATTTTATTATTGACTTCAACTCATAATGAAAATATTTATAAATCAGGCAGAAACATTCCAACTTTGAATATTTTGGAAGCACGAGTGGCTTCTGCATATGACATTCTTAATTCAAAAGTATTGTTAATACAAGAAAGCGCTTTAGAATTAATAAATAAGAAGTTCAGCAATGAGTAAGAAACTAAAAGATATTTTGATTAAGCCTTTATTAACCGAAAAGCTAACTGATTTACAAGAGAAAGGCGTTAACATTTACGGTTTTATTGTGGCTAAGGATGCTAATAAAATTGAAATTAAAGAAGCCATTGAAAAAAAATTTAAAGTTGAAGTGATAAATGTAAGAACTGTTATTCGAAAAGGTAAATCGCGTACTCAATTTAGACGTTCAGGTCGATTTACTGGAAAGACTGCAACCATAAAAAAGGCGTACGTTACTTTAAAGGAAGATCAGAAAATAGATTTCTTTGAAAATGTTTAATGTAGGATGAAAGAAGAATGGGACTTAAAAAATTAAAACCAGTAACTTCATCACAAAGGTTTGCTGTCGTGCCTGACTTTTCTGAAATTACGAAAACCGAACCGGAGAAGTCGTTATTAGAGCCTTTAAAGAAAAGTGGTGGTAGAAATAATTATGGCCGATTGACCGCACGACATCGTGGTGGTGGTCATAAAAGAATGTATAGAATAATTGATTTTAAGCGAGATAAGCGAGATATACCAGGGAAAGTTGCATCAATAGAGTATGATCCAAATCGTTCTGCTAGAATTGCTTTAATTCACTATGCTGATGGAGAAAAGAGGTATATTCTTGCACCACAGGGATTGAAAGTTGGCGATACAATTATGGCCGGTAATAATGTAGAAATAAAACCTGGTAATGCTATGCCATTAGGTGCAGTACCGCTAGGAAGTTTTGTTCATAATGTAGAACTTAAACCAGGTAAAGGAGCTCAGTTAGCAAGAAGTGCGGGTACTTCCATTCAAGTACTCTCGAAGGATGGTAAATATGTACAACTTAAATTACCTTCAGGTGAATATCGATTGGTTCATGCTGATTGTTATTGTACATATGGAGTTGTAGGTAATGCCGAGCATGAAAATATTAGTCTAGGGAAAGCAGGAAGAAATAGATGGCTTGGTTGGAGACCATACGTCCGTGGTGTAGCCATGAATCCAATTGATCATCCCAATGGCGGTGGTGAAGGTAAAAGCAAAAGTGGTGGTGGTTGGCAACATCCGACTTCGCCTTGGGGTCAATATGCAAAAGGTCTGAAAACTAGAAAGAAGAAAAAATTATCAAATAAATACATAATAAAGAAGAGAAAGTAATTTGAGGATTTCATGCCTAGATCTGTTAAAAAAGGTCCTTTTATAGATGAAAAGTTGTTAAAAAAAATAAGATCACTGAATGCTGCTAATCAAAAGAAAATGATAAAAACATGGTCTAGGGATTCAACTATTTCGCCAGAGTTTGTAGGTCATACTATTGCAATACATAACGGAAAACAATTTATTCCGGTTCTGATAACTGAGTATATGGTTGGACATAAGCTAGGTGAGTTTGCACCAACCAGAATATTTCGCGGTCACCCTGGTACAAAAGCAGAAAAAGCCAGCAAAGCAAAATAATAAAGTGAGTCATTAAAAATGGAAGCAGTAGCAAGATTTAGATTTATTCCAACATCACCTAGAAAAATGCGAACAGTTATTGACTTAATTCGCGGAAAGTCAGTAGAGGAAGCACTAAACATTTTACATTATTGTAAAAAACATTCAGCCAGGGATGCAGAAAAAGTTTTGCGTTCAGCCGTAGCAAACCTTATGAATAAATTTGAGGATGGTCGAATAGAAATTAGCAACTTATATGTGAAAGAAGCTTATGTTGATGGTGGTCCGATGTTGAAAAGAATTTTACCAGCTCCAATGGGTAGAGCTTTTAGGATTAGAAAAAGGTCAAATCATGTTACTATTGTTGTCGCCACAAAGGAAAACAAATAAAGAATAGGTGGATCTTTGGGACAAAAATCAAATCCAATTGGTCTTAGAATCGGTATTATACGAGGTTGGGAATCCAACTGGTATGAAGCAAAATCTTTTGGATTGAAGTTAGTTGAAGATTTTAAGATTCGTAATTACATAAAAAATCGTTTAGAAAATGCGGGTGTTTCAAAAGTAATTATAGATCGTACAGCCAAGGATTTAATAAGCGTAACAATACATACATCTAGACCTGGTGTTGTAATCGGACGTAGTGGTAAAGATATTGCTCAACTTGAACAAGAGTTAAAAAGATTGTTTGATAAAGATTTTAAAGTCCAGATTCATGAAATAAAAAGACCAGAATTAGATGCTGAGCTAGTAGCGAAAAATATTGCAAGACAAATTCAAAATAGAATTTCCCATCGACGTGCGATGAAAACTGCAATTACTGCAGCAATGAGAATGGGTGCTGAAGGAATTAGAATTAAAGCTAGTGGTCGTCTTGGTGGGGCAGAAATGGCAAGATCGGAGCAATACAAAGAAGGAAGAATACCACTTCACACATTTAGAGCAGATATTGATTATAGTACAGCTACTGCTCAAACAATTTATGGCACTACTGGAGTGAAAGTTTGGATCTGCCGAGGTGAAATAATCGGTAAGCTTGGAGATAAATTAGGAGTTTAATCTTTATGTTAATGCCAAAAAGAGTTAAATATCGAAAAGCTCAACGTGGTAGAATGAAGGGTAAAGCAACTCGGGGAAATACCGTAGCTTTTGGTGACTTTGGTTTAAAAGCTCTTGAACCTCATTGGATTACTGCCAGACAGATTGAAGCTTGTAGGGTTGCTCTTTCACGAAAAATGAAAAGAGATGGAAAAATTTGGATACGTATATTCCCTGATAAACCGGTGACTAAAAAACCTCTGGAAACAAGAATGGGTAAAGGTAAGGGTTCTCCAGAGTTTTGGGTAGCTGTGGTGAAACCAGGTAGAGTAATGTTTGAGGTTGGTGGTGTACAACCCGAATTAGCTTTTGAAGCCCTAAAGCTTGCCTCTCATAAATTACCTATTAAGACAAAAATTGTTACAAGAATAGATTATAAACCCGAATAGGTGTACATATGAAAATGTTTGAAATTAGACAAATGACAGATGAAGAATTGCGAAAAAGAATTGAAGAAGAAGAAAATAATCTTTTGGATTTACGGTTCGCTTTGGCCACTAAACAACTAACAAATACTGCTAAAATAAAATTAACAAAAAAAGATATTGCTAGAATGAAAACAGTACTACGAGAAAGAGAGCTTGGTATAGATCGTTCAAAAAAAGCAGATTCTGGTAAAAAGGGGGAGATTAAACAATGAATGAACGTAATAAAAGAAAAACCAGGATCGGCAAGGTAATAAGTAACAAGATGGACAAAAGTATTGTGGTTTCAATTGAACGACGTGTAGCTCATCCTGTTTATAAGAAATATTATAAAAAGACTACGAAATTAATGGCTCATGATAAGAATAATGAATGCCAAATTGGTGATATTGTAGAAATTATGGAATGTAGACCCTTAAGCAAAAGAAAAAAATGGCGTTTAGTTCGGATTATTGAGAAAGTAAAATAATTTTAATAAGAGGAAAACAATGATTCAGGAAGAAACAAATCTCGTAGTTGCAGATAATTCAGGTGCGAAGCGTGTCCGATGTATTAGAGTTTTGGGAGGTAGTAATAGACGCTATGCTACTTTAGGTGATATTATAGTGGTCTCGGTGAAATCTGCGATTCCGGGTGGTGCTGTAAAAAAAGGTGATGTTGTAAGAGCAGTCATTGTTAGAACAAAAAAAGAAGTTCGGCGAAAGGATGGTTCATATATAAGATTTGATGAAAATGCTGCAGTTCTTCTTGATAATCAAAATGAGCCAAAAGGAACACGTATTTTTGGTCCTGTCGCTCGAGAATTAAGAGAAAAGCAGTTCATGAAAATAATATCTTTAGCACCAGAAGTATTATAAGAGGTTTAGATGAAGTTAAAAATTAAAAAGAATGACAATGTAATCGTAATAGCTGGTAACGAAAAAGGAAAGACGGGTAAAGTATTAAAAGTCTTTCCCAAAAAACAAAGAGTTATAGTCGAAGGAGTTAATATTCGAAAGAGACATTCTCGTCCTACGAGGTCAAATCCTCAAGGGGGTATCATTAAAAAAGAGGCACCGATTCATATTTCTAATGTAATGTTAATTGATCCAAAATCTGGTGAAAGAACTAGAGTTGGTTATAAAATTATTTATGACGAAACAACAAAGAAAAATAAACTTATTAGAATTAGTAAAAAATCTGGAGAAATGATTTAGGTTTAACCAATGGCAGATAAAAAACAAAAACAACTAACTCAATCAACTAAACAGACGAAAAAAACAAAAACTGTGGAAGAAGTTAAAGAAAAGGTAATAGAGCAGGTGACATATGAAAAAGTTAAAGCTCGATTTTATGAAATGTATAAGAATGAAATTGTTCCAAAGTTAATGCAAATTTTCAATTATAAGAATGTAATGCAGGTACCTAAGCTTTACAAAATAACTGTCAATATGGGTGTTGGTAAAGCTACACAAGACTCTAAATTACTTGAAGATGCGATGAAAGATTTGGAACTAATAGCAGGTCAAAAACCGGCTATCAGGAAGGCTAAAAAGTCAGTATCAAACTTTAAGCTTCGACAGGGGATGGCAATTGGTTGCATGGTGACCTTAAGAGGTTCTAGAATGTATGAGTTTTTTGATCGCCTGATTAATATTGCATTACCGAGAGTGAGAGATTTTAGGGGTGTATCAGATAAATCTTTTGATGGCAGAGGAAACTATACATTAGGAATAAAAGAACATATTATTTTTCCAGAAATAAATGTGGATAAAGTAAATCGAATTTATGGCATGGATATAACAATAGTTACAACAGCCAAGACCGACACTGAAGCTTATGAATTATTAAAAGCTTTTGGATTTCCATTTCGAAAGAAAGAAATTAGTTAAAGGAGAAAAACTTGGCACGATTAGCACTAATTGTTAAACAAAGTAAAGAACCAAAATATAAAGTTAGAAAATATAACCGTTGTAGCTTGTGTGGTAGACCTCGTGGATTTCTTAGAAAGTTTGGAATTTGTCGTATTTGTTTTAGAAATTTAGCCAGTAGTGGTAAAATTCCCGGTGTCAGAAAAGCAAGTTGGTAAAAAAGGAGCCTAAATTAGTTATGACAATGACTGATCCAATTGCAGATTTTTTAACAAGAATCAGAAACGCTATTAAAGCTAGAAAATTATTTGTAGAAGTTCCTGCTTCGAAAATGAAAATAGATATCGCAAGAATTTTATTTCATCATAAATATATAGATTCTTACGAAGTTATTGAGGATGGTAAACAAGGGATTCTCAGAATAAAATTAAAGTATACTATGGGAATAAGTGCAATAAGTGGCTTAAAAAGAATAAGTAAACCAGGTAGAAAGGTTTACAAAGATGCGAAATCAATAGATAGAGTTTTAAATGGATTAGGAATAGCTATTATTTCAACTTCTAAAGGAATACTTGTAGATAAGCAAGCAAAAAAAGATAATGTGGGCGGTGAAGTAATCTGTCATATTTGGTAATCTTAGAGGAGTATAAGAAGTGTCAAGAATAGGTAAAAAACCAATCGAAATAAAAAAAGGTGTAACGGTAGAAGTTAAGGATGGTGTAATAAAGGTTAAAGGACCAAAAGGTGATTTAATACAAACTTATGATCCGAGAATTTCAATTAAAGTTGAGAATAATCAAGTCATTCTTGAAAGATCTTCAGACGAAAAACAGGTTCGTGCTTTGCATGGTCTCTATCGTTCGCTTATACAAAACATGATTATTGGAACTACCGAAGGATATACTAGAAAATTGGAGATTATTGGTGTTGGTTATCGTGCTGAATGGAAAGGAAGAGGGTTACAATTAGCACTTGGTTATTCACATCCCTTATTTTTTATACCACCAAAGGATGTGAAAATTGAAGTACCTCAACCAACGAGTATTGTAGTGAGCGGAATAGATAAGCAGCTTGTTGGTCAAGTTGCTGCAAAAATCAGGTCTTTTAGACCACCGGAACCATATAAAGGTAAAGGTATAAAATACGAAGGTGAAGTAATTTTACGTAAAGCTGGAAAAACTGCGGGTAAATAATTATGATTAAGCCAAAACCAAAAGCAAGATTGCGCGTAAAAAAATATTTGAAAAAGAGATTACAAAGTGGAACAGACACAAAACCTAGACTCTGTGTATATAGGAGTTTAAGAAATATTTATGTTCAATTCATAGATGATATTAATAATAGAACATTATTTTCAGTTTCTAACCTTTCAAAAGAAGTTAAAAACAAAATAACTGAACATTTAACCAAAACCGAAATTAGTAGAATAGTTGGTAAATCAGCTGCCGAATTAGCTTTAAGTAAGGGAATTGAAACAGGAGTATTAGATAGAAATGGTTTTAGATACCATGGACGAGTAAAGGCACTAGTCGATGGTTTACGAGAAGGTGGTTTTAAAATTTAATAATTTTGCCGGGTCGTCTAAGGGTAGGACAGCGGCCTTTGGAGCCGTATGTAGAGGTTCGAATCCTCTCCCGGCAGCAAATTAATGGAGTAATAAAATTTGAAAACAGTTAGACCGACAGAGCTTGAAAACCTCAAAGAAAAAGTAGTTTATATTAATAGAGTAGCTAAGGTTGTCAAAGGTGGACGGAGATTTAGCTTTAACGCAATAATTGTTGTTGGCGATGGTAACGGTCATGTTGGTGTTGGATTGGGGAAGGCTAACGAAGTAACCGATGCTATTCAAAAAGGAATTGAAGACGCAAAGAAAAATATTGTAAAAGTTCCAGTTATTAAAGGAACAATTCCTCATGAAATTAATGCTAAATATGGTGCTGCTAAAATTTTATTAAAACCTGCGTCTCCAGGTACGGGTTTGATAGCCGGTGGTGGTGTTCGTGCGGTGCTCGAGGCCGCAGGTGTAACCGACGTTTTGACTAAATCTCTCGGCTCATCAAATCCACATAATACCGTTAAAGCTACTTTGAAAGCTTTAACCAACTTATTAGATGCTAATACTGTTACATTTAAGCGTGGTATTACTAAAAAAGAACTGTTTGAATTATGAAAAAACTCAAAGTAACTCAAGTTAGATCAATCATTGATCGCCCTGAAAGACAAAAGAGGACTATCAAGGCATTAGGTTTAGGAAGACCTAATTACACAGTAATTCATAATGATACACCTCAAATTAGGGGAATGATTCGTAAAGTTGTTCATTTAGTAAAAGTTGAAGAAATTGAAGAGTAGCCATGGATATATTAAGTAATTTAAAACCTGCAAAGGGTTCAGTTAAAAAAGTAAAAAGAGTAGGACGGGGACCTGGCTCAGGTCACGGCGGAACCTCTTGTCGAGGAATGAATGGACAAAAATCACGTTCAGGTTATAAATATAGTCCATACTTTGAAGGCGGTCAAATGCCCCTTCATCGAAGAATTCCTAAAAGAGGCTTTAAAAGTCCGTTCAAAGTTGAATATCAACCGTTGAAATTAAGAAGGTTAGTTGATTTTATTAAAAAAAATAACTTATTAAATCAACCAATTACCGCTGAATTGCTATATGAAAAGAAGGCCGTAGGAAGTAAAAATTTACCTATAAAAGTATTAGGAGATGGTGATTTAGATATGAAAATAGATTTAACAATTCATGCGATTAGCAAATCAGCAAAAGAAAAAATTGAATCAGCAGGTGGAACAATTAAATTAGTGAAATTCTAATGGCATCATTTGCAGAAAGTTTCCGAAATATATTTAAGATTCAAGAACTCAGAGAGAGAGTTCTATTTACTCTTGGGTTGCTCATAGTTGTTCGTATTGGCGCACATATTACGTTACCAGGTGTTGATGCTCATGTATTAGCAGAAGCTACTAGGAACGCAACTCAAGATAATTTATTTGGTCTATATGATCTATTTGTTGGTGGTGCCTTTTCCAACGCCGCAATTTTTGCATTAGGTATAATGCCATACATTTCTTCATCCATTATAATTCAATTATTAAGTGCTGTTTTACCATACTTCCAGAAATTACAAAAAGAAGGTGAAGAAGGAAGGAAAAAAATTACTCAACTTACAAGATATGGAACGGTTTTGGTTGCGAGTGTTCAAGCTTGGGGTGTTAGTGTTCGTTTGACATTTATGAATGCAAACGGGGTTCCCATCGTACCTCAAGAGGTTCAAGGTGTACTTTTCACTTTTTCAACAATAATAATTCTTACTGCTGGTACTATTTTCTTAATGTGGATGGGAGAACAAATCACAGAACGTGGAATTGGAAACGGGATTTCTTTAATAATTTTCATTGGAATTGTTGATAGATTACCATACGCGCTTTTAGATGAATATAGACTTTTAGCAGCTGGACAAACAAACTTAATAGTAGAATTAGTTTTCTTGACAATAATGGTTTTCCTAATTTCAGCAGTAGTCTTGATGACACGTGCTGAGAGAAGGATTCCAGTTCAATATGCAAAAAGAGTCGTAGGAAGAAAAATTTTTGGTGGTGTTACCCAATTTATACCTTTGCGTGTGAATACGGCAGGTGTAATGCCAATTATCTTTGCTCAATCAATTATGTTCGTACCTAATACAATCTTGACCTTCTTTCCTGAAAGTGAGTTAATGGCTTCTTTAGCTGGTTATTTTAGGTTTGATTCTTTTGTATATTCATTCTTTTACGCCTTGTTGATAATTTTCTTTACATACTTTTATACAGCCATAGCATTTAATCCAAAAGATGTAGCCGAGACAATGAAAAAGCAAGGTGGGTTTATTCCTGGAATTCGTCCAGGTACACAAACCGCAGAGTTTATAGATAACATTCTCACGAGGATTACTTTACCTGGTTCAATTTTTTTAGCGATAATTGCAATTCTGCCAGCTTTCATATCAAGATTTGGAGTGTCACCCAACTTTGCACAATTCTTTGGTGGTACAAGTCTTTTGATTATGGTCGGAGTTGCTCTGGATACTTTACAACAGATTGAAACTCACTTAAAAATGCGTCATTATGATGGTTTTTTGAAATCTGGAAGGATTAAAGGTAGAAGATAGATTGAATGATCTATATAAAGACCGCTCAAGAAATTGATGGAATTAGAAAAAGTTGTCAAATCTCAGCCGAAATTTTAAAAATTATTGGAGATTTAATAAAACCGGGAATTACGACAAAAATGTTGGATGAATTTGCAGAGGACTATATTAAATCGAAAGGTGCAATACCTGCTTTTAAGGGATATTCACAAGCGGGGAGTTTTAATTTCCCTGGTTCAATTTGCGCTTCTCCAGACGATGTAGTTGTTCATGGAATTCCAAATGATGAACCGTTAAGGGAAGGCCAGATCTTGTCGATTGATGTTGGAGTTTTATTAAACGGTTTTTATGGTGATGCTGCTTATTCATACAGTGTTGGAAAAATCAGTGAGTTAAAAAAGAAGTTGATAAAAGTAACCCAAGAGTCTTTATACAACGGAATAAGAAATGCAATCGATGGAAATCGCGTTAGAGATATATCAGAGGCAGTACAAACGCATGTAGAAAGTAATGGATTTAGTGTGGTGAAAGAATTGACAGGTCATGGAGTCGGTAAATTTTTGCATGAAGATCCATCTATTCCTAATTATGTAATACCAGGAAATAGTCCACGACTTCGAGAAGGAATGACGATTGCAATAGAACCCATGGTTAATGCAGGAAGCTGGCGAGTTAGAACATTGTCTGATGGGTGGACTATAGTGACTGAAGATGGAAAACCATCAGCACATTTTGAGCATACTGTTTTAATAACTAAAAACGAACCAGAAATCTTGACAATTTGATGGGAAAAAAAGATGTAATTACAATGGATGGTATTATTACCGAAACATTGCCAAATGCAATGTTTCGCGTGAAACTTGATAATGGTCATGAAATTTTAGCACATGTTTCAGGTAAAATGAGAATGCATTTTATCAGGATATTAGTTGGAGATAAGGTTCAGGTAGAAATTTCACCTTATGACTTAACAAAAGGAAGAATTATTTATAGATATAAGTAATTTGGAGTTTTCATGAAAGTTAGAGCTTCAGTTAAAAAACGTTGTGAAAATTGTAAAATTATCAAAAGAAAAGGTCAGGTAAGAATCATTTGTAAAAATCCAAAACATAAGCAAAGACAAGGATAAAAGAGGAGAATAAAATTGGCACGTATAGCTGGAATTGATTTACCAAAGAACAAAAAGATTGCTTATGCATTGCCATTGATATATGGAATTGGTAGGTCAAATACTTGGGATATCTTGATGGCAGCTAATATAGATCCTAATAAAAAAGTTGGTGATCTTACTCAAGAAGAAATTGCTGCTATAAGAAGCGTTATTACTTCAGATTATAAGGTTGAAGGTTCTCTACGAACTGAAGTTCAAATGAATATAAAAAGGTTGATGGATATTGGCACTTATCGAGGTTTACGACATCGTAAAGGTTTGCCTGTGAATGGACAAAGAACGCGAACAAATGCAAGAACTAGAAAAGGTAAGAGAAAAACTGTTGCCGGAAAGAAAAAAGCAGTGGCTAAGAAATAATTAATAGGAGATAAGAACTTGGCAAAAGTACAGAAAAGGTCGAAAAAGAAAATTCATATAGATCCAAAAGGTGTTGCTCATATTCAAGCCTCATTTAATAATATCATTGTTACCATTACCGATATTTATGGAAATACAATAGCATGGTCTTCTGCAGGTAAAAATGGATTTAGAGGTTCTAGGAAAAACACACCATTTGCGGCACAGGTAACAGCTGAGGCTGCCGCCAAAGAAGCTTACGATTCAGGTATTAGAAAAGTTGAGATTTTAATAAAAGGACCTGGCGCTGGTAGAGAGGCTGCAATTAGAGCTATTGCTAATGCGGGAATAACTATTGAATCAATAAGAGATATTACACCCATTCCACACAATGGATGTAGACCACCAAAAAGAAGAAGAGTTTAATAATTGGAGAGTTAATAAATGGCAGTTTATCATGACGCTGTATGCAAATTATGTAGACGAGAAAGACAAAAGTTATTCTTAAAAGGTACTAAGTGTTATACTGAAAAATGTCCTCTGGAAAAGAAAAATTATCCGCCAGGACAACACGGTACTTCTAGAAGACCCAAGATAAGCGAATATGGTATTCAATTAAGAGAAAAACAAAAAGTCAAAAGAATTTATGGAATTCTTGAAACTCAATTCAAGAATTATTTTGAAATTGCCCTCAGTCAAAAAGGTCGTACGGGTGAGAATCTTATAAAACTTTTAGAAAGAAGATTAGATAATGTTGTTTACAGGCTGGGTTTTGCTATTTCTAGAAAAGCTGCACGACAATTGGTTCGTCATAGACATATATTAGTTGATGGCAATCTTGTTGATATACCATCGTATCTTGTTAAACCAGGTCAAGTAATATCTATTAAAGAAAAGAGCAAAAAACTCGATATCATTCATAATTCGCTTAAGAGAGTTAAAGAAGGCACTTATCCCTGGTTACAAATAGATAAAGCTACGCTCTCAGGTACCTTTTTACATGTACCAGAACGTACAGATATTCCATTGAATACTAATGAACAACTAATAGTTGAGCTTTATTCCAAATAATCAATAACCTTAGGAAAGGTTGAAAGATGAGTTTATTATTGCAATTGCCTGAGAAAGTTACTCTTGATCATCAAAGCTACTCCACTACTTTTGGTCGTTTTATTATCCAACCTCTAGAAAGAGGTTACGGAATTACAATTGGTAATGCGTTAAGAAGAGTCTTGATTTCCTCAATTCCAGGAACTGCGTTCAAAGCTATCAAGATTGACAATATTTTACATGAATATAGTACTATTGAAGGCGTTAAGGAAGATGTTGCTGAAATCATTCTTAATATAAAGCAAATTAGATTTAAGCTTCTTAATAATAGAACGACAAAAATAACCTTGAAGATTAAAGGACCAGGTGACTTCAAAGCGGGAGACATTCAAAAACAAGCACCTGATTTGGAGGTTTTGAATCCAGAAAGCCATGTGGCAACTTTAACTAAAAATGCTAATTTCACGATGGAATTGTGGATTGGACAAGGCATCGGTTATGTTCCTGCTGAAGAAAATAAAAGTCCCGAATTTACTATTGGTATAATTCCAATAGATTCAATTTACACTCCAATAAAAAATGTAAATTATTTTGTAGAAACAATTCGATTTGCAAATCGTGACAACTTAGAAAAATTAACTCTTGAAATTACAACGGATGGTTCAATTACACCCGAAGATGGTCTGAACACAGCTGCAAAAATTCTAAAAGACCATTATGAATTCCTATACGGATACAAAGTAGAACCAAAAGTATTTGAGAAAGAGAAACCACGAGATCCTGAAAAAGAACGATTGAAAAAAATATTGAATATGAGCGTGGATGAGCTTGAACTATCAGTTAGAGCTTATAATTGTTTAAGAGGTGCAAGTATTAAAACACTTGCTGATCTTGTAAGAAGAGAAGAAAGTGAATTGCTTAGATTCAGAAACTTTGGAAGAAAATCCCTTGATGAAATAAAGGGGAAAATACAAGAGTATGGTCTTGAATTTGGAATGAACGTAGATAAAATCCTCGAAGACGAGAAAGAGTAAAAAGGATAAGAAAAATGAGACACGCAGTTAAAGGAAGAAAATTAAAAGTCACATCAAGTCATAAGAAAGCATTATTATCAAATCTTGCAACATCTCTTTTAAGGCAAAAGAGAATTAAAACAACTGTAGCGAAAGCAAAAGAATTAAGAACTTTTGTTGAAAAATTAATAACAAAAGCAAAACGTCAAGACATTGCGGCAAGAAGACATGTTGCAAGGTTTATTCATGATAGAGCGGTTGTAAAAGAATTATTTGATGAAATTATAGCAAAAATTGGTGATAGACCTGGTGGTTATACAAGAGTAGTAAAACTAGGTTCACGTAGAGGCGATGGAGCTGATTTAGCTCTAATAGAGTTAGTTGATTATAATGAAGGAGTCATAAAAACACCAAAGTTAAAAGAAAGTAAAAAAGCAGAGCAGAAGGTGGTTGAGCAAAAAGAAACAAAAACTGAGTCTAATGAACCACTAACCGAAGCGTCGGACAAATCAGAAACTTTAAGCAAAAAAACTCAAAAGATTGAAGACATTACAACTGAAGATCAAAAAGAAGAAAACAAATAAACGTAGATTGGATATTCTTAAAAGGAGTAGTTAGTAGATTACTGACTACTCCTTTTTTATTTGATAAATGATTTTTACAAAATGAATATCGATTATCAAAATTCCAGGCTTTTTAAAACTATTTATAAAACAGATCAGTTAAAAAATTTCAATTTTCCAGAAATTGTTTTCATGGGTAGATCTAACGTCGGTAAGTCCAGTTTAATTAATTCATTACTTGGGGTGAAATTAGCGAAGGTTAGTCAAACTCCTGGTAAAACTCGTTCAATAAATTATTATGTTGTTGATGAAAAATTTTTTTTGGTGGATTTACCAGGCTTCGGTTATGCTAGCACAAGTAAGATCGAAATGGAAAGATTCTCTAAATTGATTACGGATTATCTTGTTTCAAGTTCGAATATTAATCTCGTTTGTCATCTTATTGATTCAAGAATTCCTCCTACACGCTTGGATGAAATAGCTAAAAATTATGTGAAGAGTTTTGGACTTGATTATTGTATTTTATTAACGAAAGTTGATAAATTGAAACAAAGTGAGAAATCTAAATTGATAAATTCAATCAAATATTTTATTGATACTGACGCTGTTTCTGTCATCACTTATTCGGCCAAGACTCATGAGGGGAAAAAAGAGCTTCAAAAACTCATAACATTGAAATTACTTCAAAAAACAAAACTTAATTAAATGAATCTAAATATTAAAAGATTAATAGTATTAACTGCTTTAGTCACTCTGATACTATTAACGTTGTTTACTCAATCAAGCATTCTAAAAATAATTTTTGCACTTCTGTTAATCATTTTTGTCAGCTTTATTGTTTTCTTTAAAAGCGATCAATTATCAACTCATCGAAAATTTTTAATCAAGGACAATAGCGATATAAATACAGAGGAAAAAGACAATGAAGAACTTGAAATAGAAACAACTCCAATTAATGATAGAATTTTAACATCTGAAGATTTAATACAGGAAAAAAAAATAGCTAAAATTTCTCAGTTGAAACCGTCTCATCTCAGAGAACATTATTTAGAAATCGCGAATGAACCTGTACCTACTTCCACAAGCGAAGATGCAAGATTTAATTTTATTCTAGAAAAAATACTCGAGGTTATTAAATCAATTTTACCTGCTCATTCTGTTATTTTCTTCTGGTATAACAAGTTGAAAGGACAGGTAATATTTCACACTTATGCAAGTGATGAACTGGAAATTCAGAAAATTAGATATAATTTGGGTGATGATATTGTAAGTAAAGTTATAGTAAATGGTTCACCTGAATACATAAACAATATAAATTCAAACGTAGAAGCAAGTTTAATTAGGTATTATAAAAATCCCATAAATATAAAATCCGTTGTTGCTGTACCTGTTTTTTTTAATGAACAATTAATTGGAGTTTTAGTTGCAGATAGTAAAAGTGAGGATTCTTTTGGTACAGAAACGGTTTTTTTGTTGGGTAAGTTTGTTCGATTAATAACGTTAAATCTAAGCATTTTCGATGATAAATTTTCAATTAGCACATTAAATCAAAAATTTGAAGCATTGATCAATTTAATCGTCATCAATTCTAAAGAATTAAATGAAACGACTATAATCCAAAAATTAGTTGTTTCATTTGATAGTTTACTTGAGTGGGATGTTCTAGCTATTGTATTATATAGTCCAGATTTAAAACAGTACGTAGTACAAAAAACATTAAATCGTTCTTCGTTGGTTTACATCGGAGAAGGTAATATTGTTGAACTAAAAAATACACTTGTTGGAAAAGCCATTGAAACCGGTAATAGCATAAAAATCGATGATGCTAAAAGTTATGATTACTTTGTGTACAGAAATAATCAAAATTCAAACATTCAAGGGTCAATAATCATCGTACCTATTATCTCTCCGAATATGGTTTATGGTGCATTTGTATTTGAAAATTTAAAGATTAACTTTTACACAAATGAAGATGTTAGATTAGTTGAAAAGATAGCTAATTTTTTCTCTACTAAACTTGATGCGTTATACAACCAAAAATTACTTGATGAGTATTTAAGCATTGATTTAGAAACTCTTTTGTTAAATAAAAACACATTTATTAAACGTGTCAATGAAGAACTGATCAAGTTCAGAAATTTTCCAAATGTGAATTTTGGATTTGCATTTATTCAGGTTGATAAAGCTGATAAATTAGTAAATAAGTACTCGAACAAAATATCTTCAAAAATTCTTAAGCATGTAACATTCTGTCTTAAAAATAACGCAGATGATCTAACACTGATGGGGCGAATAGATAGGTTTAAATTTGGCGTTCTTTTTTTGAACAAAGAAAGTACGGAATCATTTTTGTTATGTGAAAAAATCAGAAGTTTAATTAATAAGGAAGTTTTATCTTTTGATAACCAACAAGTTAATGTTTCTGTGAGTATCGGACACGCCAGTGGTCGAGGAAATACGCCCATTGAAAAATTATTTAATGATGCTGAATTAGCACTCGAAAAAGCAATTTCCGAAGGTGGAAATAAAGTAAAATCTGTTAAATAGAAATTTTATGGCGAAAGCAATAGTTATAGTCCTAGATGGTGTTGGAATTGGTAATGCACCTGATGCACATTTCTACAACGACCAAGGTGCAAATACATTAGGGAATATTTTGAGAAAAATCAAACATCACAATATTAAAAATCTTGCAAGTTTAGGATTAACCAAACTTGTGGATTTCCCTCATAATGAGTTTAGAATTATTGGAAATTATGGTAGAATGATTGAGGTTTCAAAAGGAAAAGATAGTACTACAGGTCATTGGGAACTAGGTGGATTTATAACAAATAAGCAATTTCCTATTTATCCAGACGGGTTTCCAGAAGAAGTGATTCAAAAATTCTTAAAAGAAAATAATTTGAATGGAATTTTAGGAAATAAAGTTGCCTCTGGAACGGAAATTATTAAAGAACTTGGCGAGGACCATATTAAAACTGGCTATCCGATTGTTTATACTAGTGCAGATTCTGTTTTTCAAATTGCTGCGCATATAGATGTGATTCCAGTTGAGAGACTGTACCAAATTTGTAAGGTAACACGTGAAAAAGTGATGATAGGAGAGCATGCTGTTGGAAGGATTATAGCACGTCCTTTTATGGGAGAAAATGGTAAGTTTGTTCGTACTTCAAGGCGAAAAGATTTTGCACTTGAACCTGAAGGTAACGTTATTTTTGATGTTTTGAAAAAAAATAATATTAAGACAATCGGGATTGGAAAGATAAATGATCTTTACGCTTATAGAAATATTGATGAACAAATTAAAACTCAAAGTAATTACGAAGGGATTATTAAGACAATAGAATGTGTGAAAAAAGAAACTAAAGCATATATTATGACTAATTTAGTAGATTTCGATATGCTATATGGTCATAGAAGAGATGTTGATGGCTTTTATAACGCATTATTGGAGTTCGATAATTACCTACCAGAAATCATATCGAATATGAGTGAAGACGATTTGCTCTTTATTACGGCTGATCATGGTAATGATCCAACCTATACAGGCTCTGATCATACTCGCGAAATGGTGCCCATACTAGTTTATGGAAAGAAAATAAAAACTAATGTCGATCTTGGTACTAGAAAAACTTTTGCAGATCTCTCGAAGACAATTTGTGATTTTTACAATGTTCAAAATGACCTTGCGGGAACAAGTTTTTTAAATTTATTATAGTGGTAAATAACTCATGGAAAGAGAATTAGAAGTTAAATATAAAAATGGAACATTACTTCTTGATGAGGAAGATAAAGAATTTTTTATTTCCCTGGGAGTAAGTAAAGTGAAAATTAAATTTGTTTGCGATTTTATAGAAATATGTAAAGAGCATAAAATTTCAATAAAAAAAGTTCAGAAAATTGCAAGTGTTCAAAAAGTTCCTTTGGAAGTAGCTCTTGGTATATTTTTATCATTGGGTAGGCTAAATTCCAAGCAAAAAAGTCAAGCGTCTTAAGATGAAACAAGTATTAATTGATACCGAAATTTTTATTGATCATTTAACTACAAATAAAAAAGAATCTTCTTTGATGAAATTGTTAGGAAGATATAATTGTTTTACAACAGTTATAAATGCTATGGAAATATATGAAAAAGTGGGAAGGCAAAATAAAAGATATGCAGACATGGTATTGTATCCGTTGAAAGTATTAGGAATTCCCAGTAGGTACGCTGAAAAAGTAATTGACATTATGGAACTTTCAAAGATTAAAAAAAATAAAAGTTTGCGCGACATACTAATTGTAATGATGGCAGTTCAAAATGACCTAATACTAGCAACGTTTGATATTAAAAAATACTCAGATTTTGTAAATTTGAAACTTCTTAAAATAAATAAAGGGGGACTCATTGATACTTGGAAGAGTAATAGGCACAGTATGGGCAACCAGAAAAGATGAAAATTTGGTAGGCGCCAAATTTTTGATTGTTCGGCAGATAAATCTTGATTATTCAGATACTAAAAACTTCATTATTGCTGTGGATAGCGTGGGCGCTGGTGTGGGTGAAGTAGTACTTATTGCAACGGGTTCATCTGCCAGACAAACAACATTTACGAAAAACAAGCCAATCGATGCTGTAATAATGGCGATCGTTGACAAGCTCGATATTGCTATTAAAGAACAAAAATTTGAGGCTACAAAGAACTAATGTTTTTTGCTAAAGTAATAGGAACAATTTGGGCTACGAAAAAGTATCCAGCCTTGAATTCTTTGAAAATGCAGTTTATCCAGCCGTTGAACTCTAAATTGGAGAAGGTTGGGGAACCGATTGTAGCCATCGATACGGTCGGAGCGGGTCCTGGCGAGATAGTTATGTATATCACTGCCTCAGAAGCAGTGATTCCATTGCCTGTGGACATGGCTCCTGTTGATGCATCTATTGTGGGTATAATTGATAGAATTGATTTAGAAACAAAATAGAGGTTTATATATGGTAAGAATAACTAAACAATACACAAATAGAGAAAGTCAATCACTCGATAAATATTTACAAGAAATCGGAAAAGTCGATTTAATTACTTCTGAGGAGGAGATCGATTTAGCTCAAAGAATTAAAAGAGGAGATCAACAAGCTTTAGAAAAGCTTGTTAAGGCTAACCTTAGATTTGTGGTTAGCGTAGCAAAACAATATCAAAATCAAGGACTCTCACTAGGAGATTTGATTAACGAAGGTAACTTAGGTTTAATAAAAGCGGCAAAAAGATTTGACGAAACAAGAGGGTTCAAGTTCATTTCCTATGCGGTATGGTGGATAAGACAATCTATATTGCAAGCATTAGCAGAACAATCAAGAATTGTTCGTTTACCACTAAATAGAGTTGGTGCTCTTAATAAAATTGGTAAGGCTTTTAGTAACCTCGAACAAGAGTTTGAGCGAGAACCAAGTGCAGAAGAGCTATCAGAACAGTTGAATATACCAGTAAGTGAGATTTCGGATACATTGAAAATTTCTGGACGACATGTTTCTGTGGATTCACCATTTGCGCCTGGTGAAGAAAATAGATTACTTGACGTTATCACTAACGATCAACAGCCTGCCCCTGATCATGGCTTGATGAAAGAATCATTGAAAATGGAAATTGAACGAGCTCTTTCAACCTTAACAGAAAGAGAAGCGGAAGTTATTCGTTTGTACTTTGGTTTAAATCAAGAGCACTCTTTAACACTTGAAGAAATTGGTGAGAAATTCAATTTAACACGAGAACGAGTCAGACAAATTAAAGAAAAGGCTATTCGCAGGCTCCGTCATACATCACGAAGCAAAGCTTTGAAAGCTTATCTTGGTTAGCTCATGTGCTGAACTTTATGTTCAGCACAAATTTTTATATCTTATCAGGTAATATTCTAGTTTTGAATAAAATAATCTTACTAATCTGATAGAGAGCATTGCATAAATTAACTTTAAATATCTTATTATCAGTAATAGTATTTTATGGCTGTTATGGACCTCCTCGATTTGTAACAAAAGAACTCCAGAAAAATAATTCCCACGAATACTCAATTGATAGTGTAAGAATTACCAGGGCTTTGTATTCTAAAAATGACACTACAATGCGATTCGCACTAGATTTAGATTTTACAGAAGAAGAACTACAAGAAATTTTTCTTGAAGAAGAAACAAAACCAATAACAGACATAAATCAGTTTTTAATAAGTTACAGACTTTTAGACACTACAAATAGTATTCCCACCAGTTATGAACGTTTTTTAATGTCAATCATAAATTATATTGGAACTCCCTATAAATTTGGAGGCAACACTAGAAAAGGTTTAGATTGTTCGGCTTTTACACAACTAGTTTTTCTTGAAGCATTCAATTTGGAATTACCACGTTCTACGTTACAACAAATAAAAATTGGACTAGCCGTTCCGAGAGGTGATTTAAAATTTGGTGATTTAGTTTTTTTTAATACCAGAAGAAGACAAAATCCAGGGCATGTTGGTATTTATTTATGGGATGATTACTTTGTTCATGCTTCCACAAAATATGGAGTTATCATAAGCTCAATGGGAGAAGGATATTATCATAAAAAATTCGTTGGTGCCCGTAGGATTCAGGAAGTTTATGCCATAATAAATGATTGATTATTTATTTCTCTGAAGGAAGATATAGTTTTAAATTCCTTGTCATGGTAACATAAAAATTAAAAACCCCGACGCTGTCGGGGTTTTCAAATATGAAACTTTATGAACACCCACTTGTTGCACCGCACTCGAAGCATTTATAACAACTGCCGCTACGAACCATTATCGAACCGCACTCTGGACATGGTGGGGCATCAGCTTGGCTTACAAAAACTAATTTTTCTCTGACCTCAATTGAATTCGAAACTTTGGAAGCATTTTCTAAAATGTCCTCTATCTTTGAGTCTGATAATTCACGGTCTTCAATGGAAATGGATTCTTCTTTTCCCTCTGACTCTTTAGGTAGAAATTTAAGTGCAAGCCAACGGAAAATGTAATCCATAACAGATTTTGCAATTGGAATTTGTTTATTATTTGTAAAGCCTGATGGTTCAAATCGAGTATGAGTAAACTTGTCAACTAAAACTTTTAATGGAACACCATATTGTAATGCTAGAGATATAGCTGTTGCAAATGAATCCATCAATCCTGAAACAACACTTCCTTCTTTAGACATAACGATGAAAATTTCCCCCGGTGTACCATCTTCGTACATTCCGACAGTTATGTAGCCTTCATGACCGCTTATACTGAATTTATGGGTAATAGATTTTCTTTCATCAGGTAATCTTCTTCTTTTTGGTCTGACCTCTAAAGCGCTTTCGCTTTTTTCTTCTGATTTTAATTTTTTATCAGATTTAATGGATGTGCTTAAGGGTTGAGTTAGCTTACATCCATCTCTATAAACTGCAATTGCTTTAAGACCATACTTCCATGCCTCGATATACGCATTTTTTATTTCCTCTGGAGTTACTTCATTGGGCATATTTACAGTTTTGGAAATTGCACCAGAGATAAATGGTTGAACTGCTGCCATCATTTTAATATGGCCACTATAGTGAATTGAGCGTTTACCATTTGCAGGTTTGAATGCACAATCAAACACGGATAAATGTTTTTCAATTAAATACGGAGCACCTTCAATTGTGTCATTTTTATTAATATATGCGATGATTTGTTCTATTTGCTCACTATCGTAACCTAATTTCTCTAATGCAAGAGGTACTGTACTATTAACTATTTTAAATAAACCTCCTCCAACAAGTTTTTTGTATTTTACTAAGGCTATATCTGGCTCAACTCCTGTTGTGTCACAGTCCATCATAAAACCTATTGTACCTGTAGGAGCTAAAACGGTAACTTGAGAATTTCGATATCCATACTTCTGTCCCAACTGATATGCTTCTTGCCAAACTTCAACAGCTTTATCGTACAGATCTATAGGAATTAGAGTACCGTCAATTTTTATGGCAGCATCCAGATGTTTTTTAATTACTCTTAACATTGGCTCACGATTTTTGTAGAATTCCTTAAATGGATTAATCGTGCTTGCAATTATAGCTGACTGTTTATAAGATTCTCCTGTCATAATGGCAGTAATGGCAGCTGAATATGCTCGACCTTCATCACTATCATAAGGTAAACCTAAGGACATAAGTAATGCACCTAAATTAGCGTAACCTAAACCTAAAGGTCTGAAGTGGTGACTATTTTTTTCAATTGCTTTTGTAGGATAGGATGAATTGTCTACTATGATTTCCTGTGCTGTAATAAAAATATCGCAAGCATATTTGAATTTTTCTATATCAAATGTGCCATCGGGTAATCTAAATTTCATTAAATTGAGTGATGCTAAATTACAAGCCGAGTCATCAAGAAACATGTACTCACTGCATGGATTGGAGGCGTTGATTCTTCCACTATTGGGGCATGTATGCCAATCGTTTATAGTTGTATCAAATTGTATTCCTGGATCACCACAAAACCAAGCAGATTCAGCAATTTGGTTCATTAAGTCGACGGCACGGTAAGTATCCAATATCTTTCCCGTTTTAACAGCTCGTGTATGCCATTCCTTATCATTTATAACGGCATTCATGAAATCATCGCTTACTCGAACTGAGTGATTGGCGTTTTGATATGCAATACTGTCATATGCTCCACCTGGAACATTAAATCCTGGATTATATCCCATTTGAATTAATGCATGAGCTTTCTTCTCTTCGTCAGACTTACAGTTAATGAAATCAACTATATCCGGATGGTCGATGTTAAGAATTACCATTTTTGCAGCACGGCGAGTTTTGCCTCCACTCTTAATAACACCCGCAAATGCATCAAATCCTTTCATAAATGACACAGGACCTGATGCCATTCCACCTCCGCTAAGAGGTTCTTTTGATGAACGAAGTATACTTAAATTGGAACCCGTTCCTGATCCATATTTAAAAATCATTCCTTCAGTCTTTGCTAAATCTAAAATAGATTCCATCGTATCTTCCACAGAATTTATAAAACACGCAGAACATTGGGGTTTCTCTTCTATTCCAACATTGAACCAGACGGGACTATTAAAACTACCGTATTGATTTACAAGAAGATAAGTTAGCTCATTGTAAAATGCCTCTGCATCCTCCAGGCTTGCGAAATAATTGTCCTTAATTCCCCAATCAGTAATCGTTCTGGCTACTCTATGTACGATTTGTTTTACACTTTTTTCTCTTTCGGATGTATTAAGTTGCCCATGAAAATATTTTGATGCAACAACGTTGGTTGCTGTCATGGACCAGCTTTTGGGAACTTCCACATCTTTTTGATGAAAAACAGTTTGACCCTTCTCATTTGTAATTATTGCCTCCCGCAACTCCCATTCGATTTCGTCAAATGGATGAATTCCTTTCTTAGAGAAAACATATTTAAAATTCAAACCATTCGATTTAAAGAGATTTTCATCTCCTCTTCTTAAATTTTCTTTGTCATTGTGTTTTTGGTGGCTCATATTAACTCCTTTTTATTAGTGTTTATATCGTCTTTGGAGTCAGTTCCTTGTTCAAAAAATATAATACATTTTTTCAGATCTTTTGTGTTTACAATCAAAACATTTGAGGTACTACCTCGTTTATGACAATTAGTTTGTCTGCAACGACTCCAAGAAAAAATTTTAAGAAGAATAAATAGTTTATAATTATAACTTATACAAATCGCTGAGTAAACCATAGATCTATTAAAAATGTCTTGATGCTTTTTTAATTTACGTAAAACTCTTACGAAGGCAAATACTTAAAGTAATCAAAATGAAAAAATCATAATTTTTCTTTTAAGTTTTTCAAATTTTTAATTCTTGCAATAGTGATTTATCTTAAATAGAGTGGGCCATCAGGACCCATAGGTAAACCGCTAATCATCCAGAGAATTAGTAGTAATGTCCATCCGAGTGTGAAAATTATTGTATACGGTAGCATCGTTGAGATTATAGTTCCAATCCCATATTTCTCATCGTACTTTTGAGCGAAAGCAACAATCAGAGCAAAGTAACTCATCATAGGAGTGATAAGATTTGTTACGGAATCACCAATTCTGAATGCTCCTTGAGTCAAAGCTGGATGATAACCCAGAAGCATAAACATTGGTACAAAAACTGGTGCTAAAATTGCCCATTTTGCAGAGGCACTACCCATAAAAAGATTTATAAAAGCTGACAACAAAACAAAAGCAACAATCAAACTAATTCCAGTTAGGTTGATTAGCTTTAAAAATTCCGCACCTTTTATGGCCAGGATAAGTCCTATGTTACTGTACCTGAAGTAATACACAAATTGAGCAGCAAAAAATACCAGCACTATGTAAGTAGCGAGTGTGCCCATTGATTTAATTATATGCTTCATTAAATCTTTATCATTTCTAATAGACTTTACTGTAATACCATAAATCAGACCTGGTATGAAGAAAAAAAGCAAAATACCGGTTATTATTCCATCGAAGAAAGGAGAATGCAGAATTTCTTTTGTTTCTGGATTTCTGAGTAAACCATTTTCAGGAATAATGGTAAGTGAAAATAAAACAAGAAGAATTAAAGCAGATAATCCAGAATACTTTAAGCCCTTTTTTTCTAAGGGAGTAATTTCTTCAATTACAACTTTTTCTGCATTACCTGTATAATTTTTAAGTCTGGGCTCAACTATTTTCTCTGTTATAACTGTTCCCAGTATAACTATCAAAATCGCTGATACAAACATAAAGTAAAAATTAACTGCTGCATTTACTTTTATATCTGGATTTATGATCTGAGCTGCCGATTGTGAAAGCCCAGCTAAGATTGGATCCACTGAACCAATTAAAAAATTAGCTCCAAAACCGCCACTAACTCCACAAAAAGCTGCGGCAAGTCCAGCAATTGGATGACGACCAAGGGCATAAAATAACATAGCACCAAGAGGAATCAAAATGACATATCCTGCCTCTGAAGCAATGTGAGACAATATACCAGTGAACACTAATGAAAAGGTAATAAATCTTTTGGGTGCATTAAGTACAAGAGCACGAATAAGAGTATTAAATAAACCAGAACCTTCGGCTACTCCAATTCCTATCATTACTGCAAGCACATAACCCAGTGGAGGGAAGTTGACGAAATTATAAGTCACATTTGTATATATCCACCTTAAACCATCTCCACTGAGAAGATTCTTTACTTTTATTTCTGAACCATTAGCTGGATGAATTGCTGTCCATCCGAGTAAGTCACCAAGCCAGGATATCCCAACAACTAAAAGTGCTAATACTGCAAATAAAGTTGCTGGATGTGGTAGTTTATTACCAATAAGCTCAATGTAATCTAAAGATTTGTTGAAGATAATTGAGAATAATTGCTGAATTTTTTTCATAGTGTACAATTTTTCGCAAATATACATAAAGAAATTGTATTAAAAGATATGTTTATTATTTCAATTTGTTTAATAGAAATTTTGTCTAATTGTTTGAGAGGTGTTATTCTATCCGACATATTTAATAAATAGTCAAGTTTACAAAATCTAAATATTTACTAATACAAGTATCTAACTTGTGATTATCGAATAGATATTAAAGATTAGAGATGACAATAGGTGGCTTTTAATTATTTCAAAACAATATGGGTAATAAATTCTTAGACCCCTATACTTTATTTTGAATAAATAATAGTCAGACAATGATCAATTTTAACAATCTTAAAAATTTTGTTCGAAAAATAATACTACTTTTATTTTCTTGATATTTTACATCTGTCAAATTATCTTGCCAAATAAATAAGGAGAACTTAAATGCCAATAGCTACCGATTTTTCAACTATCGTAGAAATGTACGATAGAATAACCAAGCTTTTTGCAAACACAGATAGACCTGTTCTTGTTGCTCGAGAGAATCAAGTTTGGACGGGCATCAGTTACAGAGAGCTGAGGGAGAAAGTAAGAAATTTAGCTATGGGATTGATGAGTTTAGGTTTGAAAAGGGGTGATATGATAGCTATTCTATCCGAAAACAGGCCAGAATGGATAATGTCAGATTTAGCAATTTTGTCTATTGGTGGAGTTGATGTACCTCTCTACCCTTCATCAACAGCTAGTACAATTGAGTATATTCTTAATGACTCAGAATGTAAAGCCATAATTGTATCTAATAAATTACAACTGTCAAAAGTTCAAAAAATTAAATCTAATGTTAAAAATTTAAAGGACATTATTCTACTTAATGAAAAGGATGTAGAGCCTGAGGTTTTTGTTTTTTCATCATTAATCGAAATGGGTCGAGCTAATCAAAGTAAATATGAAACTTTGCTCGACGAAGAGATGAAAAAAGTTCAACCAGACGATTTAGTTACGCTTATTTATACATCCGGAACGACAGGCGAACCGAAAGGTGTTATGCTCACTCATAATAATTTTGTAAGCAACGTTAAAGCAGCATTACAGGTAATTCCTGCAGACCACAATGACATATTTTTATCTTTTCTTCCACTTTCTCACTCCTTTGAAAGAATGGCAGGTTATTATACAGCATTTTCTGCGGGATGCACGGTTTATTTTGCTGAATCAGTAGATACAGTAGCTCGGGACTTAAAGGAAGTAAGACCAACTATTATGACTTCAGTACCCAGACTTTTTGAAAGAATCCATAGTCGTATTATGAAAAATGTAGACACAGCTCCGCCTGCAAGACAAAAGATTTTTTATTGGGCGCTTGAGGTAGGGAAAAAATATCAGCAGACAAGAAAAGAAGGCAAGGTTTCACCAATTCTTGCGGCAAAGTTTAAATTGGCAGATAAAATAGTATTTCACAAGATAAAAGCTGCAACTGGTGGAAGGTTGAGATTTTTTGTTAGCGGAGGAGCGGCTCTACCCCAGGAAATTGGTGAGTTTTTCGAATCTATGGGAATTTTGATACTCGAAGGTTATGGGCTTACGGAATCTAGTCCAGTTATATCGGCTAATCGTGTTGATGATTACAAATTTGGAACAGTTGGTAAACCGCTTCCAGGCGTAGAAGTAAAAATTGCAGAAGATGGTGAAATACTTGCTCGTGGTCCCAACATCATGAAAGGTTATTATAAAAACAAAAAGGCCACAGAAGAAGCAATTGATAAAGATGGTTGGTTACATACAGGAGACATTGGTGAGTTCGATAAACATGGATTTATAAAAATCACTGATCGAAAAAAACATCTCTTTAAAACTTCAGGTGGAAAATATATTGCTCCACAACAACTTGAAAATTTGTTTACAAGAAGCAAATTCATTGATCAATTTGTCCTGATTGGTGATAATAGAACATTTCTTTCTGCATTAATAACTCCAGATTTTGAAGCGATTAAGGAATATGCAGATTCTCATAACATTCCTTATTTAAGAGTGGAAGAGTTAGCTCATCATCCGGAAATTTATAAATTAATAGAAAAAGATATTCATACTCTCCAGAAGAACTTGGCAAGTTACGAGCGCATCAGAAAATTTGTCATTCTTGACAAACCCTTTACCATTGAAAACGGCGAATTAACTCCAACTCTCAAGATTCGAAGGAAGGTTATTGAAGAAAGGTATGCTAATTTAATTCGTGATATTTACGAGAAAGAATAACGATTCACTAAAAATATTATAAATAGCCCGGCCTTACCGGGCTTTTTTTGTCTTCATAAATTATCCAAATGATATCATTTTGAATAATCATGGGCTAGTTAAATTGATAGAATTTTCTCAAATAAATTCAAACAAATGAACTTGTATCTCACTTAATTTATTATCTTTGCAATTCTTTTGATTTGCTTTACATTTGAAAATTCTCAATCAAAACTTAAATTTGTTAAAAATTTTTGATGAATACTAAGAACTTCAGAAGAACTCTCGTAACATCAGCATTACCCTACGCTAACGGTCCAATTCATTTAGGTCACCTGGCGGGGGCATATTTGCACGCTGATATTTTCGTTAGATTTAAGCGTCTTAAACAGGAAGTTGTACTTTTTATTTGCGGTTCCGATGAGCATGGTGTGCCAATAACATTGACTGCCGAAGAGGAAGGTGTTTCACCAAAGGTTATAATCGATAGATACCATGAAATGAACCTCAAAGCTTTTGAAGATTTCGGAATTAGTTTTGACAATTATTCAAGAACCTCACTTACTATTCATCATAAAACTGCTCAAGAATTTTTCCTTAAGTACTATCAAAATGGTATCCTTAAACAAAAGAAAGAATTTCAATTTTTTGATGAAAAAGCTAAGATGTTTTTACCAGATAGATACATAGTTGGGACTTGTCCGCATTGTGGTAGTAATGATGCTCGTGGTGATCAATGTGAAAGTTGTGGAAGTTACTTGAATTCAACTGAATTAATTAACCCAAAAAGCAAAGTGACAGGCGAAACGCCTGTTTTGAAAGAAACAGTGCACTGGTATTTCCCACTTGGGGATTATCAAACTCGATTACAAAAATATATTGAAGAAAAAAATAAACAAGAAGGTTGGAAAGAAAATGTTTTGAATTATTGTAAAAATTGGTTCGATGAAGGTTTGCAAGATAGAGCAATTACACGCGATCTAGATTGGGGTGTTAAGGTTCCGTTAAAAGATAATGAAAACAAGGTTTTATATGTCTGGTTTGAAGCTGTTCTGGGATATATTTCATCTACAAAAGAATGGGCTGAAAAGAAAAATCAACCAGACGAATGGAAAAAATATTGGCTAGATAGTGAGACAAAATATATAGCGTTTATTGGAAAAGATAATATTGTTTTTCATTGTATAGTTTTTCCTGCTATGTTAATGGCATGGAATGATTTAAGTGAAGAAAAATATATTTTACCCGATAACGTTCCTGCTAACGAATTTCTTAACTATGAAGGTTTGAAATTTTCAAAAAGTCGTGGATGGGGAATATATTTAAAAGATTTTCTTGAGCACTTTCCGCCTGATCCACTTAGATATTACCTAGCATCAATTTTACCGGAGAATAGAGATGCCGATTTTTACTGGCGAGACTTTCAAGCTAAAAACAACAATGAACTTGCTGATATCCTTGGAAATTTTGTAAATAGAACATTGACTTTTACTGAAAAACATTTTAACTCAATGGTACCCGAGGCAGCCTCATTAAATGAGATTGATAGACAATTACTTGTTCAAATTCCTCAATTCAAAGTCCGTATTGAACAACTGTTTGAAAAAATAAAAATTAAAGATGCAGTAAATGAGATAATGAATTTAGCAAGACTTGGAAATAAGTATTTCAACGATAGCCAACCATGGAAAACAATTAATGAAAACAGAGAATCCTGTGCTACAACTATAAATCTTTCAATACAGTTAATTCGTACGCTTGCAGTGATGTTTTCTCCGATCATTCCTTTTACAGCTGAGAAGATATTCAGCATGCTTAATATATCAGATGAATCTCTGAAATTATGGGATGGTTCTGCGGAACCAAAAATTCCAGTTGGTCATAAAATTGGAAAACCTACGATTCTTTTCACCAAAATTGATGATAAATTGATTGAACCATTTTTAAATAGCCAGGAGAAAGAAGAAATTTCTAAAATGAAAATTAATCGTAAAACTATTACAGTGGATGACTTTAAACGAGTCGAAATAAAAATTGCAAAAGTTATTGGTTGTGAAAAAGTTAAAAATTCAAAAAAATTACTCAAACTTCAGGTTGACTTGGGAGATGAAAATCGTCAAGTTATCGCAGGTCTTGCGGAATTTTATGAACCAGGTGAATTAGTTGGGAAAAAAGTGTTGTTAGTGTCAAATTTAAATGAATTAAAATTGATGGATGAGATTTCGCAAGGGATGGTTCTTACAGTAGAAGATGAAAACAAAAAACTTAAAATTATTACAGTTGACGAAAGTTTACCAATCGGTTGTTTACTCAAATAATTCGAATCAATTAAAGGAGTGATGTAGAACATGTTTGTAAATAAATATGTCCATTATATACTATTAGTTATTTTAACTTTGATATTTTTTGCTTGTGCACCAACTTCAAAAAAAGATATAGTAATCGCTGAATTTGACAAACAAAAAATTTTTCTCGACGAATACGAAAGAGTTTATGCTAAAAACAATGGTGGATGGGAAGTTGCTAAAAGAGATTCGCTCTCAAAGAAAAAAAATTTTTTAGATTTATATGTAAACTTTAAGATTAAAGTTCATGATGCAAAAAGACGTGGACTTGATACCTTAAGTGATGTGGTTGCGGAGTTCAATGAGTATAAACAAAAAATAGGTGTGACTTATTTACTAGAAAAGGAATTAGTTGAACCGAATATTAAATTACTTTATGAAAAACGCAAAGAAGAACTTAGAGTAAGTCACATTATGTTTCGTCCAGATACTGCTGGATTCGAAGGAGCTTATGTTCGAGCATTAGCAATACTTGACTCAATTAAAAATGGTGCGTCTTTTGAAGTTATGGCAAGCAAATATAGTCAGGACTATTTCTCTGCACCTTATGGTGGTGATATTTTTTACATAACTGCTGGTGATATAATACCGTCTTTTGAAGAGCCCTGTTATACATTGAAAGCTGGAGAAGTTTATCCAGAACTTGTTAGAACTCAATTTGGTTACCATATCATTAAGGTCACTGATAGAAGGGCTAGGGTACCTGAAATTAGAGCAAGTCATATTCTCGTTGAGTTAAAACCAGGTTCTACTTCACAAGACTCAGCAAATGCTCTTGAAAAAATTCAGGCTATAAAAGAAAGAATAGAAATGGGCGAAGATTTCGGTGAGCTTGCTAAAGAATTCTCTGATGATGTCGGTACTAAAAATCAAGGTGGTGACCTTGGTTACTTTTCTCGAAGAATGATGGTTCAACCTTTCGATGAAGCCGCTTTTAATCTTGAAATAGGACAGGTTTCGGATGTTGTTAAAACCCAATTTGGTTATCATTTGATAAAACTTACAGACAAAAAACCCTTGAGATCTTTTGATGAAGAAAAGGATATTCTAAAGTCTATTTATCAAAGACTAAAGTACAATGAGGATAAAACTCGACTTGTGGATTCTTTAAAGCGAGTTTTTGGTTATAACTATAATAGAAATTTAGCTGATCTAATTATCAGTAAAACCGATACAGTTCAAGTTGGTGGACAATACTGGATAAGTGATTTGAAAAAAGAGTTTGGTGAAGAAATTGTTTTTTCTTTTGCAAATAAAAAAGTCACGTTTGATACGTTAATTGTACGGGCTGAGATGATGGCTGATTTTGTTAATCGTAGAATTACAAAAAACTTAATTGATGCAATGGCAGAAAGAATCGCTGAAGATTTTCTCTTAGCTGAAGCCGTTGAATATCTACCCGCTAAATATCCACAATTTGCCGAATTAATGGAAGAATACAAAAACGGAATTTTAATTTTCAAACTTCAAGAGGACGAAGTTTGGAATAAAATAACCATAGATGAAGATAAACTGAGAGTGCATTACGAAAATAACAAAGAAAAATATCAATGGCCCGATAGAGTTGAATATGCTGAAATTTTTATAAGGTCTGATTCTCTTGCTAAAGAAATCCATAAAATGTTACAGGCAGGAGAAGAATTTGATTCACTTGCTGCGAAGTATACAGAACGTCCTGGTTTTAAGGAAAAATATGGAAGACATGGAATAAAACCTGATCTTGACAATGCTCTCTCAATGAAAGCCAATCAATTAGTAGAGGGAGAGTTTTCAGAGCCATTTTATCATTCTAATGGTTATTCTATTGTCAAGTTAATTAAAAAACACCCAGCGGGAATTAAGACATTTGAGGAAGCATTGCCAGAAGTAAGTGGCGCTGTTCAGGAACTAGAATCTAAACGACTTGAAAATGAATATATTGAATTTCTTAAGGCTAATTACAAACCAAGAATCTATTACGACAAGCTTAAAAACGCTTTTGTCGATTAGATTTGAATTCAAATGTTTTCTTACATTGAATTTGATTCTACTATCAAGTTGTATGGAAGAACGATTGCCAGAAGATTATCTGGCAGTTGTAAATGATCGAATGTTAACACGTAGTTCTGTAAAGTATCTTGTTGATACAATTTATTTGAATGATTTTTATCTTAATCAAATTGTACAGAATTGGATTGAATTAGAACTACTTGCACAGGCAGCATTGAATGAAGGTTTCGAAGCTAAAGATGAGTTTGCTGTTCGAAGCGATTTTTATACTCGTCGTTTACTAGCCATTGATTATTTAAAGGAAAAACTTAAAACTGTAAATTACTTCGTTAGTAAAAAAGAATTGGAAAAATACTATCAAGAGCACATAAATGACTTTATTTTTAATTACGATGTGTATAAAGTAAATCAAGCAATTGTAAAAAATTTTAGCAAAGCCATTGATTTAAGAAATACAACTCTTTCTCAACTTGATTTTGAAAACTCAATAAGAGTTGCATTTAAACCAGAGGAAATAATCGACCAGAAATTTGGAATTTTTCTGAAAGAATTTGATAGTGTGCCATACGAATTAATGAATGTGCTCCAGACTCTTGAACCGGGAGAAATTTCTTATCCAATTGAGATTGGAAATGGTGAATATTTGATCACCCAACTTGTTGCAAAATATTCGAAGAATGAACCACCATCACTAGAATTTGCTAAAGAAATGGTAGAGGAAAGAATTATTTTTGAGAGACAAAAAAAGTTTTATCAAGATCTAATTTCAAAATTAGTGGATGAAGCTAACATTAAAATAAGAGAATAAATAGAAAATGAGAAAGGTTTTAATTGTAATTATTTTTATTTTATCATTCAGTATAGGCTTTGCTCAGGAAGTTTTAGATAAAGTTGTGGCTGTTGTAGATGATAAGTTTATTTTGCTTAGTGAACTTGAATTTCAAACTCAACTAATCGCATACCAAAGAAAATTAAATCCAAATGATCCAAATCTTCAGAAAGCTGTATTAAATTCTTTGATTGAAGAAAAGCTCATGCTTATTCAAGCTGAATTTGATAGTATTAGAGTTACAGAAGATGAAATTACGAGACAGTTAGATTTTCAAATTGAAAATTTCATTCAACAATTTGGCTCAAAAGAGAAATTAGAACAGGTTTATAATAAATCATTGGAAAAGATAAAGAGAGAGCTAAGAGACGAAATAAGAAATAATATTTTAATTCAAAAAGTTCAGGAAATGAAATTCGCTCGATTAGAGGTTAGCAGATACGAGGTTGAAGAATTTTTCAAACAATACAGAGATAGCATAGGAATGGTATCAGAAGAGGTACAGTTATCTCAAATCTTCATACAAACAAAAGTTTCTGATTTTGATAAAGCTGTTATAAGACAGAAATTAGAAAAGATTCTCGATTCAATTCAGGCTGGAGGTGATTTTTCAACATTTGCAGCTCGATATAGCGAAGACGCCGCGACTGCAAAAGATGGGGGTGATTTAGGTTTTGTTAAGCGAGGCTTGTTTTTCAAAGAGTTTGAAGAAGTAGTTTTTAATATGGAAAAAGGTGAAATATCTGGTATTATTGAAACGCCAATTGGGTTCCATATTGCCCAATTAGTTGATAGAAGGGGAGAATCAGTTAGAGTAAGACATATTCTTCTTAGATTAAAACCTTCAAAGGAAACAGAGAAAAGAATTACTGATCTTCTAGAAGCCATTTCTGATAGTGTTCGGTCTGGTGTTAATACTTTCAGTTATTATGCAAAATTATACTCAGAAGATAAAAGTACTGCCCAATTCGGCGGTGAAATGGGGAAAATTCCTGTACAAGAATTAGACACTGACCTTCGAAATTTAATAAGCAAAATGAACGAAAAAGAAATCTCGAAACCAAGAAAGATAACACTTTCAAAAGATGTTACAGGATATCAGATAATTTATCTAGAAAAAAGAATTCCGGAACATATGCCTGATTTAAACCTTGATTATGAAAGACTCGAACAATTAGCTTTGATGCAAAAGCGTAAAAAGGTTTACGAAAATTTGATTGAACAACTCAAAAAACAAGTATACTGGGATATAAGATTGTAGGTTAGAAATGTTCAAAAGTGACGTTGAAGCCGTTCAGGCACTTACAGAAAGAATAAAAAATTTAAAACAAGAAATTAAAAAAGTTATCGTTGGTCAGAATGAGATTATCGAATATCTATTAATCGCTCTTTTATCTAGAGGACATTGCTTATTAATTGGAGTTCCTGGACTTGCAAAGACTCTTTTAGTTAAAACACTTGCACAAGTTCTTGATTTAAAGTTTAGTAGAATACAATTTACACCAGATCTTATGCCGGGTGATATCACAGGCACAGAAATTTTAGAATATGATTCCGCTACAGGGCAGAGAGTGTTTAAGTTTATAAAAGGACCTATTTTCACAAATATTCTTCTGGCTGATGAAATCAATCGAACTCCACCCAAAACTCAGTCAGCTCTACTCGAAGCAATGCAAGAACTTCAGGTTACAGCAGGTGGAGTAAAATATACTTTAGAAGAGCCATTTTTTGTTTTAGCAACTCAAAATCCAATTGAACAAGAAGGAACTTATCCATTACCTGAAGCTCAACTTGATAGATTTATGTTTAATTTGTGGTTGGATTATCCATCAAAAAATGAAGAGATAGAAATTGTGAAATCAACTACGAGTGAATACATTCCTGATGTAAGGAAAGTAATGAACAAAGAAGAAATAAAATATTTTCAGAATCTTGTCAAGAGAGTACCGGTAGCAGATAATGTAATTGAGTACGCGGTGAAACTGACTCATAGTACACGTCCGGTTGATGGAGCATCTAAATTTATTAAAGAAAATGTAAGTTGGGGAGCTGGACCGCGTTCTTCTCAGTTTATGATTGTTGCCGCAAAAGCTAGAGCGATCATAAATGGAAGTTTTACTCCTACAATTGATGATGTACGAAGTGTTGTAGTACCTATTTTAAGACATAGAATTATTCCTACCTTCAGTGCAGAAGCTGAAGGAGTTTCTTCACTGGATATCATTCATAATTTATTAGTTGAATTTAAATAAAGGAGTTTTATAAAATGGGTAAAGGTGATAGAAGAACTAAAAGAGGAAAAATTTTCAGAGGAACATTCGGTAAATATCGTCCAAGAAAAAAGAAAAAGTCAAAAAATTTGAAAGAAGAAAAACCTCAAGGCTCTGAAAATCAATAAAAGAATTAAATTTTAACTATCCGATAGGATTTATATCCTCTATAGATTTCGGTAGCCAAAACTCTTATCACATTAGCTACCGGAACAGCGAGCAAAAGCCCGATCAAACCAAATAATTCGCTTCCAATTAGAATTAAAAGGATTATAACTACAGGATGTATTTTTAGAGATTTTGAATAAATGACTGGTTGAACGAAACCATTATCTACTGTGTAAACTATAGCAAATAAAATAACTATTGGAAGTGCAAATGAAAAATTGCCTAGTTGATAGTATGACACAAGTATTGCTGGTATAGCACCAATTAGTGGTCCCAGATAAGGAATTAAATGACCTACCCCAGCAAGCACTCCCAACATAACAAAATTCTCGATACCCAGTAAATACAGACCAACCATAATGCATGCACCTAAAAACATTGCGTCGAGAATCCAGCCACGAACAAATTTTCCAATTTCGATACTGACTTTTTCTAGAATTTCATAAGCCATTTCGAAATATCTATTTGGTAAGATATTAACGAGCCCAAGTTTTAGATTTCTGGAATCTTTCAAAATGAAAAATGTAATGAATGGTGTAATCAAAATAAAAGCAGCAATGGAAAACAATTTAGGGATGAAGGCAGAAATATCAGTGAATAAAGTTTCAAAATAACCTTGAACTAATTTTGAAAATTGTTTCGATAAATCACCACGTTTTATAAATGGAAATATGGTAGAAATTCGTCGTTCGATTCTTGAAATTAAATCTTGAATTTTCAGGTCACGAAGTAATAAAAATAAATTATCAAGTTGGCTAGCGATTATTGGAACGAAATAATAAATCAAAAAACCAATAAATCCTATAGCAACTAAGATAGAAATTAAACAAGCATATGTGTGAGGAATTTTTAAAAATTCGAGATATTTAACCAATGGTCTTAATATGAAAGCTAATAGAATGGAAAGCACAATGAGTACAAGAATATTAATTAATTCTAAAACTAGATACGAAATAACTAATAAAATCAGTAAAGGTAAAAGAATGCGAATAATTTTTTTTGTAGCAATTTCTTTCACTTTAGTAATTCGAGATTAATCAAATACTGCTTCAACCCTTCTTATTTCGGGTATACTTCGCATTAGTGCTCTTTCAATTCCTGCCCGTAGAGTCATCATTGCCATTGGACATCCTTTACATGCACCAGTCAATCTAACTTCGACAATTCTATCTTCAGTTACTCGAACAAGTTCAACATCACCTCCATCTACCCTGAGATAAGGACGAATCGTTTCAAGTGCTTGCTCAATTCTTGTTTTAATATCTTCCATTATTACTCTCTATGAGTTTAAAATTTCAATTTTTGGTATTAAGGGTTGATTGATATTTCTTATGCTTATTTGTGCTGCCATGTTTCGTGAAATTTCAAAAATTTTTTTCGATTCCTCACAGTTTGGATCGATAATTACAATTGGTCTTCCAGAATCGCCACCTTCTCGAATAAGTGGATTAATCGGAATTTCACCTAAGAATGGAGTGCCCATTTCATTAGCTGTTTTTCTACCTCCACCATTTCCGAAAATATCATATCGTTTTCCTGTATCAGGTGCGATGAAATAACTCATGTTTTCGACAATTCCCAATACAGTTACATTTACTCTTTCAAACATTTTTAATGCTTTTCGTGCGTCTATTAAAGCAACATCTTGGGGAGTTGTTACAATTAAAGCACCTGTAAGCGGAATAGTTTGAACAAGAGTTAATTGAATATCTCCAGTTCCAGGGGGCAAATCAAAAATTAAATAATCCAACTCACCCCATAATACATCGCTCATAAATTGTTTAATAGCACCACTAGCCATTGGTCCACGCCATATCACAGGAGTATTTTCATCAATTAAAAATCCAATGGACATTAACTTCACATTGTATTTTTCTACTGGAATAAGTTGAACTTCGTTGGGATTATCTCCAATCATCTTTGGTTTTTCGTTCACACCTAACATTAAAGGAATGCTTGGTCCATAAATATCAGCATCAATTAAACCGACTTTTGCTCCGTCCACTGCTAATGCAACTGCAAGATTAACTGCTACTGTTGATTTGCCCACACCACCTTTGCCACTTGCCACAGCGATTGTATTTTTTACACCAGGTAATAATTTTTCCTTAATTGAATTTCTGTGGGTGGTAACGTTTGAAGACATATCAACTTCTATTGTGTAATTCTCACCAACAACTTTTTTTATTTCTACGATACAATCTTCTTTTATTTTATTTTTCATTGGACATGCAGGCGTTGTCAGTGCAATGTTTACAAATATTTTATCAGAAGATATTTGGATATCTTTAACCATATCTAGTGTAACAAGATCACGATGAAGGTCAGGATCCTGTACATTTCTTAACGCATTTAAGATCAATTCTTTCGACAACATAAAACATGTTTCCTTTTTTTATTAAAACCACATGCAAGTTATGAAAATTTTACTTGAAATTAATTGGAATGATATTTCATGGATAAATTTTTGACGTTTTGAGAAAAATCTAAAAGATTATAAGTTCAATCAACCGAGAAATAAAATAGCTTACATCAAAATATGACTTAAAATGCCCCCTAATGTAAAAGCAAAAATCCATGTTCCAGCCCAAATAGTCAGACCAATTTTTAGCCCTCTTTCTTTTAACATCACTAAAAATGATGCAATACATGGAACGAATAAAGTAATTGTAACAAGTGAAACCACCACTTGATATTTCGTTAATGACATATGAAACAGTCCTGCCGCTCCAAAATCCCTTCTTATCATTCCCATGATAAATGCTACTGCTGATTCTTTTGGGAGTTGTAAAACTTTTGTAGTTATTGGCTCTAAAAAGTTAATCCAGTAATTAATCAGTCCCGTGACCTGGAGTAAACCGATAATCGAAGTTCCAATAAAAAATAATGGTGTTGCATCTTTCATAAAACCAACGGTTCTGTAATAAGTTTTTCTCAAAACGTTTTTAATTTGAGGAATGCTCATTAAGGGTAAATCTAAAATTAGGGGCTGACTTACTCCGGGAACAATTTTGTTTAATATTGTACTAGTAAGAATAATTATTGTCAAAATTGTAACGATGTAAATTACTGTTGCTTCTAAACCAGCAGCTGTAAGTAACACTGTAATGACAGCTAATTGTGCTGAACAAGGAATTACAAACTGTAGAATTGCTGTAGCTATTGTTTTTTCTCTTTCTGTGCCTAACATTCTTGTGGTAATTGTTGCCATAGTGACACAACCAAATCCTAGTATAATTGGAATTATAGCTTTACCATTTAATCCAAGTTTTGTGAAAGTTTTATCAACCAATGCGGCTAATCTCGGTAGATAACCACTGTCTTCAAGAAATGAGAGAACTAAATAAAATGAAATTATTAGAGGTAAAAGAAGGAAAAACAAATATGTTGTTGTCATCGTTATGACGCCAAATTCACCAAAGAAAAATTGCACTATTGGATTTTGATATTTGAAATTGGCTTCTTTAGTTTTACCAGAGGTTCTAGTTTCTATCTCTTTAAATTTCTCACTTTCTTCAATAATCCCTTTCGGAAATTTTTCATTAATAGTTTCAATAACATTTTCATCGTTATCAAGTATGTTAATCTCAATTTCTGAAGGAATGTAATATGAGACAAACTTTTTTATGTTGTATTCAACTATATTTTTACCAATCGAGTTTTCGGTAAAATCAACCAATCTTTGCGAAACGAAATCACCAATGAAAATATATATTAAAAACAAAATTCCAATGAGAATCGGAATTCCTGTAACTGGTTTAAGAGCAAGTCTACCAAAATTCGAGAAGAAGATTCCAGCAGGAGTATCTTTGCTTTCAACCGCATCTACTATCTCTTTAACTCTGTTCCTTCTGTGAATGTAAATTTCTTCTCTAACATCTTCGGAAGAAATTTGTAGGTTATATTTGTTAATTAGATCTCTATCACCTTCTAATAATAGTAAATAAGTGGACTTATCTAAGTTAAAATTTTTAATATGTTTTATTTTTTCAAGGATGAATTTATCTTGTTTCCCCTCTCGTGCTTTTTCAATTATTTCATCAATGTTCTCAAGTCCCTCACCCGTCAAGGCAGATGTTGTAAAAACCTCGACACCCAGTAACTCCGAAAGTTTTTTTGAGTTTATTTTTATTTGATACTTTTTTAGTTCATCAATTCTGTTTAATATAACTGAAACTTTTTTTCCCATTTCAATTAATTGTAAAGTAAGAAACAAATCTCGTTCTAGATTTAAAGCATTAACAACACTGATTATAATATCAGCCTTAAGTATGATTTCCTTTGTGACTTTTTCCTCGTCATTAAAAGAAGAAACCCCATAAATTCCTGGAGTATCATAGATAAAGTATTTTTTATATTGACACGTAGTTATGCTAACAGTTGTTCCGGGGAAATTTGAAACCTCAACATACATTCCACTAATATGATTGAAAATTAGAGATTTCCCTACATTTGGATTACCCACAAGAACAACTTTGGAATATTCCGGGAAAGTTTTAACTGGAATTTCGTTTGTTTGGAATGTCATTCAATTAAAGTCAATTAATTAAGACTCGATACAATAATCTGACGTGCTAAATCGTTTCCGAGTGCAATTTCAAGGCGATTTTTCTGAATAATGATAGTCCCGCCAAAGATTTTATCAAGGCAGGTAATAGTTTCACCTTCTAATATGCCAAATCGAATTAATTGTAATTTATAATCTCCTTCAGGAAGTTGTTGTACTAAAAGTTGTTGTCCACGCTTGGCTTTATTTAGTGTGAATTTCATAATATTAATCTTTCCCATTGGTTTTACACTCATCTGGGTTTTTGCAAAACCCGTAGGTAATAAATGAATGATTGATTGCAACAAATCCATATTTTTCACAAATATTTTCTTGAATCTTTAAAATCTCAGCATTATCAAATTCAATTATCTTACCGCAATTCACACATATTAAATGATCATGTTCAATTGCACCTAAGTTTTTTTCGTAACGTGATTCCTTACCAAGAAAATTATGTTTAGACAAAATTCCGCATTTTACAAGTAATTCCAGCGTATTGTATACTGTTGCTCTGGAGACGTTAGAACCTTCATTCTTCATAGCGAGAAAAAGTTCGTCCGCACTGAAATGTTGTACCTGTTTAAAGGCAAACTCTAAAACTTCAGACCTTTCCGACGTTACTCGATAAGAACCCTTTCTTAGAAAGTCCGTAAAAATTTGTTTTGCGTGAATTATGTTAAAAACCATTTTAATTGATATTTAGACTAAATCTAATTTAGGAAATTTGTATTTTTTTGTCAAGATTAAACTTTATTTTACTTAAGTTTGTTATAACTTGGAATTTTTAACAAAACTGGAGGATAAATGTCAACTAATACAATTTTTCAGAAAAAAACTGTTGTTGGTACGTCGAATGTCAGTGTGTCAGACGCTATTGAAAAAGTTGTAAAGAAGTTTAATGATGAAAATCCAGTGAGTTGGTTTGAAGTAGTTGAGATTCGTGGTCGAGTTACTATCGAAGGCAATTTAGAATATCAAGTAACTGTTAATCTTGGTCAAAAATTAAAATAGGAGAAAAATATGTCGTTAAAAGTTGGTGACAATTTCATTGATTTTACACTAAAAAATCAGAGATTCGAAAACATAACATTAAGTGAATATGTTGGTAAGAATAACATTGTTATTTTATTTTTCCCATTTGTGAATTCCAGTGTGTGTGAAAGAGAATTATGTCAAACAAGAGATGTTCTGGAAGATTACAAAGGTTTTGATGCAACAGTTTTTGCAATTAGTGTCGATAGTCCTTTTGCTCAAAAGTTATGGGATGAGAAATTGAAATTCGGATTTGATTTGTTGAGTGATTTCAACAAAGAAGTTTGTAGATCATACGGGGTTTTAGATGAAAATTGGCTTTCAGAAAAGTTTGGATATTATGGAGTTGCGAAAAGATCTGCATTCGTAATCGATAAGTTAGGTAAAATTCAATATGTTGAAATTCTTGATGAACCAGGCAAAGAGCCAGATTACAATAAAATCCGAGAAACTCTTGCTAGTTTGAAATAATAGTTAAAGCCCATTTCATATTATGATATTTGATTTTTAATTTGTGATTGATGCACGAAAGAATAGTATGAAATGGGTATACTTATATTAAGATACACATCTCAAGTCCTCCAAGCTTTATCATTTATCTTATGGTTTGGTGGATTACTTTCATTGTTTATTATATTAAATATGAATCGGAACTTGACAAATTTAGACGATAAATTTTCATTCAAAATTAGCTTAATTTATCGAATAGGTTATTTTGTTTTACTTGGAGGCGCATTTTTTTGGAGTAGTGTTCTTTTACATTTTCTTTCAACTTTTAATAATCCATTAAAATCAAGGGCTTATTTATTGTTTTTAATACTTGCATTTGCTTTAACAATTCTTACAGTAGTTCAATTTGTGATGGGTATAAAAATTTTTAATCTTGATAAAAAAAGAGTGCTTTATGAAAAGACAGAGCTTGTTAACCAATTAATTCCTAAGCAAATGGAACTTTTTGATACATACTTCTTTGTAAATCTTATTAATTTAATTTTAGCTTCTTTCATAATTCTGCTTAATCAACCATAGGAGTAAAAATGTTAAAGGAAGGACAAAAAGCACCGGCATTTTCTTTGATTAATCAAGATGGTAAAAATGTTTCACTAAAAGATTTACGTGGGAAAAAAGTAGTTTTGTACTTTTATCCAAAGGATATGACTTCAGGTTGTACAAAAGAAGCTTGTGATTTTCGAGATCATATAGAATTGTTTAAAGATAAAGATGTAGTTGTTATTGGTGTGAGTCCTGACTCAATACATTCTCACAAAAAATTCAAGGATAAGTATAATCTACCATTTGATCTGTTAAGTGATGAGTCAAAAAAAGTTCTTGAAAAATATGGTGTCTGGAAAGAAAAAAGTATGTACGGTAAAAAATATTTTGGTATTGAAAGAACTACATTTATAATAGATGAAGGTGGAATAATTAAAAAAATCTTTTCAAGGGTGAAAGTTGAAGGTCACGCTAAAGAAGTTTTAAAAGAATTGGAAAAATGAAATGGAAAAATCTTTTTTGGACAAGGAAAAAATTGAAAAATTAGCTCAATCAATAACATTCAAAAATTTGCTAGAGAGTTTTGCGTTAGAGTCACAAGCGAATCGACGCTATTTTTACTTTGCTGAAAAAGCCAGGCAAGAAGGATACGATGAAGTTGCAAAAGTTTTTGATGAAGCAGCAGAAGGTGAAGGTGGACATTCCTTTGGACATTTTGAATTTATTGAGATGATAATGGATCCACTTACCGGTAAAGAGCTCGGTGACACAGAAACAAATTTACGAGTTGCAATAGATGGTGAGACATTTGAATTCAGCGAGCTTTATCCAGGTTTTGCTAGAATTGCCCGTGAAGAAGGTTTTGATGAAATTGCTGAGTGGTTTGAGTTTCTAGCACGAGCTGAAAAATCTCATGCTGGCAGATTGCAAAAAGCTTTAGATTTATTACTTGATTTAAAAAATCGAAAATGAATCATTCCATCTGAGGTTATTAATTGAGAAAAATCGAATTTTCCGACATTATACAGTATGACGATTACATTAAAATAAGAGAAAAGTATTTAAAAAAAATTATTGAGATTAGGAAAAATAGAAGAATTCAGGTAGGAGAGTATATTACTTTCGTTTTTGAAAATAGGGAAACTGTGTTATATCAAATTCAGGAAATGATTAGACTTGAAAAGATGAGAGATGAAGTTTTAATAAAAAATGAAATTGAGATTTTCAATAGATTAGTTCCAGATAAAAATGAATTATGTGCGACAATGTTCATAGAAATTTTCGAACGTGGATTTATTAAGTCATTACATTATAAGTTTGCAGGAATTCATGAAAACAGAATCTTCTTGAAATTTGGAGATGAATCTATAACACCTGAATTTGAACCAGAAGTATTAAGTAATCAACGAGTAAGTGCTGTAAATTACTTGAAATTTAAATTTATTAATGAACAGGTAAAGAAATTCCTCGATAGAAATGTTCCCACTTTTATTGAGATAAATCATAATGATTATCAAGCCATTGCAAAACTTCCACAAAATGTAAGAGAAAGTTTAATTAAAGATCTTACTGTATAATGAGAGTCTACATTACACGAAAGGCCCATTTTTCAGCAGCCCATCGTTTGTATAATCCAAATTTTTCTGAGGAGAAAAATAAGGAAGTTTATGGACTTTGTAATAATCCACTTTACCATGGTCATAATTATATTTTAGAAGTAACAATTTGCGGTGAACCTGATAGTGATACAGGTTATTTAATTGATCTGAAAAAATTGAAAGAAATTATAAATGAGAAAATCATTAAGTATGTCGATCATAAAAATTTAAACTTAGAGGTTGATTTTTTGAAAGATATAATTCCTACTTCTGAAAATTTAGCAATTGCTTTCTGGAAAAGACTGGAGAAGGAAATTCCAAGGGGCAAACTTTATTCTATAAAAATTTATGAAAGTGAAAACAATATTGTTGAATATAGAGGTGAATAATGGATTTAGAAAAAATTAAAGAATTAATCAAAGAGTTGCTTATTCAAATTGGAGAAAATCCAGAACGAGAAGGATTAATACGTACACCTGAACGCGTTGCAAGAGCATACGAATTCTTAAGTCGTGGTTATCGACAGAATGTTCACGACATAATGAACAAGGCTGTTTTTGTAGAGAAATATGACGAAATGGTAATAGTTAAAGACATTGATTTCTATTCTTTATGTGAGCATCATTTACTTCCCTTTTTTGGAAAAGTTCACATGGCATACATTCCAAATGGGAAAATCATAGGACTTAGTAAAATTCCAAGGCTCGTGGAGGTTTTTGCTCGAAGGCTTCAAGTTCAGGAAAGATTGACACAGCAATTAGCAGATACGCTAAATGAATATTTAAAACCCGATGGAGTCGGAGTCGTCATTGAGGCCATGCACATGTGTATGATGATGCGTGGGGTTGAAAAGCAGAATAGTATAGCTACAACGAGTGCAATGCATGGATCTTTCAAAGAGGATGAAAGAACTCGTGCTGAATTTCTTGCATTAATAAAATCAAACTTTAAATAGTGAAAGAAGAAAAAAAAATAATCTGGGTGACTGGTGGCTCAAGTGGAATTGGAAAAGCCATCGTATATAACTTTGCAAAAATTAATTGCAAGGTTTACTTATCCGGGAGAAGAAATTCTGAGCTTGAGCGGACTGTCCGCGAATTTGCTAAAGAAAAACTTAAAGTGTTTGCAATTCCATGTAATGTTGCTTCAGAGTTGAACGTTTCGCAGGTTGTCAAGTCAATTATCAAAGAAAATGGAAGAATAGATTGTCTTGTAAATAATGCAGGTATTACTGTTTTTAAAAGCGTCGAAGATACCTCCACAAGAGAAGCAAAAGATATTATTAATACAAACTTACTAGGGGCAATTTATTGTTCAAAAAGCGTTTTGCCATTTATGATAGAAAAAAGGTCTGGTCTTATCATTAACATAAGTTCTATTGCGTCAAAAGAAGTTTTTCTTAAAAGTGCAGTTTATTCAGCATCAAAAGCTGGTTTGAATGCTTTCTCGAACTGTCTGCGGGAAGAGGTTCGGAAATATGGTATTAAAGTAGTAAATATTTTACCAGGTCCTACTGAGACACCCATGTGGGATAAAGAGATTAGAAAAATTTCATTAGATAGAATGATGAAAGCTGAAGATTTGGCGCATCTTGTCGTTTCAACATTCTTACAACCGAATAATTTAGTAACTGAAGAAATAGTTGTAAGACCATTAACGGGAAATCTAAATGTCTGAACTCAAGAATAAAAATGCATTTATTAGTGGAATAAGCAAAGGGATAGGAAGAGCAATTGCGCTGAGACTTGCCTCAGAAGGGGTTAATGTTTTTGGTTGTGCAAGAAATGAAACTAATCTGCAGAAATTTATTGATGAGGTGAAAATTTATAAAGTTAGTTATGAAGTTTATAAAGTTGATGTAAGTGATTATGAATCCGTATGTAAGATGGTCAATGAAATTTTAGCCAGGACAAAAATTGACATTTTAGTAAACAATGCCGGTTTTGGCCTATTTAAGAAATTGGATGAAATAAGCTATGAAGAATTTGATAAAACTATTAAGGTTAATCTTTATGGCGTTTACAACTTAACTAAAAGTTTTGTAAATCACTTTAAAGAAAACAAATCTGGTGATATAATTTTTGTATCTTCGCTTGCAGGTAAAAATCCTTTTGCTGGCGGGACTGCTTATTGTGCTTCAAAATTTGCGTTGACGGGTTTTGCTTATTCATTAATGCTGGAATTGAGAGACTTTAACATCAGAATATGTTTAGTTCATCCTGGATCAGTTGATACGGATATGATTACTCTGTTCAATCCAAATGTTAATAAGGATAAAATTCTTAAAGCCGAGGATGTTGCTGAAAGCGTTGTTAATTTTCTTAAACTACCAAACAGGGCAATGATATCAGAATTTGAACTACGCCCCACAAATCCTAAATAATACTAATAATATTTCGGAAATACGTATTCTAATCTACTTAACTCGTTAGTTAATTTATTCATTTATATTTGGCTGTTATTTTTATTGATCTTTCAAGTCGATTGAGGGACTTTTGTTTTTTATCAAATAGATTTATGTTCATTTCTCTTTCTTTTGGCATTTTAAATAAATATTATAAAAATCTTACCTTATCTCATTCTTAAAATTAAGACAAAAATTTTTGAAGAAATTTTTTCGGATGCTTCTAGGTTTAAGAAGATAAATTTTTTTAAGCTTTTTGCAAAGATAATTTCATAGAAAGTTTATTGAATCTATAAAGATCGTAGGTTAAAGTATCGAAAAAAAGAGCCTTGCGGGTTGACTTAAAACTCGCAAGGCTTATGGGATTTTAACGCAAGCAAGGAGGTTATACGAGGGGGTTTCTAATTATTCGTTGTAAAACCATAAGTAATCTTGATCAAACCCCATTCCACAGGGACCCAAACCTCGTCCAGGAAATCTTTTTTTTATTACAATTTTTTCTTTTTGTTTTGGCGAGAGAGGAGCACTTAAAAATCTTCCGAAAAATTCAGCCCTAAATTTTTTGAATTTCTCTTTTTGACTATCATCAAGAAGATTATAAATATCGAACCAGTGATTCAAACGTTGTTTGCTCATTTTATTTCTAATGTCATTTATTTTATCCTGAATAGACTCAAGTTTTTTCTTATCCGGTTTAGGATTTCTCCACTCACTTCGCATATCGATATATAATTTTTGTAAATTATTCCTTAAATCGGACATTGATTTGAAATGTTCATCTCTCAACTTATTAATTTCATCAATTTGTTTGTCGGTTAAATCAAGCTCTTCATAAAGTCTATACCGTAAAGGTTGACTGAAGGCAAATGAGTATATTAAAAAAATCAATATAAAAGCCAAATTTAGTTTTTTTAATGCTTTCATAACCTAAAACTCTGTTGTTTTTGAATTTTCCATTTGTGCATTTTGACATTATTATTTTTTGAAAGGTTTAAATTGAAGAAGAGATTTTTTTAATTAAACTTGTAGTGCTTTATAATTGTCAATAAAAAAGATGAAGCAGATACTGGATGATAATACACTCATAGATCGTTTTCTTGAAGGAGATATAAATGCATTTGATATGATTGTTGATAAATATAAAAGAAAAATTTTTTTGACAGCTTACAAAATATTAGGGAATTATGAAGATGCTAATGATATCACACAGGAAGTTGTAATTAAAATGTACAATGAACTTAAAAATTTTAGAAGAGAATCTTCAATGTACACTTGGTTATATCGAATAACCACTAACTTATCGTTAAATGAAATAAAACGGAAAAAAATAAGAAATTTTCTTGATATTGATAATTTGGAAGACTTTTTTTTCCGGGATGATAAACAGTCACCCGAATTAAATTTTAGAGAAAATGAACTGTCTAACAAGTTGAATGAAGCGATTCAAAAGTTACCGGAAAAACAAAGAACGGTTTTCGTTCTCAGATATTATGATGGCTTGTCTTATGAAGAGATATCTGAAATTCTAGGAACTTCAGTCGGTGCCTTAAAAGCAAATTATTTTCATGCGGTAAATAAATTAGCAAAGGAGCTGAAAAATGTATTGTGAAAAGGTTAAAAATTTAATTTTTACGTATTTTGATTTCGGGCTGAATGAACTAGATAAAGAAAAATTATTCAAACATTTAAAGGATTGCGAAGAATGCCAATTCTATTTTAATGAGCTGAAAGATTTGTTTGCTATATTAAAAGAGGAAAAAGCTCTAGTAGAAAATTATAGTGATTTAATTTTATCAGGAGTAAAAGGCTCTGCTATTGTTGAACAAAAGAAAAAACCGCGAAGATTTTTTGTACTTAGTCCTGCTTTAGGATTTTCATTTATGACGATTCTTTTGTTGTCTTTTTATCTAATTTTTCAATCAATTATGGATTCTGGAATTTCAGTCGGTCGACAAGAGGTTGTCACATACTCAAATGGAAACGATGAAATAAATTTTGTTGATGTGTTTCTCAATCAGAGCTATATTTATAATAAATTGGATACTGTTAGTGTAGAGTCTGAACCATATTTTGATGATGTAAAAAAAATTTTGAGTGATATTTACAAAGATATGTTACACAAATTGGATATGTTTCATCACGAAAATCAATTTGTAATTGAAAATTCACTAGAAAAAATGAGCGACACAGAGCTGGACTTATTAATAGCAGAACTTGATACAAAATTAATAGAGGAATTACCATGAGATTCTATATTTTTTCTTTTGCGTTAATACTCTTTTTCAATCAAGTTTTTTCTCAACCTGGAAGATTTTATGAGCAGAGAAGAAGCAAGATTGAAGAATTTAAAAAGATAAAGTTAATTGAAGCATTAGACCTTACTCAGGAAGAATCAGAAAGGTTTTTCGTTATATACAATGATCATCAAAAGAGAATGAGGAATTTTCAAAAAGATAGAGAACGAATTATCGAACAGATGAATAAGTTAGTTCGGGATGAATCAAAGTTCCAAGAAAGAAAATTTATTGAGCTCGAACAAAAACTTTTATCACTAGAACAGGAGGCTTTGAAAAACCGTCATGACTTTTATTTAGCAGTAAAAAACATTCTTCCTGCTTATAAAGTAGCAAAATTTTATGTCTTTGAAAGAGATTTTATCATTCAGTTAAATCGTTTATTGATGGAGAGAAGAAATCGAAATCCAAAAGAAGAGTAAGCTATTTTAAGATTAGCTTTTGTTCAACTAAATTGAATCTGTCCTTGAGTACTTGATCTCTTCCATAAATATCTTCTCTTATGTTTATATTTCCGTTATCGTCGACAAATGCAGTTTGATAAATCACGAAAAGGGGTATTTGATTTGTTAATTTTATATGAGTTGTTTTGCTTTTGTTTTTTTTCAACTTTTTTCTTAGGGTGAGATATTCATTAATGATATTTTTATCGTTGACTTTTTCATCAGTTTCATATTTTACATATTCAATTTTCCATGGCGAATTATTCTCTAACAAAAATTCAGCTAATTGATAAGGTTTTTCAACTCTTATACAACCGTGACTTATATCCCTCATACTTAAATTAAACTTTGATTTTTCTGGAGTATCATGAAGATAAATATCGAAAGGATTCTTAAATATAAATTTGAGTCTGCCAAGAGCATTTGCGTTACCTGCTGCTTGAACTAATTTAATTTTTTGTCTCTTAAGATTTTCGATTGTAATCTCTTTGGGTAATAATTCTGCGGAACCATGATATGCACGAAATTTCTTCTTTTCAAGATACATACTATCCTTTTTCATATTTCGTACAATTTCTTCCTTAATGATTGATTGAGGTACGTTCCATTCTGGATTTAAAACTATTTCGTTTATCTTGCTATGCAGTATAGGAGTTTGCCATTCCTTTTTAATTCCAACACAAATTTTAATTCTGAACTTGAGTTTTGAATTTTCAAAAGCATGCAAATGAAAATCGGGAATATTAACTATTAAATACTTTCCAGTATCAGGGAAGTTATACCATCTTAACTTTTCAAGATTAATTTTTATAAGCTCATAATACTCAGCAGGAGAAATATTTAACTTTTCAATTGTGTTTTTGCCTATAACTCCATCATCTCTTAGGCCGTGCGACTTTTGAAATTTTTTTATTGGCTCTATCAAAACTGAGTCATAAATAGTATAATCCAAAATCTTTGTTTTACTTGTATCGATAAATCCCAGTATATGTAACCTCCTAACAATTTCATCGAGATATTCTATCTTATCACTCGGTTGAATTTTCTTTTTGAGGTTTGGTAATTTCTGCCATTTTACGTTTTTAATTAGGAAAAATTTTTCCATTTGCTTTTGAAGGTTGCGATAGTCATCTGGCAGATTATCTACTTTAGATAGAAGACTATCAATTCCATTTTCTAGAATTAGATTGGTTAAAAGTTTAATATTGGATTTTTTATATGGCATGTTATAATCATCTGGATAGATACTTCGAGAATCTATCAATCCATTTAGTACTAATTGACTAAATAGAAGTAGGTTTCTCATGCTTAATATTTCTGATCTTGCCAAATGATAATATCTTGAATCATTTGTCAAATTTGTGTCAGAAGCTAAATTAAACGCTTCTATGGCTTCACTTAAAGAAAAAATTTCTGGATTAATTCCATGTCTGTATGAATTTGAAATTTCTCGTATAATTTTTTTAAACTTCACAGTGTCATTAAAATTCCTGAATAAAATTGATTGGAAATTATTTTTTTCGTAAAGCTCAATAAGTGCTGAGTTAATTTTCAAGTCAGTTGTGTCTAATGTAGTCAAAGATTTTAATTCTTGTAAAACAGTTTGGTTGTTTTGTGAGAGTGAAGAAACATCAAACATATTAACCAAAGTATTATCTTCTTTAAAATCCGGCTTACTCTCACAGCCAGGAATGATTAGTAGAAATAATAATGTGAAATTTTTAAGAACTTTTGCCATTGCCAAATTTTTATTTAATTTTCTTTTAATAAACACAGTAATGTCTAATTGGTTCCTTATAGATTGATTATTTTCAGATTACCACTTTAAATAATTATCAATGCCCATTTTGTTGTTATAATTTAATAAACTTTCCTGAGTTAAATATTTTTACAATGTAAGAATTATTCGACACTTCCTTTACAAAATTTAGGAATATCAGCTTGCGCGATTTTTTACTAATTAAGATTAAACAAGTAGAATGATTCTTTTTATACCAAAAAACGGAGAAAGAATATAAATATAAAGCCCACTTTAATAAATTATAAACCCCGAAATCATCAATAAAACTTTGACGAATTCGGGGTTAAGTTTTAACAAAATGATGAAATAATCCTAACTTCTTACTTCATTAATAAAAGTTTTTTAGTTTGAACGAATTTACTACTTATCATTGTATAGAAGTAAATTCCTGAACTCAAACTACTTCCATCTAAAGTTATTGAGTGTAATCCTTCATTAAATTCATCATCTGCAAGTGTTTGAACTATTTCGCCAAGTGAATTATACAATATCAACTTAATTCTTGTTTTTTCAGGAATTGAAAATTTAATCGTCGTAGATGGATTAAATGGATTTGGATAATTTTGCATTAATTCATAAGAAAGATTTCCACCAACCTCACTTATCTTAAGAACATTAAGTGATGGGTCAGACAAAATTACCGATTCATTATTAGCCAGCACAATCCTTAATTTTTCTCCAGTTATATCACTTATTATGAATTTTCTTTCATTTGAATTTCTAATTGATAATTCAACTGGATACTTAGCAGATGTTATCAATAAATAATCATCACTAGAAGGTTCTTTTACAAGTTTATTACTACTAAATCTTACATCATAGATTCCAATGGGTGGTTGAGGAGGAAGTTCAAATTTTTCTAAATCATTAGCAGAAGTTAGATAAAGTTTTGCAACTTTTTGTTCTGCATCTTTTACTTCAATTTCAGTAGCATTATTGAGGGCGAGACTTAAATCATTAACATTTATATTTTCTTTTGCAAATGTTGAGTTAAGTGTAATCGAACCATTTGAACTAGCTTTAACCCAATATCCCTTACCTTTTTCAATTGTATTTGCGATATAGTACGCTGGTCCGTAACCATAAATATAACTTGCAATCAAATTTGGTGGGTCCGTCGATAAAGCGGAAACTGGGAACGACTGATTTAGTGAACCGATCAAATTCCAACCAGTATTTAGGGGTACATTTACACTAAATAATTGCATTCCTTGTAATTCGATATTTTGAGTAGATGGAAACTTTAACCAGTACCCGTAACCAGGTAAAAGAGTGTCTTTAATTACATAATTATTTGAAAATCCATAAGCATATGAATTAGATGTAGGGAATAATTCATTTTTTCTTACCTGAAATGTTTGTATCGGGACAGAAATCAAATTCCAACCACCTGAAACAGGAAAGGAAGATACTACAATAAACGTTGAATCTGTTACGTTTAAGCGAATGGGTATTATCACATTGGGTCTTGTAGAATCATTACTTTTAACAACAAGTTCCATTCTATATAGACCGTTTTGCAATTCATTTGTGTTCATCTGTAGAACTACTCGCATAGAATTGCCACTGAAAACAGAACCGTAAAGTTGAGTGACATTTAACCAATCGGGTTCTTTTTGGAATCTAATAGCAAGGCTATCCTTAACATAATTTGAATTGTAAACAACTTGTAATCCAATTGTGCCATTAGAATTTTCGATTCCAATAGTGGCGCTATTTAATATTCCAATCATTCGAAGATATCGGTAAATTATTGTACCGTTTCTGCGAAGTTCAATTTGGAAAGTTACTGTTGTTGAAGCATCGTTATACCTCGGAACATTATTGAATTCAACAATAAACCTTTGATCATTTCCATGAACATACACATCACCACCAGCTCCAGGGTTTAAATCATCCCAAAATCCGTAGATTGCATTGTTTGGAGCTGCAGTGGATGGAATTGTGCCGTTGGTTGGATATGTCGAGGTAAAATTTGAAAATCTTAAGTAACCATTACTTACAACTTCAACTTGTGAGTATGAAGTTCCATAGAAATTAAATTGGAATGGTAAAGATTGTGTTGAGTATGAATCATCAGTTAATGTTAATCTAGTACCAATGGTAGATATTGATGACCAGCTGAAACGTGGACCTGATGGATCATCACTATCTTTCCATCTGTATCCAAATTGATCGGGTCCACCACTACCATAAATCGAAAATCCATTTCCACCAATATTAGCTTCTTTATTTTCGCTTGCTTTTGTTTTTTCGTTTTCAGTTAAAATTGGTTCAAGCGATAATCTAACATTTTTAGTAGGAAATGTGTGATTTTGCAATTCAATAGTGAAATCGAGAGTAGACGGTTGAGGGTTTGTATTAGAAATTCTAATTGAATCACTAAAAGTTATGTCTTTCGGTTTGAAAAGATTAAGTGAATCGGGACTAACAGCAATTATTGGTTTTGCTAAGGTTGTTCCATTCGGTGAGTTAGAAATCTCTGACCAGTTATTCCATATATCCATTGATCTTATGGCAAAGTAATAAGTTGTATTAAATGATAATCCAGAAACCGTAAATGTTTGAGTTTTGCCTGAACTATCTGGTTTTGGGGGATTATTAATTTTAATGGCAGAGTTAAAGGAAATGGTATCTGTAATAGGTCCGCTTGTTCTATATCTAATGTCATATTCAACTACTCCACCTACAGAAGAATCCGATGGTACTGTCCAAGATAAAGTGATCGAATTTGATTTTGAATTTATAACCTGAAGATTTGTTATTCTTGATGGAGGAGTTGAATCTCGAGATGATAGATAGATGAAAGCGGCGTATACATCGATTAATCCTTTTCCATAAGTGTTATCTTCACCAGGACTACCTAAATCCACTGCTGTATTATATAGGGCTAGTTTTATTTGTTTACCAGTAAGGTTTGGGAAAGCCTGTTTAAGAAGAGCAACGGCACCAGCTACATGTGGAGAAGCCATTGATGTTCCAGACATTAAACCGTAAGCCCCGCCGCGAATGGCTGATCGAACATTTGTACCTGGTGCAACTACTTCAGGTTTTATTAGTAACGAACCTGTACCACCACAAGTAGACGGTCCACGGCTTGATGAATTTGCAATTGGATAGCCAACTGTATTTCCATTGATATTTCCAACACAAAATACATTAACTTCGTTTGTATTAATGTTTTTGGGAGATGTTATTGTGGAGGGGTTTGGGCCTTGATTTCCAGCAGAAAATACTACTGCAATTCCTGCAGCTTCTACAGCGTCTAAAGTGGTTTTGTAGATACCCGTACATTGGGTTGAAGTTGAATTTGGGTCATACCATGAGTTATTTATAACATCTGGCATATCATGAATTGTTGTAGGATTACCATCGGGATTCATAGCCCATTGAAATGCTGATATAGATTTGCTTGTGTGAGGTGAAGAACAAATGGTCTTTGCTGCAATCCATTGAGCCTCAAAAGCAACTCCAATTGTATCTGAACCCTGGCGACCACACATAGTTCCCATAGTATGTGTACCATGGTTATCGCAATCAGTTGGAAAAGTTGTATTTGTTTCAGGATCAAACCAGGCTTGATTTGCAGGTGCAAAATTACCGCGCCATCTGGTGTTGAATGCTGGATGTGAACCCTCGACACCTGTATCAATTCCCATAACAAGTCGACCGTCACCTGTAATTCCAATTCGCCATAACTTATCTGCGCCAATTACCTTTAGTCCTGTTTCAGTACCTTCTATATTCTCGGGAGCTGTTCCTTCAAATGTGTATGGTTCAAGTTTTAAAAACGCATCTATATCTATTAAATCTATATCAGGATGATTAGCAAGTTCGAAAACTAAACTTTTAGTGGCTTCGACCATAATCATGTTTGTAATCCAGAAAGACTCATAAGATTTCAATTCGTTCGTGTTGAGTTTAGCGTTGAGAAAGTTTTTTAGTCTTGTTTGTGTTTGATTTGCTTTATCTTGTAAGGAAGTAATAACAATAAAGGCTCTTTCCTGTGGAGTCGCATTTATATCGTAAAGATATTTATCTAAAGCATTAACATCGACTCTATCCTTTAATAAGCAAAGTACTCGGATATATTCTAGATTTGAAGCCTGATTTAATTTATCGATCAGTCTACTTGTAAGAGTCGCCTGAGAAAATAGAACTGAATTAGTAACTAACAACGTAAAAAAGATTTTTAAGTATTTCATCGTACACCTCTAAATTTAATCGTTATATTTAATTAATTATATAACACACCAACATAAGAAAATTATTGAAAATATGTTTGTGATTTTTTTGGAATTGAGTTGATTCGACTCAGGTTAAAAAGATTTGATAATTACAAAGTAATTTTCGAAAGTTTATAATTAAGGGCTTGTATAGTGTTCTTTTCTAATGTAATCAAAACGTTTCTCTACATTCTATTTTCAAGGTTCAATTTCTTACTTCATATTAGGCGTTTAGGTTTGATTCAAAGTTTAAATCGATTCAAATAAAATACCTTTTTTATCTATTTTTGTAAAAGTTTTTGAAAAAAATTAAGGAAGATAATATATGAAAATAACTCGTCGTTCCTGGGCTGAACCATATAAAATTAAGGTTGTCGAACCATTGAAGATGACAACCAAGGAATATAGATTAAAAGCAATAAAGGAAGCTGGTTATAATACTTTTCTTCTTCGTTCAGAGGATGTTTATATTGACTTATTGACTGATAGTGGAACCAGTGCAATGAGTGATTACCAATGGGCTGGAATGATGTTAGGTGATGAGGCATATGCAGGAAGTAAAAATTATTACAAACTTGAAGAAACAGTAAGTAAATACTATGGATTCAAATATTTAGTACCAACTCATCAAGGGCGTGGTGCAGAACATATTATTTCAAAAATTTTAATTAAACTAGGTGACTATATTCCTGGAAACATGTATTTCACTACAACTAGAGTTCATCAGGAGCTGGCAGGCGGAACATTTGTGGATGTTATTATCGATGAAGCACATGAACCTGAAAATGAACATCCTTTTAAGGGGAATGTGGATCTTAATAAACTTGAAGCACTTGTGAAAAAAGTTGGTGCTAAGAAGATTCCATATATTTCTATAGCTGCGACTGTTAACATGGCGGGTGGCCAACCTGTATCCTTAGAAAATATTCGTGAGGTTAAAGCTTTTTGTCAAAGATATGGAATCAAGATGTGGTGCGATGCGACGCGTGCTGTAGAGAATGCATACTTTATAAAAATGCGTGAGAAAGGGTATAAAGATAAATCAATAGAAGAAATTTTAAGGGAATTTTGCTCACACTTTGAGGGCATATGGGTCAGTGCAAAAAAGGATTGCTTGGTTAATATTGGTGGATTCTTGGCTACACGAAATAAAAAAGTTTTTGAAGAGGCAAGAAATCTAGTGGTTGTGTATGAAGGTTTACATACATATGGAGGTTTAGCTGGCAGAGATATGGAAGCCATGGCAAGGGGGATTGAAGAGATGGTTCAATTTGATCATATAAGGGCGAGAGTAGGTCAGGTTGAGTATTTAGGAAATAAACTGATTCAAGCAAAGATACCTATTGTAAGACCAATTGGTGGACATGCAATTTTTATTGATGCCAGGAAATTTCTTCCTCATATTCCGCAAATTCAATTTCCTGCACAAACTTTAGCTGCAGAATTGTATATCGATTCTGGTGTAAGAGCAATGGAAAGAGGAATTGTTTCCGCTGGGAGAAATAAAGAAACGGGAGACCATAATTATCCAAAACTTGAATTAGTTCGTTTAACAATTCCAAGAAGAGTTTATACTCAAGCTCACCTGGATGTGACTTTCGAATCAATTGTTGATCTTTATGACAGAAGAAAAACAATTAAAGGCCTAAAGATGGTCTATGAACCGAAATATTTAAGATTTTTCCAGGCAAGATTTGAAAGACTGAAATGAAATAATAAGAAAGACAATATGAGAGAATCAAAAGAAAATTTTCTAAAAAGAGTAAACAAACTTATTAGTGAACATAACACATTTAAGACAGGTTTGGAATTTTCCTTCAAAGTTTCTCAACTATATGATGAAAAAATTCAGGAGCTAACAACTAATCCACCAGATGGTTTAGCTATTGCTGCAATTGGTGGACTTGGTAGAATGGAAGTATCACCATTTTCTGATGTTGATATAGTATTTATAGTAAATCATTTAGATGGCAAAGAAAATTATATCTCCCGAGTAATTCAGAATCTTTGGGATTCAGGAATTAAGGTCTCTCATCTTGTCCGGACATTTAATCAAATCTTTGAACTCGCAAAAGAAGATATTATATCTTTCACGCAGTTACTTGAATTGAGATTTGTTTCAGGTTCTCTTTCTATTTATCGAAAGTTTCTTGATAATGTTTTGAACATTATTAACTCCGAGTTTAAAACAAAACTTCTCGAAAATCTTCTGGCTGATATTGAGAAAAGGCACTCAATTTATGGCGATTCACCGCTTCTGCTGGAACCAAACATTAAAAACACCAGAGGTGGTTTACGAGATCTTCATTTTGCTGCGTGGATTTATTATCTATTAAACGATAAACTTCCACAACATGAACGTTTCAATACAGCTTTTGAATTACTTGTTTCGAATCTTGTTAATGATAACATAATCAACAAAAGCAAAGCAAACAAATTAATTGAATCCTACGATTATCTGATAAAATTGAGAAATACAATCCATATAATTAACTCTAATAATAAAGATAGATTCGATTTTCAATCACAAATTTCTGTGATACAGAATCTTTATTCTTTTCCTGATTATATTGATAAAAAACATCAAGAGTTGATGAAAAAGTATTTTATCTCAGCGCTTCATATTTCTTCCTTACTTGAATATTTTAAGAAAAAGGCCGTTAATAAAATTCATCCATGTGAATTATACAAAACATATGTTCTTGATGAAGATTTCATTCTTTGTGGTAAGTTCATCAGATCTACCCAAAAGGAGCGACTATCTCTCCATCAAATACTAAATGCATATTATTACAAGTTGAAATTCTTTGCTGATTTTGACTCTGAACTTGAAAACTTGATAGAAAAAAGTCTTGAATATTTCGATGGTACTGAAATAAATGAAATTGAAAGCAAATTGGCTTTTCGTAGAATCCTAAGATATCCAGATGATATTAATGATGTTTTAATCCACATGAACCGCATTGGTATCTTAGGGTTTTTAATTCCTGAATTTGAGAATCTAAAACTTTTCTTTCAGCCTCAAGCTTATCATATTTATACAACTGATGAACATACACTAATTGCAATTAAAAATTTGTACAACCTACAGTTTATTGATTCAATACTTGGTGAGATTTTCAGATGTTACGAAGATAAAGAGCTTTTAATACTCGCAGTTCTTTTTCATGATATCGCTAAACCAATAACAATTTCAGGTCATGAATTTATTGGTGCTGAAATTGCAGAAAACGTGATGCAAAGATATGGTTACGATGAAGATGAAATTAAGCTTGTTTCATTTTTAGTGAAAAATCATCTGTTAATGGAACAAACTGCTTTCAGACGCAACTTGAACGATGCAGAAACTCTCGGCACATTTAGAAATAAATTCAAATCTTTGAAAGAGCTAGATTTCCTTTATCTCTTAACTTATGCCGACCTCTCAGCAGTAAATCCAAGTTTATGGACAGCTTGGAAAAGTTCCTTACTTAATGAACTGTACATCAAAACCCGTGAAATGATATTAAATAACTTAACTGCTGAGGAATTTCTTTCACTATCAAAGGAAAAATTGGAATTAAAGAAATATGAGATTGATGAAAAAGAATTTGATTACCACCTCGAACAAATTAACAGCTTAAATTATCTTTTCACCTTTTCTGAGAGCGAAATAGCTGAACATATTCAGGAAATAAAAAAAGGCGAAGAACTATCAATACTAAGTAGTAACAAAGAAGATTTTACTCATCTTACGGTGATAACAAGAGATTCAAAAGGTCTACTATCGAAAATTTGTGGAGCTATCTCAATTAGTGATTGTAATATTCATGATGCTACTATTTTCACAAGAAAGGATGGAATTATAATCGATTCTTTCAAAATAACAGATTTTATCACTGGAAAGGTTTGCACTGAAGATAAAGTCGAATTATTAGATGAAAATATAACTCGAGTTTTGTTTGGAATGATAGATTTAGAAAGTGAATTTGAAGAGCACATTGAGAAATGGAAAAGAATGAATAAAAAATTTCTAGCACCTATTGATATAGAAATAAATTTTGAAAATCATACGGTCTATACTATAATAGATATTCATGCTTCAGATAGAATTGGATTACTTTATCACATCACAAAAACTCTTACCTCACTGGGTCTAAATATTTACTTTGCTAAAATTGGTACGAAATTAAACGGAGTGTTTGATTCTTTTTATGTTTTAGATGATAAGTTACAAAAAATTAATCCTGAAAGTTATGAGCGACTTAAAGAACAAATAATTGAGAACCTCACATTACTTAAATCCAAGTTTTGATTTATGAAAGTTGCTCCTGAAAATCCGATTGGTGTTTTTGATTCCGGTCTTGGGGGATTAACTGTTGTAAAAGAGATAATAAACCTTCTTTCCAGAGAAAACATTGTTTACTTTGGAGATACAGCACGTGTCCCGTACGGTATAAAATCAGAAGAAACAATTAGAGAATACTCAAAACAAAATGCACGTTTTTTATTAAGTTTTAATGTAAAAATGATTGTGATAGCTTGCAATACATCGTCTGCAGTTTCCATTGAAGAAGTGAAAAAATTATCAAATGTGCCTGTGATAGGAGTAATAAAACCGGGAGCGATTTCCGCAGTAAGAGCAACAACAAACAAAAGGATTGCAGTTGTTGGAACAAACGCTACAGTTTTGAGTGGTGCATATGAAAAAGAAATTAAATCAATCGATAGCCAAATTGAAGTGGTCAGTAAAGCTTGTCCACTTTTTGTACCAATAGTAGAAGAAGGATGGGCAGATCATAAAATTGCTTTACTTACAGCTCAAGAATATTTAGGAAAACTAAGTAGTTATTCTATCGATACACTGGTCTTGGGATGCACTCATTATCCGTTACTAAAAAATACTATTCAAAAGGTTGTGGGTGAAAATGTTAAATTGATTGATAGTGGTGTTGAAACAGCAAAACTTGTAAAAGAGATTTTGACTCAAAACGATTTACTAAATCATTCTACTCAAAACCCAAATTATCAATTTTATGTTAGTGATTTACCTCATAGATTTAAAGAAATTGGCGAATTATTTCTTGGTAGAAAAATTGAATTCTTAAAGAAAGTAGATATCAAAGACTGGTAAAAATTTTTTGAAACTAGTTTTCAAATAAAATATCGTAGCAAAATATAAGTTTCACCAGAAAAATTTCCTTGCTAATTTGTTAATTATCGATAATAATTGAGAGTGAGTTCAAATTTATTTCAATTTCTTGAACTTTATCTTTAAGTAAAGGATGTAAAATGAAAAGTTTTTTAATTTTTATCAGTTTGTTTTCTTTAGCTGTTGCTCAACCAGAAAATCCCGGACCATACAAAGCTGGTTGGACAAATGTTACACTAAATAGAGGTGGTAGGGTAATTAATGCAATAATTTATTATCCTTCGTTTGTCGAGGGTGCTGGAGTACAAATCGATACGGTTCATGGTCCTTATAGCATAATTGCTTTTGGACATGGATTTTTTATGCAGAATAGTTACTACACCTCTTTATTTAAGCATCTTGCAACTCATGGGCATATTATTATTGCACCACAATTTCCGGATAATTCACACTTACAATTAGCTTATGATTTAATTTTCTGTGTAAATCATATTAAAGCTCAGAACCAAAATCGAAATTCTATTTTTTACAAATTAGTGGACACTTTAAAAGTAGGTTTATCGGGACATTCCATGGGAGGTGGATCAAGTTTACTTGCTTCGACAATAGATACTTCTATTGTTGTTGTTGCTCCACTTGCGGCGGCAGAAACAAATCCTTCGATTATATCGTCAATGAATAAAATTAGAGCAGTTGTTTATTTGATAACTGCACAAAATGATGGCATAACACCTCCTCAAACAAATCAAATTCCAATGTATAATAACGCAAATCCTATTAAAGCTATCCCTATATTAAAAGGAGCGAATCATACAAAGTTTATGGATACAAGATTCTGGGATTGGACAGACCCGCGTGGTTATTTAACTGCAGAAGAACAACTTCGATTAACTAGAAAATATCTTACAGGTATTTTTAATCTCTTTCTAAAAAATGACACATCATTTTTCAAGTATGCCTTTGGTAATTACGTGCAAAATGATACTTCAGTAATATTTAATTATCAACTTAAGCCTTTGTATCCTTTACCTTTTAATTTAGTATTTCCAGTTGATACAACTTTGAGTGAAAATATTAATTTCAAATGGAGGTCTACCTTTTCACTAAACTTGTATGACACTGTAAAATACAAACTTTTAATTGCCACTGATTCAGTTTTTAATAATATAGTTTTTGTAGCAGATCAATTATCAGATACATCGTTTAGCTTGAGTTTAAATTCAGGAGGAAATTATTTCTGGAAAGTAATTGCTTATACATCTGATTCCACTACAACAGAAAGTAACATCTCAAAATTTTCGCTTTTGCTAAGTGATATGGAAGAAAACTCCTTGAATTTATTGGAGTTTCAACTTTATCAGAATTATCCAAATCCGTTTAACTCTTCAACTAAGATTAGATTTAAAATTCTAAAGGATGTTTTAGTTTCAATAAAGTTATTCAATCCATTAGGCGAAGAAGTAGGTACATTGATAGAAGAACCAAAGTTTCCAGGTGAATATGAAATTGAAGTTGATTCGATAAGTATGAAATTGAAAAGTGGAATTTATATTTATCAAATGATGGCTGGACAGTATTCGTTTTCAAGAAAATTTCTTTTGATAAAATAGATTTTAAAACAAACAGTTCAATAGAGCATATTACTTAAATTGTTTGTCAAAAGCTTCGTTTCTATATTTGTAATATTTTTTAGTAAAATCATAGACTAACATTGAAATTCTACGAAAAATCAGTCCTAGAAAATGGAATTCGTGTTATAACCCAGGAATTGAACTACACAAAGACAATTTCTTTAGGAATCTGGGTTAACGTTGGCTCTAGAGATGAGAATAAAGCGATAAACGGTATTTCCCATTTTATCGAGCATTGTGTCTTTAAAGGAACCAAGAATAAATCCAACTTCGAGATTTCAAGTAGTCTAGAAAAATTGGGCGGATATCTGAATGCTTTTACTACTAAGGAACATACGTGTTTTTATGCAAGAACATTAAGTGAACACTTTTCAAAAGCCTTTAAAGTGCTTTCTGAATTAGTTTTAACCCCTCAGTTTCCACCAAATGAAATTGAAAAAGAAAGGTTAGTAATTCTGGAAGAAATTTCTTCAATCAATGATACTCCCGATGATGTTATTTTTGATTTGGTGGAAAAAGAACTTTTTGGTGAGCATCCCTTAGGTTTGCCTGTTACAGGTGATTCAGAAAATATAATTAGATTCAACTCTAATTTTGCTCTTAAGTTTATGCGTGAAAATTACAGTGCTGATAAAATAATTGTGAATGTTGTCGGTCCTGTTAAACATAATGACTCAGTTGGATTAACGAGAAAATATTTAGGTGGATTAAAACAACTATATAGCAATAACGTTAGAAAGACACCATCACTCAAAAATCGGCCAGTTATAAAGGAAATCGTAAAAGACATTAGTCAAGTACATATATGTATTGCAAGAAAAACGTTCGGTTTTAAAGACAAAAGAAGAACTGAATTAGCTTTGTTGAATACATTACTTGGGGGGATGTCAAGTTCGCGATTGTTTTATAAAATTCGTGAGCAAAAAGGGATAGCTTATAACATTTTTTCATTCTTGAATAATTATTTTGATGCGTCAGTGTTTGGAGTTTATTTAAGCACTACGCGGAAAAATCGTCAGAGAGTAATAGATCTTATTCAAAATGAGTTCAAAAAAATTTCAAAAAACTCTATAACTAGAACCGAGTTGGAGCGAGCGAAAAGTTTTCTCAAAGGAACTATTTCTATGAGCATGGAAAATCCAAGTATGAGAGCTACTCACGTTGCGATAGGTGAATTTTACCAGAACAAAGCTAATTCGATTGATGAAATTTTTGAGATCATTGATAAAATTCAAATTGATGATTTTCAATCTGTAGCAGAAGAAATTTTAAGCTGGGAAGACTATACGATATATCAAATTATTCCTGAATCGGGAGAAAATAATGGAAACTAATCATACTATCCAGACTGTACCGAGTATTTCGAATCGTGCTCAGAAGATGCAGGCTTCTCCTCTAAGAAAACTTTCTGCAATTGCTGAAGAAAGAAAAAAAATTGGAATAAAAGTTTATCATTTAAATATCGGTCAACCTGATTTACCTACCGATCCAGTATTCTATGAAGAGTTGTTAAAAATTCCGAGATCAACAGTTGCTTATGCACCTTCAAATGGAATTCCACAAACTATTAGAGCGTGGAAAAAATATTTTGAAAATGTAGGAATTGAATTTGATGAAAACGAAATTATTGTAACTCAAGGTGGTTCTGAAGCGATCATCTTTGCAATGAGTACTATATGCGATACTCAAGATGAAATAATTGTATTTGAACCATTTTACACGAATTATAATGGCTTTGCAACTCTTGCTGATGTAAAACTAGTTCCTGTTGCTTTATCAATAAAAAACGGATTTCATCTTCCACCTGCTGAAGAAATTGAAAAATATATCACTCCACGAACAAAAGGAATTTTAATTACAAATCCATCAAATCCAACTGGTGCAGTTTACACACGAGAAGAGCTTGAGCGGTTAGTGAGTTTAGTGCAGAAGCATAATCTTTTCCTACTCTCTGATGAAGTGTATCGTGAGTTTGTTTACGAGGGTGAATTTTTTAGTATCATGGATTTTGAAGAGATATCACAGCAAACAATACTTTTAGACAGTGCATCAAAAAGATTTAATGTTTGTGGTGCAAGAATTGGAGTTATCGCCAGTCATAATCAAGATGTTATTCAGTCGGCTTTAAAATTTGGAATGGCTCGACTTTCTGTAGCTACGATAGAGCAGCTTGCAATATCTCCCATGTTAATTGAGCCTAAAAAATATACAGATCCAATAGTTCAAGAATTTAGAAAACGCAGGGATGTAGTTTATCAAGCACTTTCGGAAATTCCTGGTGTTACTTATTACAAACCGGAAGGTGCATTTTATATTATTGTTGGGCTACCGGTAAAAGATTCGGAACATTTTTGTCAATGGCTCATTGAAGAGTTTGATTGCAATAATGAAACTGTTTTAATTGCACCTGCACAAGGTTTTTATGCAACGGAAGGCAAAGGATTAAATGAAGTAAGAATTGCCTTTATGCTTAATATAGAGGATATGAAAAAATCATTAAAAATAATTGGTCTTGCAATTGAAGAATATTCTAAGAAGTTTAATTAAAAAGTAAGGTACAAAATGCCAAAAGTCACTATTGACGGTATCCAGTACGAATTCAATCCAGGTGAAACAATAATTCAAGTAGCTGAACGAAATGGAATTCACATTCCTCATTATTGTTGGCATCCAAAGCTTTCTGTATCAGGAAATTGTCGAATGTGTTTAGTTGAAGTAGAGAAAATGCCCAAGCTTGTAATTGCCTGTTCAACTCTTGCAATGGAAGGAATGGTGGTTCATACGAAATCTGAGAGAGCCATTAAAGGACGTGAACATGTTATGGAATTTTTGCTTATCAATCATCCACTTGATTGTCCTATTTGTGATGAAGCTGGTGAATGTATGCTTCAGGAGTATGCTTATCGACATGGAACAGGCTATAGTCGTTTTATTGAAGAAAAGAATCAGAAACCAAAACGAGTTAAACTCGGTCCATATGTTATGTTTGATGCAGAAAGATGTATTTCTTGTTCACGCTGCATAAGATTTTCAAAAGAAATAGCTAAGGCAGATCAACTTACTTTTGTTCAACGGGGCGATCGTGTTACAATTGAAACTTTTCCAGGAAAACAGTTTGATAATCCTTACTCACTTAATGTTGTAGATATCTGTCCAGTTGGTGCCTTGACGAATATTGATTTTCGTTTTAAAGCGCGTGTTTGGGAAATGTCTGCCACAAAAAGTATTTGTCCGGGATGCGCAAGAGGATGTAACATTGATATCTGGGTGAGGAATAATGAAATACTCAGGTTAACTCCAAGACTAAATGAAAGTGTAAATGACTACTGGATGTGCGACCATGGAAGAATTAATTGCTTCAAATTCGTTAATGCTAAAGATAGAGTTGATGGACCGCATTTGAGAAAAGATGGTGAGCTAATAAAAGTAAAATGGGATGAAGCAGTTAACTATACTATCTCAGAATTAAAAAAATTTAATCCAAATGAAATTGCAGTAATAGCTTCACCTTTCGCTACATTAGAAGATAATTTTGTATTACTCAAGTTTGCGAAACAAGTACTTAGAACCAAAAACATCTTTTACAATCCTCATATTAAGCCGGGTGATCAGGATGATATTTTAATTCGGGAAGATAAAACTCCAAATTCAACTGGATTAAAACTTTTAGGAATTCAAACTTCAGAGAATGGTTTGAGTATTGAAACTCTTTCAGAGTTTATTAAAACTAAAGTAATTAAGTGTTTAATTGTTGTTGAAGATGATCCAATTGCTTCAAATTCTAAATTAAAAGATGTGTTACAAAATCTAGATACTGTAGTTGTCTTTGCAACAAACCAAAACAAAACAACAGAATATACAAAGATTCTTTACCCGGCAGCCACATACGCAGAAAAGAATGGTGTGTTTGTGAATTTCCAAGGTATCGCTCAAAGATTAAGACCTGCAATCAGTACAATTGAAATGGAACGCACTTTAGATGGAATGGCTTTGAGTAGATTAGATAAGTTTGGAACAGAATTTGACAAATGGGCAAGACCTGTAAAATATGATGCAATGTCAACCTGGAAAATTTTATCTCAAATTGCTCGTGGTTTTGGATTTAAGTTTGATTATATGACTTCAGAAGATGTATTTATTGAAATAGGAAATAATTACAGAGCATTTTCAGGATTAAATTACGAATCATTAGGAGATAAAGGTTATAAGTTAAATCTAACAAAAGTTATTGAGGAAAAAATTTTGGTTTGATTATGGTCGTCTTAATTCCATTAGCAAAAATTGCAATTGCAATTTCAATTTTACTTTTTATTGTGACATATCTGGTTTATTTTGAGAGAAAAATCAGTGCATGGATTCAAGATAGAATTGGTCCAAACAGAGTTGGTCCTTATGGATTGTTGCAATCTCCTGCAGATGTATTAAAGTTATTCTTCAAAGAAGACATTGTACCAAGCGCTGCAACTAAGTTTGTTCATTCTCTCGCTCCAGTAATCTCTTTAACTGTTGCTATGTCGACGTATGCTGTGATTCCCTTTGGACCAGATATTGAAATATTTGGTCAGAAAGTTAGACTCATCGTAGCGGATGTGGACGTTGGGATTTTGTTTATCCTTGCTTTTGCATCAATTGGAGTGTATGGATTGACTCTAAGTGGTTGGGCTTCTAATAACAAGTATTCATTACTTGGTGGTTTACGTTCATCGGCTCAGATGATAAGTTATGAATTATCTATGGGTATTTCTGTAGTTGGTGTTTTAATTTTAGCAGGTTCTCTAAGAATTTATGACATCATAAATTCTCAACAAGGATGGATGTGGAATGCCTTTATACAACCAATTGGCTTTATAACTTTTGTTGTTGCTGCTTTTGCTGAAACAAATCGATTGCCTTTTGATCTCCCTGAAGCAGAACCTGAGTTAGTTGGTGGATATCACACTGAATATAGCAGTTTAAAGTTTGCCATGTTCTTCTTAGCTGAATATGCGAATATGATTATTGCGAGTTGCTTGATAACGACACTCTATCTCGGTGGGTGGCACTTACCTTTTATTGATTCGGCTACGCTTAGTTATGGTTTAATGCCCTTGATTTCAGTTATGATTTTCGTAGCTAAAGTTTTATTCTTATTGTTCTTTTTTATTTGGGTAAGATGGTCTATACCAAGATTTAGATATGATCAATTGATGAACCTTGGATGGAAGGTTATGTTACCACTATCGTTATTAAATTTAATGTGGGTTGCATTACTAGTTTATTTCTTTAAGATTTAGAAAAGGAGTTTTTGATGGCTGTAAAGAAGAGAAAAAAAGATCTACATTTTTTTGAGAGAATTTATTTAGTTGAAATTATTAAAGGTTTGCTTTTAACATTAAAACATCTTTTCAAACCAAAGTTTACACTTCAATATCCTGAGGAGAAAATTGAACAGGCTCCTTCCTATCGTGGTAGGCCAGTACTAGTTATGGATAATGGAAAAGAAAGGTGTGTTGCTTGTGGATTATGTTCTCGTGTTTGTCCGGCTCTGGCAATTCAAGTACAAGCAAGTGAAACTGAAGATGAGAAAGAAAGATATCCAGTTTTATTTGAGATAAACATGTTACGATGCATATTTTGTGGATTTTGTGAAGAAGTCTGTCCCGAAGAAGCAATTGTAATGAGCAAAGATTACGAACTTGTTTTTACGCGATACGATGATGCAATTTTCGGTAAGGATAAGTTACTTGTACCTGTAGAAAAATTAAAGGATAGATTAGAATTTGTAAGAACTCAAATGAGAAAATAAAATCAAATATCAAGTTTACATTTTTAATATAAGATTAAATTAGAAAAGTTATTGCAATTCCCACCACAAATCTCTATAGGTTGGCTTTCTACTTTTTTTCTTAAAAATATTTATAGCAATCATTCCAAAAACAAATCCACCGATATGAGCCCACAATGCAACACCACCAGCGTTGGCTGTAGTTGTTACTGCCAGGGTCAACATACCCTGGGTTAGTTGAGTGACAAACCAAAAACCTAGTACTACTAGAGCAGGTAGTTTTAATATGTCCCAAAAAAATAATATTGGCAAGACCACAACAATTCTTGCTGCTGGGTAAAGTAACAAGTACGCCCCCAGAATACCAGATATTGCTCCACTTGCTCCTATAGTTGGTATTTCCGAGTCTGGATTTGTTATTATATGTGCAAATGTCCCGGCTAATCCACAAAGAATGTAAAAAATTATATAACGAAAGTGTCCCATTCTATCTTCAACGTTATCACCGAAAATGTAAAGGTAGAGCATATTACCAATCAAGTGTAACCATCCACCATGTAAAAACATTGATGTAAACAATGGTATAATTCTTTCACTAGTTGAGAAGTAGGTAATAGTTCCATCTAAATTTTCTATGCCTTCGTAAAAATACCTTATAGGAATTACACCAAATTGTTTAATGAAGGGTTCTAGACTATCCCCTAATGCAAGTTCAAAGAAAAAAGCTATCACGTTCATAACAATAAGTGCTATATTAACAATAGGATAAGAGCGCGAAGGAATATCGTCTTTTATTGGGATCATTTAACGTTTTCCAAATAGTTTTTTCTGAATAAACAAAGTTAACAAAAATGAGTTGTCAAAAAAATTCTACTTACATTTGACGATTTCTTTAAATTTATAAGAGATAAACCAGGATATAAATATAAAGGTATAACGACGGATCTTGATGAGATGCTTGAAAAATCGATATTTAGAGAGCTTAGTAAAGACATACCGCATCAGAAGTGTTTAAAGCATGCTTTAGACAATATTATAAAGATAGTTGGACTATTGCAGAAAAAGAAGCGTTTGCAAAAGCTGACAAGACAATCAACGCTTTGTAGAGAAGGATATAAAATAGCGGAGGATGAATATCTTGAAGCACAGCGAATATATCTGGTTAGCAAAGAAATGTTTTACTGCAAAAGACTAAAGGACTCATTGAAATTGCTCAAGGAGTTAAGTTTATACTACAACAAGTATCCAACTCTTAGAGAGTTTTTCACTTGTAATCTTGATAAATTATTAACACATCAAGAAAAGCCTGAGATTAGTCAAAACAATAATATTTCTGAGAATGTTAATCGACAATTGATGAGAAGATTAAAAACTATAGAGTCATTTCAGAGTTTTGTAGCAGCGGAGAATTATTTGAACCTTTACAAAAACTATTTACGATTTAAACCACATAATGACTTCAGAGTAAAGAATAGACTGAAAAATAGAAAATCCCCATTAGAAGTCTTTGGGGTAATAATGAAAACCAAAGAATGGTTAAAAAATTCACAATATTTTTGCTAACTTTATCAAACTTTTTTGGGTAGGCTTCCTAATTTTCATTTTTTGACAAACTCTTTATTTTTC